>JAEEGL014041453.1_pt1 | contig 19791 bp, 16 predicted proteins | sample 9134231 | NCBI WGS metagenome assembly JAEEGL01 (sample SAMN16246548, study PRJNA631951) | gut metagenome | biome: gut microbiome; feature: rumen; material: fiber-attached | host: Bos | place: Iran: Karaj | collected 2018-10 | reverse complement strand
GCCTATAAAGCGAACCGCCCGGAGCCGCCGCCCGAACTGAAGCCGCAGTTTTTACTTTGCCGGGAAGTGACGCGCGCGCTGGGGCTTTGTGCGCTCGAACAGCAGGGCTACGAAGCGGACGATTTGATCGGAACGCTGGCCAGGCGATGGACCCAACAGGGCAAGCCCTGCCTGATCGTGACCGCCGACAAAGACATGACGCAGCTGCTCGATCCGCTGATTTCGATTTGGGATGGCAAAGATAAGGACTTCACTGAAGACTACGTCAAAGAAAAATTCGGCGTAAAGCCCTCTCAGATGATCGACTGGCTGGCGCTTGCGGGCGACAGTTCCGACAATTACGGCGGCGTCCCCGACATCGGCCCGAAAACGGCGGCTCAGCTGCTCGAAAAATACGGAACCCTCGAAGAGGTGCTCCGCCACGCGGGCGAAGTGAAGGGCAAACGCGGGCAGAACCTGATCCAATACGCCGATCAGGCGCGCCTTTGCCAAAAACTCGCCACCATCGAATGCGATGCAAAAATCCCGTTTACATTTGAGGACTTACTCGTTCGCCCCTACGATCCGGCCGAGCTGTACGCCTGTTTTGACCGGCTCGGTTTTAAAACGCTGATCAAGGAATGGCATTTAACGCCGGAAGCGCCGAAACCCGCAAAGCCTGCACCCGCCGCAACGGCGCAAACCCATTACATCACCGTTCAGACCGAAGAAGCGCTCGATCATTGCCTCAAATGCGCGAAAGATGCGGGCCTGCTGTCGGTGGATCTCGAAACCACGGGCTTAAATCCCCATACGGATCACATCGTGGGCATTGCGCTCAGCTGGGCCCCCGGTCAGGCGGCTTACGTGCCTGTCGGCCACGCGGTTTTAGAGCCTCAGCTTTCGCTCAAAACGGCGCTTCAAAAACTAAAGCCCCTGCTCGAAGATCCGGCGTTTCCCAAGCTGGGGCAAAACGTTAAGTTTGAATATCAGATGTTCCGCCAGGCCGGCATCGACTATCGGGGCATCACCTGCGACAGCATGCTGGCGGCGTATCTGCTCGATCCCACGCAGCGCAAATTTAATCTGGACGAGCTTTCGCTCCAGTATCTGGGCCATCAGATGATCACCTTCGAGCAGGTGACGGGCAAAAAGGGCAAAGAAGCGCGGTTTGAAGAGGTTTCGCTGCAAAAAGCCACCGAATATGCCTGCGAGGACGCCGACATCGCGCTGCAGCTCTGCCTCCTTCTGCAGCCGCGCCTGGAGCAGGCAGGATTAGATGCGTTGTTGCAAAAAATGGAGCTGCCTCTGGCCAGAATCCTGGGTCAGATGGAGCTTTGGGGCATTCGCCTGCAGGGCGATACGCTTCGCGCCCAGAGTCCGCTCTTTATTGAGGAAGAAAAGCGGCTCACCCAAAAGATTTACAGCCTTGCGGGCAAGGAATTTGTGATCGACAGCCCAAAGCAGCTCTCGCAGGTGTTGTTCGAGGATTTGGCGCTGCCGGGCGGCAAGGTGAGCAGCAAAACGGGGGTTTACTCCACAGATCAGAGCGTGCTCGAAAAGCTGGCCGAGGACTACCCCATCGCCGATCTCATTTTGCAATACCGGCATTGCACCAAGCTGCGCAGCACCTACATCGACGCGCTGCCCGCGCTCATTTGCCCGGCTACAGGCAGGGTGCACACTTCGTTCAAGCAGGCGGCCACGGCGACGGGGCGTCTGGCGTCGAGCGATCCCAATCTGCAGAACATTCCCGTGCGTACCGAAGATGGACGGGCGATCCGCAGGGCGTTTGTGGCCGACGACGGTTACCTCTTGCTTTCGGCGGATTACAGCCAGATCGAACTGCGGCTGCTGGCGCATTTTTCGCGCGATCCGGGCTTGATGCAGGCGTTTCAGGAAGACGGCGATGTGCATCGCTGGACGGCCGCGCTGCTGTTCAATACGCCCGAGCCGCAGGTGACTTCCGAGCAAAGACAGCGGGCCAAGGCGCTGGGATTCGGCCTGATGTACGGGATGAGCGCTTTCCGCCTGGCCCGCGAGCTCAACATCAGCCGCACCGATGCCAAAGAGCTGATGGAGCGCTATTTCACCCAGTTTAAGGGCGTGAAGCGCTTTGTCGACGAAGCGGTGGAAGAGGCGCGAAAGACCGGCCAGGCCAAAACCCTGTTTGGCCGCATCCGGGCCTTACCCGACATTGCGAGCAAGAACTTCCAGCTGCGCCAGGCCTCAGAGCGTCTGGCGGTCAACACCCCCATTCAGGGCACAGCCGCCGATATTTTGAAGATCGCCATGATCCATCTCGATGAGCGGTTGCGGCGCGAGAAATCGGGCGCCCGCATGCTGCTGACGGTACACGACGAGATTGTGCTCGAGGTGCCCCAGGAAGAGATCATGATGGTGCAGATGATCGTTCAGGAAGAGATGGTCAACGCTGTCCGGCTCGAAGTTCCGCTCAAAGTTTCGCTGGGAACCGGTGTAAGCTGGGCCGACATTCACTAACCCCCAAAAGGATCCGCCATGAGCGCAAGCGAGCCCGCAAAACCTGCCCCCAAAGCCCCACCGCCCGATCCGCAGGATGAGTTGCGCCACGAGAAGGACGAACAGCAGCGCCGGTTGCAAGGGATGCTGCGCATCGCCAAAAGCCTCAACACCAGCCGCGATCCGCGCGCCGCCATGCAGGAAATGGTCGAGGAAATCTCGCTTTTACTGCACGCCGATCGCACCACGATTTACGAACTTCAGGATGGCGTCCTGAAGGGGCTCGCGGTGCAGGGCGATCCGCACACGCAAATCTCGCTGCCGTTAAATCAGGGCATCGCGGGGCTCGTCGCTTACAGCAAGCGGCCCATCAACGTCAAAGACGCCTATCTGCATCCCGCCTTTAATCCGCTGTTCGATCAGCTGAACGGTTACCGCACGAGATCGGTGCTCTGCGTGCCGATGCTCGACCAAAACCAGCAGGTGCTCGGCGTCGTCCAGGCGATGAACAAGGAGAACGGCGGTTACTTTACGCCCGACGACGAGATGCTGCTCTGCACGTTGGCGATGCAGGCGGCGATCACGCTGAAGGCCCTCGAACTCCAGCTGAGGCTCTATCAGAACAATCTGGAGCTCGATGAGCAGAAGCAGCAGTTGAGTCAGCGGGTCCAGGAGCTCGCTTTTTTGGGGCCGAACGAGCAGGCCCTGGCCGAGGCGAGTTCGACGGAAGAGATCGCCCAATCGCTCCTGCCGCATCTGGCGGAGCTCGCCCAATGCAACGAAACCGCGCTGCTGATTGCGGGTCCTGAGGACGAAAAGACCATTTATTTTCAGGAGATTGGACTCGACCGCCCGCTCAGGATCCTTCGGCGGCAAAAGAGCGACCATATTTTGATGCAGAGCTTTTTGCAGCAGAGCGGATTTCTCTTCGACTGCCCCGACGACTTCGACAAGCAGGGGATCTCGCTCGATCTGGGCTTCAACGTCACCCTCCGCACGGCGGTCACGCTGCCGATTTTTGAGGGCGATCAATGTTTGGGGGCCATCGGCTTCTTCAATTTTAAAAAGGCCAATTCCCGCGATTTGGGTGAGAACCACCGCTTTGTGGAGCTCATTGCGGCCCAGCTGGGACGGGCCATCGCGCGCGTCAACCGTCAAATCACCGCGCAGCAGCGGGATCGCATGATGACGATCGGCCAGATGATGTCGAGCGTCATGCATGATTTGCGGGGACCTTTGGCCAACATCTCGCTTTACGCCCAGATGCTGCAGGAACCGACGGATCCCGACGAGCAAAAGCTCATTTCCGACACGATCGTCCGCCAGGTGCAGCACATCACCTCGATGGCGAACGAAGTGCTCACCTTCGCCCAGGGCAAATCCGACATCCTGATCGGGAAAGTCCGCCCCGAACAGTTCATGCAGGCTGTCCACGAGCAGCTGGAAAACGAATTCCGGGCCCATCACATCGAACTTCGGCTGAACCTCATCTCGCACGAGCCGGTCTGGTTCGATCAGAACAAGATCCTGCGTGCGGTCACGAACATCGCCCGAAACGCGCGGCAGGCCTTAAATGACCACGGCTGTTTTACCTTAACCTTCAACACAGGCCATTGCGACTTCGGCGGAGAATCCCATCCCTGCTGCATCATCACCTGCAGCGACGACGGTCCCGGTGTGCCCGAGCAGATCCGCGAACATCTCTTCGACGCTTTCACCACCGCCGGCAAAGAAGGCGGAACGGGCCTGGGATTAGCGATCGCCAAGCGCATGATCGAAGAACACCAGGGCCGCATCCGCTGCGAAACCGAAACCGGCAAAGGCACGAGCTTCATCATCGAGATTCCCCAGGACGGACGCTGAATCCGCCCGGCCGATCGCGCTCTTTTTCTCACCCTCCCCCAAAAATCCCCGGCCGGTTTTCATTCCCAAGGCGTCAGGCTCAAAAAAGCCCGGCCGATCGCGGTCATCCGATTGCAAACCATCGATCGGCCCGGGAAATCTCAGTCTTTTTTACAGCAAACGCAAAATTCCCCGGCCGACGCAGGCTTAAAATTTAACAAGATTCAGATCGCCCCGGCCAATTTGATCCATTTTTAAACGAATCAGAAAAATTCCCGGCCGTTTTTGACTCCATTTCATTTCGATCGCAGATCGCCCCGGCCGATCTTTATCCAGAATCCAGGAGAGCGCCGTCGGCCCGGCCGATCGTCGTCAAAGCGTCGAACGTTCATTATCGGCCCGGCCGATAATGGTTTTATGGCGGGGAGACTGCAAAAAGCGGGGCGGATTGGAGGGATTTCAGATCGGGAGGAGGAAAAGGCTCAGCCGCGGAGGCGTTCTTCGACTTCGAGGAGATCGCGGAGGATGACGTCGGCATCTTTTGCGGCGCGACCCCAGGGAACGCACCAGAAGGGGAGCTTTGCGTCGCGGGCAGCGTTTAAATCCGCCTCGGTGTCGCCCACCATGATGCCGGAGTTCGGAGTGCCCAGGCGATTTAAGGCTTCGAGCAGCGGGAGTCCAGAAGGCTTGCGGGCGCCGTTCTTCATCGTGTCGCCGGCGATGACCGCCCCGAAAAGATCGGTCCATCCGAGTCCGGAGAGGATCTTTTGCACGAAAGCGCCGGGCTTGTTGGTGACCAGAGCCGCTCTGCCCTGGAGTTTGTGAAGGATCGCGTCGGCCAGGGGCAACGGGCGCGTGTTATCGAGGAGATGCTCGCCGTAATAGGCCATAAAATGCGCGCGGGCTTCGTCCAATCGGTCCTGATATGCTTCCGGCACCGTATTTTTGATGAGATGCCCCAGACCATAGCCCACATGCCGGATCACTTCGGCTCTGTCCAAAAGAGGCAAGCCAAACGCCCTGCGGGCCATATTTGCGGCGTCTGCGAGGTCCTGATCGCTGTCGATCAGGGTACCATCCAGATCAAACATCACCGAAATGCGCGGCCGATCCATCTCTTTTCCTTTCAAAGGATCAATCATCGTATCCGAAGACATGCTTTAACTGTGCCAAAGCCCTGTCTTTGTAGCAGGCGTAACCTCTCTCGCCGCTCCAGGCGCCCAAAGCCTGGAAACTTCGGAGTACGCGGAGCGAAACGCCGTTCAGGTTGAGGCAGCAGCAGCCGTCCTGGTATTCCCTGGTGCGCCGCAGGAATTCGCGGATGATTTTATAAGCCACGACCTCCTGCCAATCGGCGTCTTCGAGCCAGAGCTGCATGCATTCCACAGTCTGATCGCAGAAGAAGCCTAAACCGAGACCGATGATCTCGTCGCCCACGCAGGCGGCAATCGCCAGGGGATGAACGGGATCCCAGTCGAGCTTTTGGGCCCAATCCTGCAGGAGAGCCCTGTCCACGTAAGGCAAATGTGCTCCGAACACCTGCTCACGACTCAACTCTTCAATCCTGAGCTCCATATTGACCTCTAACATGTGAATCCGCTGGGCTTGCGGAGGGGGTTAAAACCAGGAACAGGTTGACTTGTAACCATTTTATTTTATTTTCTCAATGCAGCTTCAGAAGCGCAGGAGATGGATTTTGTATCTGATGATTCCCTGGATCCTGCTCGGCTATTTTGCGGGATCCCTGCCGTTTGCTGTCTGGATCGCCCGACTTCGCAGGGTGAATCCCCAAAAACAGGGCAGCGGCAACGCCGGCGCGACCAATGTGGCCCGAACCTGCGGTTTACCCCTGGGCGTGCTCACCTTTTTTTGCGACGCCTTAAAAGCCGCCCTGCCCACCGCTTTTGCCTTAAAGCAACAGGGCGAATGGGCCGCGAGTTTTTGTGGTTGCGCCGCCGTATTGGGACATTGCTTCTCGATCTGGCTCAAACTGAAGGGCGGACGCGGCATTTCCTCGAGCTTTGGCGCCCTTGCGATCTTAAATCCGCAGATCGCTCTCGCCGGCATCCTCGTCTGGGGCGTGGTTCGCCTCATCTGCCGGACCGCCGCCGCCGCTTCCATGGCCGCCTGCCTCGAATTCATCTTCGCTCCCCTGCTCTACAGCCAAAGCCTGCCTCTGCGAGGCTTCGGACTCTTTGCGGGCGTGCTCTGCCTCATCCGCCACCGCGATCACTGGAAGCTTTGGTTCAAACGCCGTTAATCCCGGGCCGCATCGCGTTTTTTGAGCGCCGAATGCAAATCCGCCGGGCGAACGCAGCCGCAGGCAAAGCAAACCGTCCGCAGCGCGTACAGAAAGCTTTCCACAAACAAAAAGAGCGCTTCTTCCCCGGCCATGGCCGCCTTTAAAAACGGGCGCGCCATCGCGACCGCATCCGCACCGAGGGCCAGCGCTTTCGCCGCATCGAGGGCCGAGCGGATCCCACCCGACGCCAACACCAGGCGATCTTTGCCGAGGGCATTCCGGCAGGCCAGAATCGAATCCGCCGTCTGAATCCCAAAATTTGAAAGCGCCAGGCCCGAAAGCTTTCTCGCCCCGGGATCCGCCCGCATCGCTTCGATTTTGGTAAACGACGTCCCGCCCAATCCCGCAGTCTCGAGGCCCGCAATCTTTAATCGCGCAAGCTTTCGGGCGGTTTTTTGCGAGATCCCCGATCCCACCTCTTTGATGAGGACCGGCTTTGGAAAACCCTCCAAAAAAGCCTCGATTTTTTGAAGCACGCCCGAAAACCGACTGTCACCGCCGGGCTGAATCGCCTCCTGCAGCGGATTTAAATGGAGCTCCAGGGCGTCCGCCCCGATCGCATCCGTAAACGCCGACAATGCCCCGGCCGAGAAGGCTTCTTCCTTAAGCTGGACCGCCCCCAGATTGGCCAAAACGAGCGGCACGGGCGCAACCTTGCGAACGGCGTAGGTTTTAAGGAGTTCGGGGTAAAGCAGCGCGGCCCGGCCAGAGCCAAGGGCCATCCCAAGCCCAAAATGCGCCGCCGCCCGCGCCAGAAGCGCGTTTACGCGAAAAGCCGCCTCCGATCCCCCGGTCATCGCCCCGATCACGAGCGGCGCCTCCAGCGTCTGCCCGAGCAGCGGGGTCTTCAAATCGACGGCATCGAGATCGATCTCAGGCAGCGCGTCGTATTCCAGATCATAGGCCTCAAACCCCGCGCGCACATCGGATTCCACATCGCCCAGGCTTTGGGCGAGATGCTCATCTTTTCTTTTTGAAATCGCAGGCTCCGCCATCCGGGCCGCTCCTTTGAGTTAACGGTGGGGATCCTCTTCGGCCAGGCCGTCGCAAAGCGCTTTTGGCGCCCGCTTTAAAAACCCGCGCTGAAGAAACCCGAGACTCTGCTGCGAGAGCTTTTTGCAGAGGGGATCGCGCGCTTGACAAAAGATCGCCTCCGCTCCCCCGGGGGAATTTAAGGTTCTATCAGCGAACAGCGCGCAGGCGAAGTCGAAGAGCAGCTTTTGAGCCTGCATCGGGCCTCGCCCAAAGAAACAGATCGCTTTCAAATCCCGCCAGTCGCGATCGTCGGGGCAAAAGGGCATCGGATCCGAAAAGCGCAGGATCGCCAGGGCGAGCGCCGGATCCACTTCCTGAAGGGGCCCCAGAAGCTGAGCCGCGAGGCGCCGTTTAAAAACCTGAGCCTCCGATGCGATGAGCGATTCGCCTTTTTGGGAGAGCGCCTTTAAAACGACCGCGCTTTGAAGCCCTGAACTCTCGCCTTTTTCGACGCCGATGCGCAGAAGGCTGTAACCTGCGCCGCACCAAAAAGAAAGCAGCGCCGGCGTCGCTCCAAAACTCGCACCCACCGCATCGAGCCCGGCTTCTTTGGCCTCGCGTTCCATTTTGCCCAGAAGCGCCCGGCCCAGTCCCTGGTTTTGCGCCCGGGGATCGACCGCGATGCGGAGTACGCGACCCAGTTTTAAAGAGACCGCCCCGATAGCCCCGCTGTGAGCCGCCAGAACCGCCTGAAGCAGGTGACCGAAGGGCCGACGCCGGCCTTCACAGATCTGACGCCCCAAAGGCTCGGGCAAGGGATCCTCGGTCTGAAGCAAGAGCACCCCCGGCAGGGCCGAACCGAGCTTGCCCGCATAGAGCGTCAGCGCCTCCCCGTCGAGCAGAAAGGCCGCATCGAAAACAGAGGTCCTGTAATGGGCCGCATTTAACAGCCCCAAAAATTTTGCGAGATCGGCCTCGTCCTCTGCGAGCGTTTCCTGAGCGATCCGCCCGATCGCGAGGGCATTCGGATCTGCCTTCAGGTTCAGCGCCCCATCGCCCGCGCTTTTTTCGGGCTCTTCTGCATGAAGCACCAGGATGCGGTTTAAAAGCGATTCCAGCGGATCGCCTTCGCGATAACGCCAGGGTTTTTTTAAGGTCATCCAGGTAAAGGGCTTTCGGGCCCGGGCGAGCATCTGTTTAAACTTTAAAAGGAACCCGCGCCCCGTGCCTTCGTAGCCCTGCACGGTACTCGAGAAGAGACAGCGCGGGAAGCGCCTGTTCAACGCCTGCAGGTGATCGATCGGAAAGGCCGCAGCCTCGTCCACCAAAAGCCAGTCCGCGTCGTCTGAGCCTTCGAGCAGCGAGCCAAAAGAGAGAAAGCGCAGGCGGGTCATCTGCGCCTTCACCCACACTTCGATCGCGCGATCGCCCGGGGGATCGCCTTCCTGAGCATCAAAAGCATCCGACGCCCGGGCCTGCGCCGCCTTTAAAGCCCAGAGCTCGCGCTCCGTCCCGGCAAACAGCGATTGCACCGAAGCTTTGGAGGGCGCCGTCACGAGCGCGCGACCTTCTTTAAAAAAGAGCGCGCGGGCAAGGGCGCGGCCGAGGGCTGAAGATTTTCCACGCCCGCGAACCCCGAGCACAACCGACGTCTTCTTGTGGGATCCGCAAAGCGTCCCGGCCAGCGCCTCTGCGATTTGATCCTGCTCTGCCAGCGCCCCGGCCTGCGACCGCCTCTGCGCATCGAAGATCCCGTCGCCCCGGTCGATTTCGCCGTTCGTAAAAATGAAGTCGCTGTCGGCCAGGCCAGTTTCGAGATCCGTAAAGAGACCCCCCGAATCGCCCTGTAAAATGCGGATGAGCCGCCTTTCAAAGGGGCGTCGGCCGAGGAGATCGGGCCATTTTTCTTTTTGGGGGAGCGTCAGCACGAGCAATCCGCCCGCTTTAAGAGCGCCGGCCAGGATCGCCAGGGCCGACGCGTCGATCTCACCCTGATGGATCAGATCGGCCGGGCAGAAAATGCAGAGATCGATCTCGCGCCCCAAATTCGCCTGGAGATTTCCGGTGACGCGATCGCAGACGAAGATTTGCCGGGCCGACGCCTCGTACGCTTTTTGAAGCGCCAAAACAGCCCGGCTGATGGTGGGTGCGCTGCCCGTCCAGACCCATAAGCGGCGCTCAAACGCGCGCTGCGCTGAAGAAGAGAGCGCCTGCGCGAGCGAAACGAGCTTTTTTTCGTCGAAGCCGCCGATCACTTGATTTCCCGGTACATCGCGTCGGCGCTCAAAGGTTCGCCTGCGCTGCCGGGCATCGCGTAACGGGGAATGCCCTCTCTGATGCGGGCGATCATCTCGTAATGGATCGTAGAGGCCCAGCCCGCGAGCTGTTCGGCGGTGATGCAGAGATCCCCCTGGCGTCCGAGGAGGACGGCTTCACCTTCGAGCTTCGCATCGGGGATATCGGTCACGTCGACGATGGTCAGATTCATGCAGACGCGGCCCCGGATGGGCGCGCGCTGGCCCGCAATCAAAACATGCCCCAAATTCGAGAGGCCGCGGTCGTATCCGTCCGCATAACCCACGGGCAGAATGGCCAATCTCGTCTTGTGTGTCGTCATGTAGCTTAAACCGTAGCCGACGAAGGCTCCCGCCGGAACCTCCCTCACCTGCGCGATGCGGGTCTTCCATGTCAGCGCCGGACAGAGCTGTAAATCGCCGCGATCCCTCAATACCGCCGCAACCTGCGTCTCCGGCGAGGGCCACAGGCCGTAAGCGGCGATGCCCAGCCGGGCCATGCGGAAAACGCGCTCCGGCCAGAGCAGAGCGGCCGCAGAATTGGAAAGATGGGGCACCGGCACCGCAAAACCCTCTGCCCGCAGGGCCGAAAGGGCCTTTTCAAAGAGATCGAGCTGCTGCCGCGCGTATTGGTGATGGGTCGTGTCTTCGATGTTTGCAAAATGGCTCGCCAGACCCTCTATTTCGAGTTTGGGGCATCTTTTGATGCGGCGGGCGAGGGCCAGCAGCTCGGGAAGCTCCAATCCCTGGCGGTGATTCCCCGTTTCAATCTTCAGATGCAGCTTCATCGGCAAATTTAAGGCTTCGAGCCGATCGATCGTCTCAAAATTGTAGGCGACCATGCGCACATCGAGCGCGACAGCCTCTTCGAGATCGCTCAACGCGACGGGTCCCATCACATAAAGCGGAGCGGCCACGCCGGCCTGACGTAAACGCCGCGCTTCCTCCAATGCGTGCACGCAAAGCCAGTCTGCCCCGCCCGCAAGGAACGCTTTGCCCGTAATGACCGCATCATGCCCGTACGCATTGCTCTTCACCGTGGGCGAAAGCAGCACATCGGGCCCCACAAGCCGTCTGAACGTGCGGATGTTGTTTGAAAGCGCGTCGGTATCGATTTCACACCATTGCCAATCCATCGAAACTTCCTTTAAAGACCGTTTCGGCGCAGCGAGTTGCGCCTTTTTGAGAAGCGCCCATCATAACGCCGTTGTTTCAAAAAAGCTTATGTTTTTAAACGCCTTGTCCGCCCGGCCGTGGTCTGATCCGCAAAAAGCCGGGACGCCTCCGCCCTGCCTGATTCTGGGTTGCAAACCGGGACCTGCGCTCCAGCGCCGCCTTCAGGCAGCCATCGCCCTCTATCGTCAAAACGCCACAGCAAAACTCGTGATCTCGGGGCGCGGAGAAGCAAAGATTGCGGCCCAGTGGGCTCAAATCGCGGGGATCCCCGAATCGGCCATCCAAATGGAGCTCCGCGCTCAAAATACGCGGCAAAACCTCGAGTACTCCGCAACGATTCTTGGGAAAGATCCCTTCTGGCTCGTCACCGATCCCATTCACATGAAGCGCGCCCTCTATTTTGCGAGCCGTTTTCACCTTTGCGCCTGGCCCTTCGCCTGCGCCCCGGATCCCAAACGCTTCGAACGGTTCAAAGACCATCTGCGCGAGCTTTTTGCAGCCATTCAAAGGATCCCCCTCGATCGGCCGGGGCGATTTGGACTTCGATCCCATGAAGATCAAAACCGCCGGGCCGATTTTAGAGTAAACGATTTTTGAACCGTGTCGGCCGGGCCGATCGCCTGTTTAAAACCGCATTTTCGAAATCGGCCGGGCCGAGCTCTGACTCAATCTGTTAAAAACGAAAACCGCCGGGCCGATCTGATTTTTACAGGATGCAGGCCCTTAAAAGCCGGGCCGATCGCCAGTTTGAAACCGCATCTTCAAAATCCGCCGGGCCGATCGCTGACTAAATCTGTTAAAATCAAAATCCGCCGGGCCGATCTGATTTTTACAGGATGCAGGCCCTTAAAAGCCGGGCCGATCCGAGGTTTCTCAAAAAAATGCCCCCGTCGGCCGGGCCGAAAGCGCGTCTATTTTTCGGGAAGCTGTTTTTTCGTGCCCGAAAGATGCTTTTTTCCTGCGATCTTAAAGCCCGACGACTTCAAAATCTCTTTTATGGCGTTGTAAGCGCCGGTGGACTGGCCGCAAAGATAGTTGAACGGAAAAGGTGTGGTGCAGCTCGTCACGACGAAGGCTTTTTTGCCTTTATGCAGCGGGATCGGGATCCCATGCTTCGATTCTCCCATCATGACGGGCACCAGCCGATCGAAAAGCGCCTTCAGCTTGCCGTTCATATTGCCCCAATAGACCGGCGTGCCTACGTAAAGCGCATCACAGCTTTCGACCTCGCCGGCGATCAGATGCGCATCGTCGGGCTTTAAAATGCAAGTCTTTTTTGACCTGCAGGCCATGCAACCTTTGCAAAATTCGAACTGCAGGTCGCAGACATCCTTCCAGACCACCTCGGCCTGGGGGTTTTGAGCCTGAAAGCGCTCCACCTGCTCGCGCAGCGCCCGCGCCACATTCCCCTGCTTGCGGGGACTCCCGTTTAACACCAAAAGTTTCATTTTGTTCCTTAAAGCCTTCTCAATTGACGCGATCTGGCCCTTCGCCGTATGAAAGTCCCTTTAAAACCCTGCAACCCCAGCTTTTGGAGATGAGAACATGAAAAACCTGCTGCCTTTGTTTTTAGCCTTCACGTTTGCAGCGCCCGCCCTCGCCCAGGACGATCTCGAAGCCGAAGCAGCCCTCCTCGAAGGCGGCCTTCTCGAAGAGCGCGTCAAAACAGAAGCGCCCGCCGCGGCGGATCCCCTGCCCGCATTGCAGGAAGCCTTAAACAACGATCGCAAAGCCCTCGAACAGCGCATGAACCAACTCCAGCAAAGCTCCAGCCGCTTTGTGAAAACCGAAAAACGTTACGGCGCCCTGAACCAGGCCTTCTCGAAGCTCATGATCGAGGATTGGGCCAAGCAGTCCGCAGCTCTCGAAGCCTACAAGGCCGCATCTGCCGCAAAAGATCAAAAGGCCCAGACGAAAGCCCAAAAAAACCTCGAGCAAATCCGCAAGGGCCTGCAACAAAAGATGAAAAAGCTGAGCCGCGACTGCGACGCCCTCGATAAAGAGATCGCCAAGCTCGACCAAAAAGCCGCCAAAGAAGACGCAGAAGACCGCCGCGCCGCCGAACAAAAGGGCGAGTGATCCGAAAGATGCCCATCCAATCGCTGAAGGAAGCCCGCAGCCTGGGACTCATCGACGCCCGGGCCGAAACGGATCTTGCGCCCATCTGCTCGCAATTCTCGATGCTGGTGAGCGATCACTGGGCAAAAATGATGGATCCGCATGATCCGAAGGATCCCCTGCGTCTTCAAATGATGCCCGACCTGCGGGAAATGGAGAATCTGCCGGGCGACTCGAAGGATCCCATCGGCGATCGCGCCCATGAACCCGTGCCGCGCCTGATCCACCGCTATCCCGACCGCGCTCTGCTTCTGGTGACCGATCGCTGCCCGAGTCTCTGCCGCTTTTGCTTCAGAAAGCAGAGTCCGCTCCACGGCGAAGAGCCCCCGTTCGATTTGGAAGCGATTTCGGCCTACATTGCGGCGCATCGCGAAATCCGGGAGGTGATTCTGAGCGGCGGCGACCCCCTCATGCTCAAAAACAGCCAGATCGACGCGATTTTTTCGCACCTCGAAGGCCTCGGACATGTGGAACGCTTCCGGATTCATACCCGCATGCCGATCACCCTGCCCGAGCGCGTGGACGAAGGCTTCTGCTCGCTGATCCGGCGCAAAAAACCGGTTTACATCGCCCTTCACATCGATCACCCCAAAGAACTCTCGCCGGAAACCCTTCGCGCCATCGATGATCTGGCCCGGGCGGGCGCCGTTTTGGTGAGCCAGACCGTGCGTTTAAAAGGCGTGAACGCCGATTTGGAGACGCTGACCGCGCTTTGCCACCGCCTGGCCGCTTTAAGGGTGCGCCCCTACTACCTGCATCACCCCGATCGCGCTCTGGGCACCGCGCATTTTCGGGTCTCGATCGCTCAGGGTTTGCGCCTCTACCGGGCGCTGCGACGTCGCGTCACCCCGCTGGAACTGCCGATCTACGTGCTCGATCTGCCGGGCGGCTACGGGAAAGTGCCCCTCGATACGCCTGCGGTCTGCGAGCAAAGCCCGGGGCATTGGCGCCTTGAGAGCCCCCTGGGCGGCGTCTTCGATTACGTCGATCCCGTTTTGGAAGGGTGAATTTTCATACAAAAAAGGCTCTGCAACCGAAGCTGCAGAGCCTTAAAAGTGCCCAGGGACGGGATTGAACCATCGACACGTGGATTTTCAGTCCACTGCTCTACCAACTGAGCTACCTGGGCGCGCTTTCGCCTTTTTTAAAGTGCCCAGGGACGGGATTGAACCATCGACACGTGGATTTTCAGTCCACTGCTCTACCAACTGAGCTACCTGGGCATCGAAAGCACGGCACTTATAAGCGAAGCGACCTCGCCCGTCAAGCAAGATTTTTGCATGAGCGCCATTTATCGCCGCCCCGGCTCAGGGCTGCTGACGTAACTCCGCCTGGATGCGCGTTTTTTTCTTTTTCCGCTCAATTTTCTGCGCGCCCAGATAACGCGCGCCGTCCGGTCCATCCGCCTCCCAGCGCTCACCCGAAACCCGGCGATCGAGCTCAAACGGCAACTCGATCTCCGCCAAAAGCCGCCCAAAGGGCAACGCGTCGCCCGCATCTCCCCGAAGCAGGCCATCGAGCGCGATCCGCTTCCAGTCGATCTGCGAAACCTCGCTTTTTCCGAGCAAAAATTCTGCGTTGATCTGCAACGGATCACCCAGACGTTCAAAATCGCGCAGCAAAAGCTTCCTCGGCGCCACCGAAAGCGGCAGCAGGCGACCGGGTTGAGCGAGCGCGTAACGCAAATCCGAGGCGTCGAGTCCCAAAAACCGCTCCCGCAGCGCCTGCGCCGTATCGCCCGAAAGCGTCCATTCCGCCGTCAAAACATATCCGTTTTTGGCCGCCTTCACATGCGCTCGCAGCTCGTAACGATGCTCCTCCAAAGGAGAATCCGGAATCTGAGCCCAAAAGCCCCCCTTGCCGTCTACGACGAACGCCCTCTTTTGCCGCAACGCCCTTGGAGGCCTTGAAAGCCGCGCACTCCGATCGGTGGCATCGAGCCAGGCCTGACCTTCAGGCCAATAAAGCAGCACGTGATCGAACCAGCCCGGAGAGGGATGCCTGAAATATTGCGCCGAACGCCCGCTCGCATCGGCCAGCGCCGCAAAACTCTCCATCCCCTGCGACTTTAAGAGCGCCTGCATGAGCGCCGTCAAATCTTTGCAATCGCCCTGCCGCTGAGCCAGCGTCACCTCGGGCGGCCTGGGCTGAAACGCGTGCCGTCCGATGCTGTTCCCCACGTACTGAAACTGCGAGACCGCCCGCAATATCGAGGCCGCGCAATGCGCTTTGGACTGATTTTTACAGAGAAAATCCGCGTAGGCCTGAAGCTGGGGCTGCGGTTTAAATTGCAGAAAAGACGCATACCAGGCATCGACGGCGGCCCAGTCCTTAAAGGACGAAAAATAGATGGCGACGGGATTCCGGGCTTCGTCTTTAGGCGGCAAATTCTGGAGAGAAAGGCTCCAACTCCGCGTATTCTGGTCGCTTTTTACCTGAAGCTCCGCTCCTGTCGCATCCACGGACCAATCCCAGTCCAAAGGCAGCGCAAGTTCAAACTGAGCTTCTTTTGTGGGGCCCTCGTTTTGAAAATGGACGCCATCCCAAAGCTGATGCGCCTCCAAAAAAGGAATCGGCGTCTCGGTTTCGAGCAAAAGCTTTGTGCCCCACGGAGGCGGCTGATGGCGTTCTCCAAAGCTGAGCACCAGCATCCGCATGTCGCCTGCGCCCGGCGGAACCACGATCTTTTGCGAGCGCACCTGCGAGGTTTGGCCCTGCGGCGTTAAAAGCTCCGCCTTTACGATGCGCAGCGGCGCCTGCGACCAATAATCTGCCGTCAGCTGCCGATAGCGCGCCCAGGCTTCGGGACCGTCGATCTGCACCTCAAACCGCCAGCGTTTTAAAAGCTGACCTCGTTCATCCAAAGCGATCTGGTAGAAATCGCGCAGGATTTGGGCTTCGTTCCGCACCGCCTTCGCATCGGGCGTCTGGGCTTCGGGATGGGGAGTCTCCGTCGGCCTGAGCCCCTTGGATCGCATCAGCTGCTCCGCCCTCCGCGCCTTGCCCATCTGCAAAAGCCGCTGCACGTAAGCCTGCAAAAGCCGCACGTCTTGGGGATCGCGCTCGATGGCGCGCTCAAAAAACAACAGATGGCCCTCGGTTTGCGAAAGGGTTTTGAGACTCCAGAGCCGGGCTTTACGCGAAAGCGAGAAGAGATCCGAAAGCGCCCGATCCTTTTGCCCAAGCTCCGCCCATGCCACCGCGCGGATCGCGAGAAAAGCTTCTGATTCCCTATGGTTAACTGCCCGATCGACCGTTTCCAGAGCCCGCTCGAACGCCGCTTTTTTTAATTGCGCAAGCGCGAGACCGAGCGCCGCCTTTCGGTTTTGAGGATCCCGCCGCAACGCCGCCGAAAGCAACGCTTCCGCCTCATCCGGCTGATTCAGCCTGAGCAGCGAGAGCCCTAACCCCAAAAACGATTCCCCCTGCGATGGATTTTGATTGAGCGCGTTTTGAAACGCCGTCGCCGCCTCGCGAAAGCGCCCCATCTCGAAGTTCGCCTCACCCAAAAGCGACCAGGGATCCTGGGAATGGGCGTTTGCGGTCAGCGATCCCGCAAGGACTGCGAGCCAACCCATCGATCGCGCAAGCATTTGAGGCCAGTGAAGGCGAGAGGGCATTTTATGAGGCTTCATCTTGAGGAGCAGTGTAGAGCCTTTGGATCGGGAGACAAGGTTTCGTGAAGATGCGCGCTGAGCATAAAAAAAGGGGCGGTTTTGCCCGCCCCCATGCTTAAAGGATCGTCAACAGGTTGGTGATGCCCCATGCGCAAAAACGATGCTGAAAAACATCTGCTGAGCCTGCGCCTTATCGGGATTTACGGCCGCTCCGAGCCTGGACAGACCAAAAGCCCGTTCTGTTTGGTCTCTACATGTGGAGCCCAGCTCCACAGGGTCCTGTTCGCCCAATCCTCCAAGCACGCAGTTTTTATAGCAAAAAGGCAGCGCTCATCAAAGCGCAAAGATGGGCTTCCCGAAAGGCTGTCAGCGGGATGGTGATGCAAACTGCGCCGTTTGACTGCCCAAAAACATCTGCTGAGCATGCACAACAAGCGTCGATTCCACCGCTCCGGGCAGAGGGCCGGGAAGCATGCGCTCGATCCGGCGTGAGGGGTTTCCCGCTCGCCCAGCCTTTCAGAAAAGCCGCTTAAATCAGATCGTACGTAAAGTTGAGCGACTGAATCTCGATGTCGAGCTTCCGCAGCTGAGCCGACGCGTCGTCGATGCGCTTCCCCAGCGCTTTGACATCGATCACCGTCAGCGTTTTGATTTCGGAGCGCGAATAGCGGCTTGCGCCCTCTGACGCCGACTTGAAGATCGACCGCCAGGCGCCGATGCGCAGGCTCAGAGCGTCCCGTTCTGCAATCATTTGGGTCAGCGTGCGCCCCTGAGCGTTCCTGACCTGCATATTGGTTGCGTTGATGCGCCAGATATAGTCCTGAAGCTGCGTCAGGCAGAGCTCCATCTCTTTCATCAGCGCATCCGGATCCTCCATCGGGCGCTCCCCCTCCTGCACCTTCACGTTATGCAGCACGCGCTCCTTCAACTGCTCGATGCGCATTTGAAGATCCTTCCGCAAACTCAAAGCTTCTGCCAGTTTCATCTCACAACTCCCATTAGTACTCAACTCGCAGGATTGTAAAGCAACCGACAAACCGCCTGCAAGTCAGCCGGCCTCCATGAAGCTCATCATCCCCGGATTCAGTTTGCAGCAGTTCAGGCGGCCATTCCTGCCCATGGCTCGGACTCCCGATACTCCCCCTCCACGCCCTGCACCGTTGTCGGTCATTGCTTCATAACTTGCTGATTTTAAAAGAGAATCATTTTCTCTTCCGGCTCCCAATCACCCTACCGACCGGCGCACAAAACAACGATTACCCAGCCATCTTCACCACAGCGGACGGCATTCAATGGGATCGCGATCAAAACTGAGCGTGGCCTTTTCCTGCTTGAACTGTGCATACCAAAGCTCGTCGTCGGCGCTGATCAGATGTGGTTCCATGGGGGCTTTACGCTGAAATGGATGATTGGAGAGCGACCACTTCTTCAATGGTGAGGCCGGTCCATTTGGCTATCAGTTCGGGAGTTACACCGTCGGCAAGCATGTTGCGCGCATTCTCAATCGCTTTTTTACGCGCACCTTCCGCTCTGCCTCTCGCCTCGCCTTCTGCTCTGCCTCTCGCCTCGCCTCTTGCTTCGGCTTTTCGTTCTGCACTTTTGATGCCGGAGATGTAGTCGCGCTCGGCCTTTTCCTGCTTGAACTGCGCATACCAAAGCTCGTCGTCGGCGCTGATCAGCGATAACGCTTTATGTGCTTCCATGAGGCCCTTCTCCTTTCGCATCAAGTCCTGGATGAGCCCGCGTTTTTCGGGATCGTCCGCATCCTTTAAAAATATACCCCAATTCTCGAGCGCCGTGTTGCTTTCGAGCGAGGCTTCCAGTTTTGCAACTTTGGGGAGCTCGATGAACACGATGTTGAGCGCATTTGCGAGTTCGCGGCCGTCTTTGGTGCGCATCGCGTAGCGGCTCACGGGATCCGGCGACGTCACTCCCGACTGCGGCACATATTCGAAGTCGAGCACCGAGATTTGGTAGACCGTGGGCGCTTTTTCCCATTCCACGCTGCGCTTCATGCGAGAGGACGCGAGGCGCGCCACCAGATATTCCGCACGCTGGCCGTAGTCGTAGGGCTGTCGGAAGGCCTGCATCTCGATGTCGGCCGCCATGCCGTCGTCAAAGACGCAGGAGATGTCGAAGCTGACGCTCCGATGACCGAAATACTCGATGGGCGCTTCGTTTTGCGAGATCTCCCATGTGGCAATCCTGCGCTCCGTCGCCGCTTCAAGGAACGCGTGCATCGCCGCCCGCGAATCTTCGTTGGGCTGCGTAAAAAGCGCCTTAAACGTCGAGTCGATGCGCGGATTCAAGAGCGCCCCGGTGCCCGCCTGCGCGATGTATACATCTTGGGTCAGCATGGATTTATTTTTGCATCACATTTGTTCACCCATCCCGTTTTATGCATGAAAACGGTTGCCGCTGCAAGGCTTCATCGAGCGCCCAAAATACCCGTGGCATCGCTTCAGAGCTTGCATCCATGGACAAAGGTTTTGGATCGGCGCCTCGCATGAGGTGATCGGTTCTGCTCAGCGCATGCGGGGCGGTGAATCCTGAGGCGGGCGTTGTGAGGGAGAAGCGCGTGCCACGCTCAGCGAAGCTTCAGTTCTTCCACAAAATCGGAGGGTCGGGGCAGGATTTGCCAGCCTTTCGCTTCAGCAAGATGTCTGAAGGCGTCGTCGGGGTAGACGGCCCAGCGCACGCCTGTTGAAAGCTCGATCATCGCGGTATCGAGGATGCCGTTTCCAGCGGCGAAGGCGACGGGGATCCCTTTAAAAAGCGCCTGCACCTTTAAGGCCTTACCCTGCTCGGCGCACGAGATGCCTTTGTGATTGCCGGTGATGATGCCCTCGTCGAGCTCAAAATCCATCCCAATCACAGAGTGAACGGGCAAGGCGTCGCATAATGGCATTAAGGTCTCGGTGGGCGAGCCGGTAACCACCACGCACATATAGTGATGATCGTGCAGCCAGTAGAGGCTCTCCAGCAATTCGGGGATCCATTGCCGATC
>JAEEGL013236445.1_pt1 | contig 19791 bp, 23 predicted proteins | sample 9134231 | NCBI WGS metagenome assembly JAEEGL01 (sample SAMN16246548, study PRJNA631951) | gut metagenome | biome: gut microbiome; feature: rumen; material: fiber-attached | host: Bos | place: Iran: Karaj | collected 2018-10 | reverse complement strand
CCTGAAATAATTGAATTATATACTTTAACTGGATTTCTAAAATCTCTATAATCAAACCATGATCTCTTATCTGGGTCTCCTGCATCAGGATCTTTTGCAAATTCATCAGTAGATAATGCTATTTCTTGTTTTCCAGGTTCTTTCTTATACACTGATATTTGTGATGGATCTACCTTTAATATTGTATCATCAATATCAAATACAATTAATCCTTTAACAGAATTAGGAAGGTCCTTTATCTTTTCATTTATATATACAATTAAAGATTTCATATTATTTACTGTTTATTTGCAAAGTATGCTTTTAATGCATTTTCAGCCTTTTTTCTTGTTTTATATTTAGCTTTCCAATATCCACGTTTAGGAGTATTAGTTCCTTTTCCTGCATGACCTTTTATTCTCCAATAGTCTCCAACTTTAACAATTACATCATGGAGTTCTTCAGTCAAAAATTGTCTTAAAGATTTCATTAATTTTTCTTATATGTTGGTTTATATTTTTCTTCTGCTTTAAATTTCATTTTATCAGCAAAACTCCAACCCATAATATAAGGTCTTATCATTGCAAGAATTAAACCACCTGCAGCTATTGATGAAGAATCTACACCATATTGTTTACTACATTCATATTCAGCTTGATTTGCATGTCTTTCTCCAAATTTATCATACTTAATTCTATCTTGATTATTTTCATAAGCATAATCTAATATTGCATGTTTACAAGCTTCTTGTTTTATATGTTCACGTTTAGGTTCAACTTTACTTGTTAAAAAATCTTTAAAATAATCATCAGTGTGTATCAATATATCAATAATATCATCAGCATCTTCTGGTGTTATTATTTGACCTTTATATTTTTCTAAATCTTCTGATGAATAAACCTTTTCCGGAATTTTTTCTTTTTTGAATTTATTGATGAAAGATTTAATCTTATCTTTGATTCCTTCTTCAATAATATATTCTTTTATATGTTTCATGTTAATTCAAAATGATTTTCAGGTTGATAGTATTCTGCAAAATATATTGGTCTTGCATTTCCATTACGTTCTTTGAATACATCCAAGTCTCCATATTTTGATATAAGATCTTGGAGTAACTTTATAAGCTCTGATGCTTTTACGCCTCTATCCATAAGCATAAGAGTATATTTTTGTTATTAATTAATTAAAAATAAACATTTATAATGCAAAAAGGTAGCAAACGCTACCTTAATTACACAATATCTCGAGGATATATTACTTGTGCTCTAACAAGCCATTTCTTATCTGGCAATTTATAATCAACCATTTTCTGAAAATGACGACGTGTTCTACGACAATGTCTTTTTGCCCAAGTATCAATTGTGGCTCCCAATGAATCATTTTTCAATTGAAACTTCCAACGCTTATACTTTTGTTTTTCAATTACTTCCTTTTCATAATCGTTTAATGGCGTTGATGAATTAATACGATACATATTATTCTTGCCTGCATATTGTGGTATATATCCAGTCTCCGCACTTGAAAATCTACCAATTGATACTGCAACACTTAAACGTTTCTTGTAATGTTTTGCCTCTTGTTTACGACGATAATCAAGACCTCTCATTTCTTTACTTTCTTTAATTTAATTGTACTTGCATTTTGTATTGTCTGATGATATTTTCCATCTTTATCTTTTCCATAACATGAAGAACTACCTGTAATAACTTTCATTCCTTTTAAGTCAGGAAACATTTTATAAAATCTTTTCCATGCAGTTTTACGTTTAAGCTTTGGAACTCTAATCATTGAACTATGTACCCAACAAGTTCCTTTACCAACAAAACTCATATCATTATCCTTTTGAGTTTTTGGCTTCTTGTAACTGTAAGAATGTCTTTGAACATAATAATCAATATTATCTAACATCTTTTGAGAATACGCCAATTTATCTTTTACATATTTTTCATCTTTACAATGTTCAAGCCAACCAACTTTAAAATAGCTTCGTTCACCATTAAGCCAATTTTGACAATGTCTTATTTCACATTCCCAATTATCTTTGAACTGCTTTCTAAAAGCAGCATTATGTTCTTCAATTGAATTATATCTTTTCATAATAATTATTTTATAACTTCAACAAATGTATCATAACCATTATATTCAAAGTTATGACGAAGTTTAACTTTATCTCCAATATGTACGCTATGATACCAAGGACAACGACGTTGAGAAATATAACGTCCATTATAATCATAATAATAAACTCGACGTTTACCACCTTTTTGATTAACAGTAGTTATATATTCAACGGGTTTATGATATTTATAAATTACTGAATCTTTATTAAATGGATTAAATCGTACCTTCCAGTAATATTCAGCATTTTCTTTCAATATGTAATCTGGTTTTTGGTCAAAAAGATTACAAGAAGTAAATAACACGAGTGAAATTAAAATCAGTACAAAATATTTTTTCATTGTTTTTATATTTTTATAAATAATATATAGTAAATCCCAACAGTTTATTCAAACCATTGGGATAAAAATTTATATAATATAAAATTATTTTGGTGTTACTCCATGTAGTCCTACAATTTTACGAGCAGTATCATTAATCATTAAATGTTGATGTGTTGGATACATTTCAAGCATATCCGATAAATTATCATTATATACATCAAATAACTTAAAATTCGTTATTGTTCCATATAAATTACTAATCCAAACATCTGACTTATCAGTTGTTGTATATTCTATATCATATTTTCCAATATATGATGATATAGGATTATCCATATCAAACCAATAATGATTATTTTGTAATTTATATATTGGTATATTTTGATTGTATGTATATTTATATGCATTAAAATCAATTAAGTTCATACACTTACTAAATCTTAATATTACTAAATAGTTTTCATTCAAATATAAATCAATTGTATTATTTGGATCAACATCAATATATAATTTTGCGATATTATAATCTTGTTTGATTTTAATATTAATACTACCTATGTGTACAATAGTACCTTCATAATCACCTACTAATGGATTAATAATAAATGAACATGTACATTCTTCTCCACAGAATTGTTTTTGATATACTACTTTTGATTCTACTGTATTGGTTTGGAATTCATATTTTGAATCTGAAACTAATGTACCTCTATAATATAAATTATTTGAAACAATATCAATTGTATCACATGTTATATATTTTCTAGTTGCATCAGATTCATATACGCTATAAAGATTATTTGCAGCATATAAAGGAGCTGTATTACTTGCTTCACCTGCATCATATGTTGAACTTGAATCTTCTCCAAATAAATCTTCATATTTATTTTTTACAAAACTATTTACGAGTTGTTCAGTATCTCCTAAATCAACAGATCCTTTTTCTTGATATTTAGACAACATTACTTTAAATGTTGTTGCTTGCCACATTAATGAACCATTTTTTTCTTCGTATGCGCCATTTACCATCCACATGCGTTTCATAACTGGTACATATATTAAATCACCTTCCATTGGTTGAGCATTAATACCGAATGCAGTTGCAAATGATTGTTTTGTTATTTCTGGTTCCCAATCATTTTGAAAGTCTAATCCCCAATCAGCAAACTCTGGTTTTGATGAAGGCATAACACCATCTTGAATAACCATTTTAATTTGCTTAACTGTATCAATGTTCATTAATGTATATTCTTTGAATGTTAAATCTTTTGAATTCGCGTCAGGTTTAAGTTTAAAATAATAAATAGGAATGCCAACAATATTTGAAACATTTTCAGCTAATTGCTGTTGTAATTCTAATGCACCTTCTAAATTAGCATACGGATTATATGTATTTGGACTTGCATCTGTTGTAAAATTAAAACCTTGAGCTAGCTGAACATCATAATCAGAAATTGATTCATCATTAATATAAACACCGCATACTTGTCCATTTACTTTTAAACGTAAATAAAAATCTGAATTAATATCAATAGTATTAGCTAAAGCATTATCATATGTCATATAACATGACCAACATAAGCCATCTAAACTATAACTATATTCTAATTCAGATCTATCGTATGCACCACAATTATTATTTATTGATACAGTACTTATATCATTTAATGCATATGTTAAAGTTACAACTTGTGGTGGATTGCAACTACCTAAACAATTTATGTTATTAAAATCCATATTTATTATGAAACAAATCTAAATAAGTATCCTTCATTTGTTGCTCTATATACAAATGGACCACTTTGTCTAAAATCAGATGCCCATTCTGCTCCTGTCCACATGCATATATGGCCAGGCACAGATGGATCACCATTTTTTTGATATACTACTATATCGCCTGGCTCAGGATTAAAAGAATCGTTTCTTTTTATTTTTCCTTCAAATTTAAATCCAATCTTTGGTAAATAATCAATATATTTCCATGCCCAACGTGGTCTTCCATTTGTAGAAATTCCTCCAGCCTCAATTGCCATACGAACATATTTTGCACATGCATGCTGTGAATTACTTGCAGCATGAGAATGTAACCATTTGCATGCAGCTTGTATATTCCATCCTTTTGGATTTTTTGTAAATACACCAGGATCTATATCTTTTACATAATCTCCTGTACCACCATTTGATTTTAAATGTTCTGGTGTACTAACTGTATTCAAAAATGTATGTCTAGCAATTCCTCTTAATAAACTTTCGTTAGAATAATTTTGTTTCTTACTATTATCAAATATTATTTCAATTTCGTTATTCATTATGATATACCCATTTGTTGTAATGCCATTTTACATGCAGTTTCACAATTTACACCTTGTTCCTGACGACTAATAAATGTTATCAAAGGAAATAATACTTTATATGAGCGTTCTAATGGTGTAGTATTAGACATGTGCACATAATCAACTAAATGCTGTTGATAATAATTTTGTCTTTGAATCATTTCTGCTGAAGATACAAATCTTCCATCAGCTATATCTCTAATTCCAGGTATTGAATTATAATGCTGTAAAAATTTTTGATATGTTGGCATACCTGCATGATACATACATATAACATCTCCAATTGTTTTACAACCTTTATCTTTATATCCCATTATTGTGTCTACTGCTAATTTACAGCAATCAACACCAGAACGCATTGCTTTTGCAGCAGTTGGACGTTTTTTCGGTGATGAGCCAAACCCAAATGTATAAAATGGCCAATATTGTCCATTTGGATCCAATGATTTTCCTTTGCCTTGTGGAAATGCTTTAGAACCAATGCTTCCATCTGCTGGACCATTATAATCAACAAAATTACTACCTTTATCAAATGCTCCCATTGTGTTATCGTCGCCTAGTTCACCGTCATTTTTAGCATAAAAATATATTGGATCCCCTGCTAAATAATTTCTATATTCAATTTCGTTATTAGTATCTCCAAAATCATATCCCATTTCTTCAATTACCATTTTATATACATTAATAATCGAATGAGATAATTCTTCTATATAAATTTCAGATCTATCAAGCATCTATTTATATTTCATTTAAATTTTCGGATTCAATTGTTGGACCTTGTAAGTTTAACCATGTTGATATTTGCGCTGCATCTTGTGCAATTATATTTGGCATATCAGCATTAACCCATAAATCTTCAGTAAATAATGGGGTTTGCCATTCAATAACAAGCATACCCATCATTTTATTGTTATCATCATATAATGTATTATAGAATATTGCAGTTGTACGTGGATCTTTTAATAATGAGAACAATTGTGGATTTTCATTCTCCATTGTTTCTAAATCAGTATAAAGTTTCTGATGTTTACCTGTACGTTTTACATCTCCTACAATCTTTGCCATTGAACTGTATGGCATTGCTACGCATTTTGAACCTATTTGGTCTAATCCCTTATCAAACCATTCATATGTACATGTATATTTAGCAAAAGGTGTTCCACCTAAATTTTTAAATGAATTATGGAATTCAATAATAAATGCTCTTTGCGCATGTGCTGTCATCATTATCTCTCTTAATTTGTTAATAATAGTTTCAGCAATATCCATTCTTTGTTCAACTTTCTTATCATGTATATCATCAGCGGCTTGTTTGCTATGCATAATATAAGAAAGTAATTTTTCATTTTGTATACCCATTGCTTTTACTAATTCATTATTCTGTTTTGCAATGTTCTGTGAAAGCATTTCAAGCTGTGAAGAATTAGTAGAAGACAATTCCTGTAACTGATTAGCTACAGTTCCTGTAAGTTTATGCACAATATCATCCATGCCGCCGCGAACACCATCAGTAATCTTACTTGCTACTATTTTAACACAAATATAAATTAATCCCATTCCGGCAGCTATTAAAAGACTCCACCAACCATACTTTCCTATTATTTCAAAGAGAGTACTTAAATCCATTTTATATCATATAATATTATGTTTTTGTTATTTAATAAAAATAAAATTTTTGCATAATATTATATAAAAACAATGAGAAGCATTATAGCTTCTCATTCTTTACCCATATTAAAAAATCATTTCTATTTTCGTATTCATCAATTGAAATTCTATCCGGTATAATATCTGTTCCTTCAATTTCTTGTCCAATACAAATAATTGGACCACCAACAGGATCAATCATTGTTATCTTACCATCATTACGATATAATTTTTGAATTTTATATGGCAAACATAATTGATAAATTTTATATTCAGAATCTCCATTTTGAACTAATCTTAAATAGTTATCAATATTATCACGAGTATATAAATCAATTGTCTTATTCTTAAATATTATATCATTATGTACAATATCCCATATAGTTTTAAACAATTCATCATATGTACCTGAATTATCAATTATATAATTATAATCTTCTTGATTATCCAATTCATGTTCCGCGATATTATCAAGTTGTTGAACTGAATTACGATTAATAGTTATTGTGATACCATTATTTTCATAAATATATTCAAGTTCATGATTAAATCTATTATCTGTACATATAACATATTTTAAGTTATGATTATGATGTTGAGCTTCACGAATTTTATTACGAACAATGTTAACAAATATCTGTTTATTTATATTCTGCTGTAATACATATGTGCCAACGTAAACTAATATTTCACGTAATGACATCCAATATTTAATATCATTATTATTAGAATAACCTGATAAATTGTAATAATAATCATCAGCAGTTATAATATGTTCTTCATTTGGTTTTATTTCTGTATATTGAAATTTATTATTTATACATATCCATGCATTAGATTTATTCTGATAAAACCTTTGTACAGGAATACCAAATATAGTTGAACATATTTCCTTTAATTGGTCTGCATATGCAATACATAATACTGATGAATCATTATCGTCATTTGATGGTGGAAATGTTGCAGATTGTGTTGGGTTAGTATATCTTGAAAAATAATATTCTTTACATTGTTCTAAAGATTCCCATTCTTTAGATAAAATTGTTTTGAGCATTTTAGCCACGGTATCTTTGCCAGATCCTGCCAATCCATTTAGCCCAATATATAAAAGTTTATTCATTAAAAAAGAAATACATGTATTTTTATAATAATATAAAATAGTTAAAATACATGTATTTTTATAAAAAAATATTAAAAAATATTAAATAATTTATGCAGCTTCTTGTAATGACATGCTAAACATTGTCTTACTCCAGTTATTTGTTCTTAAAATCCATGAATTTTCTTTTGATTCAATAAATGGATTAGCAACATATGCAGCATCAACATCTACTCTTTCATTATATGGGTGTTGTGTACTATCTGAATATTCTGCGACATCTTTTTTATATGCTTCTTGTGATTGCTTATTAGTAGTTTTCTTTGCATCACCAGCATTTACAGTTTGATTTCCATCTGCACTGCCTTGTACTTCAGCATCTCCCCAGAAATCATCAATTTTATGATGAGCCATTACATAATAAATTGCATTAGTACCTTGTGTATACATACGAGATATATCGGTAACATCTCTTGGTCTTGCATGTTTTAATGTTACTGAAACTTTTAGTTCAGTTGGAAAATCATCAATACCTAATGGTCCACTTTGTTGTACTGTTGCATTTGTTAATATTAAATTACCTATAGATAATATAGGATTACGAGGGTTACCTATTGTAACGTGCCACAATCCAACATCATCCCCACTTAAAAATGATTGCCATGCATATAAAGTTGGTCTACCTAATGCATTTTTAAGATATCCTTTACCTGCTTCTACAGCACCAGAACTTGTAAATATATTTTTAACATAACTTGCGGCTGCAGATGCCATTTCACCAGCACCACCTTTAGCAGCATTCATAATAGCTCCTGCTGCGCTATTCCAAACAGAGCCAATTTTTCCTAAAATATCCATGAAGTTAATTCCGCCATTCATTAATGAATTAAAGAATCCTCCTAATTTATCAAAAGCATTATCAATAAATGCACTTGTTTTATCAAATGGTGCCATGTCTTGAGCAGGACCAATTAATTTTCTATCACCTTTCCAGAATTTACCACGTCTATATGTTACTTCCAAAATATTACCTAATAAATCTAACATTGCACTACGTGGATTAATATTATCATAAGCACGTAATTGATATGAAAAGTTTAATGTAAATTCATGTGAAAACTCTAATTTACCTTCATATATATTTGTTGATTGAATAGTATTCTTTGGAGTATACACTTTATTATTATCATAGTTTCTTAAAAGTCCATTATTCTTACCAATACCTTGAAATACTGGTAATCCTGTTTTTGATCCTAACCATCCCCATATACTATGATTACCAGCAGTACCTGCATTAACTCCATCATTATAAACAGGATTTAATCCATTAGATATCATACCAATTAAACCTGATGATGAATCATCTGCTTGTGAATCTTTTTCTTCAATTTGCGCATTTAATTCTTTCCACGTAGCATGATAACTAAATTTACATATATCTTCTAATCTATTATCATCTGTACCAAACCAAGAAACTAAACGACCAATATCACCTTCAGCTTGGAATGCTAATTCGCCTTCTCTCATAAATGCTGGATTTGTTCCACGTCCAATATGATCTCCAATAGGATGAGCAAATTTACGTAAAGTTATTAAATGATTATTAGCAACTTTACCTAAATCTTTACAATACATAAAGTCAGCATATTTATATCTTGATTGTCCTAATGGATTATTTGCATTTTTTGATAATGCGCATAATGTACGAATAGAACAATCAGATGTTTTCTCATCTATTTCACTATCTTCAGTTTCATTCAATAATGGAGTATTTCTTGTTATACCTAAAACACTAACACCATACATTGGGTTAAACATTGATGGTGCAATTGCTGTATTAGCAACAGGAACTTTTAATGATTGATCAAACTTTTGTCCAATACTTAATAAATTCTTTACTCTATATTTATATGCCCAATCATAATCTTTTGCTAATGCTATCGCTTCTGCAGGAAATTGTAATGGATTTTCAAAATAAACTCTTGAATTTTTTGCATCTTTAATTCGTTCTTTAGCAGATGTAGATACTTGTCCATTACTACTTTGTGATAAAATATTAGATGTACTTACAGTATTGTTAATATCTGACAAATCAGATGGAAACATTGTAACCATTGAAGGATATGCTTGGAAATTAGCAATGTTAATGTTATCGTTCTTTAGCATTTCCTGAACAATAGGAATACTTTTATTCAAATTTAATGCTCCAGATTTTAATCTATCTATATCAAATGATTTTTCATATGAACTAAATTTACCACTACCACCATACATATTTTGTGCTTGGTTAATAGTACTTGGAAATGATTTCATTCAAATATTACATATTTTTTCTATTATTTAAAAATAAAAAAGGCAACCTAACTAAGCTGCCTTTTTATTAAAATCACATTTATCAAGCATATTCATTTGATACTTAAACATGAATTCATTATATTCATCCATTTTCTTTTCAATCCAAACTAGTGGAGTTAAAATGAATATATTTAGTTTTACCCAAAAATACTTAATATACCACATCATACATTATTCAGATTTAATTATTGTTTCATTATTATCATTAATTGTTATTCGCCCATTCAAACATGCTGTTATAAAATTATGAACAGCTTCTCCACTTGCTTTTGCATTACGTTCAAGCGAATCTTCAAACCATTTAACACGTTCTTTAAGATGTTCATTCTCTTTTTTTAGTTCATTATTCTCATCAATAAGTTGTTCAACTGCGTTAACAACATCCCAAAGTGGATTTAATCTATCAAATATTTCTTGTGTCATATATTATTGTTGCTTATAATAAAGTTTATTCTTAAACTTATCAAATTCTTCTCTATTCCAAACACTATATGGTCTTACAGATTCGACTCGTTTAATATATTCAATTCTTACATCATATAGTTTTTCAGGAGCATTGTAAAATTCTTCAATATATTTTTTTAAATGGGCTCTTAAAACTTTTTTATTACTCCCAAATGTTTCAAATGTTTTAACTACAGAACCATTTGATCCATTATAATATTCTAATTCAAATAATACTTCGTATTTCATTATTTCTTTTCTTTATATGTGTAACTTACAACTTCAATCGGAGCAGAACTTTCAAATACGGTTTGACTTCTAAACATCTTTTTTGTATATGGTGTTTTTATAGTTTTTATAACAATATTAGTTCCACGAGAAGAATAAGTACTAATAGGCCAATTATTTTTTATAGTATATGTTTTTGTATCATTAGGAGAATAATATACTTTATATGTCATTGTATATTCACCTTCTTTATAATCTGGACCAACCAATAAAAATATACCTTGAATACTAATTGCAACTATAAAAACAAAAAATACAATTCCAAAAATTGTTGTAATACAAGATTTCATATTTTCAATTAACTTAACATTAGTTTATGTTCATCATAACGACGCGAAATATGTCCCTTACAAGAAATTCGACTAGTCTTAACACCTGCAATAGAAAAACTTAAATCATTATTATTCATCTTTCCATTTCGAACTCTGCAATTCTTTAGTCTCTTATAAAATTCAGAACGTTGTACTCCACCCTCACCAGCATTATAAACTAATGAACAGAGACCATCAAAAAACGATTGACTGAAATGATATTTATATGGTAGATTTTTAATCAATCTATTAGCAGAAGCTTCAATTTTTTTAATATCTGCATTAAAATATTTATTAGCTTGAGCTTTAGAAATTTTCATTCCTTTCTTAACATCTTTACCATGATGTCCCCAACCAATTGAATAGCCATCGCTATCCCAATAAGCTGTCAATACACATTTCTCTTGATCTTTAATAAATTGCTTACCATTATTTGAAATTGAATATCCAAATATATTAACTGAAAATAAAATAGAAATAATTAAAATACTGTTTCTCATTATTTATTATTTTTAATGAACTTTAACATTATAATATAATATTAATCATTTGACTTAGACCACACATTCAGTACATCCCAGAATTCATCAGAATTCTCATACCCAAATGCACGGGTATTAAAGAAAACCATATCACCAGTACCATCTCCCCACCAATCTGGGAAATTCGCAATCATATCAGTATGGGTAGCTTCGATCTTCTTTGAGATACCAGACATAATACCTGAAATCTGTCGACCAGTGAAATGACCACCGGTCTTAGCATCATTAGTACATGCGCCCAAACCCCAATCATCTTCATCTCTGCCAAAGTTAACATCAGAATCTCCCCATGCTCCATATCTCCAAGCATCCTTAAGAACCTGAATCTGCTTCTCAGTAAAAATTGTTGCGAGTTTCTCTGTAATCTTATTCATATATTATTTAATTGATTTACTAATATAATATAGTAAAAATATTGAAAAATTCAAATATAATTAAAAAATATTATAAATAAAGAGAGAACACTATTATTCCCTCTTATTAATTAAACAATATATAATTTTCTCATTATTTATTTTCGTTATTTAATCTTAATATATTATTAAATTGTATTTTATAACATCCATGGTTTTCAGGCTTTGTTGTATATCCATGAAAATTACAAATATATGAACCATTTACCATTTGTTTATGTTCATTAAATAATTTACAATTTTTACATATATCTATATTAGCCATTATTTATAATCAAATATATTTATAATGACCTGAATTTTATTACTTAAATATTATTTTTGTTTCTCTTTTAACATTTTCTATTGAGTCAGAACTATGCATAGCATTTTTCATATCGTTCTTTCCCCATTTATCTCTAACTTTATCTTTAAGTGAATCCATTTCTTCAATTGGATCTTCACATTCTTTATAACATTTTACACATAAGCATTCTCCAGATGACATATATTCAATAAGGTCATCATAGAAGTCTTTTCCCTTATGCATCATATATAATTGTTCAGCTTGCTCTTTTGTTAATGTTAATTTCTTTTTATCAAGAATATCCCATTCATCTTCTTCTAACATTTTAAGCCAAGCTTCTTCATGTTCTAAAAATTCAGGTTTAAGTATTACAAAAGCATTTACATAATTTTCCTTACTTTCGTAAATATAATCTTTTAATGATTTCATATTATCTTTATTAAATCTATATTTAAAAATAATAAAAAAGAGCAGCCGAAGCTACTCCTTTATTTATATTATATGATTTATTGTTCAACTTTAGTCCAATTATATTTGCCTAAGTAATAATCTCCAGTACCCATCCATGCATCATATCCATTAGAACCTGTTGGTACTGTTAATATACCATTCGTATTTATATTTTGGAACGTATTATTTTGTATTGTTGGGGCAGTTGTTGCATTACATGTTATACTTGTAAGTGCAGAACAATCAGAGAATGCACCCATATTAATTGATGTAACTGAATTACCTATAGTTACACTTGTAAGTCCAGAACAATCATCGAATGCACCCATACCAATTGATGTGACTGAATCAGGTATAGTTACACTTGTAAGTCCAGAACAACCTTGGAATATAGCATTATCAATATATATGACTGAATTACCTATAGTTACACTTGTAAGTCCGGAACAATTTTGGAATGCACCCATACCAATTGATGTGACTGAATCAGGTATAATTATACTTGTAAGTTCGGAACAATTTTGGAATGCACCCGTACCAATTGATGTGACTGAATCAGGTATAATTATACTTGTAAGTCTAGAACAATAAGCAAATGCACTTGAACCTATTGATGTGACTGAATCAGGTATAATTATACTTGTAAGTCTAGAACCGGCGAATGCACTTGAACCTATTGATGTGACTGAATCAGGTATAGTTACACTTGTAAGTGTAGAACAACTAGTGAATACACCTCCACCAATTGTTGTGACACCATCTGCTAATGTAAATAAAACAGTATGCTCACCGGTTGTATCAAATGTATATGAATTTCCAACTTCTTTTTCTTCACCATCTATTGACATTAAACTAAAATTATTAGCACTACCAAATAATGTTGTTGGGTGGCTTGTATCAGTAACAGTATATTTACATATAAGCCTTGTTTCAACCCAAGGTTTATAACTAACACTCATAGTTTCTTCTATTAAAGACACATTAGGTAAATCTAATGTTGCTGCATTATATGCTTCAGTTGTTTCAAACGATGTTATATATTTCATACGATTAAATTATATTTTTATTAGTTATCATATATTTAAAAATAACAAAAAGAGTAGCCGAAGCTACTCTAATTTATGATATTCTAATTGTACTTGTATTCTTAAACTGATGTTGAATATCTCTATCTAATGAATATTTAACATCTATTTTATAATAACCACGTTCATAAACAGTATTATTTTTAGGTAATGATAATATTGTCATTTCTCCATTAGATTCAAATGATGTTCCAACATTTGTTCCTAATGATATTGGAGATATTTTCCATTTTGAACTTATATTTGCATTAAATGGCAATCTATCATTATTATATATATAACATGCAATAATATCATCATTATTAAACTGATTAAAACCTTCTGTGGAATTAAATTCTAATCTATTAATAAGATATTCTTCTGAACTACGATAATATTCTAATATATATTCATTATTAATATATTTTGTTTTATCATCATTTTTTAATATTAAATCATTTTTATTTCTAGCATTATCAATAGTTTCTTGTGATATATAAATTCCATACCAATAATCGTTATCATGCATTAAATAGAAATCATAATTTAAATATGTATCTAATTTAATAGAATCAACACAATTATACACGCTATGTAATAATTGTTTTTTCAATGTTTTATTAGATAAATATATATCATATACATTATAATCTAACTTAAAGAATTTATTATAAAGATTATATACATATTCATTATTATTATCTCCATAAATATATTCTTTATTTAAGTATTTTGCTGTAACTAAGTTTTTACCACTTTCTTTAGGAATATATTTTAATTGTTCTTTAACATTATATATTTTTATTAATTTTGGGATAACATAGCTGCCTTCTATAAATACAAAATTACCGTATGCTATCTGCATAAATAATGTTACACATTGTTCACTTCCATTTAATGTTAATATATTATTTTCAACATTATCATAATTAACAATATTTCCATCTTTATCTATTACTTCAACATATAATATTATATTATTATCAACTATTGTATTAGATAATAATTCTATTCTATATGTACCTACATATCCTGTTAAATCTTTTGCTAAATAATTTTTATATTTATATTTTGCATATTTACTATCTGGAGCATATCTTCCATATTGTTCATGTAATTCAATATACTTATCCAAATTAGAAATCAATTCATCAGGAGATTCATTGTTATCAATAAATCTTTCAATGTTATTTAAATGTGATGGTAATGATACTAATGAATTTTCGTCAATATCAAACCAATACATTGATGGGTTTTGGTTAGATATATTATTTCCAAATTCAGCATCTTCATATATATATTTATACTTAAATTCAATTAATCTAATATTATATTCAACACCTCTTATAATTATTTTCTTATATTTATAACCATTTGAATCAAATGTTTCACCTGCATAATGTGGAATACTTTCTTTAGTTAAATAATTTAAATATTCATTAACTGTATAAAATCTGTTTCTTACAATATGTATTTGATTTATATAAAATTTTACTTTAACATATTTATAAGTTTTCTTTTCAATATCATTTAATGATACATCAATATCTTCTTTAGATTCATTTGTAAAAGTAATGGTATAATAAACATTATATTTATAGTTTTCTTTAATATTATATATATTCTTTACTATTGGATCATATATTGATATAACTATATTACCAGTTTCTTCTTTATGTATATCAATATCATTATCTTTATATTCATCTATTAAAGTTTTTTCAATATATCTATTAATATAAAAATCATCAAGATTATCATATAAGTAATAACCTATATATGTTTTATTTCTATCTTCATAATATGAAAACTCTTCAGTATCATATTCAAATATATTTGGTAACTCCCATATTTCTAATGGATTACTATTAGCATAATATAATGAATAATCTCTGTGTACATAAAATCCATTATAATCATCTATATAATTATTTTCAATTGGCACTAATGGCTTATTTTCTGATGTATCTTCTACACTAGCCCAATGTAATCCATAAGTATCTGGATAACGTGTATCAATAAATGTTGATTGATTACCAGTTATATATATTTTTAATTTTTCTTCATTAATTTGTTCAATATTATCATCAATATCATAATATTTTGTATTATGCACAAAATTAAGTCCATCAATCCACATATTAATATTATCGTGAAATTCTAATACATTTAATTCATGTAATTTGTTTTCATATATATTGAATATATGAATTGAATTTTTGTATTTAGAACTATTTGGTAAATTAACTAATGTTTGATATTTACTCATAATTTGGTCAGTATTAAAATATAATTTATCATATATTGTATATACTGTTTCACCATTTACATATGTATTATTAGTTGGATCATAATATAAATTTACTATATTGTCGTATGATATATATGTATGATAATCGAATTCTTCATCATTTTCATGACCCTCATGTCTAAATAAACTGTATTTTTCACTTTCTTTAGCACAATCTATAATATAATATGATGATTCTCCATTTTCGTTATATTCTTCATTTAACATATACATTATATTATCGTTTCCTTCATGTGCGCATATTAATGTTTTATTATATCCTATATATGCAGCATCAAAAATAATGTTTTTACCAATTAAATCTTTATGTAAGTATACTTCATGTTCTATACCCATAATATCAACATATTTAATAAATTGATAAAATTCATTATTTAATAATGTGCCGTCAATATATAATAAATTATGATCTAAATGATATTTAATGATTTGATTTATACTAATATCAAAGTTAATATCATTTATATTAACCAATTCTTCATTATGCATATATGAATTAAACAACACTTGTTTATTATTATCATCTATATATTTAAGTTGTTTAAAAGGTGATAATAAGAAATAGTTTTGCTTAAAGAATTGATAAATATAATCAATATTATTATAATCAAATGTTTCAACCCATGATTCATTATTATCTAATGCATAAATATTACGTATTAAATCATTAAACTTTTTACAATTATTTTCTATAAATATTGGTTCACCCCATGATTTAGGATATATTAAATATTGAGCATTATCATTAATGCTTATTGTTGATATACATTTATTATAGATATCCAATATTGATTTATTGAAATTATATATATAACATAATTGATCATCAATATTATCCCATTGTATAAAATAATTACCATTAGTTAAATTAGATAATGTAACATATGCATAATCATCAATATTAATAATATTATATGATTCTAATTCATTTTTAATATTATCAATATTTAATTGTCCTAATTGTATAATAAATTTAGATTCTAATAAATAAGAATCTTTATTTTCATCAAGTATTTTATCTACATCTTTGCTATCACAAAATACAATATTATGTAAATTATTTTGTTCATTTGTTTTACTTAATAAATAATTATGATCATTTAAAAAATATCTGTATTTTAATTTACCAAAAGTAATTTGTGGATTATGTATTCGTAATTCAAAGTTATATTCATACCATCTATTATTAACTAAAAGTTTTAATATAAACTTATTATTAATCCAATAATTAAAATAATTACTATTTACATTTCCATTTTTATCAATATTTATATTAAACTTTTTAGGATATATAATAAAGTTCTTATATTTATTATTATCAGATTGTATAAAATTAAAATGTGATTCATATAATACTTCAGTAGAATCATTGTTTATTATATTAATAATCGATCTTAATTTATCTAAATCTGATGCATATTCTATTTTATTTAATAACTTACCTACATATGTAACAAATTCATTTAATTCATTATCTGTTTTATTAATATCTAAATGAGTATTTGCAATAACTGTTTCAATATCATTTGTTGATAATATTTTATAATCATTTTTGCATGTTTTTAATATATTAATAAATTCTATTAATTTTGAATTATTATCAGAATAATATTCTTTAACTAATTTATTAATTGAATTATATAATGTTTTATCAATATCCTTAAATAATAACAATACACAGTTATAATATTGATTTTCCTTGAAGTATATTGGAATATTTACACATGTATCATTAAGATAATACCATGTTCTTTCATCAGTTTCAACATTATTACTTCCTAAATCATATTCATTAAACTTATCATCGATATAATGTATTTGTTTTGTAAAATAATGTAAACCATTTCCAGTAAATATAACTTCGTTTTTATTATTAAGTATTACTGAAGGTTCTGATTGACTAATACCAATTGTATTAGTTAATTTTATATCATTAGCAAATACTCTATATCCTAATGATGTAGAATGTATATTTAAGTGAATAGGTAAGAAATATTTTTTATAATAATATGATAAACATATTAATTTTACACCAAGCTCATTAAATGAAAAATCAAAATAAGGTTTCCAATACCAATATTTTTCTTCATCATCTTCAATAGGCATATCATGATTACCTATTCTAATTTTTTCATAATTATCTATAAGAGAAATCATTTTTGGTTTATTCTCTCCATAAAAGGTTTTCTCTATATTTGTATTTTCTAATGGATATTGTTCATCACTTTCTTTATTAATCATAATACGTAATGATATAAGAGCATCACTAACAAATGTTTTAAATGATTCTAATATATCATTACTTATATCAAAGTAATCTAATAAGTATTGTTGTTTAAAATCATTATCAGTTCTTAATAACTTTGCAATAGTAATCTTATTTCCATAACCAAACCATTTTAATGAATCTATAGCAGATTTAAAATTACCTATTTCTCCGCGTATATTCATATAGTTAATCATATACTCTTTTATCTTTTCATTATATAATGCTTCATTAAATTCATCATTATAAAGACTTTCAGAATATACTGATTTTAATATATCTTTAGGAAGATTAACTCCCATATTACGACCGTTGATAATTAATTCTTCATATTCGCTAATAAATTCACCACCAACTGAAATTGGACACCACTCATCAGTATTATTAGAATTATTATGTATATGAATCATTAAGTTACTAATCCAAGTGCCTTCTTCTTTAGCTAAAGCAATTGGATAAATAGGAATTAATAAATAATTTATATCAGCAGTATCTTTTAATGTTTCTTTTGTTTTAATACAATATAAATCTTCGTTTGTTAATGAATCTTTAATAAAATTATATATTTCTTCACCACCTTCAAATATATTCAAATTAATATAATTAGTTAACTTTTCAGTTTTGTTTGATAATGCTCTTTGTAATCTTTTTGATGATATTAACTTAAATACATTTGACTCATTAAAATAAATCTCAATATCAATAATTTTATTATGATCATTTTCTAATTCATTAACATTAAAATCTTTGTTTAATTCATATAATGCATAAATTGGTCTTGAATAATAATTATTAATAGATAGTTTAGATGTATTATTACTATCTATCCAAAATATATAATCATTTTCATCATATTCATATCCTATAGGTTTATCTGAATATGATTTTAAACTAAACATATGACCTGTGTTATCTACAAATTCCATTAAATATATACGTTATTGTTTATTTACTATATATAAAAATAATTTTATTATTTGATATTAAGTATATATAAAAACAAAAGAGGCAACAAATCGTTACCTCTTGTATATAAATTAACTATTCATACCAAGTTATATATTTGAATCTTTTTAATTTATCGACATATTTTAATAACATAATTATTCTTAAATCTATTAATTGTAGGAATGTTACAAGAATAGAATTACCTTTGAATAAAATCTTTGGAAGAGTTTTATTCAATATACCATGTTTAGCATAATCATATTTATTATTACCAACAAATTCAAATGGCTTTAATTCGTCTTTACGATATGATAAATTTTGTTTTATATCCATAATTATTAACTAATAAGCAAGCATAGCAACAACATAATAGTTATTGCTCTTATAGTTGTTGTTGATGATGCCGCGGTTAGCATTGACGAGGTATGCATTGCTAGAATTATACTCTGTCGAACTCCAATAGCTGTTATTAGCTAACGAACTCATACTATCTGTTGAATATACTGCAGCTATTTGCGCTAACTTTGCATTTATTGCTGTTTTTTGTACTATAATCATACACATCTCTCCTGATGCGCCAAGATACCAATCTCCTGCTTCAGTACCTACTGTAT
>JAEEGL014848886.1_pt1 | contig 19792 bp, 16 predicted proteins | sample 9134231 | NCBI WGS metagenome assembly JAEEGL01 (sample SAMN16246548, study PRJNA631951) | gut metagenome | biome: gut microbiome; feature: rumen; material: fiber-attached | host: Bos | place: Iran: Karaj | collected 2018-10 | reverse complement strand
GACGCGGTCGTTTGCCGAGTTCTGCCCCCTGTTTGTGGCGGTGTTTGTCGTGACGGCCCTTTCCGTGGTCGCCGGCCTGCTGGGCGCCCGCACGATCCTGCGCGGCGGCCGTTTTCTCGGTCCCGACTTCGGCCACTGGGCTGAGGTTGTCGGTGGACTGGTGCTGATCGGCATCGGGGTTTCGATTTTGATCTGATCGGATGAGACGGGATAAACTGGCAGGGCATCTGGCTGTCGCGGCGACCTATACGATCTTCGGGCTGAACCTGATCTTCTGCAAGGATATCGCGAATGCGGAGGCGGTCCCGCCCATCGTCCTGTTCACGCTGCGGGCCGCGGGGGCCAGCGCGCTGTTCTGGCTGATTTCGCTGTTCCTGCCGCGGGAGCGGATTGCCCGGGGGGATATGGGCCTGATCGTGCTGGCGTCGTTCACGGGGCTGTTCGTCCCGCAGATGACTTTCCTTTCCGCCATCACGATGGCCACGCCGCTCGACACGGGCATTCTCGGAACGCTTGGGCCTATCTTCACGATGTTTTTCGCCTTCCTCTTCCTGAAGGAGCCCATTACCTTCAAGAAGGCCGGGGGCGTCGCGCTCAGTTTCGCAGGCGTGCTCCTGCTGGTGCTCAATTCGGTCCACGCGGCCGGACCGGCTTCCACGACCCCGATGGGTTTTGCGCTCCTGCTGCTCAACAGCCTCAGCTTCGCGCTGTACCTCGGGGCCTTCCGGCCGCTGATCGCGCGCTATTCGGTCGTGACCTTCATGAAATGGATGTTCCTTTTCTCGCTGGTGATGGCGCTGCCTTTTTCCGTCAGGGGCCTGCTGGCCCTGGACTTCGGCGCGATCCCTCCGAAGGTCGGCTGGGAGATCGGTTATCTGATCTTCTTCGCCACCTTCGTGGCGTATTTCCTCATCCCTTTCGGCCAGAAACGCATCCGCCCTACCCTGGTCAGCCTCTACACCTACCTCCAGCCCGTCATCGCCGCCGTCATCAGCGTCTGGATCGGCATGGACACCCTGTCCTGGCAGAAGATCCTCTCCGCCTTCCTGATCGTCGCCGGCGTCATCCTCGTCAGCCGCAGCCGTGCGGCGGGATAGGGGGTTTTTATGTTCTCAATGGAACGTGGAATGCGCCATTGAGAGCACTCTACCCGGTAGAAAGGGTGGGTTTCTCTTGTATTTTGACGTTTATTCCAAAAAACAATTTATCTTTGCAGAAGAAATAGGATCGTGTTACGCTTCGGGCGGCTCGGACCACTCCTCACCCTCGCTTTACGCGGGGGTGTTGTATTTAGAATACGTAGTAGGTGTCCTCGTCTGTGTAATAGTAGTACCCATGGATTCCCAGTCTGGGTAGCTTATTGAGTTCGCGGGCTATTCTTTTGTTATGGCAGGTAAATTCAAACAAAACAAGATCGGCTTTCTTCTTCCGGATGGCATTCTTTGCCTGTTTTACAAGGTTATTGCCGCTGGATAATGATTTCAAGTCTGCGCTGCGTCCATTAACCCGAAAGATGGGACCGTGTCGCAGTATGCTGATATCTGGCGAACTGATACCTGTTACCTCAAACAAGTGTTCGATCTGAAAACCGAAGGAGGCGAATCGAAGACACATTCTTTGCTCTTTCTGGAAGATCTCATAGGTCTGCTTGTTCAACAATCCAAAGGTTTTTCTTGCTAAGGATGTCACATAGAAGCCACCGGAAGAAGGGGAGAAGTAAGAATGCTCCCAAAGCGAAGTATCATAGCTGCAAAATAGCTGGAACGAATCGTTCATCTCCAATTCTCTCAACTGCATATCAACATCGTTACAAGTTTAGATTATGGGCAAACATACGACAAGAAAGGCTGCTTGTCAAGGCCCCCGATGTCGGTTTTTATGTTTCTTTGGAAAGATGATGGGTTTTTGAAAGAAAGGGCGGTTTTCTTTTGGAAGTCGGAAAGAAAGGGTATCTTTGCTTTGTACCTGTTTGTTGTGAGTTATGACATTGCTGGAAGCTATCGGCGCGCGCCATTCCGTCAGGAAATACAAGGAGGATCCCATTCCAGATGAGATCCTGGACGTCCTGCGGGACAGGGTCCGTGCGATCAATCAGGAGGCCGGACTCCACATTCAGCTGGTGACCGATGAACCCAAGGCGTTCGGCGGATTCAAGTCAACCAGCGGCTTGCTCTCGTACGGCGCCTTCTCCGGCGTGAAGAATTATTTCATCATGGCCGGCGAGAAAGGGGACGACCTGGATGAGAAGATCGGCTACTACGGCGAACAGCTCGTTCTCCTGGCCCAGACCCTGGGGCTGAACACCTGCTGGGTGGGCCTGAGCTACAGCAAGGTTCCGGGGACCTATGAACTGGCGGAAGCCGAAAAGATAGCATGCTACATTTCGCTGGGCTATGGGCAGACCCAAGGCAAGGCCCACAAGTCCAAAACCGCCAAGGAAGTCAGCAACGCGAGCGACCTCACCCCGGAATGGTTCAACAGGGGCATCGATGCGGCGCTGCTGGCCCCGACTGCCGTCAACCAGCAGAAATTCTATATCGAGTACCTCGGCCTCGGAGATCAAGGCGGGCTCCCGCGGGTCGCCGCCAAGCCCCTCTTTTCCATGATTGGCTACACCCAGATCGACCTGGGAATCGTCAAGTACCACTTTGAGGTCGGCGCGGGGAAGGAGCAGTTCGAGTGGGCGCTTCAATAACAGGATTGTGTTACGCTTCGGGCGGCTCGGACCACTCCTCACCCTCGCAATTCGCGGGGGTGTTGTATTCTATGGATGATATTGCTAAATTTGTGTGTTTAGCAAGAACGACACACCCATCATGATATGATTACCGGCGAGATTACCCGGGACGTCCAGCTGGACGCCGACAGCCCCTTCAGCGAGTTCTACTTGGTCGCGGTATTCCACTCCTCAGCGCCGTATATCGGGAAGTACGTGGATGATTTCCATGCGGCTATTGAGCCGAGACGGTTGCGGGCGTCGTAGAAAGTTTTTATGCATATTGGAATATGGATAATAGTAAGAAACTGCAAGTTGAAAAGATCTACAAAGAGAATGAGAATCGAACTGATAAAGGTCTCGATGACATGATTATTACGAAAGCGCTGGCTGCAGCGACTGAACAATGTAATAACCAAGACGATGTCTTTGCAGTGTTAAGCGCGCTGAACCTATTGAATGCCGCCATCAAAGACAAACGCTGGAAACACCAGCTTTCTTATGGGTTTATCAAGGGGCGAGCGGCTGCTTTGTTTGATCAGTGGATAGAGAGTCCAATCCATGGCGTCGCCGCCTACTATGATCAAACAGAGCAGGCGGTATTCTTTGATGTCGGAGGCGTGATATTCAGCTATCACTATATCCAGATGTCTGAACGGATCTGGTCATTTATCCGCTCTTCAGCCAATAAGCCGATTGTCTGGGCTGGGATTCGACTTCAGATGATTCCGGTTGAGTTATTCGAGTTGGCTATGGCATCAAGGGGTGTGGGAGAGGACGGATAAAGGTCACTATGATGATGAGATAGATACCCTTTGACACTCGTCAACTAACGCTTCATAGCTCTTAAGTTGCGCGGTTAGTCCATTAAGATCCACGAGGCCCTTGCCAAAGATGTTTTCCTCGTCTACGATGGCGATGGTCATGTATGTTCCCGCCCCGAACCTATCTGGACGTCGTATTTCGGGATGTCGACCATTTGCCAAATCCATAAGTCTCAAGAAGTTATGATACCTTACTTCGGCCCGATTGCCGCTGCCTTCGTATGAGATCTTGAAACAAAGTTTCCCCTGCTCAAACTGTAGGTACATGAGACAGTCCTTCATCTCCACGAAGTGCCACCAAGCACCGAGGAATCCTCCAGATTTGTTAGCGACATAACTCCATGAGTCTAGATTGATCCTGTTCTCTAATTCTTTATAGAAACCCTGCCAGGCGTCCCACCCCCATTTCTTCTCAGGGAGCAATTTATACGAGTTCACAGAGGTATCAATCCTCCTTAGATGGTCTCTGTAGGCAATAAGCAAGCTATCGTTGCCATGGTAGTCTTCCAGGCAATTGAGAACATCTGTCCGATTGACAGTCCTGAAGCCACACTTTTCGATCCAATTAAGTGTCGAGAGAGGTTCCTCGCTGGTCTTTACGTATACAAAGCAAAGATCCGTTCGCTTGCCGTCATACTCTTTCCCTACCGTAGCCTTGTACCTTTCAAGCTGGTTATCGTGGATGGATGTTCCAGTTTTATCCTCAACGACCAGGAAGGTATTGTCGTTGATCTCTGCCCATATGTCGATATTCTCCCATTGGCGTCCGACCTCGATACTTTCAATCTGGAAATCTGCGCTCTTACCAGTAAGAAGTCTCACAAACCTTTGCCCAATGCGATTCAGTTCTGCGTCAGAATCTGCATAATCTGGTGCGGCCCACTTAAGCAGCCAGGCGAACATAGCATCTTGACTCAACTCAGATGTGGCAAATGAGAAGATGTTGGGTGATTCTTTTTTCATAGTATACATCGTTGTTAAAGTTGTTAAATTCCAGGGCGTTTTTTTATTTCATCAATCAGATCGGCAGGAGTTGGCGGTTCTTCGCCGAACCATAGGGCTATCTTATGGGTTGCCTTGCGTTCGATTTCCGGTGTAATCGAAGCCTTTACCGTATCATAAGCTAGTTTAATAGCTGCAGCGTCGTCTGCAAGACCCAGTCCGGGAATGACGTCCGGAATGATGTCGGCAGGGAAAATGAGGTACCCTAAAGCCCCCATTATGATGGCCTTGTTCCCCAAGGACACCTCGTCAGACTCCAGCGTGTAATAGAATAGGAGTATATACCACAAGGTTTTCCTGCTGATGCGCTTTGCCACCGCAGCAAGTTTTTTCAAGAGTTTAGCTCTAGAGTAATTTCCAGCGTACTTAGGCAGGTCGTTTTTCTCGATAGTTTTTTTCATAGTTTGCTTTTTTGTTGGTTTCTGCCTGTTCTACATAGCCGAGCCTGGTGTGTTACACAAAAGTTGATGAATAATTGTTTGGAAAGAGGGGAAATAGTAGGAAATTCTTTTTCTGAATGATTCTTCAGTAAGGACCGTTGATGATCTATAAAAATAGTGTACCTTTGTCCTTGTTGATGTCAGTCAGCATTTTTTCTTTGACATGTCGATTTGAGCGACTCTCGGGATACTGAGAAAAAATCGTTTCGTAAGCACCATTATTTTTTATTATTGGTCATCTCTTGGTGATCACCGCTTTGAGCCGAAACTATTAATGAAAGGGGAGGCACGGTGCCGACCCGCAAACGCCAAAACCGACAACGTCATGAAGAAAAACTTCGACACCACCAACAACCTGACCGCCGACCAGATGAAGCATCTGGCCGCCGAACACTTTGAGGAGATCCGGATGGGCATCGCCTATGTCAACCGTGAATGCGGTGGCATTCTCTCCTCTGAGGAATGCGCTGACCTCGAGATGGAAGCCTACTTGAAGGCTTGCGACAGGGCGTATACCTACGATCCGGTAAAGGGTGGCCTTGCTGGATGGTTGTGGCAGATTGCCCACAATGCCGCCTGCGACCTTGTGAAAAAGAAGGCACTCCAGGTAAGGCTGAAAGATGACAGTTGCTACGGCGCCGATGACGACGAAGTGATACGTCGCGGGCTTGACCGCCTCACTCGCGCAGAACGTGATCAGCTCACTATTGCCGGGTGGTCTTCTTGCGAAGAGGCTCTTTCTTTTGATGAACGGCGCAAGATTCGCTTGCAGAGAGAATGCTGGCAGGCATCCTTCCAGGCACTAAGCGACCGGGATCAGTTGCTGCTCTATATGCGGTGGGACCTCAAGCTAAGCGGGGAGGAGATGGCCCGCGAACTCCATCTGGAACATATAGCCCTCAGGGTTGCACTCTCCCGTGCAATGGAACGGTTCGAGGCCGAGCTGGCGGCCCGGCACTACCGAGATATAGACGAGTGGACGTCCCGTTATTTTGACGAGGACTGCTACCCGGAACAAGAAGACGACGAAACGTTCTTCGGAGGCCGTTCGGAAACGAACGGCTAATTTGTTTACCGAAGCCGCTAGAAGCCGATTCTAGGCATCTTTTTTTCTTGAATGCTCTCCATTTCACACATCCGCCCGATGGCGTGTATCTCGGGATTTCTGCCATCCAATATGAACTCTACGGCGCATTTCCTGGAGATGTTTTCAATCTGTCCCCCCGACAGTGGATAGCGCTGTGCCAAGAAACCGGCGGCTTCGCCCGAAAGAAACGGCATCATAGTGGCCCAAATATGGGCGCGGACGGATGCTTCCGGAACGGTAAATTCCACCTTGTATAAGAAGCGCCGCTCAAAGGCAGAGTCCAGGTTCTCAGTCAGGTTCGTGGTGGCAATTAGGATCCCTTCCATCTTTTCCATCTCCTGTAGGATGATGTTTTGGATGGTATTGTTCATTTTGTCCACGGAACGCTCCGCCATTCTTGTCCGGATACCAAAAATACCATCTGCTTCGTTAAAGAGCAAGATAGGGGCAATCTTGCTGTGCTTTACCAGCCACTGATAATGTCGGAAGACGGAACGGACTGTCTTTTCACTCTCTCCGACCCACTTGCTCTTCAGTTTACTGATGTCTATGTGCAAAATATCGCGTCCACTGTCCCTAGCTAGTTGGTACACCGTTTCGGTCTTGCCCGTTCCAGGAGCGCCGTAGAATAGACAATTGAAGCCCTTTCTCATCGACGCCGCTTCCAAACGGCTTTGGATTTCCCTGAAATGACCGTCTTCCAGAATCTCTGACAGGCGATGTACTTGCTCAAGGACGGGTTCATCGAAGTAAAGCTCCCGGGCGGCAATGGAATCAGCTTGGATGATATCCGGGCATGATCTTTTTACGTCCAGCTCCATGTTAAAATCGTTGAAGAACTTATCCTTTGTATAATCGGTGAGGAAGAACGAATCCGTGTCGGCCATCCCGCTGTCATTCCCGTATTCAATGAGTCCTTTTTGCTGAATCATCAAACGTCCGTTTCTGATGGCCGAATATGCGGATCGCAGACTCGTCGTCGCGCAGATGAACGGGAGAATATCATCCTTTTGGTACGAGTCAAAACCTTGGTTTACATAGTTGCAACACATAGCCATAAAGAGCAAATACTCGAGACATTCACACTTTGTGAAGTCATAACCGGAAAGTGCTTTGCAGAAAGACAGATGCCCGTTTTTCTTTACGAGGTCCTCCAAGGAAGACTTCAATTCTTCCGTCCTTAGCCGTCCATCACAAGAATCAATGAATAGCCTACCTACACGGTCAAAGAACTCCTCGGGGGTAAGCCCAGAGATCGGTTCCTCCACAAACGGTTCATCCTTTTTAATGGCCTCAATAACTGCGGGAGAAACCACATAGCCATCTGATTCAGAGAAAGAGCCCACCGTAGTGATCTGTTTAATCATCCGCCGCTTAACCAAATCTTCGAGGTCATTACTATATTTAAGGAACTCGATATTGGAACACCTAAGCTGGGTACATATCTTTTTTACAGAGGTCCCCATGCGTGTGAAAGATGACTCTAGAATACAAGCCAAAAGAATGGCTTGGACATGATTTACAGACAGTAAAGAAGCGATGTGGTCTAGCGCTTCCCCTGATAGCTCACTACTAATATTTTTTGAATCTAGCGTTCCAGTACCCTTTATTCCTTTAAGGATACGATTAAAACTTTCTATACAAGTCATTTATACTGTCCTTTCTATCACATACGTTGTTTGGATAGAAATGTTACAGTGTATAATATGGAAAAGGCAAAACTGCCATCTCCTTTTGCTTGTAATCATAAACTCTCCAGGTAATCCTGCATTTCTCTCATTTCTTCTACGCATTTCATCATCATTGCATATTGCATTCGAGAATAATCCTCTGGGGTTCGAGGGCGCTTGCCGGCATTAATGGTTTCAAATAAATCTACGTCAGTCAACTGAATACTGTCTTTCGGAGTAAAATTACGATGGTCGAAAACATGTCGATTTACCATTACCAATTGTGGAAACTCAGAGGTATTATTATCCCAGTCTCTTGGTCTCGGTGAAAAACCTAATGGAAGATTATTTCCACATCTTGAACCTTCATAATACAATTGATACAACGAAGCGGCAAACGCCTTGTAATCAGCTTCGCTTTTACAAACTTGTTTCAAAACTTCAAACTGAATAGGATCTTCGTCATGGCTAACAAATGGTGAGTAGATTCGTTCCGGATTACCCTGCTTTTTCCAGAGTTCTTTTCGCTTCCACACGACATTCACATTACTCCGTATCTTCATCATTTCGGTCACTAATTCTTCAAGTCGTTTCCCGACTGGTGTAGTTTCCGTCTTGCACGCCAATATATAATCTTTAAGAAATCCAATAGGAATGAAAATGCGATAACCGTCTTGTTTCGCCAATCCTTTTTCGATTAAGAGATTAACTCCGTCAGGGATAGTATCATCTTTAAGTATCAAATCGTTGGTCGCCAGAAAATCAAGGGCATTTCTTTCCGAATCCAAGAAAAGCTTATTGTCCAGCATCTCCTTAAGATAGTCTCTGATTGTGAGATAAGTGGGGAGACTATCTTGACTATCACAATCTAAAAAGAATTGCCCGGTCAACTGTAGATAGAATGGACCCCCTCCCGTTTTATCATACGCTAAATCGAATTGTTTTAAAACATAATCTTTGGTATCTAGGTCATCTATCAACGAGCACTCATGCTGCCACAACTGAAGAGCATCTTCTTTTTTTAGTGGCTTCAAAAATACATTCTGGATTCCGTTATTCAGTTCTGCGGAACCAACTTTTGAGCAAACCGAACTGAAAGTTGCTGGGCCGGACACCCAGTATCGTATGGATGATCTTCTTTCAGAAACACGGTCACGAAGCCTAGAAAAATCCTTTGCTTGTCGAAGACCAGAAACTAAAACATAATCTACATCATCAAGTAATAATAATAGTGTTTTCCCTTTATTGCCGATTAACTGTGACAGAAGGAATAGTATGTTCCATTGCCGCTCTGAAGAGAACATAGAAAACTGCTCCTCAATCAATACCCGGTCGGGATTAATCTTGAATTTAATTTCAGCATCTCTGATTCTAACCATACCTTTTTTAACAATCCCTCTGCGGCACATCTCCGCTGCTACGGTTGCGGCTAACATCCTATAAAACTTGTCAGAGTCTTTGGAAATACCCTCGGCCTTAGCATTAAAGTAGACAGGAAAGACAGCCGGGACTTCCTTGAGAATGATCTCTTCCATTGTTTTTAAAACGCATGTTTTTCCAAACCTTCTTGGACCTATTATTGCCACATTTTTTAGGCCTTCTGCTTTCTCTTTCAGTGAGAGCAGTATTCTCTCCCGCCCAAATAACTTAGCGGGGTCCACGATGTCCATTCCATTCTCAAACGGTGTCATATGCAATACCTATTTATGCTTTAATGCTGTACTAATGTCTTTATGATTGATATACCAACAACGACGGAACAAATCCACTGCGAGTCGGTAGACTAATCGGTTATCCTCTGTTTCTTCGATTAATGTTTCCCGTTCAATCATACGTTTTATGGCATTTAGCATTTCTCCTCGGAAAGCCTTCGAAACATTATTCTTTTCCCAAAGGTTATCGAGTTCTTTTGTACTAATTCCTCTCGCACGACGAGAATTATTACGATTAAGGAATGCAATACTGGAGATTAATGCTTCCTCGGCTTGCATACCGCCTTCCGTCATGACTTGGTTATTCTGGAAATTAATATCATCAATTCTCTTCCAAGTGAATAAGTCGTCATCATCTCGTGTCTCTCCGGTCATTATCCGCACAACTTCATCTACATCATGAACTCCAAGATAATGCTTCTGCTTAATCACAGCATATTTACCACAATTCATGCATATCCACTGAATCCAGTATGGAATACATCCCGATAAATAACGGATATAACTCTTCGCGTCTTTTTCGAAATGCAATTCTTTCGATGCATCTATTAACTCATCAGCATATCTCTCTTTGATGGCATTAATTGGCATCATCAGCGTGTGCGCAAGCTGCCCTGTATAACCGTATTTAGGGTCCTTTGGCAGCTCTTTTATAGCATAGGTACCAGCATATATAAAACTTGCTTTCCCGGTTAAGGCAAGGTCTCTTAAAACACCTAAAAAAGCAGCATTTAGCATACCATCTTCAATACCATCTTTAACATTAGAAAACTCATCTATAGTGATGAATGGGTGAATGTTATTATTGTTGAGAGTATCTATAATGCGAAGAAAATCATTTTGAGTAACAACCGTCGGGAAACGCTTAAACCTATATGTCCTCCTGACAACTCTCTTAATCTCTGGTGAAAGTTTGTCGTATATACTCGTTTTAACAATATACTCCCAGAACTGATTCGCCAGTTCTTTTTTAAAAGCGGCTTCGTTAAAGTTCCAGGAAAAGGGCAGGATGGATATACCTGGCTTTTCATCAAGAGCGACTCCTGTTAAACGTTCCCGTAAATATTCAAGCATTGATGTCTTGCCAGTACGAGTTAGTCCGTATAGAATATAAGTACGGCCTCGCTCGCGGGATTTATAATGATTCTCTAGTGTGATGAGTTCTTTATCTCTTCCTTTAAAAATGTTTTCGGGAGGAGTAGCCTCAATCATCCAAGGCATATCTGTAGGATCAAGCCGTTTAGCGGACTCAATCTCAAAAACAAAGATGTCTTTAGTCGAGTTAAGTTTACGTCCTTGGTAGATAGGTGTGGCCTCCAATGTTAGTGATATTCTTAAATCATTCTCAATAATAGAAACTAATTGATCGGGGATAGGCCAGGAAATAGCATTTTCTTCCCCAACCGAAAGTCTCTCATTATCAATGCTCGGCCAAGTTGTTCCAAGGGAATCTGTTATCAATACTGAATAGGAGGTGGCTGGCGTCTCCCCGACGTTGCTGATTCGGAAAACAATACTATACCTAGATCCGTCGCGATGGATAGTAGCAGGATCGGGGGAAATCTTAAGGCGCGGCTCTTTACTGGCATAATAAAGGGATATAAGATCGTTTATCTTGTCCAACCAGTTTCTCTCCAGAGGGGCGAAAAAGACGCGCCCTAGATAGGTTGTCGTCTCGGCAATTTCTTTAACACTTTTTTGTAATTCTTGTTGAGCTTGAAGTAGCAAATTGTTCCGATAGATGGGCTCCGCTTCAAGATAGTCAGATAAAATTTTGATAACTCTCCCAATGTTTTTACATGTTTTAACGTCAGACGGGAGCAGAATGCCTAAAAAGTCCTCTACATGATTCCACTCATCAGAAATAGAACTGATATCGATTGGGTCAAAATCCCATTTGGCTATCTTGGTCAAAAAATCGTACAATTGTTCATTGCGTTGCCGCCTATGCGAGAAAACGGCATGAAGAAACACAGTCGCCTTCAATGATGTAGATACACTGGAAGCTTCAAGATCATTGAATAAGGTAAAAGTCCTCAACCTGAACTTATCGTCATTCAAGCGACCTATGAAAGGACCGGTGCCGTCAGGGTCGTGGCTTAAGCTATCCCAGGCGGCTTCTGAAGCTGCTCCAACTGAAATACAAGTATGGACAAAAGCTTTTAGCTCTTCCAGATCATCTCCGGTTAGACAGTCTGCCATCATGGCTTTTAGAGTGCCCGCATACCATTCGGAGTCCGGGGTCCTTCCACCAAGGATCTGAGAAGATAATCTGCGAAGCTTTAAATACTTTAAAAATAGATCTTGAAGGTAATTGCGCTGTTTAAGCTCGTTAAAAATACCAAGAGCTTCCGTATAATAGCTGCAAGCGCTATCACAATAGGCTAATAACTCGTCCTTGTTCTCGGGAAACAAATGCAGGGAATTCTGCACTCTCGTAAACATAGCGTCTCCCTTCATGCGGGCATAGTTCGCTACAGCGTTCTTGAATCCGGTTTCATTGTATTCTTTGCGAATCCAATAACAGGCGGCGGCTTCAAGGAAGAATTGAGCTTTTACTTCATATGTCTTATTTGATCCAGGTCCGGACTCCTCGACTGCGCGGCTGAGGAGTTGGTCTGGGTCGGAATCCACACTCATAGAAGTTACGGCTTGCTCTACATCTTGTTGAAGCATTGTGCTTACAGAAATAGTCGGTCCTAATTCGCCAGGCTGCGGATTATTCGCTGTATTAGACTGCTCGGGAAGAGCAATAGTAGAACCAGAAAGTTGGTCCCGTAGAGATTGAACCACATTGGAACTAGCACCTAAAAACTCAGCGCAGTTAAGAGCCTTCTCAGCATCTCCTTTTTGTCCTTCTTTCCTGAATAATCTCGCTAACGAAACATAAAGGTGAGCTAAATTTGCGGCTTTAGTGTCAGGCTGGATTTCACTGAAATGAATCAATTGAGCTAGAGCGGAGATGGCTTCTTTGTTGTGGTTTAATGCGACTTCTGTGTTCGCGACCCGATCTAAGTAACTTCTCAAGTATTTGGGAGTTGGACACTTTTGTGTCAGTAACTGATAAGATAATTCCAAACACTGTTCTCGTTCACCATTGCGAATTAAGGTGTCTAATTCCCGCTCTTTTTCTCGACATTCTCCTTCAGTCATTTTTGGAAGATTCAACGGAAGAGCATCCTTAGTCTCTTTCGCTTCAATAATCGCCGGCTTTTCGGGGTGAGATCCAACTAACGACTTTGGCCTTTCTGCTCTCGCGGAGACCAGTGAAAGGGAGCCATTTACTTTGTCTCTCTTGGATGGGGATGAGTGCGATTTCCCCTTTGCTTTATTTGGGAATAATAGACCCTTAATTGTCTCAATCATTGCTGAGGCGCCAACATTTTGCGGATACTCATCCAAAATGTGCATCAACACCTCAATCGCTTTCCGAAACTCCCCGGATTCCGACAGGTGCTTTGCAACCAAGAGGGCGTCAGCGACACTCGAAGCTTTGTGCACGGTCGTGGCTACAACACCCTTGTTATTCTTCTCATACGAATAAACAACGAGAGAACCACTGGTGACTTTCTTGTCAACAATTTCAGAAACGGGGGTATAAACATCTTGGCCAGACTTGTGGTCCATAATGAAAGAAAACTTTGGACCAATCTTTTTGATACTCCCCAAAGGAGTCAGCTTCCGTGCATTTTCTTCGTTATTAACGTCATTGAAAACAGTTGATAACGCATCTAAGCTGTTACCTAGATGAACTAGCCTGGGGCGGGAGGTTTTTTCCTGTAGTTGATCTAATGAAATATCGCCAACATTTTTAGGTGATACGCCGTCCGGTCTTGGCTTATCCTTTTCTTCCCCTTCTTTCGCACTCTCGTAAACCTTTCTTGATTTCGTCGGATCCACTAGCTCCCAACCACCGATGATGCCATCAAGGAGGCGCATTGTTTTCCCGCCTTCCTCTTTGATTAACACGAACTCTCCAATCTCCAAAACTTCGCCTTGAATACTTTTTCCTGAGGTTAGTTCGATAATGGCTATGTCTCCAACATGAATGTCCTGCTTAAAATAATCTATATTATTCATCTTCTTTTTTTCTCCACTCTTTCTACTCTCAAATATATAAATAATTCGGCGAAATGGCGAACTCATTAAAAATACCTCGTAAACCCCGAATGTTACATAACATTTTCGTATAGATTTTTAAAAGCCATGATTTGCTGAAGAACATATTCTCGGACATCGATGGGGGAAATGACCTCCACATCTGGCCCCAGCGAAAAGAGTATTGAATAAAACTCCCTATTCGGGACGATATCCAGATATGCAAAACCAACCTGCTTTTCAGCGTCAAAGTCGGAAATAACTATCTGGGTGGGAAGCGGCTTCGTGGTAATACGCCCCCAGGCATCAATACTATGCACTGAAAGATCGATTCGGCGCTTTCTGGTCACACCCAGATTGTTCGACACGCCAACTCGCTCATTGAAAAAATCCAAGTAATTATCCGGTCGGCATTCAGAATAATGGCCAATTGCTGATGGTCGCTTCTCCAGACGATCTAAAGGGATTGAGGTATACGAGCCAAATGGCTGACTCCAGCCAAACGCAAACCATCGTTCATTGTACTGCTTCAGCAGGTACGGGTGAAAGTCGTACTCCAGTTCTTCTCCCTTGAACGTTTTATAATGGATATGAAGCACCTGCTTCTCCGTCATGGCACGATAGAATAGAGGCCGGTACTCTCTCCCCTTTAGTCGCCGGTTATCCTCGTAGTCCACATAGACCGGCCCTTTCTGGTAATCTGATTCCACCCGGCTCTTGATGGCGAATAGCACTTCCTCAAACGTTTCGTCACTAACGGTTCCTTTCAGTTTGTTGATGGCGCTTACTAAATGGTGGTACTCGCTGTCCGACATGCCACCTGTCAGAATCGGCATAATGCTATAGCCTTTTTCCCTGTAATAATAACGCCGGTAGCGGTTGTCGACGCCATCTTGAACCCGGTCCACAACTAGCATGTCAGCCCGGTCGACTTCCTCCAGTTTTTTTTTGAAGAGCGCAATGTCCTTTTGGAAACTGGGAAGAAAACCGACATCCACTTTTGCAATAAGCCCCTTTCTACCATACGCATCGAAGATCTGGTTTTGTGTCAAAGGCATTCCCTGACCAAGCAGTTCGTCCAGGACCTCCCAGCGATATTCCTTTGTTTGTATTCTTGACTTCGGCATATACTTCGATTTTTTAAAAATAAGAAAAATTTCTGTAACATCAAGAAAAAAATGCGTATAGAGAACAATTCAACCAATAAAAAGGTAAGAAAATGAGGATCAAGACCAGCAACGTCCCCGCGATGGAAACCAAGGAAATGGCACTTACCAACATCGAACTAATCTTTCCGGAGTTCGGGACTAGGGCACAGGACGTGCCACATTACGACTCTGAGAAGCACATGTACATTGTGGACCAGTATACCTCGGCTGCAGGTAACCGTTCTCTCACCTATGTGGCGGTGGGACGGCAGTTGGTCGTCGAGGTCGCCATCGGCCTGTACCATTGTTGGACGTTGCTTAATAAGGTCAGACTCCTCATCCCGAACGGACAAAGGTTCAAAGTTGTAAAGACCTACGAATGGGAGGGGACGGTTCATTACGATCTGGCCGAACTTCGAAACCAGATTATTTCGCTGGCCACCGAATACGCGCTGGACAACATCGGCCTGGCAGGCGGTAAGGTTACCGATGATGTGGAAGGTTTTGTCGGTGAGTTGGTGGCTGACCTTCTGACTCAAGACGTAGATAGTCAGCTGGAAGACAACGGGCTTGAAATCCTGAGAGCATATTGCCGACAGATGAATCTTTGCAAAGATTTTGTAACATTAGACAGATAATTCAGTAATTCTCTAACCAAAACTAATAGACTATGGAAAACTCACTCACTCTTACCGTCAAAAACGCCCTTCCCCAATTAGCCGGGAGCATTACCTATAACGACGTCCCCAAGATGTTCCTTACCCCTGGATATGTATCCCAAGCCGGGAACATGTATCAGGAAGGTGTCCGTCTTTCACGTCGGATGGCCGTGAAGTTCAGCATAGGGCACGGCTACGCTCACAGTTTCTTGAATGGCATTCAAGTGTACGTGTGGGATGGCTCGAAGCCGAAGATGGTGGCCCAGCGGACCTACTCCAACTTCTGGTGGAGCGAGCGGGATACCAACCTTGCAGTAAAAGACGTCGTCAAGGAATACCTGATTAACGAGAGCAAAGTTCAAGGCGTGAACGGAATCTCAGACAAGGACTTCGACAAGATTGCTTCGGATCTGGTGGGAGACGCACTGCAGACCACCGTTATGCTGGGCAACCAGGTGCTAACCAGCAATAACGTATTGCAGCTCAAGGGATAGAAATCAGTACTAAAACCGAAATAACTATGAAGACGGATATCAAGACTTTCGACCTGGAGAACCAGGAAATGTGCAATGCCTATGGTCTCATTGCCAAGACCAACAAGAGTTTCTTCCTGACCGGCCGCGCCGGGACGGGCAAAACCACCTTCCTGCAGGAGGTGCAGAAGTGCGTACACAAGAACTTCATAGTCTTGGCCCCATCTGGTGTTGCTGCCATCCACGCTGGCGGGCAGACCATCCATTCGTTCTTCGGTTTTAGCATGGGCGTCCAGGGACCGTTGGACATGGGGCAGATGAACGCAAACAAGATTGCCACGGTTCAGCATGTCGACACTATCATAATTGATGAGGTGTCCATGGTACGTTGCGATTACATTGACGCCATCGACCGGATGCTTCGCTATTGCAGACATTCCAGCCAGCCTTTCGGAGGCGTCCAGATGGTGTTCGTCGGAGATATGTTCCAGCTCCTTCCCATTGCTACCAAGGATGAAAAGGACGTCCTCCAGCGCATTTACGGTCACGGTGGAATCTTCTTTTTCAACGCCCGGTGCCTGGAGGGAAATGACATGCCGAAAATCGAGTTCAAGAAGATTTACAGGCAGAGTGACCCCGAATTCATCCAGATTTTGGAGCATTTCCGTACCGGCAGGGTTACCGTCTTAGATTTGGAGAGAATTAACGGCCGCGTTGTATCTGCCTTCGATAAGAAGGACGACGAAATGCGCATTACCTTAACATCATACAGGAATGACGCTCAGGTAATCAACCAGCAGCGTCTGGCTGATCTGCCCGGGGACACCGTCAAATACGAAGCCAACTACGAAGGAAATGTTACCAAGCTCAAGGATGTGGTGGACGACATTCTCAAGCTGAAAAAGGGGGCGCAGGTAATGTTTCTCCGCAACGACCCTTATGGGCGTTGGGCGAACGGAACAATTGCCAAAGTCGTTGAACTTGACGAAACCGGGATCCTTGTGCAGATTGACGGGACGGACGGGCATCCTCTTACGGTAGAACCGCAGACATGGGAGGCGTACGACTACGAGTACGATGAGAACGAAAAAACCTGTAAGAAGCAGGTCGTTGGAACTGTTACGCAATTCCCGATCCGCTTGGCCTGGGCCATAACGATCCACAAGAGCCAGTCGCTGACCTTTGACAAGGTGGATGTAGACTTCGGCCGTGGAGCTTTCACATATGGTCAGACCTATGTGGCGCTGAGCCGGGCACGCAGCCTTTCCGGCCTTCGTCTTCTTGCCCCGCTTTACTCCAGCTCCATACGTGTTTCCCGTGATATACAGGTCTTTGCCTCGACGTACAATGACGAAGAGATCATAGCCACCGAATTGGTTGTCGGGGAGGCTGTGCAAGAGTTCGAGCAGAAACACGACTATGATGGCGCTGCTCAGAAGCTCTTTGCCATGTGCAACGAAGCCGCCCATCAGGGGAGAACCGGTTATGCCTGCAAGTTACTTGACCAGGCACTTTCCTACCTGGCTGATGACCAATGCCTTTTTGGACAAGAGTGGGATCCGCTCCCTAATACCAGCCGGGACAATATTGTCTTGAACGCAGTCGGTTTCCTGTATTCCGGCAAGACGGATGACAGCCTGCAGTTGCTGACCCGCATCGTACAGTCCGAAAAAGAGTACTTCAACGGCCTTTACTTGCTTGCGCGCGCATTAGAACTGAAGGAAGACTGGGATACCGTGGAAACGTTGTACAACCAGATGATAAGCATCTTCCAAGATACTTACGGAAATGGATTGGATTCTCCGGCTTTCCGCAAGTTCAAGTACCGCCTGGCCGTGCTGAACGAAGATCATTACGGGGATCCCGGGTTTGACATCATTGCCAATCTCATTGCCGAAAATCCGCACTACGACCGCTATCACACCGACCTTCGGTGGATGTTGCATAAGCGCTCGGAAGAACTGGCCTACGTGCCGGATGAGGGGAGACCTCTTGTGAATATGCTGATGGATCCGGAAGTGACGGAGGAACAGTTTCTTGAGCAGTTGAGGACCGCTCGCTCCGAGAAGAACGAAGCCTGGAAGTCCTACCGGAGCTGGGTTGGCCGCCTGAAGGCGAAGGTAAATCAAGGGCCTGAAGAAAACCCTTGATTCTCACAGTTTCACCTTCTCCTTCAACAAGAGGACACTCTCGATGGAAGTAATAATGTCAGCATTGTGTCATAAATACACAAGCGGCACAATAATTGTAAGTGAATTTCACGCAAAAATAATTGAAGGGAGTATGGAGACCTATTACGTTTGTTTTCTGACCGTGTTGGCGGTTATGATGATGATTGCTTGGCTTGTCGTCCAGTATCGGCGGGCTGTCAGGAGGATGGATAAGCGCCTGGCCAACATCCGGAATGCCCATGAGGATGTGCTGCGCCGCATCCACCGCCTCGAGGGAGGCGAGCTCAACGGTGATCCTGCCAGGGTGACAGGTTGGTCGGCAACACCGTCCTTGTCCGGAGAGAAACTGCTGACCGTGGAGGGCATTGCCGAGTGCGTCAGATCGGTCGGCTATGAGCCGAGAATGGGGGAGGGAAGCATCGGCTTCGTAAAAGAGAATGAGGCATATGTGATCGATGCGGAGAGGCTGCCGAGGTTCTTCATCTCCAAGTCCTACCGGGTCAACCCGGATAAATGTGACCTGGAGTTGATGCAGCGGGCGGCCCATCAAATGTCCGACGATGTTATGATGGTAAAGGCGGATATCAGCGAAGGGACGGATGACGAGGGAAATTGTGAGCTTCGTTTTTTCTTGGCTGCGATGGATAGAACCCTTGGCGGCTTTCGGCAGAACCTGGCAGACTACATCGAGATTATCGATGAGGGCCAGCGCCGGCTGGGAAATATGTACAACCAGTTGATGGAGGAGAAGAATGATGTGTCCTCTCTCAACACCCTGGCCGACGCCTCTTCCCGCCAAGCCGGAAAGACCCCGTCCTAAGACCTGAAAGACTCAAGGCAAAACAACGTATATAGTAATAAACACCATTGAGATATGAATAACGACACCGTTCACAACTCCAACTCCCACGCAGATGACTTCTTCAACGAGAAAGCGATGGCGTCCCGGATCACGCCGGAGCGGATCGAGAGCCTGCGTTCCGGGCAAATCTTCGTCTTCGGCAGCAACTTGCAGGGGCATCACGCCGGCGGCGCCGCAGCGCTTGCGCAGGCCCGCTTCGGAGCCATCTGGGGCCAGGGCGTGGGCTTGCAGGGCCAAAGCTACGCCATTCCGACAATGCAAGGGGGCGTGGAGACCATCCGGCCCTACGTGGACGAATTCATCCAATTCGCCGCGACGCATCCGGAGTACACCTTCCTGGTAACGCGCATCGGCTGCGGCATCGCCGGCTTCCGCGACGAGGAGATCGCTCCGCTTTTCGCGAAAGCCGTCGCTCTCCCGAACATCTGCCTGCCGCTGAGTGTCTGGACTGTCCTCACCCGCTAATGAGATTCCGTCATGAATCAAGAACAGGATAAAAAACTCATTATTATCCCGGACGTGCACGGCCGGGACTTTTGGCGGGATGCCGTGCGGGAGAATCCGGATGCCCGTTTCGTTTTCCTGGGCGACTACCTTGATCCGTATCCCTGGGAGGGGGTTACGGTCGGAAAGGCGTTCCGGGGGCTGCAGGACATCGTTGCTTTCAAGGAGGCGCATCCGGACCGGGTGACGCTGCTCTGGGGCAACCACGACCTGCATTATCTTTATCCGGACCTGGGCGGCTGCCGCTATGACTACGTGAACGGAGAACGGAACGCCCGTTTCTTCGACGCGCACCGGGCGCTGTTCGGCCTGGCTTGGGAGACGGTGGCCGCCGGGAAGCGTTTCCTCTTCTCGCATGCCGGCGTCGGTCGGCAGTGGCTGCAGCGGCATTGGCCCGACCTCAAAACGGAAGAACTGTCTGCCGGG
>JAEEGL011520837.1_pt1 | contig 19792 bp, 12 predicted proteins | sample 9134231 | NCBI WGS metagenome assembly JAEEGL01 (sample SAMN16246548, study PRJNA631951) | gut metagenome | biome: gut microbiome; feature: rumen; material: fiber-attached | host: Bos | place: Iran: Karaj | collected 2018-10 | reverse complement strand
TGATGTGTTCCGTTTGGTTTACGGAGGTGCAGAAACTAAAGTTGAACCAAAGGACTATGAAACTGTAGCACTTACAATTCAGCCTGGCGAAAAAGAAAAAGATTTACCAGAAAAAGTAAAAATAATTTATTCTGATGATTCACTTCGTGCAAAAAAAATAATTTGGAATGCACACGATTTTTCACAAGAAAAAGAAAACAGAGTTTTCAAAGTTGAAGGAAAACTAGAAGGAACAGATTTTCCAGTTATTGCAGAGGTTACAGTAAGTGATAAAGTTAACCTGATTGCTGATCCTTCTTTTGAGAGTGGAAAATTTGGTAACTGGAAATATTCAGGACCTGGTGAAGCCTGCTTCCCTGAAAATAATAAGTCTAATTCGTATAAAGGTTCGTGGACATATAAGTACTGGCTTGGTTCGGGCTTTAAGTCAAACCTGTATCAGACTTTTGAAAACATACCGAACGGAATTTACACACTTTCTGTTTGGGCAATGGGTGGTGGCGGCGAAAACGATATAAAACTTTATGCCCGCGACTTTGGTTCTGTAAAAACTATATCAGCCAAAGTAACAAATACAGGCTGGAAAGAATGGCATCAGTTTGTTATTCCAGAGATTGAAGTTACAAACGGAAAATGTACCATAGGAATTTATCTTGATACAAATCCGGACTGCTGGGGTAACTTCGATGATATGGAATTGTTTCTGAATAAACAGCCTGTAACTTTAACAGCTCAGGACTATGTTTCTATGAATGATGAATCAATCCCGAGTGTAAAAGAAGATTTATCTGATTCTATTGTTGTTGCATCTATTCCTGGAAAAGGACCTAATCTTTTACAGGGCTTGTGGATAGAAGCAAACAGTTATAATACATCGATTATCCGCGATATTGCGACTGGCGAAAAATCAGGATATGAATTTGACAGAAGTGTTTTCGAAACTTATGCAAACTGGTGGTTCTGGGGGGACCTTTCAAAAACTTTCCATCTTGATGCAGAAATTTCTGTATGGAATATAAAGCATACGATGTTTCAGGCAAACAGTTTTGGGGCAAATGTTCCAGATACTACTTTTGCTGACGGACTTCAGGGGTTAGCTGCATGGCTTTTCAGTCCGCTTTGGGGTGCCAATGGTGAAGCTAAACCGGGATTGTTTAATAAGCTTGGCTTTAATATTAAAACACCGTATCTGAATACCTTGATTGGTTATGGTAATTTGAAAGAAAACGGTATGAGTGAATGGAAGGGAATCTTTACAATGCTCGACCGCTGGAATGATGTTAGTAAAGGTTTTGTTGAATTCAAAAACGGAAACAAAATCAAAAACCTTGGTGATAACTTTTCTTTGAATGCTTTACTTGGTTTAAGCAAGATGCGCGGCGAATATGGCATGTATTCTGTTTTGAGTGCAACCTTATTTGACAAATTAAATTTAACTGGAACTTTTGGTTCAACAACAATGAGCAGTGAATTATTCCGTTACAATGAACAGAATGAAAATGCTGTATCGGTTTATGCTTCATACAAGTTACCAAAAGATATAAAAGTTGAAGCACATGCCCTGGCTAACTTTGGAACAGATACAGAATTCGCTCTTGACAGAACTGCGTATGCTGCAAAGGTTTCCGGAGTAATCGGAAAAAATGAATTTAATGTTACAGAAAAATATTCTGGAGAAAATGCAGCAACAGTATGGGGACTTGATTCAACAGTTGCTCAGGATTCTATAACAACGGAACTGGAATACTGGTTTAAGAATGATGATAAATATTCAATCGGACTTGATGGAACTTTTGCAATGAATGATGTTGATTCACTTAATACGGGAAAAATGAACATCAGGCTTGAACCTATGTACGACATGAGTCTTGAAAAGTTCATTAAAAAAGATATTTCTTTTAGTCTTTACAGTTCATTAAATCTTGATTTTATAAATGACGTAACTGCATCTGCAAAAGTTCCTGCCTTCTATTTTGAAGAAGCAGGGCTTGAGTTAACCTTTGTTGATGTTGCTCCAAAACTGAAGAAACTTGTCTTTGATTATGCGGCATATCCGGTTTATAACGAATGGAATAAAGCAGATGGTTACAAACTGAATGTGTTCTATCACTCTATGATGTGTACTGCTCAACTTACTGATGCATTAAGTGTAAATGCAGCAGGACTATATCGAGGTTATGTCGAAAAAAACAAGGCTAATCAAAGTATTGGTTTAGCAGCTGGAGTTGCAATTAAAACAGATATTACCTGGCTTGGAAGGCCACAAATCTGGATGCACATGACTTACGGAATGGATCCATATGAAGACGTAAATTATGATGTGTATCGCTATGACAATCCGCAGAATAAAATTACTCACCGAACTTACAGACTTAATAGTGTAGATAAAGCAATGACTGAAAGCCGCATTGCAATTGGATTGATTTGGGATATCCAGTAAAAAAATTAAAAGGAGAAAAAGAATATGAAAGCAAAAACATTTTATATATCTGGTCTTGTTTTTTTATTAACTTTAATTTTTACAGGTTGTCCTGATGCAAATATGCTGCACAATCAGATGGCTGCAAAGGTCGTAATTGAATTTCAGAATTTTCCAGAAGATGTTGATGGAGATTATGCAGTGCCGGGACATTTTTGTGGCGCAGGAGATTCGTGGGAAATTGACGTGGCAGAGACTTGTGTCAAGATGAGTAAGGGAAACGGAACATCGGATCCAATTGTGTGTTCTAATGCAAACATTCAGTTCAGTCTTGTAAAAACAGGAGATACAGCCTGGAACCGCGGCTGGTATAAAGCTGGAATGCGCGAAGGGAACGGCGTTGACGGAACAACCGGAAAGATGACCAATTTCTACATTGATGGTTTAGATTTGAGTAAGGGTGAAATCACTCTTGTTGTGGATGGAAGTTCTAATCCAATCACTCCGGTCGAAAAATAAAAACAGACTTTTTATTGGAGGAACAGAAAAATGAAGAACAATATAAAGTATTTTGGATTATTTTTAATAAGTATTTTCGTTTTGCTTTTATCAGGTTGTGAATTTTTGCAGGCGGGTCTATCTTCGACATTAAATGCAAAACTGGAAAATGAAACAGGAAAATGTCAGCTTGTTGATAATGTCTGGTATTACAATGGACTTGCTGGTGATGATGTAAGTGATGAATACTATACTCAAAGTTTAAAAATTACATTTGGAAAAAAAATCGCCATTGGTTCATCTGGAATAACAGGAAACATGCTTGTGTCTTATTCAGATTCTGATGGGTGTATCGTTTCAAAAACTTTTGAAAAATTTTCCGGCAGTTTTTCTTCTGATTATGAATCATATTATATTGATATGTCAGAAGTGTTGAAACTTTTTGATGGAAAAATAATTCCATCGGGAACAGCAAATCTTGAATTAAAAATCGGCGGATTTGTTTGTGCAGAAGGTTCACAAAAGGGAAGAGCCATTGCTGCATTAAATAAAAAACTTTCGATTCAGCCATTGTACAATTCAAAGAGTGTTGATTTTTCAACCTGCTGGTATGTTCATGGAAAAAGTAGTGTTGCACTTTCGTTAAACGGAAACATTTCTTTGCAAAATAATACATTTGCAATTACACCAGTGGCATCTGACGGAAATACATATATCTTTAATGTAAGTTCAAATAAAAATGAAATATTATTTACACCTCAGGCTGATATAAAAGGAACTGATGGTGTAACTTTAACTTTTACTGTACCTGGAATTTTACCTGAAGTATCAGGTCATGATTTTTCTCAAAAGATTAATATCAATCTTGTGGAAAGTGCCGTAATCATTGATGGCAAAGAAGACGATAACTACAGTTACTCATCTCGTGCCGTTTTTGTTACAGATCCAGAAAGTGATCAGGGTGCATTTAACAATACAGAATATGTACTAAGTATGGGAGACTTAACAAAGTTAAGCATTGTCAATGATGATGAATATCTTTACATCGGAGTTAATGGTGGCCTTAGAGTAAACTGGAATGATGGAATTGTTCTTATGATTTGTGTTAATTCAGATTCAGAAAACGATGCAACGTATTCAAATTACACTGCAGCAAATACTGTTTCTTACTGGGGTGGAAGGCCTAATATTTATCTTTATCATCAGCCTGGTTATGAAAATTCTGGAAGTGGAAAAATGGAATGCTACACTGGAAGTGCAAAGACTAATATTTCTTCTTATGTAAAATGTGCACCAAAAGGCTGGACAACTACAACTAATGGTGAGTTTACAGAATATGCAATTCCACTGACTAAAGCTGGAATAAAAAAGAATGATAACATTTCTGTTGTATGTGCATTAACTTTAGTTTGGGACGAAGGTCGAGCTTCCTGTGATGTGATTCCGGATTCTGCAGTTAGAACGGCTAAGTCAGGAAACTCAATCATGACTTTCAATTTTAATAGTGCAGCAAAATTTACAATTCAGTAAAAGGTAAGATAGGGGAAAAATATGAGTAGATTTTTTAATAAAGCATTATTTACATTTGGAGTAACAGGTATTTTGATGTGTATTATGATGTCTTGCGGCGTTCCTTCCTTTCCAGAAAATAAAACTGTTCCTGGAGGAAATTCTTCTGTAGAACAGAATACTTACGGCTCAATTACAATTAATCCTGTGAATGCAACTCTTTCTGAAGACTACATGCGTGGCGTTGATGCATCAGAAGTAAAAGCCCTTGAAGAAGCAGGTGTCGTTTTTTATGACGAAGACAATTCGCAGAAAGATGTTTTTCAAATTTTAAGTGCTCATGGCGTAAACTGGATTCGCCTTCGTATATGGAATGATTATACAAAAGCTGATTCATCTGGTTGGGGTCCTTATGGTTCAAACAATTTGAGTAGAACAATTAACATGGCACAGCGTGCAAAAAAATACGGCATGAAAGTTCTTCTGGATTTTCATTACAGTGATACCTGGGCGGATCCTGGAAAACAGATTTGCCCTGATATGTGGAAAGATATTTCTGATATTGATGAACTTACACTTGCTGTAGCTGACTGGACTAAATCAATTCTCCTATCTATGAAAGATGCCGGCTGTATTCCTGATATGGTTCAGCTTGGAAACGAAAATGAAGGCGGAATATTTACGACAAATAGTGCAGTCTCTGTTCCTTTAGGACTTACAAACAGTGCAAAAGTTTTAAGTGAAGCATCAAAGGCTGTTCGTGCAGTGTCTGACAAAATAGAAATAATGCTTCATATGTCTGCAGGAGGTGACTCTGCAAGACTTACAGGTTTTTATAATAACTTTATCAGTAAAATTGATTGTGATGCAGTCGGACTTTCTTATTATCCATATTACTCAGGACATAAAACAGTAACAGGTTTGGCAGAGAACTGTGAAAAAATAAAAAATACATATAACAAAAAAGCGATTGTTGCAGAAATAAGTTATAGTTATTCACTTGATGCCTGGTGTGATTATACAAGCAATGCATTTTATACAGAACAAGAAAAGATATCAGCAGTAAATTTACCAGAGTATGCAAACGGAGCTTCTTCAATTCCTGCTTCTTTACAAAATCAGGCGGGAGTTGTGCGTGAAGTAATTGAAAAAACTGCCGCAAAAGGAGCTGCTGGAATTTTTTACTGGGGCGGATGCTATCTTGGTGTAGAAGGAAAAGTTCAGAGTGCGTGGGAAAATCAGGCACTGTTTGATCCAAATGGGAAAGCCTTGCCGTCACTTAATGTGATGAATGTAAGAGGAAAATAAAAAGATTATTGTTCGTTAAGGAGGACAAAAAAATGAAGAACTTATTAAAAGTTTTAGGATTATCGGTATTAACACTTATGTTGTTTTCTGTGTTAATTGGTTGTGGACCTGATGCTGAAAAAATTGAATACACACTTACAAGTGATGTTGAATCTTTGGATTTAACAATCGGTGAAGCAAATGGTGTTGTTAATGTTACAACTAATGGAACATTTACAATCGAAATGGAAAATACAGCCATAGCAACAGCAACTAAAGAAGGAAAAGTAATTACTGTAGTGCCTGTTGCAAAAGGTTCAACAACATTAGTTATTGCGAGTGTTGAAGATAAATCGTTGTCAGTAGAAATTCCAATTACAGTAAAAAAATCAACAGGAACTCTTACTCTTACATTAGCTGATGATATTGCCATTCCAGGCGGAACAATTACTGTAAGTTACGGTGCTGAAGAAACTCATCTTGATTATGAACTTGCAACAGCAACTGTAAGTGAAGATGGAAAATCTGCAGTTTGTGAATTAAAAGCATCAGCAGCAAATGAATATGGCTGGTTAAATGGTATTGTTGTAACTGTTAAAAATAGCAGTGATGTTGCCCTTGATGTAACTTATGATACATATTTTGAATATAATGCTGACGGTATGTCGCTTGCTCTTTCTGCAGCCATTCAGGAAAAAACTTATACAATTAATTTTGAAGGTTTTACAATTTCAGGTGGTTCTGTAACCGGACTTAAATATACAAAAGTAGAAAATGACTGGGAAACAGAAGGTAATGTTACTGTACCTGTAGTAACAGTAAGTGATGACGGAACAAAAGCAACATTCACTGTATCGAAGGCAACTATTTCTGATAACGCAAGTTTCCAGATTAATCTTACTTCGATTGTAATTAAAGATTCAGAAAATAATGTTATTAATCCAACAGACGGTATTGAAAGTGATATCTGGGCTGATTACACAGAGAAATGGGGTTCAATGGCAACAACTATTTCAATAATTGAATTAACTGATGCTGATTACACAGGAACTATAAAAGCAGACATTGATTTTGAAAAGAGTGGTAATCCTGTAGAAATTGTGGCTGCTTCGGAATTAACAGCTATTTCTGCTAAGGCAATTAAGATTACTTACACTGTAGGTGCAAACGATGTTCTTAATACAAGTACTACTTGGATTACAATTTATTCAAGTACAGAATGGGCTAATGAAACAAAACTCGTTAATGCATGGAACAGCACAATGCGTGAATCAGATGAAGAAGGAAATACATATTCTGTATACATCAAAGCATCGGAAACAGTATCTGCTTTCTTAGCTGGTGGCTTCTTTGTTGCCTGTGATGGTGCTGCTTATACAGGAAAGATTTCTATCTCTTACGTTCCTGAAGCTGCTGAATAATTATTTAATTACGCTGCTTTACATGACAATGTAAAGCGGCGTTAAAATCAACTGTAAATTATTTTATGATTTTTATCTGATTTTTATAGGAGGATAAAATTGAAAAAACTTATTTCAGTCTTAATTTCAATTCTTATGGTTTTTTCTGTTGCTGGCTGTAAAAAAGAAAAAAAACAAACTTCAGATGCTTCTGAAAAACTGATTGTCTGGGTTTATGACAATGGCCGTATTCAGGTACTTACAGAAATTGGCAAAGCATTTGAACAGGAATATGATGTGCCTGTAGAAATATCGCTTGTGGATCTTGGACAGATACGCAATCAGTTTTTACTTGCATCAGGAGGAGCAGAGTGTGCCGATTTAGCAATCATTCCGCACGATAATCTTGGTTCTCTTGTGGAAAATGCTGCAGTTACACCGGTAAATCTTGGGTCAAAAGCTGATAGCTTCATTCAGCCTGCAATTGATGGATTTATGTATAATGGAAAACTTTATGGTATTCCGCTTGCTGTAGAAAATATCGGGTTTTTCTATAACAAGGATCTTGTAAAAACAGTTCCAGAAACCTGGGAAGAAGTTGAAAAAATTGGCTCTGAGCTCATTGCACAGAAAAAAACTGAATTAATTTTTGCATGTGCTGATGCTACATATAATGTATATCCTGTTTATACAACTTTTGGCGGAACAATATTTGGAAAAAAAGCAGATGGTTCATTAGATCCAAATAATGTACAGATTGCAAATGATGGTTTTGTAAAAGGTCTGGAATATTTAACAGAACTTGCAAAAAAAGGCTTTATTCCAAAAACTGTAGACAGTAATACCGCTGATGCAATGTTTGAGGGCGGAAAAGCGCCTTTTGTAATGACAGGTCCATGGTCTTTAAACCGATACAAAGTTGCAGGTGTTAATTATGGAATTGCTCCATTTCCAGCTGCAAAAAAGGGCGGTCAGCCAGGTTCTCCTTTCCTTGGGGTTCAGGGCATGATTATCAGTTCTGCTTCTTCTAAACAGCTTTTAGCTCAGGCCTTTGCTCTTGACTATATTGCTACAGAAGAAAATATGAAAAAGATTTTCGAAGCAGAAGCTCGTCCATCTGCATGGAAAACAATCTTCGAAAATGCAGATGATCCTGATACAGCAGGCTTTAATGCTGCTGGTGCGAATGCTGTTCCAATGCCATCAATTCCAGAAATGGGATATGTGTGGGATTCATGGGTTAATGCTGCTGCTTTGTCATTTACAGGTGAAAAATCCCCAAGAGAAGCTTTGGAAAATGCAAAGCTCCAGATTGAAACTCAAATTAAAAATAAACAGTAAAGGATAAACTAATGAAAAAGGTGATACGGTATGCTGTCTTAGCAGTGTTTACATTTTTTGGATGCTATCTGATGTTCCATATTCTGCGAGATGGTTTTATTCCTCTTGCAACTTTTATTGGAGCCTGCATCGTATTTGTAGATCTTATTTTCCTCAAAAAATCATTGTCTTCATGGAGATGGCTTTGTGTTGGAATTATAATGGCAGCACTGTTCACCATTTATCCGATTTTTTATACTTTTTATCTTTCTTTTACAAATATGTCCGGAGGACATCTGTTTACAAAACAACAGGCAATTCAAAAATTATCACAAGAAAAATATATTCCTGAAGACAGTGTAAAATATTCATGGTCAGCATATCAAAATGATCATGGAAAATTTCTTCTGGTTATTACTGATGATACAGAGCATTCTTTTGTTGTAAAACCTGGAGATGCCTTTGAACAAATTGATGTAAAAGAAGGAACATCAGAAATTCAAGGATATAAAAAATTAAATAAAGCACAGCTTATAAAAAATATTGAGCAGCTAGGAAAAATCCAATTTGGTTTAGAACCAGATACTGTTTCAATATTATCATTAGAAGAAGTTGCTGTTACTAAAGCAAAATATGTATACAATTCCGAAAAGGATTTCTTTACAGATACAACTACAGGAATTGAATATTATCCAAAACGCGGTACATTTACCAGCTCTAATGGTGATACATTGATTCCTGGCTTTATGGTTGGTATAAAGTTTGATAACTATAAAAGATTTCTTTCTGAACCTGGTTACTTAAAGCCGATGATATCAATCTTTTTATGGAACGTGTGCTTTGCTTTATTTAGCGTGTTATTCAGTTTTGCAATTGGTTTACTGATTGCTCTTTTATTTGAAGATTTACCTTTTAAGCGCTTAGTGCGTTCTCTGCTTATTTTACCATATCCTGTTCCAGTCCTAGTTTCTATTATGGTTTGGAGAGGTTTGTTAAATGAACAGATGGGACTTTTTACAAAATGGCTTGAGTCACTTTTAGGTTTTGCTCCTCAGTTTTTTACAAATCTTTGGGCAGCCCGAATTGCTCTGATTGTTATCAATGTGTATTTAACTTATCCATATTTTTACATATTAACTCAAGGTGCTCTTAAATCAATTCCCGGTGAGCTTTTCGAAGCCGCTGCAATTGATGGTGCCGGTTCTTATACAGTATTCAAGAAAATTACATTACCAATGGTAATGCGAATCTTAGCACCAATGGTAATTTCATCTTTCACAATGAATTTTAATAATTTTACTCTTGTCTGGGGATTTAATTCCGGATTACCAGCAATGGCCGATACAATCGTTCCTATGGGCTATACGGATTTATTAATTTCATTTATATATCGTTTAGGTTTTTCAAGTTCTAATGCCGCAGATTATGGTTTTTCTGCAGCGATTACAGTTCTGCTTTTTATTCTTGTTGCAATCATGACTTTCTTTCAGTCTCTGAATACAAAAGCAATTTCCGAAGATAACTAAAGGACATGGAGAAAAAAATGGTACAAAGAAAATCTACAAAAATTATCATACGTTCAATAAAAATTACTATAGCTGCAATACTTGTATTTTTTGCAGTTCTTCCAACTTTCTGGATTCTTGCAACTTCTTTTAATAAAGCACAAAGTCTTTTAGGTGCAAGTATAATTCCTAAGCATTTAACCCTTAACAATTATGTAGAACTGCTATCAAGCAAGACTCTTAATTTTTCTAAATGGATGCTCAATTCATTCAAGGTTACTTCTATATCTGTTGTACTGATTGTAACAATTACATGTTTAACAGCTTATGCACTTTCAAGATTCCGCTTTAAAGGCAAGAAAACAGTTATGATGGGCATTATGCTCATGAATATTTTTCCAGGAATTCTTGCAATGATTGCCATATATACCATGCTTCAGCAGTTCGGTATTTATATTCCGGGGATTGGTTTAAATACACACGGCGGATTAATCTGTATTTATGTATCAGGAGCCATGAGTATTAATGTTCTAATGGTTAAGGCATATATTGATTCGATTGATGTAGCACTTGATGAATCTGCATTAATTGAAGGTGCCTCTTATTTTCAGATTTTCTGGAAAATAATTTTTCCGGTAATACGACCGATGGTTATAACGATTGCAATTCTTGCATTTATGAGTACATATGGAGATTTTGTTATTGCAAATCTTTTGTTAAAAGGCAATGATAAAATTACTGTTATGGCTGGTATCTATCAGTTTACTCAGCAGCGTTTTGATACCAACTGGGGAATTGTTACTGCAGGAACTGTAATTGCTGCAATTCCAACAATTGTTTTATTCTTCTGTACACAAAAATATATATTAAACGGATTAACGGCTGGTGCTGTAAAGGGTTAAAAAAATATAACAAAATACTGAATGGAGAAATCAAATGACTTTCGAAAAATTTTTACATGGTGCTGATTATAATTATGAGCAATGGCTTGATAGAAGTGATATTCTTGAAAAAGATTTTTACTACATGAAAGAAGTAAAAGCAAATGTCATGTCTATTGGAATTTTTTCGTGGTCAATGTTAGAGCCAGAAGAAGGTCAGTTTAATTTTAAGTGGCTTGATAATCTTATGGATAGACTTGCTGCAAATGGACAGAAAGCAATTCTCGCCACTCCTTCAGGAAGTAAGCCCGCCTGGATGAGTTATAAGTATCCGGAAGTATGTCGTGTTGATGAAAAAGGTATTCGTGAAAAACATGGTGGAAGACATAATCATTGCAGAACTTCAATTGTTTACAGAGATAAATGCCGGGAAATGAATACACTGCTTGCAAAACGATATGCAAAACATCCGGCTTTATTTATGTATCATGTTTCTAATGAATATAACGGAGTTCCGTGTTTTTGTGAAAACTGTGTAAATGAATTTCGTGCATGGCTTGAACATAAATACAGAACACTTGAAAATCTGAATAAAGCATGGTGGACAACTTTCTGGAGTCACAGATTTACAGAATGGTCACAGATATTTCCAAATGATGGTTCTATTCAGGGAATGATTTTAGACTGGCGACGTTTTAACAGTGAGCTAACAATTAATTTTTATAATAATGAAATTGCTCCGCTTAGAAAATACACACCAAATATTCCAATAACAACAAACTTTCAGTGTCCTGATGTCTGGCTTGATTATCATATGTTTGCAAAAAAAGTTGATGTAGTCAGCTGGGACAGTTATCCGGACTGGCATTTGTATGATTCTGAATTTGATGAAGCTGTTAAAACAGGCTTTATGCATGATTTATACCGTAGTGCAAAAAAACAGCCTTTTATGCTCATGGAATGTACACCATCTAGTTTAAACTGGAAACCACAGGCAAGACAAAAAAAAGAGGGTATGGCAGAACTTGCTGCGGTTCAGGCGATAGCACATGGATCTAATTCAATACAATATTTTCAGTGGCGTCAAAGTCGTGGCGGTGAAGAAAAATTTCACAGTGCAGTTGTAAGTCATATTGGAACTGATAATACCAGAATTTTTAAAGATATCGTAAAAACAGGAAATCTCCTGGAAAAACTTTCTTCGAATAAACAACTTCTTTCTACCGTTGATAAATCTGAAATTGCAATTGTTTATGACTTTCAAAATGGTTGGGCAATCGATGGAGCAGGGCTTCCACGCAACAACAGAAAAAATTATCAGGCCGAATGTATTGAACATTACAAGGCATTTTACAAAAAAGGAATTCAATGTGATATAATCAGTGCTGAACTTGAAGATCTTTCTGATTATAAATTGCTTGTTCTTCCTATGTTGTATATGTTTGCTGATGATACAGAACAGAAACTTAAACACTTTGTTGAAAATGGCGGGACAGTTGTTGCAACTTATTTAACAGGAACTGTGGATAGTACAGATTTATGTTATTTAGGTGGAACACCTGGAAATGTTACAGATGTCTTTGGTTTAAAAGTTGAACAGAATGGTGTAATTGCTGATAACGAGAAAGCTGAATTTGATTTTGAAGGAAATACTTTTAATTCTTTAGATTATATTGATATTATACAGGTTGATAGAGCACAAGTTATTTCAAAATATAAATCATCTAATTTTTCAGATATGCCTTCAGTTACAAAAAATCAATTTGGAAAAGGCTGTGCATATTATTTATGCGCCAGAAACAAAATTAATTTTCTGGAAAAGTTTTATGATTTAATCTGCAGGGAAAATCAAATCTATAGTTTTGTTTCCGGTGATATTCCTGATGGTCTAGCTGTTCGTAAAAGAGGCGATGTAAAGTTCTTTATGAATTTTGGAAATAATGAAGTTTCATTTAATTACAATGATAAACAGATCAATCTTAAAAGTTTGGGATACTGTATTGAAGGATTAGATTGAAAATGAAAGAAAAGAAAATTACTCAGGATGATGTTGCAAAAAAAGCTGGTGTAACACGAAGTATGGTTTCTTATGTGCTTAATGGTTCTGATCGAAGTGTTGCCCAAGAAACTAAAGAAAAAATTCTTCAGGCAATAGAAGAACTCGGATATAGACCAAATAAATTTGCACAGAGTCTGTCATCTGGAAATGATTTAATAGCTGGAAACAGAATTGGTGTTGTGCTTACAAGTGCAGATATGTTTTTACGTCCTTATTATGCAGAGATGATTGCAGGAATCCATTCAGCAGCACACGAAAATAAATATCATGTAAGTTTTATCAGATTTTTTGAAGAATTAAAGAATCCAATTTTGTTTAATGAATTGATTCATTCAGAAGAGATTTGTGGTTTGATTTTGCTTTCGACAGATATATGTCTTCATACAGAAAATGACAGACAGATAATTGAAAAAATAAAAGAACGTATCGAAAAAATTGTTTGTGTCGAGTGGCAGTATGAAGGCTTATCGTCTGTAAACTTTGACAGAAAGGAAGCAGAAGTCAAAGCCGTAAATTATCTTTTTGAAAAAGGGCATACTGAAATAGCATACATTGGTGAACAGGACGAACGTGTTCTAGGTTTTAAAGAAGCACATGTTTTAAAAGGATTTCAGAATATTGAAAAACTTTATATTGATTCAGCTAATGACATGGAAAGCGGATATAAGGCTGCATCAAATATTTTAAAACTGTTTATACAAGGAAAATTAAAAAATCTTCCAAATGCAATCAGTTGTGGTTCTGATGAAGTTGCAATTGGAGTAATGCGCTGTCTGAATCAAAATCATATTGCAGTACCGGAAAAAGTTGCAGTTATCAGTATTGATAATATTGAAATGTCTGAGTACACAAATCCACCATTAACTACTATCAATGTTCAAAAAAGACTGATGGGAGCCCGTGCGGTTGAAATGATTGTAAACGAAACAGCAAAACAAAATGAAAATGCAATGACAATAAATCTACCTTTAATGATTATTGAAAGAAAATCAGCATAAAAAAATAATGGAGAAATAAAATGGCAGAATTAAGATATAATCCTCTTTTAGGAACATATACAATGGTAAATTCAAACAGAGCAAAGCGGCCTCAAATGCCTAAAGACTGGTGTCCGTTTTGTCCTGGTTCTGGAAAAGTTCCGGAAAAATATGATGTTTATAAATACGATAATGATTTTCCAATTTTAAGTGAAATACCTCCACAAGTTGATGATGTAGGAAGTCATGCGACAAATAATTCAATCAGTGTAGATTCTGGTTTTTACAGAGCAGTTCCTTCAAAAGGAAAATGTGAAGTTATTCTGTATTCACCAGATCATACCGGTTCCCTTTACGAACAGCCGTTGGCTCATATCAGAAAGCTTGTTGATTTATGGTGCGAAAGAATGACAGAGCTTTCAAAAAATAAGGCACATAAATACATCATGTGTTTTGAAAACCGCGGTGAAGAAATTGGTGTTACAATGCCACATCCGCATGGCCAAATTTATGCTTATTCCTGGGTTCCACAAAAACTCGAAGTTGAACTTAATAATGCAATCTCTCATTACAAAGAAAACAACGAATGTATTATCTGCAGAATGAATAGTGAAGAAGCTGCATTTGGAAAACGTATTATTTACGAAAATGATTCTTTTTATGCTTATATTCCATATTTTACAGATTATCCTTATGGTGTTTTTATTTCTGCAAAACAGCATGTAAATTATTTTACAGATTTTTCAGATAACCAAAAAAACGATTTAGCATTAATTTTAAAAATTGTTACAGGTTTATTTGATAAAATTTTTGACTGTAAGTTTCCATACATGATGTGTATACATCAAAACCCTATAAATGTTGATGCTGAATATTCGGAACATAAAGCTGCCTATCATTTTCATATTGAATTCTACACACCTTTTAGGGCAAAGCATTTAATTAAATATTATGCATCAAGTGAAAGCGGTGCCTGGGCGGCAGCTAATACAGCTAGTGTTGAAAAAACTTCGCGTGAAGTGGTCAGGGCAAAATTAACATACCTTGCAAATGATGAGGAACTTTCAAAAAACTTTAAGGATGAGTTCATAAAAGAATTTCATTTTGTTTATGGTAAAGCAAAATCGGAACCTGTAGTTATTGCAAGTCCAGCACGTATAAATGTTATTGGTGAACATGTAGATAACTATGGTGGTAATGTTTTTCCGGCAGCTATAGATAAATATCTGTATATTGCAATCCGTAAACGCAATGATAAAAAAATTGTATTTAATGATGTGCGCTTTCCCGAAAGATTAGAATTCAATATTGAAACAGAATTCAGTTATGACAAAAAAAACGGATATGCAAACTATCTTGTAGGAATCTTACAAAGTTTAAAAAAATCCAGTTACAAATTTGATTCTGGTTTTGAAGCTTTAATTTTCAGCTGTATTCCAGCTGGCGGTGGAATCTCATCATCTTCCGCTCTTGAATTAGGTTTTGGCTTTGCTTTAAGCGAATTATATAACCTTGATGTTGATAGAATTACTCTTGCCAAATTAGGACAAAAAGCTGAACATGAATTTATGAATGTAAAGTGCGGCATAATGGATCAGTTTGCCATTGCAATGGGAAAAGCAAACATGGCAATCGATTTAAATTGCGGCACACTTGAATATCAGTATGTTCCGTTAGATCTTAAAGATTACAGAATTGTGGTTATGAATTCAAATAAAAAAAGGACACTTGCAGATTCTGAATATAATTCACGCCGGGCTGACTGTGAAACAGCATTAAAAATTTTACAGAAATCAGGTTATGAAAAACTCGATGCACTTTGTCATTTAAATCCAGATGAACTGGAAAATGTAAGAACAATTTTAGACGACGGTTCAAAAAATGGCAAAACTTTATTTCGGCGTGTAAGGCACTGTTCTACAGAAAATAAACGTGAAAAAGATGCTGTCGTAGCCTTAAAACAGGGCAACTTAAAAACGCTCGGACAATTGCTTTCACAAAGTCATGCTTCACTAAAAAATGATTATGAAGTTTCCTGTAAAGAACTTGATGTGCTTGCAGATTTTGCAAATACTTTTGAAGGCTCTTTAGGCGGAAGATTAATCGGTGCCGGTTTTGGAGGTTGTGCTATGGCGTTTGTACATAAAGATAAAGTACATGAATTTATAGAAAAACTTTCAAAACTGTATCTGGAAAAAATCGGCTATGAAGCAAGTTTCTTTTCGTGCGTAGCAGGAGACGGAACTCATAGAATATAAAACACAATTTTTTTCATTTCTTCTTTAGCCGTTATTTGAATTTGTTTAAATAACGGCTTTTTATTTTGTTTATTCTTTTCCGTTCCAGCAATACGTACATAATTTACAAGGATCGATTCCTACTGATTTTATCATGTCATCTAAACGGTGGAAGGCAAGTGTTGTAAAGTGTAACTGTGTTTTTATTTCGTCAAGCATTTCCTTGTAATTTTTGCTGTCTGGATTTGCATAATCTTCTAACAGTTCTTTTGTTACATTATCACCTTCTCGTCGTTTAATGATTCTTCTAGTAATTAAATCCAGTTCTGAATTGCTTCTGGAAAAATTAAGATATTTGCAGCCAAACAAAAGCGGAGGACATGCTGGTCTGATATGTACTTCTTTTGCTCCAGACTGATACAAAAAGTCAGTGGTTTCGCGAAGCTGTGTTCCGCGTACAATTGAATCGTCAATTAAAAGCAGTTTTTTGTTTTTGATAAGCGGCTGAACAGGGATTAACTTCATGTGAGCAATAAGGTTACGCTGGTCCTGATTTTGAGGCATGAAACTTCGAGGCCATGTTGGTGTATATTTGATAAAAGGACGGGCAAAAGGAATACCTGATTTGTTTGCATATCCGATTGCGTGTGCAATACCGGAATCTGGAACACCGGCAACATAATCCGGTTTTATAACACCTGCATCACGTTCTGCCAGTGCTTCACCGCATCTGTAGCGCATGGTTTCAACATTTACGCCTTCGTAAGTCGATGTAGGATATCCATAATAAATCCACATAAATGTACAGAATTTCATTTCTGTGCCTGGCTTTTGAAGCTGTGTGACGCCTTCACTTTGAGTAATGTAATCAATTTCGGCAGGTCCTAATTCTTTGTAATCTTCATAGCCAAGATTAACGTAAGAAAAACTTTCAGTTGCAATACAATAAGCACCATCTTTGTGACCAATCTGTATTGGGGTTCTTCCGTATTTATCTCGGCAGGCGTAGATACCGTCTTTGGTCATAACCAGAACAGACATTGAACCTTTTATCATGTGCTGTACATATTGCAGTCCTTCAAGTATTGTCGGTTTTTGATTTATTAGGGCTGCTACAAGTTCTGTCGGATTAATTACACCTCCGGAAAGTTCCATAAAGTGTGTAGAACCTTTTGCAAAAATCGTGTTGGCAAGTTCTTCTTTGTTCTGGATAATTCCGACAGTTGTTATTGCATAACTTCCTAAGTGTGACTGCACCAGAATTGGTTGAGGTTCTGTATCAGAAATACATCCAATTCCCATGTTGCCTTTTAAATAATCAACATCTTTTTCGAATTTAGTTCTAAACGGAGAATTTTCAATATTGTGAATTGCATGATCAAATTTACCATCACGGCAAACTGCCATTCCACCACGTCTTGTTCCAAGATGTGAGTGATAATCGATACCAAAAAATAAATCTAAAGAACAGTCTTTATCTGATACAACGCCAAAAAATCCACTCATAATTTACTCCATTTGTATTTAAACTCCGACTATTTAAATACAGTTATATTTTATTGTTTTTATCTTTAATTATCAATAACTGGTAATCTTAAAAAAAAACTTGAAAAACTGGATATGCTCGATTACAGTATAAGTATGGATAAAACCAAAGCCAAACGCTTTTTATACAGTCGTGTTATTATTATTTTCTCTTTTATTCTTATCCAGCTATTAATTTATTTTCTTTTTATCTATAAATTTAGAACAAATATAGAATTTTTTTTAGGTGGCCGGCTTGGCATTCCTTTGGGCTTTATGATTTATCTGTCAAACACACATGGAAAAAATGAATATAAATTTTCATGGCTCCTGCCTTTTCTGATTTTTCCTCTTTTTGGAATTGCGGTTTATATTTTGTTTCATTTTGATTTTGGCGGAAGAAAACTGCGTAAACAATTAATTCTTGTAAAAGAAAAAACAAAAGATTTTCCAAAAAAGACCGGTGATTTAGATAAAGCCTATGAACAGTATCCGGAAATAAAAGATCTTTGTTTTTATCTTTCTACATACGGAAACTTTCATCCGTTTATTGATAATGCTGTAACTTATTATCCGGCAGGTGAAAAGTTTTTTCCGGACTTTACAGAAGAACTGTCTAAAGCTAAACATTTTATTTTTATGGAATTTTTTATCATTAAACAGGATGAATCCTGGAATAAAATATTAAACATACTTCAGAAAAAATCAAAAGAAGGTGTAGAAATCAGACTTTTGTGTGATGGCTTTGGTTCTGCTATGTCGGTTTCTAATAATTATCTGAAACATTTGAAAAAACATGGAATTGATGCAAAGTTTTTTTTACCTTTAATACCTGTTTTTTCAACTTACATGAATTTTCGCAATCACAGAAAAATCGTTGTTATTGATGGAAAAGTTTCTTTTACAGGCGGTATCAATATTTCCAATCAATATTTTAATTATGGAAAAAACCGTTTTGAATACTGGAAAGATAATGCAATAAAAATAACAGGCGATGCGGTGGCTTCCTTAACTGCTTTGTTTTTACAGGACTGGAATTTACGTCCTGACAGTTCAACTGTAGTTGATAATTATGATTATTATTTAATCCAGCTAAATACAAAACAAATTGAAAATAATACAGATAAACTTGTATCAGTTAAAAACGGACTTATCATTCCTTATGGAGATGATGCGTTTAACGAACTTGATATCGCAGAAGATGTTTACAGTTATCTGATTGAAGATGCAAAAAAATATTTGCATATAACTTCGCCTTATGTTTTGATTGATGAAAATTTAATGGAAGCTTTGATTTTTGCAAAAAGACGGGGAGTGGAAGTTTCAATTATTGTTCCATCTGTTCCTGATCATTATGTTACTTTCTGTATCGGAAGAACTTATATCAAAAAACTGATGGATGCAGGAATTAATGTTTATCTTTTTCAGCATGGATTTATACATGCAAAAACTTTTATCTGTGATGACAAAATTGCGACAGTTGGAACAATTAATCTTGATTACAGAAGTTTGTTTCATCATTTTGAATGCGGTTGTGTAATTTATAAAAATAAAACAATCCAGGATATAGAAAAAGATTTTCAGGATACGATACAAAAATCTGTTTTACTGGATAAAGAGAATTACAAAAAAATTTCAAAACTGCAAAAAGCAGTAGGCCATGTCTGTAAAATTTTTGCCCCGATGATGTAAGGAAAAAAGAAAGCTGTCTGCTGCGTATAAAAGACACTGCTCTTAGTGCGCGCTTCGCTTGCAATGCGATCAGTGTCTTTTTACTCCGCAGGCTTTCTTTTTTTTTGCATAGAATCTTGCTAAAACTCGATGTATTTTTTTATAATTGTGTTATGGATTCAAAACCTAAATGGAAACAGCTTTTAGAATTGTTTTTTGTTTTTTTCAAAATCGGTGCAATTACTTTTGGTGGCGGCATGGGAATGCTTCCGTTTTTAGAAAATGATCTTGCAGATAAACGAGGCTGGACAACAAAAGATGAACTGCTTGATTATTATGCTATAGGGCAGAGCACTCCGGGTATTGTTGCTGTAAATGTTGCAACTTTCATCGGCTATAACAGATGTGGTATTTTGGGAGGTGTTCTTGCAACCGCAGGCGTTGTTACACCCTCTGTAATTATCATAACAATTATAGCATTGTTTCTTCAGAATTTTATGGATAT
>JAEEGL015571025.1_pt1 | contig 19793 bp, 13 predicted proteins | sample 9134231 | NCBI WGS metagenome assembly JAEEGL01 (sample SAMN16246548, study PRJNA631951) | gut metagenome | biome: gut microbiome; feature: rumen; material: fiber-attached | host: Bos | place: Iran: Karaj | collected 2018-10 | reverse complement strand
TTGGTTTTTTCGGAAAGCATTTGCTGTATATATTCATGTATCATATTTTGTTCTTAGAGATATACGTGACATATCTTCTTACACGTATGCTTAATATAAGCCACGGGCTTAACCGGATATCTTTGCTCATATTCGTGCTCCTGTGCCCTGTTGCGGTGGAATATCTCTTCACCGGGGTATGTAAGGGGGCCGGATATATTTATGGATCCTTAGGACATAAGGCCTCTGACACAGACAGTGCGGGAATGACAGATAAGGAGAACTAGGTATGGATATGAAGACAATGCTGGTGCTCATCCAGTATGTCACCATAGCAGGAATGACGATAGAGAGCGTGATCGTCTTTAAGCGCTGGAAGAACTGGGTCCACGGATATCTGTTCTTAAGCTGTATGGCTGCATTGGTCCACGGCATAGGTTATCTCAATCAGCTTACCTCATGGACCAAGGACGGTTACATTTCGGCCCTGCAATTCACTTATTTCGGAAGCATACTGTATTCCTATGCGCTGTTTATGTTCGTGGCGGAACTTGTTCGAAAAAAAGTTCCCTATTATATCAAACTCATTCTCTTATCCATCCATGCACTTACATACTATTGTGTCTTAAATATCAGATATAATGACTGGTATTACAAGGACATAGAATTTGTGGTCAGCGGGATATTCCCCAAACTGCACCATGGAAACGGCTTCATGCATCATGTACATATAGGGATTCAGGTCTTATACGTGATCATGGGTCTTACATGGCTGTTCGTTGCAAGACACAAAGAGAAGAATCTGCGTATAAGAAAGCGACTGACCACGGTCATCATGGCATTATTCGTCAACGCGCTGTTCTTTGCCGTCTATCTTATCAAGATACCCGGCCTGTCTGATGTATATGATGTGACTATGTTGGGATACTTCTTCGGTATGATCATCATGTATGTGGCGATATTCTCATATGATCTGCTGGGAACCGGTGATATCGCCAAGGAATATATGATAGACAGGATATCAGAGGGAATAATCGCAACGGATCCTGACGGTATAGTCAGATACTACAATGATCCTGCGGCAAAGCTCTATCCGGTCCTGACTGAGGAAGGATCACAGACGGTCCCCGAAGAAGTAGTTAGGGCCTGTCGTGACGGAAGCAGGATCGTCATAGATGACCGTATATATATACCTGAAGAGAATAAGCTTATTCATGATGGCATGGATTACGGAAAACTGTACGCCATGGTGGATGAGACCGATCACTTCCGCTATATGGAGGAACTTAAGGAACAGAAGGAGATTGCGGATAATGCCAATGCCGCAAAGAGCAGATTCTTAGCCAACATGTCTCACGAGATACGTACTCCCATCAATGCGGTCCTTGGCATGGATGAGATGATCTTAAGAGAGACCAAGGAGGATTCTACCCGATCATATGCTGCGGATATAATGTCGGCGGGCAAGACATTGCTCTCTCTTATAGGAGACATCTTAGATCTGTCCAAGGTTGAAGAGGGTAAGATGGAGATCATCCCTACACAGTATGAACTGTCTTCCCTTATCAACGATCTGGTGAATATGATCCGTGACAGAGCATCTGCTAAGGGGCTTGAGTTTGACGTGGATGTTGATAAGAACATCCCTCACCTTCTCTTCGGCGATGAGATCCGCATAAGACAGTGCGTGCTGAATCTATTGACCAATGCGGTCAAGTATACAGAGAAAGGAAGAGTCGATCTAAAGGTCTCCTATGCATGGGAGAATGATACAAATATCCGCCTAACTTTTGCCGTAGCTGATACCGGAATAGGCATGAAGAAAGAGGACATGGAGAAGCTTTTTGCGCCCTATAAGCGCCTGGATGAGAAACGGAACCGTTCTATAGAGGGGACGGGTCTTGGTATGTCCATCGTCAGACAACTGCTTGATCTTATGGGGAGCGAACTTAATGTCAAGAGTGAGTATGGCAAGGGCTCCGAACTGTCATTTACCATAAGTCAGGGCGTAGTCGATAAAGATGTGATAGGTGACTATTCCGCAAGATATGCAGACCTGCGCAACGGCGCATCTACCTACCGCGAACTCTTCCATGCACCTGATGCAAAGATATTAGTCGTGGATGATACGGAGATGAACCTGACCGTGATGTCAAGCCTTCTTAAGAAGACCGAGATTAACATAGATACAGCGGCTTCAGGAAAAGAGGCGGTAAAGATGGCTTCAGACACCCGATATGATGCGTTGTTCATAGATCATATGATGCCCGGCATGGACGGCATAGAGACTCTTAAGGCGATACGTGCAGGCAGCATGAATCCGGATACGACGGCCATAGCGCTTACGGCCAATGCGGTCTCCGGAGCCAGACAGATGTATCTTGATGCGGGCTTTAATGACTATCTGTCCAAACCTGTGGACGGCGGGAAGTTAGAGAAGATGTTACGTGACATCCTGCCTGAAGAGAAGATCCTCAGTGCAGATGCCGATTCAGGGAAAAATGAGGGCGACTCAGTTCCTGAATGGCTTAAGGGTATTGAAGAGATCGATGCGAACGCAGGATTGGACAACTGTGGTTCCGTGGACGGATATCTGTCTGTCCTTGAAGTGTTCCATAAGACTGCGCCTTCCAAGGCCTCAGAGATAGAGGAACTGTTGGGAACGGGAGATATCAAGGATTACACCATCAAGGTCCATGCTCTTAAGAGTTCGGCCCGCATAATAGGAGCAAATGATCTGTCGGAGCTTGCAAGAAAGCTTGAGGATGCAGGCAACTCAGATGACCTTGTTTTTATCGGTGATAACACTGACAGATTGATCGGGATGTATCGGGCACTTGATGATAAGTTGAGTCTTATGGATAAGACGAATGAGCAGGATAAGGAGCTGATCCCCATGGATAAGGCTTCAATGAAGGAGGCTTATCAGACTATAGTTGAGATAGCGCAGAGTCTTGATTATGAGCTCATGGATGATCTGTTAAAGACACTTAAGGATTACAGACTGTCCGATGAGGACGGTAATATCATAAGCGGGATAGAGCTTAAACTGTCGGTGCTTGACTGGGACGGCATAGCTGAAGATGCCGCCAAAGCATTGACAGAGATGCAGGAAGGGTAAATATTTTCTGACGGGAGAGTAGATCGATATGGCAGCAGAAGATAAGGTAATGATAATCAGTTTATCGGATACGTTCTTGGCCAGCAGTCTTGTGACCAAGTTTGAAGGCAGCGGCATATCCGCAGAATTCGTGCATGCGGACATAGCAGAGATAAAGGATCATATGGCCGGCGTGGCGCTGGTGATCTTATTCATGAGTGAGGAGATAGAGGCAGATACTCTTGTATACCTTAAGGATAACATTCAGGATAAAGAACTGGGTCTGATCGTCATAGGAGATATACAGCAGTTCGATTCGGCTAAGAAGACCATACCGGAGCAATCCGTTACCGAATGGTTTAAAAGGCCGTTGGATATAGACAAGCTGATGAAGGATACATGTACATACTTGGATGAGAATACCGGCGAGAAGCGTAAGAAGACGGTGCTCATAGTGGATGATGATATCACCTATATGAGAACGGTGTTTGAATGGCTTAAGGGCAAATATCATGTAGGAATGGCATCTAACGGAGTTCAGGCGATCAGTTATCTTGCCAAGAATAAGGCGGATCTTGTATTACTTGATTATGAGATGCCTATAGCCAACGGGCCTCAGGTCCTCGCAATGCTTAAAAATGATGCGGAAACGGGACAGATCCCCGTTATGTTCTTAACAGGGCACGGCGATAAGGAGAGTGTACTGTCCGTAGTGGGACTCAATCCCGTAGACTACCTGCTTAAGACCATTGATAAGGACACTCTGCTTAAGAAACTGGACGATTTCTTCAGACAGCAGCGAAGCATGATGTAGTCCGATCTGAGGCGCTGCGACATAAGCGGTCCGACGCCCGTCATGCGGGCATATAAATGTCATTAAATTCCTTGTTGACAGTCGCATAGCCTTTTGATACAATAACTCTTGCGTCTGAGATAACAGACACTAATACTGATGCCGAACACTTACAGTGTGAAGCAGTGCAGGGGTATCGAAGAGGTCATAACGAGGCGGTCTTGAAAACCGTTTGGTGTAACAGCCACGTGGGTTCGAATCCCACCCCCTGCGTCAAAAAAGGGAGTTCCGCAAGGAGCTCCCTTTTTTGACGCATTAAGATAGTGGGATTCGAACGCTTTAGTTTAATCCGAAATAATCATCAACGGCCATAAGCCATACTGCGAGATATTCATCCTTAAACATTTCTGACACATACTCTGTTTTGCCGTTATTCATATACAAAGTACGGTTAGCGTAATTAACTACCCATGTATCTTCCTTTTCGTATGCCGTTAACTTGTACCAGTAATCCGTTGCATTATTGGCATCCAGGTCACACTCGTTTATCTTGATCGGTGTATTGTAGAAATTGTCGGAAACAGCCAAAGCCATGATCATATATTTTTCTATATATGTCGGATCGGATGAGTACTGCTTATCAACGAGCATGGTCGCCATGAGATCATAGAAGAACTCTCTGTTGATCTTACGACCGGGCTGTAATACGGTCGAATCCACATAATCAAGGAATCCGTTAAGATCCTTGCCGGCAAATAACTCTGTAGAAGGATTCATTCCTCCGTTAGGTATCAACACCAGATCATCTCCGTCTCTGTATACATCCACATAAGTGTATACTGTCTTTTCTCCTTTGGGTTCACTCACGGATTCATCCTCTTTATCGCCTTCATCGGAAGCATCCTTATTATCCGTATCTTTACTATCCTTATTGCTGTTCAGATCCGCAGTAAGATTCAGATCCTTAATGGAATCCACAGACTTGCTGAGAACATCCAGATCTATATCCGTTTTGATATCATCCTTATCGACTGAGTTATCATTATCATCCTCATCGACCGAGATATCTCTGTCATCTTCGAATGAAGAACTATCACCCTTATCTCCGCATGCTGTAAGCGACATACTCGCAATAAGAACAAAAGCAGCTGCAACTACCGGTGTTCGTCTGATCCATCTGTTATTCATCATGTTTTTTCTCTCCCTCAATTGTCATCTTTTTTACATTGGTACATTTTAGCACGATATTGAGAAAAAGTAATCTATCACATTTAACAAAGATATGATGCAGATACCTGTGCAAATTGCAAAGATTTTAGTAAAATATATTTACTGCGGAATATTTGATTCTTTTATCCCGAGGGGAGATGCCGGATTTAAGACGGAAAGGAAATAAAGATGAGTAAGATTGATTTTAAACCGGGAAATATGCTGTATCCGCTGCCGGCTGTTATGGTCAGCAGCATGAGAGAGGGTGAGAAGCCCAATATCATAACCCTTGCCTGGGCAGGCACGATATGTTCGGACCCTGCCATGGTATCGATATCGATAAGACCTTCCAGATACTCCTATGACATCATAAAGGAGAGCGGAGAGTTCGTTATCAACCTGGTGACTAAGGATCTGACCTATGCCTGCGACTATGCGGGAGTTAAGTCGGGGCGTGATATCGATAAGTTTGAAGAACTTAAACTTCATCCTTACGTATCCGGATATATGAAGACTCCGGCCATAGCAGAGAGCCCTGTGAACATTTATTGTAAAGTGGATGAGATACGGCCGCTTGGCAGTCATGATATGTTCATAGCAACCGTAGTCGGCGTCACGGTCGATGATAAATATATGGATAAAAACGGGGCATTTAAGCTTGATGAGACCGGGCTTATGGCTTATTCTCACGGCGAATATTTCGCCCTGGGAGAAAAACTCGGAAGCTTCGGATATTCGGTTAAGAAGAAATAGATAACAAAACAGGCGCCTGCAAGGGCGCCTGTTCTATTGCCGAAAGCCTATCTGCTTACTCAAAAACATTATAGTAACCAAGCCAGTAGCCGTTCTTGCTGCGCTCGGCGGGGACGATCTCTAAGTAGGCAAGGCCTTCCGATTGAAGGATGAGCTGCCCGCTTGAGGCTAACTTGTCGGCCTCGGCAGCAGTGAGAGAATAGTGTTTTTTGCTGATGCCGTTCAGTTCATAATCATCCTCGGTTAGGGCATATATCTTAAAAGGCACTTTTATGAAATCATAGTATTGTCCCTTTATCAACTGAGCATCACTTGCGACTGTAAAATGGTTGTACTTAAACATCTCGCCGTCTGCGGCAGGCTCGTAATACCATGTTGTGCTCTCATCATATTCCACGGTCCCGTGATAGGGATTATCGATCGTTAAGTCATAATAATCGCCTTCTTCAAAGTTGGTCCCGAAGTATCTGTCGAGTATCTCAAACATCTTTTCAGAATCGATACCGTTCATGTCATTTGAATAATGTACGCTTGAAGGATCATTTAACTTGCACCATTCAAGCACAAAGTGAGCATAGTCTGCAGGCCAGTTCTTTTCCTTGAAGTTCTGTTCGGAAAAATTGGACAGGAAAACATTGATACCCTGCCCCGTATCGCCCTTAAGATCGACCGCTTCACCTGCAGGTTCAAAAGGCCATGCCATTATAAGATCGCTGTTCAGATTAAGTCCGGAGCATTCAAAGTCGCCCTCCTTAAGATACTCGGGTATGAAATTCATATATAGATAGGATGTTCTGTAGTCTGTTGTCTGATCAGCACCGTCTTTGCTCCCGAGATCGAGAAGCATATATGCCATGTGTACATCAACAACCCTCACACATCCTGCTTCATAAGGTTTGCCTGTTTCCTTGGCGATAAGACCCTGAAGCTGAGTCGAACAGATGACGCCGTCCTTATCTATAACGGGAAATTCCTTCCATTTTCCTTTCTGATATGAATATATGGATGCTTCGGTTACGGTCGGTCCCCCGGTCCCGAAGACATAGTGCACTATCTCTATCTCATCAAAGTTCCTGCATCCCTCATCGGAAAACTGAATGACCTCACCTTCGTTGGGCATATTGGAATAATCACCGGTCTTAAGCGGATCCATAGCGGAAAATTCAATGACATAATGCTGCCCCTCGCGCCTGATTACATCCGGCTTATGATCGCCGTCAAGGTCCCTGTCCTTGTATTCCGGGATCACGTCGCCGATGTCGCCTTCGTAATCTGCATATTTACCGCCGTCTGTAAGCGTTATCGCATATTTGCTGACCGCATCTTCCACAGACATCTGCTTTGTGGGGAGAATGAAACTGTCTGCCAGTGATTCCCAGTCCGGTCCGCCGTCATAGGGATTTTCTTCTACATTATATGCCCCGGACGCAACTTCCTCTTCTGATGTCTCAACAACAGGATCCTCATTTTTATCCTTATCTGCATCTTCGGATACTTCTTCCTCATCTTCTTCGGCTTCTGTTACGGTCTCGACATCATCAGCCGTATCAATAGAAACGGTATTGCCGCAACCTGCCAGTATCAGGCAGCCCATAATGGGAATGATCATCCTAAGTGTTGTTTTTCTCATAGTTGTCACCTCTCCACATAATATGCCACAGGTCATGCGTAAAATCAAATGATACAGTGTCCAAACACTCAATATCACAATTGTTTTTTTGCCTGATTTATAATACGATATTTAAGTAAATCTGTGTGGAAGGAAAAGGAATGATATGGGGAGGAAAATATCATTAAGTAAAGCAAATCTTCAGCTGATCGCCATAGTCGCTATGGTGATCGATCATATCGCATGGGGATTTGTGGAATTCAGGTCACCTTTGGGGCAGGCCATGCATGTGGTGGGCAGACTTACGATCCCTATCATGTGTTATTTTATTGCCGAAGGATTTAGGAAGACTCATGATCTTAAGGCATATATCGGAAGGCTGGCTACATTTGCCGTAATATCCATCATTCCGTTTTATATCTTTTTTAATAAGGAGTACGGCTTCAGGCAGAGTATCATTTTCGATCATCTGCTAAGTCTTCTCATGCTGACGGTCTTAGAGCATAAAGAGCTTAAGAAATGGCAAAAGACAGTGCTTGTGATCGCACTTTTCGGTGTGAGCATCGGTATCGCAGGATGGCCGATCACACCTGAACTGTTTACGCTTGCCTTCTACTACGGGAAGACATTCAAGGACAAAGCAAAGTGGTTTATCGTAATCGATCTGGCAACGGTCGGCGTGGTCTCGTTCCTGGCAGGCATCGATCAGTTCTTTTATTTTTCCCTTTGTGACTGGACCTGGTATGACAGAGCATATCTTTTGGGATTCATGCTGGCATTACCGATACTTGCGCGCTACAACGGGCAGAAGGGCAGATCTTTATTCGGACGATACTTCTTTTATGTCTTCTATCCGGTACATCTGGTTGTTCTCGGGTTTATAAGATATCTTGCAAGTGACAGCGTCACAAATCATGACATCTATCTTTGGTTACATATATTCTGTCTTATAATCACGATAGTAATGCTGGCAGGAGTGCTTCAGATAAGACCCAGCAGGATGCAGTCCGCCGTGATCATGTTCTTGGTATTTGAAAGCTTCTATATCGTGGGATTCATTACGGAGATCATGGCCACCAAGATAGAAACACTCTATGTGACATCGATCGTTGAATACTTCGGAGAACTGTTCATGCTCGCAGCCGTCCTTATGTTTGCATCGGAATGCGGACGTATAAGGATCCCGAATTTCCTTTTGATGGCTCATTTTGTTGCGGCACTGGCTCTTTTATATTCCGTTGCCACAAGCCCTAAGACAGGGTTTTTCTACAGTAGTGTCGGACTGACGGCTTTTGACGGGTATACCAAGCCGCTCTATGTTCATTCGACCGGTTATTATCTGTCTGTTGTGTATATAGGCGTCATTGTGGCGGAGATATTTTTTATCATGGTCAACAGTCTTGTCAAAGGAAGTACCATAGAGAGAAAAAGGGTTACGATGATCTTCTGTGCCCTGATGTTCATATGGATACCCTATGCGATCACGTTAACAGGGATCACCGGGGGATACGAGATCCCGGGCCTTGGAGTTGCCGGAGCGGCCGTTTTTCTTACCATATGCTTCTTTAAATACGGGTCGCTGGATTCGGTGGCTCTTGCCAGTGAGAATGCGCTGGGTAAGGCCGGCGAGGGTGTGATCATTATAGATGACAGGATGGTCGTGACATTTGCCAATGCCATGGCCAGCAATATCGTGGGCAACTATTCGCTGGTGAATTCGCGTGCTGAGAAGAATAAGACCATAAGCCACATACTGGACGGAGATCTTAAGGAGATAGAATGCGGTGATAAGGTATACGAAGTAAGGCTTGAGGAATTAAAGCATGCTTCTTCCGTACAGGGATATACCATATGGTTTTTGGATGCTACCAGACATAAGGAACTGCTGGATGAAGCGGAGAACATGGCTTTCCATGATGCACTGACCGGTCTTTATAACAGAAGACAGTTTGAGAACCTTGTAGAGCAGGAGATCGAAGATAAGATAACGGGAACTCTGGTCATATCCGATATGGATAATTTTAAGACCGTTAATGATACCTTCGGTCATAAGAGGGGTGATCAGGTCCTGACGGATTATGCTGAGATCCTAAAGGGTTATTCCGAAGAATTCCTCTATCCGTGCAGGATAGGCGGCGATGAGTTCATGTTCTATTTAAGGGGTCAGACAAACAGGACCAAGATAGAAGCAACTGTCAAACACATAATGGAAGAGTTTGCTCATAAGTTCAGGGATGATGCCGTAAGATGCACCTTGTCCATGGGTATAGTGATCAACAAAGATGCAGATGATCTTATGGATTTCGGCACGATGTACCGTCTGGCTGATGAGAAACTGTACAGGGCAAAGGATGCAGGAAAAAACACATTTATCATATGATCCCATGGCCCGGTTACCGGAAGATGATCATATTGCCCGATACATTGTTGAATTCTTGTAGGACATGCTTTAATACAATAAAATAGTGCGCATTTTTTGCGTTAAAAACATATAAAAACAGTCTGTTTTATGGTATATTGTAGCAATAGGAGGAAGCGCTATGAAACCTAAGAAGAGGAAATCACTTAAGAAAACTTTGTTGAGCAAGATCATTATCTACGTTGCGATCATCATTGTGATCATCACGCAGATAAGCATCAAGCTTGCATCGGATAATATCCAGAATCTGACTTACAACATTCTCGCAAGGGAGTCAGTGACATATGCAAGTGAGATCCACAACTGGTGGAACGGTATTGAGGAGAGAGTGGGACAGACATCGGATGTTATCCGCAATCTTCCTGAGACATCATATGACGATACACTTGCGATGCTCCTTAAGCTTACAGAATTGGATCCTGATTCCCAGGATATATATATGGCATACGGCGAGACCGGCAAGTTCTTAGACGGTTCAGGCTGGATACCCGATGATACATTCGTATTTACAGACAGACCCTGGTATCAGGGAGCACTGGCAGCAGGAGGCAAGATATATACTTCTGAGCCTTATGTAGATGCATCTACTGGCAAGACCTGCTTAGCTTGTGCCGTAATGATCAGAGATAACGTGGTACTCAGCAGTGATATCAATTTCGATAAGGTTGCCGAGAAGGTTGCCGGATTTGAATCATTATCATCCAATGCCAAGTACTACATAATAAATAAAGAGACCAAGGATATTCTTATAAGCAATGTGGCAGACAGCGTGGGACAGACTCTTAGCGATACAACGGATCCCGTTGCTGCAGGTTTAGCTCCGATCTTTGATTCGCTCAACACGAGTTCTAAGGCTGACGGAAGCAAGGTTAAGACAGGCAAGACTTCTGAAGGAACCTATATGTATACGGCTACCGATATCGAAGAGACATCATGGGCTGTTGTAAGTGCGGTTCCCTCTTCTATCCTGAGCAGCAGTATCCTTACAGTTATGATCATCACATTTATCAGTGCGATAATATTGATAGCTCTTATGGCTGCTCTTATCTACATAATCATAAGCAAGGCTATCAATCCTGTTACCAAGGTTACAGAGCGTATCACGGATATCAGTAAGGGTGACTTTACCGTACAGCTTACTCCCGAGGGTAATAATGAGATTACGACTCTTTCTGAGAGTCTCAATGAATACATAGAGAAGATGAGGACGACTTTCAACAGTCTTTCCGATATCTCGGGTGCGATGAACAGCAGAGCAGGCGAATGCTTTGATATATCGCACGTATTGTCTGATGCTAACACCAATCAGGGTGAATCAATTGAGAAACTCAATTCTACTTTGAATGATATGAATTCTGCGATAGAGGATATCGCATATGCGGCTACCGAACTTGCAGGTACATCAAGCCAGCTTTCGCAGAATGCGGCAGATGTAAGGGATCTTTGTGATGAGACTCTTGAGGCATCCGTAAAGGGTCGAGACGAGATGGAGAGCATGACTAAGAACGTCAGCACTCTTAATGATACTATCGGTGAACTCACTGCTCTGATCAGAGAGACAGCCAAGTCGATCGAGGAGATCACGGGCATTACAGATACCATCAATGCGCTGTCAGAACAGACCAATCTGCTGTCACTTAATGCTTCCATAGAGGCTGCAAGAGCAGGTGAGATGGGTAAGGGCTTTGCCGTTGTTGCATCAGAGGTCGGAGTTCTTGCCAATCAGTCATCAGAAGCCACCGAGACCATCAAGAGACTTGTTGAAGGCATTACGCAGAATATCAAGGCTATCAATCAGAAGGCAGAGACATGTGTTCAGGATATGGAGACATGTATGAGCGGTGTTTCCGAGGCTAATGAGTCGTTTGGTAAGATATACAGTGATGTGGCTAAGGCAACAGACGGTATCGTTGAGATCGCCAGTGGTATCGACAAGATCAATGACGTTGCAACCAATAATGCGGCTACTACTCAGGAGCAGGCATCTAATATCAATGAAGTATTAAGTCTCAGTAATGAGATCGTTGCCGAGAACAGCAGACTTCGCACAGAGACTGAGAACATTACCAATATCTCTGAGAATCTTAACAAGTATTCGGATGAGATCAATTCAGATCTGTCACAGTATACGGTTTAAGCCGATACATTCGATCAAAGTGACAGAATGAAGAAAAGGTGACAGACATCCGGCGATTTATCCGGGATATATAAACATTAGAAAAAGGAGTTCCGTAAGGAGCTCCTTTTTCCGTATAACCCGCTAAGGGTTATGCCTGTTACTTGTCTGTCTTGTCCGTTCCCTTGAGGGCATCGGATACACCTGTGACATTGATGTTCCTTGTCACCTTGGCATCATATGTATTGGCCTTCATGATGTCTACTATATCAAGGCCTGTCACTTCCTTGACAGTCTCAATGGTCTGAGCCAGGACTCCCGGCACATATGAGCCCACTGAGTTAACACCGTTCTCGCCGCTTCCGCCGTCGATGATGGTGACTTTGTCGATGTTCTCAAGAGGCTTTGCGATAGCGCCTGCCATCTCGGGAAGAGCTTTGACGATCATCTCGATCATGGCTGCCTGACCGTACTTCTTCATGGCTTCGGCTTTCTTCTCCATTGCTTCGGCTTCTGCTATACCCTTGGCTTCGATAGCCTTGGCTTCAGCTTCACCTACGGCACGGATACCTTCTGCCTCCTGACTCTTGGCATAAAGATCAGCTTCGGCCTGGATCTTCTTGGCTTCAGCTTCCTTCTCGCGTTCAAACTTCTCGGCTTCCGCTTTACGCTGGCGTTCGAAGAGCTCAGCTTCAGCCTTTTGCTGACGGGCGAACTTCTCGGCCTCGGCCTTTTTCTTGATCTCGGCTTCGAGTGTCTGCTCCGTTACCTCAACATCTTTACGCTTAAGTTCGATCTCACGTTCCTGCTTGGCGATATTCGCATTGGCAGTTGTGATCTCTATTGTCTTACGCTGTTCCTGCTGCTGTATCTCATAAGCTGCATCTGCTTCAGCCTGTTTGATATCAGACTCTCTCTTGAGTTCGGCCTGCTTGATCCTGAGTTCGTTCTGCTTGGCAGCGATCTCGGTCTCTGCAGATACCTGAGCTTCGTTGGCAAGTCTCTTGGCCTCTGCCTCTGCAATGGCCACATCCTTGTCGGCCTGAGCCTTGGCGATCGATGCATCCTTCTGGATCTGGGACATGTTGTCCTGACCAAGAGCTATGATCAGACCCTTTTCATCTTCGATCTTCTGGATGTTACATGATATGATCTCGATACCCAGCGCATTCATATCCTTCTGCGCCTTCTCCTGGACCTCATCACCGAACTTCTTACGGTCGGTATTGAGTTCCTTGAGCTTAACGGTACCTATGATCTCACGCATATTACCCTGAAGTGAATCAGTAAGGGCGGCCATGATACTCTTCTCATCCATGTTGAGGAAGTTCTTCATGGCGATCTTGATACCTTCCGGATCTGTCTTGACTCTTACCTTGGCTACCGCATCTATATCAACACCGATGAAATCCAAAGTAGGAACATATCCGTTGGTCTTGATGTCAATGCTTATCTGCTTAAGTAACAGCGTATCCTTACGCTCTAAGAACGGGAATTTGATACCCGCACGTCCGATCAGGATCTTGGGCTCTTTACGCCATCCTGAAATGATGAACGCCCTGTTCGGGGGAGCTTTTACATATCCCGTCGCAAGGACAAGGATGATTAGAACCAAAACAATGGCGATGATCGTTACTGTTACTGCACTCATACTTTCCCTCCGTTTCAATCCGACATCTTTGATGTCATTTCTAAGTTGCTGTTATTATATTACTGCTTGGAAGACTATGTAAATACCGTACTTTCGCGAATTGGCATATCACAATTCGCTCTTTGGACGGATATGGTCCAAAGAGATGCACGGTTTTACGTGGATGAGCGGACAAAAAGTGATAGTAAACAGAACAAGATATGTGTCGTTAAAGGGTGTTATTGTGGTATACTGTTATTAATGATTTATAAAGAGGATAATGATGAAGAACAGGTTAAAGATCACACTTAATTCTCCCGCGGTTTTGGGATTTGCTTTTGCAAGTTTTATAGTGCTGATACTGGGGTATCTGACTTTGGGTCACAGTACGGAATTGTTATTCATGACCAGACACTCCTCATTAGTCTCACCCTTAACATATTTGTGCTTTTTTACCCACGTGTTAGGGCACTCGGGTTTCGAGCATTTCATAGGTAACATGGCTTATATCCTGCTCTTGGGTCCGATGCTTGAGGAAAAATACGGAACGAGGACTATACTTACGCTAATCGCGATAACGGCATTCATAACGGGAGTCCTTAATTATATACTGTTTCCGAATACGTCATTATGCGGAGCGAGCGGTGTGGTATTTGCCTTTATTCTGCTCACATCCTTTACAAGTTTTAAGCAGGGCGAGATACCTCTTACATTTATTCTGGTCGCAGTGATATTTATCGGGCAGCAGGTCGTGGAAGGGCTGTTCGTAAGAGACAATATCTCCAATTCATCCCATGTCCTGGGCGGAGTGATCGGATCGGTCGTGGGATATAATCTTAACAGAAAATGATCAACAGGGCGCTGAGCCTTGGCAGGACAACAGGTTTAGACAGGGAACGTAATGAGTAAAGAGCAAAAAAACGTCAACGGCAAAATAAATATGGAAGACATGTTGGAGAAGCTCGCCATACGTAAGCAGGCTCCCAGGAACGGATATGTTCTGATAATCCTTTTGTATCTGGTAGCAACGTTATTTTTAAGTAAGACGGCCAGAAACGAAGGCCTGGTCATGATGTTGGGCAAGCAGATTCCGATATCTTCTTTTACAGGTGTATTGTCAGCTATCGGCAATATATGCATAATCTTCCTGGTCGTATTCTACAGGAAGACAGGTTATTTCACGGCGATCGCACTTCTGTTGCTGCAATTTCCCATGTTGCTCATAAATTTCTTCATAAGGCAAAATTATACGAGTATCCCCGGGATATTTACCAACCTGTTCACCATGATGGCTATAACGATACTGTTCATTAACAACAGCAAAGTCACCAGGATACAGAAGAGGATACAGATGCAGGCAGTGACGGATTCCCTTACGGGCATTCCCAACAGATTCGCCTGTGATGAATTATTAGACAGTCTCGTTGAGAGAAAGATACCGTTTGGCCTTGTGTCGGTTGATATCAATAATTTCAAGACCGTGAACGATACGATGGGTCATGAGGTGGGTAATAAGATGCTCATCGAGATAGCTTCCAGATGGAAGGAGCTTGCGGATACATGGCAGTCGGACACCGTTGATTTTGTTACAAGGCTTGGCGGTGATGAATATGCCATTGTCATCAGGGGATATAATTCCGACAAGGAGATAATAAAGGCCATAAGTAAGTATAAGTCTGAACTGGAAAGGGCGATCACGATCGATGACTGTGATTACTTCATGACCGCATGCTTCGGTTATGCAGAGTTTCCTAAGGATCTGGAAGGTGCTCAGCAGGGTTCTCACATGATGTCGCTTGCAGATGCGGCTATGCACGAAGCCAAGCGCAACGGTAACACCTCGGGAATCATTCATTTTACTCCTGATCTTCTTAGTTCCGATCAGGTATTTGAGATGGAGCGCATAGTCCGTACTGCGCTTGAAGAAGATAATGTGTTCTGCTATCTTCAGCCGCAGTTTGATCTTGACCATAAGCTTCACGGCTTTGAGGCTTTGGCAAGGATGAAGGATTCCGAGGGCAATTTCGTGAGTCCGGGAGAGTTCATACCTGTAGCTGAAAAAGCGGGGCTCATAGACAGAGTGGATCTGAGTGTATTTAAGAAGTCGGCGATCTTCTTATCACAGGTATTACAAAAGACAGATTCCGATATAAAGGTGAGCTTTAATATTTCCGTAAGACACCTTATGAAAAACAACTTTGTTGAAGAGATACGCGCCATTATTGATGAGACAGGTATCCCTGCCGATCATTTGGAGATAGAGATCACGGAATCCATTATGATCGATTCGGCCGAGAAGGCATTAGAGAGGATAGAGGCCATCAAGGATATGGGCATGAGTGTTGCCATAGATGATTTCGGAACAGGCTATTCATCGTTAAGCTATTTGGACAGACTTCCTGCGGATATGTTAAAGATCGATAAGTCATTTATCGATGCCATGAATACACGTGATTCGTCCCTTAAATACGTAGAGTCGATCATATCCATAGGTCATGTTATGGGTATGGAAGTCATATCTGAAGGCGTGGAGACACAGGATCAGTTAGATACGCTTAAGAGTATCGGATGTGATTTTGTGCAGGGCTTTGTATGGGGACGTCCGTTACCTCCCGAAGAAGCCATGAAGGTAGCGCTTGAAGCATAAGCAGCCATACGTATCCGGATCACGGATCGCCGGATAGATTGGGCATATATGAAAGATATCAAATACGCTAATTATCTTAATGAAATAGGTGTTGATGACAAAACGGCCGACAGAATGGTGTCGGACGTTTTTAATACGCTCTTTTTTGATGAGGACGAGTGCCTGGTCCATAAGAAAGACGAAGATGCCTGGTGCATGGTCGATACCGGCAATATCGATGCCAGAACAGAGGGAATGAGTTACGGCATGATGATGTGCGTCCAGATGGACAGACAGGACATCTTTGATAAGCTGTGGACCTTTGCCGACAGATACATGCGTCAGAGAGAAGGAAGGTTTGAGGGCTATTTTGCCTGGTCTGTGGGACTTGACGGAAGTCATAACCAGGAAGGACCTGCTCCTGACGGAGAGGAATACTTTGCCATGGCTCTTTTTATGGCAGCAGCCAGATGGGGAGATAAGGAGGGCATATATGATTATACGGCCAATGCCCGCGAGATCTTAAGGCACTGTGTCCATCAGCATGAGTTGGTCGAAGGCGGAGAACCGATGTGGGAGCCTGAGAATAAATACATAAGATTTGTACCGGATGTCAAGTTCTCCGATCCCAGCTACCATCTCCCGCATTTCTACGAAGTATTTGCTCCTAAGGCAGATGAAGAAGACAGAGGATTCTGGAAGGAAGCGGCAGCGGCGAGCAGAGAGTATATCATCAAGTCTGCGCACCCCGTCACCGGTCTTTCCGCTGAATATGAGGAATATGACGGAAAACCGGTATTACTGTTTAATAAGCCCTGGGAGTATTATTCGGATTCATACAGAGTGCTTATGAACATTGCTCTGGATGATATTTGGTTTGGACCTCACGAGGGCTTGCCGGATATAGCGACCAGGGTCCAGGATTTTTTTCATGAACAGGACATGACATATCTGATGGCATATCGGATTGACGGAACCGTGACAGATGAACCGGCCATGCATCCGATAGCTCTTAAGGCCGCACTGGCATCGGCATCGATCGTCAGTAAAAGTGAATACAGGAAGGTGTTCCTGCAACAGTTTATCACTACGCGTCTGAGGCAGGGCAAGAGAAGATACTATGACAATTGTCTGTATTTCTTCAGTCTATTAATGTTAACGGGCAATTACAGACTGTATATCTGAAAGGAGAAAATATGAAGCTTTACGTTGATATCAATGCACAACCGCACGGCGACGGAAGTAAGGAGAAGCCATTTAAGAATATAGGCGATGCAGCCAAGATCGCTGAAGCTGGCGACGAAGTCATCGTAGCTCCGGGCATATACAGAGAAGATGTTCATCCCGTATACGGCGGGACTAAGAAGGAGCGCATAGTCTACCGCAGTGAGAAAAGGCGTGAGGCGGTGATCACCGGCGCCGATGTGTTCAAGGGCTGGGAGCCTTATAAGGGTGACGTATGGGTACTTAAGATAGATAATTTGTATTTCGTGGACCGCAATCCCTATACCACCATGGTCTACGGTGACTGGCTGGATATGGATGTGTATGCCCATACCGGAGAGGTGTATTTAGACGGCAAGGCACTCTATGAGCGTCAGACGCTTGAAGAGGTGCTGGATCCGCAGTTTGACGACAGGTCGTGGGATATAGACTATACGAAGCATGTCTGGTACACCTGTCAGGATGAAAAAGATGATGCGACTGTTATCTATGCCAATTTCTGCGGCGCCGACCCCAACAAGGCGAATGTTGAACTCAATGTGCGCCCTCATTGTTTCTGGCCCGAGGCAGAGCATGTTGATAATATAACCCTGTCAGGATTTACGGTATGTAAGGCTGCAACACAGTGGGCACCGCCGACGGCCCTGCAGGAAGGTATGATAGGACCGCACTGGTCTTACGGCTGGATCATAGAAGACTGTGAAGTATCTGATGCCAAGTGTTCGGGAATATCGCTTGGCAAGTACAGGCAGCAGCAGAATGACAACAAGTGGTCCAAGGACAAGTATAAGGACGGAGCGCAGACGCAGAGAAGATGCTCGTTCATTGCGCAGACCGAAGGCTGGTCTAAAGAGACCATAGGTTCGCATATCGTGAGAAACTGTGATATCCATGACTGCGGCCAGACCGGTATCGTGGGCAACTTGGGCTGTGTGTTCTCTGTTATCGAGAATAACCATATCCACAATATAAATAATAAGAGAGACGTAAGAGGCGCTGAACTTGGCGGTATTAAGTTCCATGCAGCCATCGATGTCATAATAAGGAACAATCATATCCATGACTGTGTCAGAGGCATATGGCTTGACTGGCAGTGCCAGGGAACCAGAGTAACGGGTAATCTCATGCATGATAACTGCATGGCAAGAGATCATCTGCTTAAGCCGTATAATAAATTAGGCTTAGGTCTTGGTGAGGATATATTCGTAGAGATCGCACACGGTCCGACACTTATCGATAACAATATCCTCCTGTCAGAGAGAAGCATCAAGGTGCCGACCCAGGGTCTTGCGATCGTGCATAATCTCATAGGCGGTTCAATCCCTGCTGTCGGAAGAGGAGTCAAGAACGGTACGGACACATATGATTCTGCGAGATATACGCCCGTTCATAAGCCTCACAGTACCGATATCATTGATACAATGACCGTGCTCCACGGGGATATGAGATTCTTTAACAATGTATTTGTGGCGCTTCCCGTAAGAGAGAAGCTTATCGAGATATGTGAAGAGGATAAGGAAGGTAATGAGTGGGATGACGGTAATCTCGAATGCGGAACCTTCCCCTATAACGGATATATGAGAGAGGATACATGGAAGGCCATGTTCGAAGGATACTGCGGTGAGGGTGCTGAAGTATCAAGAGACAGATACTATATGCCTCTTCCCGTATGGACAGGTGGTAATGTATATTTCAATGGTGCAAAACCATGTGACATAGAAGATGACTATACTGTCGACAACGAACATGACATAAGTGTCACCGTAAAATGCGTGGACGGTAAATATACCGTAGAGACTGATTATATGCAGTATCTGCCGAAGTGCAAGCTCATCACTTCGGAGACTCTCGGTAAGGCCATAGAGCCCGAGGAGAGATTCGAAAATCCCGACGGAAGTGATATAGTATTTGATGTTGACTACTACGGTCAAAAGAGAAACGGCGACATAGTTGCGGGTCCTTTTGCCGGGGCGTGATCCGAAATGATCAATCAGAAAGGAAGACGGAATGAGTGGTCAGAATGAAATGAGCAAAAAAGACAGGATACTTATGGGGACATATGATGCAACCATAAAGATATCTTTTGTCTGCCCTGTCATCATCAGCATACTCGAAATATTAATGCTGTTTTATACCATTGATAATGAGCAGGTGTATGGAGTGTACTTATGGAAGTATCGCTGCTTCTATATTTTATTCCTGTGTGCGGCCGTTATCTTCATAGCCTTGAATCTATACGTAAAAGGGGACATCAGACAAAGATTCAGGATAATGAACATATCCAATCCGGTGTTTGCTGCGTTTTCCTTTGGATGGGCTCTGGCCGTTACTTATT
>JAEEGL014447897.1_pt1 | contig 19793 bp, 13 predicted proteins | sample 9134231 | NCBI WGS metagenome assembly JAEEGL01 (sample SAMN16246548, study PRJNA631951) | gut metagenome | biome: gut microbiome; feature: rumen; material: fiber-attached | host: Bos | place: Iran: Karaj | collected 2018-10 | reverse complement strand
TTTCGGTCAGCTCCATGCCCGAGAGGAACAAGGTGCGGCCCAGGGCCTTCTTGTTTTCTAATTCTGCTTTATTCATTTTCGCGAAGATGTTAGCGTTAATAAAATGTCTTAAAACACGGTGCAAAATTGGGCAAAATGGGGGCGACTGCAAAAGAAGTGTGCAGCCGTTTCATAGAAGTGTGCAAGCGTTTCACACTTATTTGCTCGGTTGGTTTGAAACGCCCAAATTTGCGGTGCTTTTTAATCATACAGTCGCGATGCAATCGCGACATAGAACACGAGAACAATGGCAAAAAACAAAAGAGTAAGAATCACCAACGAGCGGCTGAACAGCTACGGCACCCGTGTGCTGACTACTGGCATGGATGTGTCGCAGTTCGAGCGCAACCCCGTGCTGCTCTACATGCACGAGCGTGGTCAGGTGATTGGTTATGTGAAGGATCTGAAGGTCGAGGGCGACGAGGTAACCGGTGAGCTTATGTTTGACGAGGCAACCGAGTTGAGCCAGCGTTGCAAGAAGCAGTGGGAGTTCGGCTCTTTGAAAATGGTGAGCGTGGGCATCGACGTGCTTGAGCTGAGCGAGGACAAGAAGTACCTCGTCGAAGGTCAGACCAGCCCGACCATTACCAAGAGCAAGCTCTTTGAGGTGAGCGTCGTTGACATCGGTGCCAACGATGACGCCATTGTGCTGATGCGAGACGGCAAGAGATTAGAGATGGGCAAGGGCGGAGAATCTGCCCTGCCGAAGTTGAACCACAATAAAAAACAAGACGAAGACATGGACAAAAAAGAGATTGCCCTGCTGCTGGGTTTGCCGGCAGACGCAAGTGACGAGGCCATCAAGGCCAAGATCAATGAACTGAAGACCGCCGCCGCCGAGAAGGATACGCTGGCCAAGGAGAATGACGCGCTGCAGCTGTCGCGTATTGAGACCGCTGTCGAAGGTGCCATCGCCGAGAAGAAAATCACCGCCGACAAGAAAGATCATTTTATTGAGCTCGGGAAAAAGGTCGGTATCGAGAGCCTGAGTGCCACTTTCGACGCAATGACCCCCCAGGTCAAGCTGAGCCAGGTGGTGGGTCACCAGGGCGGAGCGCCCAAGGAAAACTCCTGGCAGAAACTGAGCGATGTGCCCAGTGACAAGCTCATGGATCTGCGTACCAACAACCGCGAAGAGTACAAGCGCCTGTTCAAGGCCGAGTACGGCTACGACTGTGAGATTGAGGACTAAGTACAAACCATTTAACAATATCGAATCATGAAGTTGAAAATGATTTTCACGCTCCTGAGCGCGTTGGTGTTCAATGCCGTGATGGGAGCCACCATGGGTGGTGCCGTGGGCATCGACCCCATGACCGGCGCGATTGGCGCCAATGTAGTCGCCGCCGTGTGCGGCGCATGCCATGTGATGCCCGTGGGCTCTGCCCGCGCCGGTGTCCTGGTCGAGGTGTGGACTGGTGAGCTGGTCAAGTACCTGCGCCGTGGCCTTGAGGCCACCTTCCTCGACGGAATCCCCGATGCGTCGTCCCTCGCCGAGAACGACGTGATCCACCTCGTTGATGTGGGTGTAGACCCCGATGTGCTGGTGAACAACACCACGTACCCCATCCCCCTGCAGGCGCTTGATGACACTGACATCACCATCAGTCTCGACAAGTTCCAGAGCAAGGTGACGCCCATCACCGACGATGAGTTGTACGCCCTGAGTTACGACAAGATGTCGCGTGTCAAGGAGAGCCACGGCAATGCCATCAACGATGCCAAGTTCGCCAAGGCAGCCCATGCGCTGTGCGCTACCCAGCACAGCTCGACGACCCCTGTGCTTGCCACCACCGGCGCGCGTGACGCCGACACTGGCCGCCTGAAGCTCGTTGTCCAGGACATCATCAACATGAAGCGCGCGCTCGACAAGCTGGGTGTTCCCAGCCAGAACCGCCGCCTCGTTCTGTGCAGCGACCATGTGAACGACCTGCTTGAGACCTCCCAGGCCTTCAAGGAACAGTACAACATCAACCGCAACGACGGCACTGTGGGCCGCCTGTTCGGCTTCGACATCTATGAGTTCGCCAACAACCCGCTGTACACCACCGCAGGCCGCAAGAAGGACGTGGGCGCTACCGCCAGCACCGGCGAGTTCCAGTGCTCGTTCGCCTTCTACACGCCCCGCGTGTTCAAGTGCACCGGCTCGACCAAGATGTACTATAGCGAGGCCTCCACTGACCCCGAGTACCAGCGTAACAAGATCAACTTCCGCCATTACTTCATCTGCATGCCCAAGAAGGCAGATGCCGGTGTCGTGATGCGCAGCGGTTATCAAGCCAGCGCCTAATCATGCCACGTAAACAGTTGCTATATCTTGTGCTTCATTGCACCGCCACTCCCGAAGGGCGCGAGGTCAGTTCCAGCGAGATCCGTCACTGGCACACCGACCCCGAGCCCAAGGGGCGGGGGTGGAAGCAGGTAGGCTACACCGACATGATTCACCTTGACGGCAGGGTTGAGCGCCTGGTGAACAACAACGAGGACGCCTGGGTTGACCCGTGGGAGATCACCAACGGTGCCAAGGGCTACAATGCCGTGAGCCGCCACGTGGTTTATGTGGGCGGTGTGGATGCCAATAACAAGAAGAAAGCCAAGGACACCCGCACTGCAGCCCAAAAGGAGGCCCTCAAGAAGTATGTGCTGGACTTCCACAAGAAGTTCCCGCGAGTGAAGATCATCGGTCACTATCAGGTGGCCAATAAGGCGTGCCCGAGCTTCGACGTTCCCAAGTGGCTCAAAGAGATAGGCATCGACCAGAAGTGAAACCGAATAAAAACCGATAAACGATGGACTGGAGCGAAGTGTTGAATGTAGTGCTTGGGGGCGGTCTTGCCGCCACCATCATCGCCATCGTGACCCTGCGCAGTACAATGCGCAAGGCCAAAGCGGAGGCGGAGAAAGCCAAGGCCGAGGCCAACACGGTGCACATCACCAACACCGAGCAGGCCACGAGCATATTGGTGAAGAATATCGTTGAACCCTTAAGACAAGAATTAGATGCGACCCGCAGAGACCTCAGCGCGACGAAACGCGAGATGGCCCGTCTTCGCAAGGCGATCGATGATGCCAACAGTTGCAAGTATAGTGATAATTGCCCTGTGCTTCGGCGCATGCAGTACCAGCAAAAAGGCCCAGAGCGCAAGCCAGAGCGTCGCGACCCACCAAAAGGTGGAGCGCATGGCGACGGACAGCGCAAAGGTGGTGACCGTGGTACGGCAGGACGCCGTGACCGTTCCCGAGAGCAAGGTGACGGTGACGATAGTGAAGGACAGCCTCCTTCGGTTGCCTGAGGGCGCAAGCTGGTCAGGCCGCAGTGGCCAAGCCAATGTCAACGTGCAGCGCAGGGCTGCCACCGATGGCAAGCCGGAGGTGATAGTCGTGGAGGCCACGTGTGACAGCCTTCAGCTGCAGTGCGAGCGCTATGAGCAGACCATCGCCACCCAGAACCGAGCGATTGCCGCGCTGGCCGATGCCGGCTACAGGCTACAATCCGAGCAGCGCGAGGAGGTAAAAGAGAAACCTCCCAACGGCATTAAAACGGCATTAAAATGGCTGTTTATAGGCATTATAACAGGCTTGTTGCTGAGCCGCATCAAGAAGATTATCAATATTGTTAAACAAATAAAACAGTAAATATTATGGCATACAGAGATGGAACCGACCTGATTTTGGGTATTGTCCGCAACGAAACATTTTGGCCTCTTGGCCACAGCACCGGCTGCAAGATCAGCGACTCGAGCGAGACCGGTGAGCGTGTCACCAAGGAGGTGACCACCGGCAAGTGGAAGGAGAAGTACGTCAAGAGCCTCGCCGAGAGCATTCAGGCCGACGGCTTTGTGTATGACGGCGACGATGCTGCCAATAAAGCTAACCTACCCACGTTGAAAGAACTGTGGATGACAGGTCAGCCTATCACGGCTCGCTACGCTTATCGTGGCGAAGAGACCACCAAGTACTATCAGGGTGACTATGTCATCACCTCTCTCGAGAATGACGGTCAGGCCGGCGACGATGAGAAGTACAGCATCACCCTGGAGAACAGTGGGGCTATCACGGCTCACGCTCCCGCTGGAGGTAACGGCTAACGGTCATGAAGGTTAAGATTACAATAGGCGGCAAGGAATATCCCTGCCGTGTGACCATGGGGGCGTTGCTGCGCTTCAAGCGCGAGACCGGCCATGACGTGAGCACCTTGAACGAGGGCGACGTGGAGGAACTGCTGACGCTGTTGTACCTGTGCGTGCTGAGCGCATGCAAGGCTGATGGCGTGGAGTTCGGGCTGACGCTTGAGGAGTTTGCCGACTCGCTGGATGCTCAGGAGATGAACGCCTTTTACGCCAGCATGGCCTCGGGAACTGAAAAAAAAACGGTGAAGAAGGCGGCGAAGTAGCCGACATCGAGGAACTGTTAGGACTTGCGCTGGGGTGCATCGGGATGAGCATTGATGACTTTGCCCGGTGCACCCCGGCTGAGTTTTGGCAGGTGGCCGAGCAGTGGCGCAAGCGTGCGGAGGCTGTTGAGCGCGGTGAGTGGGAGCGCAGCCGTTGGCTGGCGTTGTGTTTCCTGCAGCCGTGGAGCAAGAAGCAGCTCAAAGCCGAGGACGTGTGCGTGTTTCCATGGGAGCAGAAAGATAAAACGCCACCCGAGCGGCAACTTAGTGCCGAGGAGCAGCGTGAGCGTTATGAGGCCGCAAAGAAGCGGTACGGCATCGGATGAGGTCAGCGCTTGTTGTTACGTTTACGGTCATCCCATAGCCCCTTGAGCATGAAGGATGCAAGGAGGCCACCGACGATGAAACAAGCTATTGCAATATAAGGACCCATGTCAGAATGCTTTTACAATGTTTTGACTGGTGCAAATATACAAAGTTTAATTGAGACTACAAAATGGACAAGACGGTAAAATTCAGGATAGAGCTTGAAACCAATGGTCAGAAAGTGCTGCACGATGTGACTGTGAGTACTGAGGAACTGCGCAGCGCTCTTGTGGATGTAGGCAAAGAGGCTCGAAGTGCGATGGACGAAATAACAACGTTGGCGCAGACGAGCATGATGGTCGATGCGTTGACCAATGTGGTGGATAGGTTGTGCTCTTCCATCAACGGTCTCGCTGACGATTGGAATTCCTTCGACAAGGGGATGCGAGCCGTGAACACGATGGCTGGCAAGAATGTCGAGGACTTGGGCAAGCTCAAAGACCAGGTTGCCGCGCTTGGCAACGAGATACCCAAGACCAAGGAGGAATTGTCTGCCGGTTTGTACCAGGTTATCTCGAATGGCGTGCCTGAGGATAACTGGATAGACTTCCTCAAGCAGAGCGCAAAGGCCAGCGTGGGCGGTATCGCCGACCTCGGTCAGACCGTGACCGTCACCAGTACCATCATCAAGAACTACGGACTGGAGTGGGACAAAGCCGGCGAGATCCAGGACAAGATACAGATGACCGCCAAGAATGGCGTGACCAGTTTCGAGCAGCTGGCGGCAGCCTTGCCCCGTGTGAGTGGTAACGCTGCCACGCTGGACGTGAGCATCGATGAGTTGATGGCCACCTTTGCCACCCTCACCGGTGTGTCTGGTAATACCGCAGAGGTCAGCACCCAGCTTGCCGCCGTGTTCACCGCACTTGTCAAGCCATCAAGTGAAGCAACCAAGATGGCGCAGGAGATGGGCATCCAGTTCGATGCGGCAGCTATCCGCGCCCAGGGAGGAATGCGCAATTTCCTGACCCAGTTGGATGCCGACATCACCAAGTATGCCAGTGCACACAATATGCTCAAGGAGGAGATATACGGCAAACTGTTCGGCAGTGCCGAGTCGTTGCGTGCCCTTACTCCGTTGACTGGTGAGCTTGCCAGCAAGTTTAGCGAGAACGTGGACGCGATGGCTGGCAGCGAGGGCACTATTGAGCAAGCCTTCGAGAATATGGCTGGCAGCGGTGAGAGTGTCACCCAGATGCTCAGCAACCAGCTCAGCACGATGTTTGACTGGGCGGGTAGTATCGCCAGTTCGATACAGCCATACCTTACATTTGTCGCTATCGGTGGTCAGGCAATATCTGGTATCATGTTGCTTGGCAAAGCCATCGGGACCGCGACAACAGCTATTAAAGCCTTTGCCGTGGCTCAACGTTCTGGTGCTGCAGCTACCGCATTGGCGACCCTGCATGAGCGCATCTCTGCTGTCGCCCGCAATATGCTGACCGCTGCTACCGGTTCCGCCACTGTATCGACCACGGCATTGACGGTGGCCACCATCGCCCTATATGCTGCCCTCACCATGGGACTTTCGGCAGTTATCACCGGCTTGGTGGCGTTATTCTCAAGCCTTGGAGATGAGACGGACGAATTGGATGACAAGACTCGCAGCCTCATCGATGCTGAGGAACGAGCCAAGAGGGAGAGCGAAGCTGCAGACCAGATGCGCGAGCAAGAGAAAAAGACCCTCGAAAATCTACGTTCGGAGCTCGAACTGAACATAGCCAAGACCAAAGACTTCAAAGGCTCTAAAGCTGACGAGAAGAAAATTGTCGATGAACTGAACAACACCTATGGCGCGACGATGGGGTATTTCTCCAGTGTCGCCGATTGGTATAAGGCACTTGTCGCCAACAGTGAGGCCTATTGCCAGCAGATGATCATTGAGGCACGCACCCGAATGCTTGCCAATCAGATTGCACAAAAGGAGCAGGAGAATTACGACATCACTCATAATGATGACGGGTCGATAAAACTTTATAATAAACAAAAGAAGGCACGAAACGTTGCAGACTGGGATAATCCGATTCGTAATCCTGATGGGCAAGATACACCTGGTACCAAAATAATATATGAGGATTCTGATTTAGATAAAGCGCAAAAAGCATACGATGCGAACACTGCATTTATAAATAGCAGGAAAAAGCAGATGCAGGAATTGGCCAAGCAATCAGGCTCTATTAAAATGCCAGTCGTGGGTAGTCCCAACCGTCCTGCAGCACCTACTGGTGGTTCTGGTTCAGGAAGTGACAAGAAAGGTGACAAGAAGGGCAACAATAACACAGACAAAGAAAAAACCCGCCAGCAGGAACTTAACAAGCTCATTTCTGATGCGCAGAATGAGTATGTCAATGCCAGCGAGACCGAGCGTGCCGAGATAGCCAAGAAGATACAGGCCTACCGTTCCGAGCTTGACCTGATAGAGACCCTGCAGAAGAAGGCGATGGTTCCCGAGGAACTGAAAACCATCCAGGACATCGATGACGCCCTCGCTTATCAGCAGGCACTGCGTAAGCATGCCAACAAAGAGAACATCGCTGGCATTGATGCCGAGATTGCCAAACTGGAACAACAACGTGCCGAGATGCAGCGTCCTGCCCAGCTTGACACCTTGGAGGACATTGATGCCGAAATTACTTATCAGCAGAATCTGCGCAAGCATGCCACAGCCGAGACGATTGGCGGCATTGATGCCGAGATTGAACGGTTGGAAGGATTGCGTAAGACCCTGGAGCGTTCCGGCCACAAAGAGTTGGCCATTGAGGAGATTGCGACATACGAGCAGCTTGACAAAGAGGTGGCCTACTACACCGACCTGTTAAACACCTCAAGTGAGAAAGACCGCGCCAGCATTCAGCAACATATCAACAAGCTGAATGAATTACGTGCGACGTGGGATGAGGCACTTGCCGAGTTGAAGAAACCCGGTGAAATCGCTACGCTCGACACGATGGAGAAGCTTGATGAAGCCATCATCTACTATCAAGCCAAGCAGAAGAAGGCCACCGGTGAGGAGGTTGACAACATCGGGAAAACGATTGCCGCCTTGGAACGCAAGCGTGCCGCCATGTTGCGCAGTACTGACCTTCAGGAACAGTTGCGCGAGGCTGGAGATATAAACTCCCTTAGTGGTCGTGAGTACCGCGTGAAAGTGAGCGGCATGGGCTTCGATGCCTTAACCGACAAGATCCGCGACCTGCAGAAGATGTTGAATGACACCGAGAACCCAGTGACTGGTGCGCAGCGCAAGGAGATTGAGGAGCTCATCAAGATTTATGAGAAGTGGCGCAAGGAGACTGTGAAGTCGATGGACACAGTGAAGAAAGGCTGGTCAAGTCTGAAAGGTGTAGGCGACAGTGTGGAAAGTATCACCGACGCGCTGAAAGGCAACGGCAATGCCTGGCAGAAAGTGACCGCCATTATTGACGGGGTGTTGCAGTTGTATGACTCTTTCGCTGGCATCATAGATATTATCCAGATGCTTACTGCCGTGACGCAAGGGCATACTGCGGCTAAGGCTGTGGAAGCTGCGACCGTTACTGAGGGTGCCGCTATGGAGGTTGGCGCCAGTGCGAGCGTTGCAGAGGCCAACATTGTCGAGGCCAACACCGCTGTGGCTGCCGCCGCTGCCGAAACGATGAAGGCTCACGCCAGCATCCCCTGGGTGGGTATCGCTATCGGTGCCGGTATGGTGGCCGCCATGCTTGGTTTGCTCTTTGCCTTGCCCAAGTTTGCTGACGGCGGTCTTGCCTATGGCCCCACGCTGGGCTTGTTCGGCGAGTATGCGGGTGCGAGCAACAACCCCGAGGTTGTCGCCCCGCTGAGCAAGCTGAAAGGGATGCTTGCGGATGTGGGCGGCCTGGGCGGTGGCCGCGTGGTGTTCAAGATAGAGGGGCGCACGCTGGTGGGTGTGCTGGAGAAAGAGAGCAATCATCGCGCAAGAACCCGATAACGATAAAACCGATACACTATGGCAAGAACAATGAACACTATATACAGTGCCAGGATCAGGAGCGAGCGTGAGACCGTGTGGGACATCTATGTCAAGAGCAGCCTCGCCGAAGCCCTTGACAAACGCCGCGACGTGGCCCTGCTTCGCGAGGGAGCCGCCGTGATTGAATGGGGCGAGACAGGCAAGCTCGACCCTGTGGCCGGCAGTTCCTTGACGCTGACCCTGCTGAGCGAGAGCGACCGCGAGTTCCTGTGGTTGTGGCAGGTGGAGGTTGGCACGGTGCGCTGCGATATTTACCGCAACGGCTCGCTGTACTGGAGCGGCGTGCTCGACACCGAGCTCTACGAGGAGCCGTACACCTGGGTCAGCGACTACGAGGTCGCCGTGACCTTCAGCGACCTTGCCGTGCTTGACCGCCTGAAATGGAGCGGCGAGGGGCTGTGGACCGTGCGCGGCATCATAGACCACTGCATCAGCGAGAGCGGCGTGAACGTGAGCGGTCTGCAGCTGCAGCACTCGCTGTGTTCCTACAGCAGCGGTAGCGGCGACACCCCGATAGACCTCTCCACCCTGCAGGTCAATGCCGCCAACTTCTACGACGAGGACGGCGAGGCGATGACCCTGCGTGAGGTGTTGGAGGCCGTGCTGCAGCCCCTTGCCCTGCGCCTGACGCAGAGAGGCGGCAAGCTATGGCTCCAGGACCTGCACACGCTGGCCACCACTGCGCCCACCCGCCAAGTCGAATGGCTTGCCGATGACGGCGTGTTGGGGGTCGATAAGGTGTATAACAATATGAAGGTGACCTTCTCGCCCTACGGTGACGCTAAACTGATAGACGGCAGCGTGGATCATGACGACGTGTTGAAAGGGCACAACTCAGGCACCATGATCAAGACCGGCAACAACTGGAACGATGCCGCCGACGGCTTCACGATATGCTATGGCGAGCAGGACGGGTTGGGACTCACCCTGCAGAACGGCGCCAAGTGGTACAGGATTGACAGCGTGTGGAGCGGCAGCGACGAAGCCGGAGTGCTGTGGGCCTACAAGGGCAGCAACAATGCATACGGTTATAATCAGTTCCACTGCAACGACAGCATGCCCAGGGCGATGCAGAACGGTCAGTGCGTGGCCGTGCCCATTATCACCAGTGGGCGTGTGTGGGTAGGTCAGGGCAACAATATCTACCATCAGCTGAAGGTGACGTTGAGCGTGCTTGCTGATGTGCGTTACAACCCCTTCGAGAGCGAAGCCGAAGAGAACGAGGAGGGCAACTGGGACCGCCTCAAGGACTGGGTGAACTTCGCCTACATCCCCGTGATGCTCCGTCTGCGAGATGCCAACGGCAACGTGCTCTACCATTATGAGAACCACGGTGTGATGGAGGGCAGCGGTTGGGAGCATAACGCCCAGAACACCGGCTGGGTCGCCGGTGACGGTGCATGGGGCTGTATGTGGCTGTGCTACTATGACCAGGAAGACCGAAAGAGCGCGAGCGGCCTGGGGGGCTGGAAGAAGAACCGCCCCATCATCGGCTACTACCGCAACAAGCTGCCAAAGCGCTTCACCGCCTTGGGCGAGGGCGAATACCTCAAGCTGCCTCCTGTTGCAGGCTGGCTTGAGCTGGAGATAGGGCGTGGCCTTTACCAGTTCGACTACAAGCGCGCGGAGAAGGACATCTACTCGCGGATGCGCTGGCTGATGTATAAGGCACCGACCATCGAGATTGTAAAGGCCGACGGTACGAAGACCGAGCAGAACGATGTGGAGGACAGCGCATGGCTGCTGCGTGCCGCTCAGGAGACCCTTGAGATAGACACCAGCGTTGGCAGCAGCGGCAACCGCCGTTTCCTGCCCAACTGCAAGGGCCTGCTGCTTGACAGCAACGCCTCACCGGTGCGTAACCTTGGCCGTGCCGGCGTGAACGACCGCGTGGAGCGTCTGCTGATCGGCACCGCCTACAGCCAGTACGGCAGCCGCCACCAGACATTGGGAGGCAGTGTGCGTCTGCTGCATGAGATGAGCGCGCTGACCGATGCCACCAGCGAGGGTCGCTACATGATGCTGAGCGAGGTGCAGACCCTCGTGGAAGACAAGAGCGAGGTTCTTCTTTGCGAGGTAAGCGAGGACAATTACGAGGGCATAGAATGGGAAAACAACTAACGAAATAAACGATGAGCAAGAAACAATATACAGTGACCACAGTTGAGCGTGCAGCCCAACCCCGAAGCAAGCGACGCCAAGGTGCGTCAAGTTCCGGCGGTGGCGGCAGTGTGGTTGTCAACGGTCAGAGCGAGACCAGCGCGACCGAGAACGCCCAACTTGCTGAGCAGGCGCACAGCCATGCCAACAAGCCCCTTCTTGATTCGCTGAGCGATGCCGAAGGCTATCTGCTGCTGCGGCAGAAAGCCGAGGATGCAGATGACAGCGAGAGAGGCAAGGTCAAGGCCGGCTATGCCGACGAGGCTGGGGTGGCAGATGAAGCCAGGGCATTGAGCGAGGACAGCGAGGCGTGGGATATGTTCCTGCGTAAAGATGTGGAGGACACCGCCCAGGAGCGCATCCATTTCACTGACGGTATTGACAGCGGCGACTATGAGGCTGGTGGTACTGGCTTCGGTCTCACGAAAGACAACGACGATAACTGGCTGCTGGAAGTGGACATGCTTCATGTGCGCCAGAAACTGAGTGCCGTTGAATTGGAGATCCAGAAAATGAGCCACGTTGGCGGCGTGATTGTCGCCAGTGCCGCTTCTATGGTGGTGAGCCGCGTGGAGCCCGGTGAGGGTGTGCTTGTCGAGGGTGTGTCGGTAGTTCCCTGGTACAAGTGCTATTTCAACCAGGAGGATGCTGCTGGCAACCAGGTGGTGCGCACCTTTCAAGTTGGTGACCTGGCACGTTGTCAGACCTTCCACTATAAGCAGAGCAAGAATACCCAGAACAAATTCTATTGGCGTAAGGTTGTGGCTGTCGGAGATGACTGGGTCTCACTGGGCAACTTGCCCGGTGAGTATGCCGCCGAAAGCGACTGGCCCGAAGCCGGCGACCATGTGGTGCTGCTCGGCAACGTAAGCGACACCACCCGCCAGAACGCAATCGTGATAGCCGGTGCCGGAACCGGCAACCCCTATATACGCATATATACCGGCATCAACAGTTTCACACTTCCCAATGCGGAGGCTCAGTTGAGTCCTCACGGCTCATGGATAACTGTTACCGACCGCAACGGCAACAGGGTGCGACTTGATGAGCTGGTGTCAAGTCTTGAGGGCATGGTAACCGCCGCCCAAGACCAGGCAGACCAGATGATAGAGATGTGGTTCGGCGACGTGGCACCCACCTTGCAGAACGCTCCCGCCGTTGATTGGACAGATGCTGACACCAAAGCCCTGCATGAGGGTGACCTGTATTACAACCGCGGAGCTTTGCAAGCCGGAGGAGGCCGTGCGTGGGTGTGGCGTCAGGTGGAGCAGGTGTGGGGCTGGAGTGAGCTTACCGACCGCGATGTGCTTGCCGCTCTCGAAGCGGCATCGCATGCCCAAGACACCGCCGACGGCAAGCGCAGGGTGTTTGTTGGTCAGCCTACCGCTCCGTATGATGTGGGTGACCTGTGGGTCAACGCTACCTATCCTGTTATTGCCGACAATGGCAACGGCAATGCAAGCGTAAAGTGGTACGATGTGGTCACAGGAGAGTTTTATGGCAATGGCGACATCTTCAACAATGACATCGTGCGCTGCAAGACTGCCAAGGCCTCGGGCGCTGGTTTCAGCGTGTGGGATTGGGAACCGGTGCAGGAGATGACCACCAGCAAGATCACGCAGACCGCCAACAGCATCGCCCTCGAGGTCATCAACAACAATGTGCTTACCGGCTTACGCAGGATAGGCATCTATATCAACGGCCAAGATGACAAAATCCTGCTGAGTGCCGCCACCACCGAGGTGAGCGATGACCTCGTGGTCAAGCAGCTCGAGACGAAACCGGACACCAGCACCAACAGCGAGAACAAGGCCTGCGTTAAAATCGGAGGCAGTCTAATGGAAGTGTTCAACGAATACGGCAATGTGAACATCCGCTTCGGTGTGGACAACAACGGCTACAGCATCATGCAGTTCCTGAATGAGAGCGGTGACGTGATATATGACCTTGGTGTGAACGGCATGAGCTGGAACCAGTTGCAGGGCGCAAGGTTCGAGTCGCACAACTTCTACTTCCTGAATGCCGACCCCGATGCTGTAGTTCATGCTGCAGGGACATCCGCCATCCTTTACCTGTACTACGCCAAACGCATCAACAGCACCATCCTTGCGGACGGCAACAACATAACTGCGGCTCTGGCAGAGGAGGCAAACGGCCTGTGGTTCACCAGCGGCTCTTATTCCGGAATAATCGATAACGGCGCGCTCACTAACAAAGTGACGGGGCTCTACAGAAGTCCCGACTCCTTGGCAAGAACCATCCGCAGCATCGCCAAATACGGGAGCATACAAGACCTGCAAGACTATCTCACGGCAGAGTACGGAGTCACAGATTTCTCGGGCTTTGATTTCACGCTGGAGGACAACGGCGAGCTTCTTGAGTACCCCATCTATGTGCAGGAATACATCATGTTTAACAATGGTGTCCGCTCCACCAGGGTGGACGTATGGCAGGAACTACCCGCACCAGAGCATTAACCTATGGGCAATATAAAGAGCATCAAAATAAGGCTGAGCGAGGACCGCCGCGGTGAGGGCGGCTCGGTGCGTGTGCGTGTCGTGGGTGGCAGTGCCGTGGAGGACGGAGCCTACAGCAAATACATCCCAGAGATTGTCGCCCACGCGTTGACCATGATCGGCCCCGTGACCGATGAGTGCTTCACCTACACCTTACCTTTCAAACTATCATAGCGACATGGCACAGAACGAGAACCAGAACCAGAACATTGACCGGCTTTATATCGCCGAGAAACAGACCGGCGAGCGCGTGACCGCCAACGAGTGGAACCTGCTGCCCGAGAAGATCAACGAGATAGTTGACCGAATCAACGGCATACCCTCGGAGACACGCCAGCAGATAAGTGCCGCCCTGACCACCCTGAACAACGTGCGCCCGATGAGTACCGACGAGTACCTCGCCCTGGGCTCATGGGACACACGTGTGTGGTATGTGTGCATCGACGACGGCGAGATCCAGAGCCTTAACCTCGGGCTGTTCACCATTGCCAGCAGAGGTGGAACGCCTCTGATCAAGGGCTTCCCCCTGACCTTTCCCATCATATTCTAACGACATTGTAACACCATTAAAACGACAAAGAAATGGCAATAGACATCACAGACCTGACCGGCAAGGTCGAGAACGAGGGCAAGACCCCCCAAGGGCGTGTCGCCGCCGAAGAGTGGAACCGCATGATTGCCGCGATAATCGGTAACCAGGGCAGCGTGAAGAGTGTGAGGCTGAACGGCAGCACTTTCGTGCCCGACGCCAACGGCCTTGTTGACCTTGTGGTGAGCGAGAGCAACTACCTGCTCAACATCACGACCGCGGTGACAGGCACCGCACCCTACAGGATTGCGCTCGGCACCTCATTCATTGTGACGCTGGGCGTGAGCAACAAGTACCAGAACGGCGACGAGCAGTTGAACGTGACCACCCGCTGCTCGGCGCGTGTGCTCGTCAACGATGTGGAGGTGGAAACCCTCGACGTGTATGACGGCAACACCTACGACATCGATGTCGGTCGTTATCTCAGCGAGGGCACCAACCATTTCTATATAGAGGTTGACAACGGCTACAACGTGAGGAAGCAGTCGCTGGCCTATGAAGTGACAGCCGTCAACATCGGCGTGTCGCTCCCTTATTGGGACGATGCCGCCGTGATGAGTGGGGACTGGACTGTCGATGTCCGTCTGAGCGGCTCTGTTACCGGCAACGTGCATGTGGCTATCGACGGCGAGGAAGTCGTCAGCGGCACGCAGAATGCGGGGTCGGTAAGAAGCTACACCATCACTACAGGAAAGAGTTACGGTGTCCACCGTGTTTCCGTCTGGGCGGTATATGCGGAGGATTCAGGAATCACCACCGACGTGATAGAGAAAGAGTACATCTACCAGCCTGCCGGTGCGAGCGGCGTTGTCATAGGCTGCGATCTGAAGGACGGCACCCGTCTTGCCATGTACAACACCCTCTCGTTGGGCTACTGGATTGTCAGCCCCGGCACTGATGGCGATGTGGAGGTGAGCCTGTCCATCATCGGCGAGAGCAACGCCGTGCTTGCGAGCAGCGTGCAGACCGTTGCCCTGGAGGATGGCCTGAGCTCTTTCCACACATGGAGCGTGGCCCTGTTCGGCGAGACCATGCCAGGCGACCGCACCGTGCGCATCGAGTGCGGCGGCGTGCGTCGCAACATAGCAGTGACCATTGTAGCCGGTGAGGTTGTACTAAGCGAAGTGGACGGTGCCGCCGTGGTACTTCGCAGCGCAGGCAAGAGCAACAATGACCAGGACCGCGCCGTGTGGAACGGCGGCAGCGTGAGCATAGACCTCAGTGCCCTCGACTTCACCGAAGGCGGTAGCGGTTGGTCTGCCGACAGTGACGGCAATGTCGCCCTTCACTTGAAGAAGGGACAGTTCCTGACTATACCTGTTACCCCCTTCGACGAGAACCCGGCTATGGGCAACGGCTCTGACGTGTCCGGCACCCGCAGGGGCTTGACTTTAAGTGTCGAGCTCGCCACCCGCAACTGCGTGCGCGCCGATGCTGTGGTAGCCGAGTGCCTGTACAGCGGCATCGGTTTCCAGTTCAAGGCCAACGGCATGTCCTTTTCCAGCGACAGCGAGAGCCTCAGCTGTGACTACAAGGAAGATACCCGCGTGCGCATCGACATGGTGGTTGAAGGCTCGCAGACTGAGTACACCTGGACTGATGACCAGGGCACAGAGCAGCGCGGTCTTGAGGCTCTGATGCTGGTCTATATCGACGGCGTGTATCAGGGCATGCGCCTGATCACGCCCAGCACCTCGTTCCGCCAGGGCGTAGCCCAACCAATCACCGTCGGCAGTGCCGAGTGTGACGTTGACCTTTATTGCGTGCGCATGTACCGCAGTACCCTCGACCGCAAAGGCATCGTGCAGAATTATGCCTACGACACCCCCAAGGTCGCCGACAAGATAGCCATCGCCAAGCGCAACGACGTGCTCGACAGCAATCTCGAGGTGAGCTATCCCAAGTTGATTGCCGCCCGCCCCGAGTTGGCAGTCCTCGTCCTTCAGGCCGAAAACATGCCGACGAGCAAGACCGCCATCCCGTTGCAGACCAGTAATTACACCAATCCCCAGAATCCCGATGACTTTGAGGCTGGCAATGCCTCGTTCACCTCAAGTGACGACACTTTCAAATGTCAGGGCACAAGCTCCATGAATTACCCAGTGCCTTACAGGAACCTCGACCTTACTTTCAACGGCGTGACCGTCGGCGGCGCAAGCCATAACGGCTGGCGTATGTTTGCCGGTGAGCCGTTGAGCAAGGACTGGACAGCCAAGAAGGATTACGCGAGCAGCGAGATGGCCAACAACGTTATCATGTCGATGCTGTACAACAAGATGGCAGTCGCCCTCGGTGCTGACTTCGACACCCTGACCGAACCCCAGCGCGCGCAATACCAGGTGCGCCAGCAGCTGGGCGATGTGACCTACCGCCAGAGCCTTATGGCTGTGCCCATGTTCGTGTTCCGCTACTGGGACAACACCTACTACCCGATAGGCATGTTCAATCTCATTACGAGCAAGAACAACGAGAAGGTGCTTGGCTTCGAGGGGGCGCACACTTGGGAGCGTTGCGGCGCCCAGTGCTGGGAGATACGTGACAACAATGTGATGTGGGACACCGTGTTCAACGCCATGACCTGGGACAGCAACCAGAACACCGAGGTCAATGACATCTACAACTACTATGAGGCACGCTATCCCAAAAAGATAAGCGAGAACGGCAGCAAGCGCGATTTCGGCCATGCCGAGAACGCGGGCCAGACAGAGGCTGTCCAGGCTGAGACCGCCGGTCTGCTTCGCCTCCACAACTGGCTGGTGAGCACCAACCAGAAACTCGCTACCGGTGGGCTGCTCGCCACTCCCTACACCGACAGCAAGGGCGTGACCTATGCCTACGACACTGCTGCCTACCGCCTTGCCAAGTTCATCAGTGAGGCCAGTGACTACATCAGCGTTGACCACTGGTGCCTGTACCTGATATGGATGGTAGTGAACCACATGATGGACAACGGCAGCAAGAACCTGAACCTGTCCACCTATGACGGCACAATATGGCGTCCGTTGGCCCGCGACACCGACAGCGGATTGGGCATCGGCAACACCGGCCGTCTCGAGTTCCCGTTCTGGCTCGGTCTTGATGACTACATTGTCAATGGCCAGTTCGTGTATGACCAGCCGAGCCAGCCTTCAGGATCGAGCACCGTTTTCAACGGCCAGCGCGGTGCCATCTGGGTCAATCTCAAGGACGGCTTTGATGACCGTATACAGGCGATAGCCAAGATGGCATACGACAAGAGCCGAGCCAGCGGTTTCAGCGGTCCCGAGCTGATAGAATGGTTCGAGAGCCACCAGGGCGCTTGGTGCGAGGCTCTGTATAACTACGGCATGAAGCAGTACCAGGGCGGCACACCCTACAGCCGTTGGATAGAGAGCGGTCTTGGTGACAAGAAGAACCAACGCCGCTACTGGCTGGGCAACTCTTTCAGATATTGGGGCAGCCGTTGGGCATTCGGCAGCGAGGGGCGCCGCATCACATGGCGCACCTGGGGCTATGGTTGTGACCTTGTCATCAAGCCATATATGCCGATGTGGGTTTGTCTCGGTCTGGGCAATTACCAGTACAGCGACACCGTGCGCTACCGCTGCCTTGACCCCTCCACCGGAGTCAGGGTAGTCAACAGCGAGGTACAGCACGGCATGGTCATCGAGCGCAACGACAACGTGACCTACCTGTTTGACGGCGACCTTCTGACCGACATCGGCGACCTGTACAAATACGGCGACATCGGTGACATCGACCTCGGTGTTGCCGTGAAGCTGCGCTCGTTGCGCCTCGGCAGCAACGAAGACCGCCAGACGCGGCAGTGGGTCAATACCAAGCTCACCGAGTTGAGCGTCACCAATGCCGTGAGCCTCGAGGTCATCGACCTCACCAACTGTGAGGGTCTTGGCAGCCGGAGCAACGGCGTGTTCACCCTTGATCTCAGCAGCCAGGAGCAGCTTCGAGAACTGTACCTGTGGGGCAGCGGCGTGACCGGTGTCACCCTGCCGAGGACTACCACATTGACAACCCTCGTGTTCGGCAGGAACCTCAAGACCCTGCGTCTGATAGACTGCACCAGCGTCTCGACATTGGAGATGGAGGGCTATGGCTCATTGGAGAGCATCATCGTGCAGAACACCCCGATTGTTGACACCCTCACCGTGGTGCGCGGAGTCCATGCCAGTGCCCCCGGTCAGTTGCGCGAAGTGCATATAGACAACGTGAACTGGCGCTTGACCGGCAGCGATGGCCTCGGTTTGCTTGATGCTCTCGCCGCCCTCGGTTCTAATTGCCGCCTGAGCGGCACCATCACCCTCACTGGCGCGAGTGTTAGTTTCGAGCGCAAGCGTCGGTGGGTTGAGACGTGGGGAGACGTTGACCACGGCAGCCAGGGCTTGACCATCGTGTACAACCGTCAGGTGGTTGAGAACGTGGCCATCACCACCAGCAAATACATGCCCACGGTTGGTGATTACCCGCTTGAGATTGCCAGTGAGGGCAACAACTTCACCTCCATCGTCTGGAGCATGCCCAGCAACGAGTGGGCGAGCGTGAACGCCCAGACCGGTGTTGTGACCGTTCGGCAGGTAGGAACGGAAGCAAACCCGCCTATCGCCACGGTTACCGTCACATTGACGCTCCATGACGGCACCACGGTATCAGCCAGCAAGGAGCTGCATTTCCATGCTCATACCTGCAAGGAGGGTGACCTTGTCTATGCCGACGGCTCGTTCAGTGATGAATACCTGAGCGCCAAGACCGTTGTCGGTGTTTGCTTCTACATCAACCCAGATGACCCGACTGACCGCTTGGCTTATGGCTTGAAAAATCTCGTGAGTGACCAGTGGGGACTTCATCCTGACAGGGTGAGTGGTGTGACGCTTGATGATGAGCCTGGTTACGACTGTTATGACGTGCCTGCCATCACCAACATCACAGCCAACGGTACAAATACCATCAACGATGCCAATTATCGTGACGAGGCCACCGGCGATGCTCAGGGCTTCAAGGTGTTCTCTCGCACAACCGCCGTCGGTGACATCGGCATGGTTCAGCTGCAGGAGAATCTCGGTGCTTACAGAGCTGGTGATTTTATCCATGTGGGACAGTTCAAGACCCTGCACATCATACGCCATAGAAACAAGATCTTGAATGGCGTGACCCTTGACGGTTATGACTTGAGCGCTCCTGTTGAGGCTAATGCCATGCAGACCGAGACCGAAGTACTGCAGGCACGCATTGACGCTATTGTGGCAGCCAAGGGGTCCAATTACCGCGAGTTCTATTTCCCTGCCGCGAGTCGTTGTTATGCCTACGAGCCGAAAGTAAAGGCTGGTGAAGTATTGAATGACAAGTTCAAGGCACACCGCTGGTGGTTGCCGAGTGCGGGCGAGTTGGCGCGCATGGTGTGGTGGCATCTGCAGGGTTATGACACAAGCAATGAGAAGGCCATATTCGCTCTTGCTTATGCTTTGGGCTTGTGGACCAAGCCTACCGACTGGCAGTGGTCAACGACGGAATACAGTGCTTCCTACGCGTACCTCATTAATGCAGGGAGCGGCGCCGTCTACGGCAACCTCAGTAAGAACTATTCCTACGGTGTGCGAGCGGTGGTCGCGTTTTAAGATTGGAGGCTTGGGGCTTCGACGCCCCAAGCCGGTGACCGCGACGTGAAGCGACAACGAAAGCGCGGCATCAGCCGCGCTCCCGACAAATAAAGGCGGGTGTGACATCGTATCACACCCGCCTTTATAA
>JAEEGL014232510.1_pt1 | contig 19793 bp, 2 predicted proteins | sample 9134231 | NCBI WGS metagenome assembly JAEEGL01 (sample SAMN16246548, study PRJNA631951) | gut metagenome | biome: gut microbiome; feature: rumen; material: fiber-attached | host: Bos | place: Iran: Karaj | collected 2018-10 | reverse complement strand
TCTTTACTTGCTTTATCCATTGTTATTGTCATAAAATCAGTGTAAATAACATCTAAATGTCTTTGTATATTTAAAGGGTAATTTATCCAAATCCAAAAATCCATTGTTACTTTCCAATGAATTGCAGGTGGAACCTTTAATATTGATTCATTATATGTTATTGAAAATTTTGTTAAATCAATGAATTCTAAATTACAATCTCCATTAATTTCAGATGAAATAGAAAAACATTCATCACAACTCCTTAAATCAGAACGACATTTATTACAACCAGGATTAGAACATTTTGCACAGTTATTATTATTTTTACATCCATAACCTTCAATACATCTTCGATTCTCATTGCACTCATTTCCTCCTGCATATGTTAATTCTTCTTTACCTCTACGACTCATCATTTGGAACGTTGATAATAAAAGACTTTCTTTAGTAAATTTAATTTTAAAATATTCACCGGATGTAACACTTGAAGATTGACCTGTAAGTGAAGAATATACTTTATTTGAATAAAAAATCAACGGAACTTTAATAAATTTTAATTTTTTTTTTTCAATTCTTATTTCATTGGTAATATTGATTTTTTCTGATAATTCCACACGAAAATATATTATATCATTATCGTTATTCACTATTCTAAAATATAAATCATATTCTCCTTTCCCCAAAAGATTTGAATTAATTTCTATAGATATTTTTGATTGTAAAGAATCATATAAATGTATATTATTAGTTATTTTATTATTAGTTATTATTTCATAATCAATAGGGGAAAGGGAAATAGGATTTTTAGTAGAAAAACTTTTATTTTCATAATATATCCCAAACCATTTATCATAATAATAATTTTCTCCTACTTTATAATTGAAAAGAAAACCATAATATTCATTTTCAGAATCTAGATAATCTTTTTTATCCCAATAATTATCGTTAGACTTAAAACTATCAGGAGGACAAATTAATTCATTTGATACATATAAAAATAATAAATAAAGAGTTAAAACAGAAAAACTAAGTCTTTTCATTTTATTTGAATTATTAAAATCATTATTGAAATATTTTAGGAATAATTTAAATAAAAATATTAATCAAAAATTAAAATATTAATATCTTCACACCACACCTTTAATATTGATTTTTAACAAAATTCCAAATATAATAAAAATAGATTGATTTAATTAGAAAAACATAAATTTCTTATCATATATTAAACTTAAAAATAATATAATAGACTTAGGGAATAAATAATATAAAAAGAAAATAATTTTTTAAACAATGGGTTGTAAACTATATACAGAAAATAGAAAAAGAATAAAAACTGAAAATGTTTCAATTAAACAAATTAAATAATTACACTTTAAAATTAGATTATAAATTGATAGTATTCAAATTTTTTCATAAAATCAGAAATTCAAATTATTTTCTGGTTTTTCAATCCCACAACAACAAATAATATAATTTTATTTAAATTATAATTCCAAATTAAAAGAATTAAGAATAAATATGATACACAAACAATATATACATAAATAATATTGCAAAAATTGAAAAATATAAAAAAAATGTCTTATCATGAAACTCAAATATTCATTTTTATTGGTAATAATAATATATTAAAATTATTAAAAGAGAAAAGGTATTTTTGGAACAACGAAAATCCACCCAAAAAACCGAAATTATTCTCTTTATTTAGAAAATGAATTTAACTTTTTCTTTTCTAGAAATTAGAAATGAAATTAGAATATAATATAAGTATAATAATTTTCTCCGACTTTTTCAAAATAACAATATTTTAAAATATAATATGTATTTCCTGTTTTATAACAAATAAGAATAATTGTTTTTGGAAACTTACTAAATATATTGGATTAAATATAGGAAAAATAAAATGAGGATTTTTTTGAATTATTATTATTTGGAAAAAATAAATATAACTTAGTCCTTTATAAAAAAAATTTTGTAAATAATTTATATTACAAAAATTTTTATTTTTAAAAAAAAAAATATTAATTAAGAGTATATGTCTACATTTGAACTTCAATTATTTATAAGAGAAGAAATTTCAATAAAAGATAAATTTTTTCTTTTAATGCATTTATTAGTTCAAAATCAATCAATGAGTTTATTTGAAAGTGTATTATTTTGTTTGATTTATCAACTTCAATTAATTTCTATTTTTTTTGCAAAAGAAGTAAAAGTTTTAGATATTGATGAACATGTTTCTGATAATATTTTAAATTATATTTATAAAATTGTTAGATTTAAAGATTTATTATTTAATGATAAATCATATTATGCTTTAGCTATCATATTCATAACTGTTTATTTACTTTTATTTACTTTTTATTTTTTTTATATATTAAGAAAAACTACAATGAAATCTACTTTTAATAACTATTTCTTTCTTTTGAATTATATGTTAAAATTTAATTACTTTATTTTAACAACAATTGGAATTGATTTTTTTTCTTTTTTAATTTGTTTAGAAGGAGATAATAATAGATATATAAAAAATTTAAAATGTAATCCATTTGATAATTTATTATTTTTTGCTTTATCATTTTTTAACGCTGTGTATTTATTTATTTTTTCTCTTATAATGAATATTTTTTATATTGAATCTTTTTATTTATCTTCTTCAATTATTTCTGGAATGTCTTGTGGAATTTATAATATTCAATTTTTTATTATTTTTATTGATTCTATTATGCTTAGTTTAATTAATGAATTTAAACATGGAATTTTCTTTTTAGCTAATTTATGTATGAGCTCTTATCTTTTTTATTCTTATCTTCAAAAAATGATATTTTATAATTATTTTTTTAATAATTTCATTGGTTTTTGTTTTTTTATTTTTTTATGGGAATCAATTTTTTTTTTTGCTTTTTATTATATAAAATTATCAGAAAAAGGATTAATTTTTTTAATATCTTTAATATTTTTATATCTAATATTTTATAATATAAAAAAGAATTTCCTAGATAAATTATTAAAATCAACACCCTATCATAAAATAGCAAATAAATATTATTTATTATATTATTTAAAAATAATTATAGATTTAATTTCATCATGTGAACATGATCCAGAATCAAAAAATTTATTAATAGGAATAATGCAATTACATGTTATTGAATGTCCAAATCCAGAATGTGTAACAAAAACAAAGAAAAAACTATATTTACCTTTAACAAATGAATGGAGTGATAGAACAAAACCTTTTATTTTAGATTCAGTTTTTTTAAGAAATTTCATTGTTGTTATTATGAGTTATTTTGTTTCTATGAATTTCTTTAATCCTGAATTAATCATTAATTTATCTAATTATTATCTTTGTACTGTAGGTAATATTTGCATGAGTATTTTTTATTATAAAAAAGCGAAAGAAATGAATTTAAATATTAATGAATATTTTCTCTTACAAAGATTAAGAATTAGTATTTCTAAATATTTAATTGAAAAATTAAAACCTAAAAATGAACCTTGTTTCCTTTTAGAAGATCTAAATCCTTCTTTATATTTTGAATATGAATTCAAAACTCAAAAATTTATTGAAGAAATCTTCAAAGATTTAGATTTATGTTTAGAATTTTGGAGTTATTATTCTAAGAAAAATCAAAGTGAATCAGACATTAACTTTAATGATGTTTTTAAAACAGTTGAAAAAATCCAAGATTCAAAAAAAAAAGTAAAAACTTTTTGGAAAGAGCTTTTTTCAATTTATTCAGGAGTAAATGATTTATTTTTATTTTATTTAGATTATATAGCAACAATAAATGATGATAATATAACAAAAAGAGAATTAGAAAGTATTCAAAGAAAAATAGAAAATTCAGCAGATAATATTCAATTAAATTATTATAATATTTTATTTAAAAGTGATACTGGAATTGTTTTAGTTAATGGAGATAAAGGAAAAGAAGGAATAATATTAAAAGCAAATAATGAATTTGGTAAATTATTTAAATATAATTATAATAAAATGAGAGGAATGAATGTTACTGAATTAATGCCTAAACTTTTTAAAAATGATCATTATAAATTTATGAGAAGATATTATGAAATTGGAGAAAAAAAGTTTTTAGACATTAAAGGAAGAAAAATTTTTGCTCTTGATATTAAAAATGCTATGTTATTGTTGGATAAAAATGTTAAAATTTTTCCAATTTTAAATCATAATATCATTTATGTTGCTTTGTTACAACATGAAAAAATTGATGATATAATATTTTTAGATTCTAAATTTAATATTCAAGGAATGAGTCAGAAATTGTTTAATAAATTTAAAATTATAAATCAGAATATTTTCAATGAAAACAATATTCCTTTTTATGCTATTTGCAAACAATTTATAAATTTTTATAAAACATTTTTAAGAGGAAATAAAAAGAAAATAAATCCTTCTCAAATAACTTCATTAAATATAACATCATCTCAAATTTTAACAGATAGAGAAAGTTTAGAAGATTATTTATTAAATGAAAAAGAGAAAGAATTATTAGAACAAGACAATAATGAAAATATAGAAATAAATGAGAATATAGAATTAGAATATGAAATAAAAATTCCTAAATTTATATCAGATTATTCATATTATAGTTATAATAAAGAAAAAACAATTAAAATTGATTTTTCTGATTCTTCTGATGAGAATGAAAAAGATGAAAATAATCAATTATTACCAAATCAAAAATCAGGAAAAAAAACAGTCAATTTTAATTTATCAAAAAATAAAAAAATAAAAAAAACAGTAACAAACAAATTTTATGAAACTCCAGGAAATACTAATAATGATACTAAAACTCCAGATGATAATATTCAAAATAATATGAATGAAAATAATATTTTTGAAAAAAAAATAAATGAATACAAAAATTTATTCATTCTTGAAAAATATTCTGAATTAGAAAATTTAATGGATGAAGATACAATGAATGAAGAATGTATTGAAATAAAATTTAACTTTACTTTCAAAAAATATTATTATGGTGATAATTTATATGCTTATATAATAAGATGTATAGATAATAAAAATGAAATTGTTAGTTTTGATTCTGATGAAGAGCAAAATATTCAAAATGCAGAAACTGGAAATAAATTATTAAAACAAAAAATAGATAATTTAAAACCTTTAAAAGAAATAAATTCTGAAGAAAAAGATTTTTTTCATATTCATATTTTAAATTTTATGAAAATTGCAAAACAAAATGAACAATTAAATAAATTATATGAAGAATATTTACTTGATGTTAAATTTATTAGTAGAGTTCATGGAAGTCAACAAAATGTTATTGCTGATGATGAAAATGCTTCTCAAACTTCTGCTTCTGGTTATAATTCTGATTTATCTAAATTAAGTAAAATTCAAGAAATTAAAACAAATTTAATGAATAATATTTCAAATTTTTTCTCTTTAAAATATATTAGAATTATTCCTGGTGTTTTTTTTGTTATCTCAATTCTTTTTGTTGTTATTTATCTATTATTAATATTTTCTTTTTTTCAAAATTTGGAAAATGTTTCTGATTATAATTCATACTTTTTTTTTTTAGAATTAAGAGTTATTCAAATAATAAATAATTTAATAGATTTGCGAACTTTATTTTTTATTGAAACATATCAATTAAATTTTACAATTTCAACATTTAAAACAACAGATGAAGAATATTTTGAATATTGTCAACAAAAAATAATAAAATGGTATGAAGAATCATCATCAATAATAAATAAATTAGAAAGAAACTTCCATAAATATTTAGGAAAATATAAAGAAAAAGCATGGGCATTAATTCCATTATATTATCCTTATGAAATTCCTTTTCAAGATTATGAACATTATATTATTTTAGTAACAGAATCTTTAGTAAATGCATATTCAATTGTTCAAAGTCCTCATTTTAATTTAATTTATGCTGAAAAAATTTCCAATGGAACAATTTCTATTGATGAATTTTCAAAGATTAATTATCATGAAGTTTTATATACTTCTTTTATGAGTATTGAAGAAAATTATAATGTTATTTTACCTGTAATTTTTTGGTTTGTTGAGGATTTATTTGATAATTTTATTAATTATATTAAAGGTTCTACTCAAGATATTAAAATTTTTATTTTTATTTATCTTTTTTGTACTGTATTTGTATTTATTCTTTATTATTTCTTTATTATATTTACTAATAATCACTTAGGAGAAGGAATAGAAAAAGTTGTTAAAATTTCACAAGATAAAATTGATGAAAGTATTAAACAAATATCTAATTTTAAAAGTTTTTATAAGAAAAAATTTTCTAAATTTTATTTTGAACAAGAAGAACAAAAGAAAAAAGAAGAAGAAATCTTAAAAACAAATTTACATTTGGATAATAATAATAACGATAAAAATAATCAGCAAAAATTAAAAGAAACTCCAAGTATATCATCATCAAATGATTTTTCATTTGATGTTAAAAAGCATAAAAAATTAAAAAATTTTAAAGAATTATTATATCATTATTTAATTACTTTTTCAATTATTTTTGTTTTTTGTTGTGCATTTTTTTTTATACCTCCCTATCTAGGAAATTTAACTTGTGGATTAATATATTCTAATTCTTATCTTTTACAAAATTTTTTATATACTTCATCTTCTGTTTTATATATAAAATGTAAAATTCATAAATGTAATAATATTACAGATCTAAATTATTCATATGTTTTAGTTGATAATTTAAAAAATAAACTTTATGAAACTTTACCTAAATTTCCTCTTTTAAATGATTTTTATTATAATGCTTATTTAAAAGACACTTGTTATGGATTATATGATAAAAATACTTTAGACTATAATAATTGTAAAAATAATGATTATTATATAACAATCTTAAATAGTACTGATGCAACTAAAATAATATTATTAAAATCAGTTGAAAAATTATTATATCAATTAGAAACTTCGTTAATTGAAAATCCTGAATATAATTCATATAATTTATTAAATTCAAATGAATATTCAACTATACTTAGAGTATATGATATATATTATATGCCTATAATTGATAAAATGAATTCAATTGTAAGACAATCATTTAAAACTAAAACAAATCAATATAAAAGTATTTTAATTATCTTAAATATTGTTTTTGTTATTTTGATTTTTTTCAATGTTTTTTATGTTAATATCTTTTTCCTTCCCTTATTAGAAAAAAGAATTTATATTTCTAGAAGCTTTATATATATTATACCTTCTAGTTATATTTCTACTACTCAAGTTCTTGAAAATTGGCTTGAAAAAATTGATAGTAAAAAATAATATATTTTTTGATTATTTTTATTTATAATATAAATTAGCCATTAATTTTTTTTTAATTATTTTTTTATCATTAAAACAAAAAATTTTTAATTAATCTTTATTAAAAATGATTGTATACTGGACTAAAAATGAAATAAAAAGCGAAGTTAAAAATGACATAATAGAAACAATAATATATCCTAATTCTAAAGTAAATTCAATTTTAAATAATTCAGATTCAATGGAATTTTATGAATTAAATGAATCTTCAAATGACAATACTTCTTTTTTAAATGATGATTCAGATTTCATTTTTGATATTTGTAAAGAAATTGATAATAATAATATTTCCGAAACAAGAATAAACTCAAATGATGAAATAAAAATAGAAATTGATAATAAAAACAAAATTGCTTTACAAATTAATTTAGATCTCTCTAATAATAAACCAAATGGAGATAAAATAGTTGAATTGTTTAATTTATATCATGAAAAGAATTATTTTCATGAATTTTTATTTAATCATTTAATCTCAAATATCATAAATATTATAAATAATAATTCTGATATATTAGAAAAATTATATGAAATTTTGTCCAAAGAAGAAAAAGAAATTTTAACAATTGAAATTTTAAAAAATACTCAAGAATTAATTATTAACAAAAATGGATATTTTTCTTTATTATTTTTGATAAATCTTGGAAAAATTTATATAATAAATTCAATTCTTTATTTTATTTTACAAAATTTTATTCTTTATTGTATAAATGATTATTCGTCGAAAATTATAATTAAAATTCTTTCAATGGGCTTATATTTTTCAAGAAATTGTATAATTCAAAAAATAAAAGAAAATTATGATATAATATGTATGTATAAAAATGGAATTAACATATTGAAAAACTTAGAAAAATATTTTTAAATTTTTTTTTATTTTTGAAGAGCTAATTATTTATATAGAGAGTATTTATTTGAAAAATAGATTTATAAATTATGTAAGCATATTTAAATTTATAATATAATATAAATAGAAATCAAAATTTTTAAAATAGAAATATAATATAAAATTTTGAAAAAATTTTATTTTTTTAATTTAAATTAATAATCTTTTAAAATAAAAATTTTTTTACAAATTATTATCAAAATGAAAGGAGATATTATTTTCTGTTTTTTCTCCCTAATATTCTTTTTTAAAAAAACATTGAATTTAATATGTCCTCCAGATCATTTCATGCCTAAAGACAATTATTGGGATGAATTAGACTTCATAGATGCGAATGAAAAATATTATGGCTTTGCTTTTAGCTACATATTAAACGAAAATTACAATGATCATTGGTATGGAATAATATATAAAAAAAATCAATTTTGCATTTATGATAATAATTCAAATTTTGTATCAAATATAAAACCAACAACAACAAGTTATGAACCTATTTCAGGAGAATATATTTTAATCAATAAATCAGAAACAAATTATTTTAATATGTATAAATATAGATGTACTTATGAATACATTAATATTGCAATGGATGAATATATCACTGATACGTTAAATGACTTTTATTTATATTTCAGAGTTGTAAATGTGTTGGATATTGATTTGTCTTTTTACTTTGAATTAATTGGACAAAATAAAAATAGTGAAGAAACTACTACTAATATAACGGAATTATATACAATAACTGCTCATTCAACAATGTTAGTAAAAATCCAATTTAAATTAGGTTCAAATGAAGGAAATGATCAATTTAAAATAGAAACACCAACAAAATCCCCAGATGATATGTATTATTTCCGAAAAGGAAATAATTTAAGAAATAATCACAAAATGTTAATAAGATTAGTGAATACAGATACAGATACAAATGGAAATGTAGGATTAGTTACATATCAAATGATGTATCGTAGACCAAATAATACAATATTGACTTATTTAGGAAGTACAAATTGTAGTAATAATGAAGAATGTATTGAAGGTTATTTTTGTAATTCAAGTAAAAAATGTCAAAAATGTTATGATTACTCATGTAAAAAATGTGCTGGACCTAATGCTAATGATAAATGTAATCAATGTTTTCAAATTTCTCCAAATTGGATTGAAAATAATGTTGCAGGATGTGATTTAGATTATGTTGATTTTACAAAATTTGAAATTGAATTCACTAATGATAGATTAATTGGTCAAGTACCTCCTGCTATTCATTGGAAAGTCACAATGGATTTATGGTTTTATATAAATTACCCTCTTAATATTAAAAAACATTTAGATGTTATTTATACTGATTTTATGACAATTTCTTTCGATAAAACAAATCAAGAAGATGCTCTTGATATTTTTTGTATTCCTATTGAATGGTTATATAATTTTACTCTTTCTGATAATTATTCATTAAGTGCTTCTGAATATATTAATGATATTTTAGGAGCTTTTCATTTGAAAGATAATGTAAAAAATGCTGCTAATAAATGGCTTTATATTAGATGTGCTTTTGATATTTATACTTCTAAAATGTATTTAAATGAAATGCCTGAACAAAGTTTAAAAATTCCACAATTATATACGATATCAGCAAAAGAACAAAATAATTTTCCTTTTCATATGAAGAAATTCTATGAATATGATGATTTTTTAAGATTAAAATTTAAAAATTTCTTAAACGTCACTAATATTCAAGAAACATTTATTTATTTGAGAAATTTAAATCTTTTTAAAGAATATATTCCACAACATATTCAAACAAAATATTGGACATTTCCAGATTTATTAATATTAAATAAATATTTTCCTCAATTACTTTTTAGTATTCCCTTTAAAGCAAAATATGTATCTAGAGGAAATTATACTTTTTCAACATATAATTATTATCCAAGAAGGGAAAATGGAGAAGTAAGTGATGATTATTTTATTTCAGAAAAAAATACTTTAAAATTAGTAAGTTCCTTTTCAACTATTGAATCAATTTTTCAAAATTTACATCCACCTAGAAATTTTCAAAGATTAAATTTCCTTCCTTATACAACAGATAAAACACAAGAATATTCAACATGTGACTTAGAAAATACAGTAGATATTCCATGTAATAAAGAGGGTTCAAAATTTTGTTTTGATAACGATAAACCTTTCCTATGTTTAACAAATGAAACAAATACAGATTATCCATATATGTTGGATATTAATAAATTAGAATGTAATAAATTTTGTCCTATTGGTTATATGCATCCTCCAAGAGATGCTAATAATGGTTATTTGAATGGATTATATTGTTCAGTCAAATGTCCAAATGAATCTTCAAAATGTCCGAGTGAACAATCTGTTTATATGAAAACTAATAGTGAATTTACTTGTGACAATCAAAATTTTTATGAATTATATTATAATTGTTTAAAATCTAATAGTTCAATCAACAATGAAACTGGAGGTATGTTTTTTAGTGGTACATTAAAATCAAAAACTATTATTTTAAATTTAACTCATGAATATGAATCTTATGCTATTTCAGCTTGGATTTATGCTGATAAGAGGTTAAGAAGATCTATTATGCCAAATAATACTGTTGATTACACTTCTAAAACAAATTTTACTAATCATACTGTTTTTCTCATGAATGGTTTTCAAGTAAATGTTGGTTCCACTCAAGTTTTAGATAATGGAACCAAAATTTCTTGGACAAGACCCCATACAGATGAATTTGATATGCTAAATTGGAATCATTTTTTCTTTTCTTGGGAAAAAAGATATTCTAATCAAGGTTATCGTTTTCATGTTACATTCCAGAATCAAATTTATAAATCTGATGCTACGTATGAAAGTAACATATATAGACCTCTTACAAAAATCGTATTTTGTCATCTAGATAAAACAAATTTTTCTCATATTAATTTTGGAAATATATGTAATACTACCAAATGGTTAGATGCTTTTTATAGAAATATTAAAATATACGATATATTACAATCAAATAGATTTGCTGCCTTTATGGGAGAACATTATGAACTTGGAAAAAATATTCTTTTTAAACATCAATATATGAACAAATTAGAATCAATCAGAAAAAATAATTTTACAGATGAATATGGAGATGGACAAGGATATGTATATAATATGAATTTTAATCCAGATAATATAAATTATATTAATTATGCTGCAAATTATGCTTTAGAACATGCATTTCCAACAACAGAAACAAGTACTTCTTTTGTTGTGTTAAATTATACTATTAAAAAGCAAATGGCTGATTTAATTGTTCAATCAGGTTCTTCAAGATGTAAAATTGCTACTACAAATGATTCTTGTTTAAGCTGTATTGATGGTTATTCTCTTTTAGGTAATAAATGTATGAGACAAGAAAATGATGATTATTCACAAATTGGAGATGCAATCACTGATTTTCCTGCTGGAACTACAGAAGAAGAAAAAAGAGAACAACAAATGAAAGCTTATTATTATTATAAAAATCCAATTGGAAAAAAAATGCCAAAACATATGAAATTAAATCTAAATTTAGATTCTTTAAAGAATGCTAAATATCTCACAATTTTTTGGTTCATTAAATTATATGGTAGAGCACTTCCTGATAATTCAGCTGAATATGATTTTTGGGAGGTGAATATTCCTGATACTCAAGTAGAAATTATTTCATTTAACACAGAAGAAATATTATATTTAGGATTTGACTTTGAAAATAATAGAGATTCATATTTTATTTCACAGAATAGAAGAAGAATTTTCGAACCAGTAGATTTAAGAGACCAACATAGATTAATTGGACATTGGGTGCCAATGTCATTAGCAGTGTTTAGAGAATATGATAGAACATTTACTTTAAATATGGACCAATTTTGTGTTAATTACTTTAATGTCCATTATTTATTTGGTGAATGTACAAATTTTTCTTTTTTCTTTCCAAGGATTCATATAACGGAATTTTCAATATCTCGGCAATGGGTAGGTTTATTGTCAGATATAAGGGTTTATGACCAATTTTTTTCCAATGCATGGGGAATAGTAAAAATGCGTGGATTTGACACAGTATCAGATAGTCCATTATTAAATGTAATGTTAAAATCAAAAAGAAAAGATAGATGTGTCTCAGAATATGATTTCGAAACCCAGCTTCCAGAGGGAGAGAAATTTGAATGTGTAAATGACTATAATCCTCATTGGGTGCAATGTGCAAAAAGAGAACAAAATTATGTTCGTTGGAATCAGAATTGGGATGGTTCTGCTTGTAGTTCCAGTTGTGGAACTTCTGAATATGTTCCTGTTCATTGTTTAGGAGGAGGTGGAAATATTGATACCAGATCTTGTGATAATAGAGCGACTTATTATAAAAATTATGAATTAATTTACAAAATTGATCTTAAGGTTCATGCACATAATGATCCTACTTGTCCTGATGGAGTTAAAGTTCAATGTAAAGAACAGAAATATATTGATTATGCTAGATATAAAAATATCACAATGAAAAATATTAAAAGTCCTGGGAAACAATGGGCAATTGACTTTTGGACTTATCAACAGAATTTTTTAAATGTTTGGGATTCTTTAAGTAGAGATAATGATACTGAGGGTAATAGAAGTGATTGGGAAACAAATAATTTTAAAAACTTTGTACTTGAATGGGATTATCATATAAGATTTACATTAGAAGCAGTTTTTGTAAAATTAGATAATGAATATACATATAACATTAAATGTAAACCTATTTCAGTAAAAGATGATCCTTCACTAAGTTCTCCTACTGAACAAGTAATGGATATTGGAGATGTAAGACAAAAATGGAAATTTTTAACTTGTGGTGTTTCATTGGGAGATCATTTAATGTTTGAATCTGATACTACATCTAAATCTGGAAGAGAAATTACTTTTGAAAGTCATTATGAAGAAGTTCCTTCAATTAAAAATGTCACTTTTACTATCAATGAAAATTCACCTAATGGTTTTGGAATTGTCCATATTAAAGAATTAAGATTATGGGAATGCTATGATTGTACTTTAGGAAAAAGGAATTTTGAATATGTAGAAGGTGATATTCTTTTTATGAATTGTTTACATTGTTTTAAAGGAGATAATAATTATTTAAATAGTACTTATCCAATATTTGAGGATAGTGTTAATCCAGAAAATAAAATTGAATTATATTCTGTTGCAGATTTTAATGGATATAATTTATTAAGAGATTATGGTATTTATATAACATGTGATGAAACATATTTTGAATATTTGAAAGTAACAGGAGAACAAGAATGTATAATAGATTATAATTTAAATAGAGCAAATGATTTTAATGCAACAACATATTCATCTAGAACTGGAAGATATACAATGGAATTTTGGTTTTATATAGAAACAATTTCTCAAATGTCAAATGGAGTAAATTTCATTTGGGAAAATCATTTAAGTATGACTTTAATAACTTCAAATACTCAATCAACAGTAATAAATATAATATGTTTACCACAAGCATATTTAGATAAAGTTGAAGGAAAAGCAAGTGCAGAAGTTTATAATACATATAATAAAGCTTTAAATAAAGATATATTTGAATTTTATAATATTGATAATACTTGGCAATATGTTAGATGTGCTGTTGATCATACTAGAAAAGTTTTTAGAATTAGTTCTTATGAAGATTATACAGTCAGTGATGAAGATAAAGCTAATGGTGTTAAATATCAATATGCTAATAATGAAAAAGAACTTGAACCTGAAATTTTACATGGGAATACTAGAACAGTTAGACCTTTTAGATTTTTTGATATTAAAAAAACTTCATACGTTAAATTCGAACATTTTAATATTAATTATTCTCGTCAATATATGAAACAATTTAAATTATTTAGAGAATATATTGATTTTAGAATTGAAGACATTAAAAGTATTAACTGGTGGGCAAATTCAAATTTATATAATTTTTGGTTACTTACTTTTATTATTGATTTTGACGTTGTCACTTATAGTTCTACTCATGATTACACAAAATATAATTGTAGAAATAGTAATAACTGTGGTATGTATTATAGATATTATGACAGAGAAGATAGTAGTAGTTTTAAAACTGGATATATAAGAACAATTTTTATTAATAACCCAGATACAATTTATACAACATATCCTCCAATATATAATTTACAATTATGTTCTCCTGGACAAACAAGACCTTATCCAAATAAATATAATAGTTATTTATATAATAAATGTACTGGAAGTGGATATCCTAATATTCCTTATTATAGAGCTACCAATAAGTATTTTTATCCTAATCCTTCTAATAATTTATTAAATTTAGATACTTTAACATATAGTAACACTTGTCCAGTCAATTCTTGTAAAAATCCAGATAACGATAATTATGATTTAAAAGGTTATTGTTTAATTACTCCAAACTCTACCAATCATATTAAAAGTTGTGACAGAGGTTATTCACAAAATACTTTTTATGATAATTTCCAATGTGAAGATGGTTATCAAAGAGTATATTATGAATGTATTGATAATAAATTAGTGAAAGGTAGTGCAATGTATTTCTCCAATTTTTATTCTTTTCCAAATTTAATTTTTATCCCAAATGATATTGACTATGCTAGGAATACAGATTATAATTTAATAACAAATTCATTAGGAAAAAAAGTGATAGACCCATCAGATATGAGATTAACATCATATTTTCTTGAATTTTGGTTTAAATTAGATTATTTCAATGATCCAATAGTAGGAGAAGAAGAACAATACTTCTTTTATGGTTATCCACATTCTATTTTAAGACAATCATCAGATAATATATTTTATTACTCCAATCAATTAATAACAGGTGGTTCATTACATTATCCTTTACCAACAATACATTCATATGAATGGAATAGAATAATAATAGATAATAGATTATTAGGTGAATCAGAACAATTTAAAATTACAGTTTATGTAAATTATGAATTTTCAGTTCCTCCAGTTGAAATATTAATAGAAATTAGTAGAGCTAAAATGCATTTTAGAGGAATTGCTTTTTGTAACAAAGATAATTTACCTTGTAGAATAAATAACCAAGATATATATATTCATTGGGGAATTGCCTGGTATAAAAATATTAGAGTTTGGAATGGAGCCATCACATCATTACCTTTGATTCAAGCTTGTGAGTTTGGTTATACTGAAATTATTAAATCCATGAAATTTTATTTTCCTTTAACTGTTGATTTTATAGAGAAAAACACAGTAAAGGGAAAAATTGCTTCATATAAATTCGAACATCTTTTCTGGTATTATAATAGACAATATGATTATGATTTCAGGCAAAATTACTCTGGAGAAGAAATGGATTATTCAGGAATGAATATTAATACTTTTATTTCAGGAACGAACGAAGCTGGAAATGATTATCAATTAACAGAATGTGATGAAACATGTAAAAGATGTTATAGCATAGGTCCTAATGCTTGTTACGAATGTAGAACTGGGTATATTTTATATGAAAGAAGATGTAAAAAAGCAACTGGTTTTTACTTTAAAATTCCTTCTCAAAATACGACATTTGACAGAATCCAATTAAAAACCGAAACTCCATATTTCAGTTTAAAAACAACAAATCCAATCACAATTACATTTTGGATGAAATTTTTTGGAGTAGAATATAATAAATTTACAGGAACAAAGAAATATTATCCAATAATATATTTATTTGATGAACTAACATTTTTGGCATTTAATGCCCAAGAAAATTTCTTATCTTTCGTAATTCAAAATAATAATATAACATCCCAAAAAGAAGCATTTGATATAGAAATAGCAGAAATAATGGGAACCTGGGTTCATATAGGATTATCGTCTCATATATCAGACACAGAAACTAGAAGAAGTTATTTTCCCCATATGTTTAATTTCATGTTGAATAAAAAAGTATTAACTCAATTACCTATTTTTAATCCATTAGAGGATCCTGTCTTTTTCAATACTTTCACTTTTGATCCAAGTGTTGTTGCTTACTTTTCAAATCTTAGAATTTATAATAATTTCTGGTTTGCTACTATGGGACATGTTACTGCTATTCAACAAACTATTAGTATTGATTTAGTATATGAAATTGATTTAAATTCTAATACTAAAGAAAATTGTGTTTCTGATTCTGATTTAGGCTATTCTAATTTAATGAGTGTATTATTACCTATTTGTGTTAATGATTATTTACCTTATGAAGACTTTAACCTTAAATGCAACAGCGATGATTATTATTTAGATATTTCTAAAATTGATATCACGGAACCTTGTACTTTATGTGACAGTTATTGTACTTTAAATTGCTATGGAATTTCTTCTAGTCAATGCACTTGTAATTATAGAGATGGGTTATATTGGGTAAAAACTAATAATGAATTATCTGAATATGAATGTCAAGAAGTTAATAATATTAATTTTGCCTTTTATGAAAAGTTACAATTGGAAAATATGCAATCTTCCAAAAATGATGAAGCTATGATTTCATTTTGGTTTAATATATATCAATATATTCCACTTAAATTTAAATCTCTTGAAATTATTTGGGATCAACATATTAGAGTAGAAATTAAAGGAGAACAACCAAATAATGCTATTTTAGTAACTTGTTTCCCTGATTATGATATAGAAGGAAGTATTATTCCTTTAGAATTTAAAGAAAATTCTAATTTTTTCTATGGAAAATGGTATTATATAAATTGTGGAGCTGACAAATATAGAAATATATATAAATTAAATGAAGATGAATCATCTTTTGTTCCAGCAATATATACAAATAAGAAAAGATATACAACTTTCCTTATTCAAGATAAAACAGAAAATTTCAATTATGGTTTTAGTTTCGTAAGAGATCTTAAATTATATGCTTCATATAATTTCGATCATTGGACTGAACAACATTATATTTTAACACCTGAAAAATATGAATATTTACTTCATTACTTCAGGTTTAGTTTTGACTATGATTCCAACAGAGAAAAAGATTTAGATAAAGTAATAATATTAGATAAATCAACAGGAAGTCAATATTCAATAACAACAAAAGAAAATAGAATAGGATATAATTACATAATAGATTATACAGATGAAATATTTTGTAATGAAGGTTACATATATAATTCAAAAACAAAAGAATGTGATATGTTCAATTCTGAAAATTGTGTTTATCCAGATGATTCAAGTGATAAATGTCTTCTTTGTAGACATGCTGCGCCATATTTAGGAGCTGATGATTTTTGTCATTTAGATTGTAGTCCATTATATTATAGTGATGAATATTTAAAACAATGTAGAACATGTCATTATACATGTTATACTTGTTTTGGGAAATATTATAATAATTGTTTAAGTTGTACAGGAATATATAATTTAGTAGAAGAATATCATATTTGTGTGGAAGATTGTGAAGCATATAATTTAACAGTTCAAGTTGATGTACCTAATGTTTGTGGTCCATTTAAAGCACATGCAAATATTACTGTTCCAATTCATCTTCCTGATGGTTATGATTATGATAATTATGAAACAAATATTATTATTGATGTTGATAATTTTGATACTTTATCTGTTTTAGTTTATAATGAAACTGCAAAACCAGTTACTGTTGAATGGATTTATAGTGTTGCTGAATCTAGAAGTTTAAATGAAAAAGAAAAACAAAGAAATTACCATGGAATTGCAGATATTCCTGATAAAACTGATTATTCACCTTTTGATACTTTAAGAGGATTTACTGTTGATGGAAATAATTTTACAATTAATGTAGATAAAAATTATTTTAAACATGGGTTTAAATATGTGGTATATTTAAGAGTTATTAAAATAAACGCCGATACTGGAGAAGAAGCTGATTATTATTTGAAATATATATTAATTATGAATGATTATCCGATTGTAAATAAATTAAATGTTCTTCCTGCCATTGGTTTTACATCAACTAACTTTTTATTAACTTGTAATTTATGTACAGATGATTATTCCAAAAAAGAAAATTTACAATATAAATTTACATACGAATTAGAAGGTACTTCAACAGAAAAAATAATAAGAGATTGGGATTTAGATTCTGAAGTTTTATATACATTTAAAGAAGAAATTCCAAATAATATAAATTATAATCAATATACATTAAAATGTTATTGTAGAGATGAATATTTAGTTCATAATACTTCAGAATATGTATTAACAGTGAATAAACCTCCAACAGAAAGTGGAATAAGTTTTTCACTTTCTCAAGCAATTTCAACTATTGATATTGATTTAGATTTATCAACAAAACAATTATCAAATAGAGCAGAGTTTCTTTCAACAATAACAGTAGATTTTCCAAAAGAATATATATTAAATAGAACTAATGTTACTAATTATGATATTAATATTGAAGATAGAGTTTCTACTCTTGATTATTTAACTCTTCAAGACCCTATTGCTAAAGAAAGAGATGATTATTGTAATAAAAGAGGAAGTTCTTATGTTATTTATAAATATTTATATTGTGATTGTGGAACTTTTGATTTTTTAGGTTCTGTTTGTCAAATAGATTATTATTCTATCAAAACTTTAATCGAAGTTTATGAAACTTTATATAAAAAAGTGCTTCAATCACAAACAACACAATATGATTTTTATTTATTAAATACAGTTCATTTATTAATTAAAAGTGGTGCTGCTTTTATGCCTCTTGAATCAACTGAATATATGTTACAAGCAATAGAATATATAGTTTTATATACTAATAAATTTGTTGATGTTATGACTTATGATAGAAATTATGAAGTTTATTTTGATATTTATAATTCTTTAATTGAATATGGTGTTTATATATCTAATTTAATTAAAGGAAATGTATTCAAAGAAAAAAATAGAAAAGGAGATAATGGATTATATGATGAAGAAGTTTTCAGAAATTCTTCTTTAAACCCATACGAAGATGTTGAAGCAATGAATCAAATATTAGATTATTTTGATAAAGTAAAACAAGGTTTAACAGATTTAATGAAATTTTATGCAATTCAAAAAAAAGAATTAAATTTCATTAATAAAAACATAAATGTCTACATAGCAATTCTCCATGAAAATTTCGAATTTTCAAATTATTTTAGTAAAGAAAGATTATATTATGAACCATTTTTTGATATAAAAAGATGTTTAAGTTCAGTAATGGAAAAAAGTTCAAGTTCAGGTTCAGGGACAACATTTAAAACAATATTACTATCAATAATATGGAAAATTCCTCCTTATTTAAGTGACAATACACTATTTTGGAATAATACTTCTCCTTTAATAACAATAGAATTAATAGATTATTATACTCTTAATCAAATTTTTTTAAGTGATTGTGGAGATGAAAATGACTATATTAAATTATATTTCCCAATAAGTCATTATTTAATGACTCCTAGGATAAATGAAAAGAAACAATATGTTTCTCCTAAAAAACAATATTCAATGACTGGTTCAATTTTCAATGATCCTGTTTATATTGCTCCTAATGGGAAAGTAGATAATTCTACTCCAGCAGAAAGACAAAGAATTTAT
>JAEEGL013453696.1_pt1 | contig 19793 bp, 19 predicted proteins | sample 9134231 | NCBI WGS metagenome assembly JAEEGL01 (sample SAMN16246548, study PRJNA631951) | gut metagenome | biome: gut microbiome; feature: rumen; material: fiber-attached | host: Bos | place: Iran: Karaj | collected 2018-10 | reverse complement strand
AAAAAGAATACAGAGAAAACCCTAAAGAAGAGATATTTTATAAAAATTGGAATGATGTTAGAGAAAAAGCATCTTTGGAAGAGTTACAAGGTCTATCCTTTGCCGGTAATGCTTGCTTACTCTGTAAGGGAGAAACTCAAAAAGAGGTTTTCATAGAGTGCGTAGAAATAGAGGGGAACATCATTAATTATAAAGATTTTGTGGCGCTGGTTAATATCGGCCTAAATTCTTTCTTTTCAATAATGGATAGTTCTAGCTCTTTATCTTTGGGAAATAGTTTCCACACTAACTCCGATTATTATAAAACCCTAGAGGAAATTACAAAAAAGAAATAAATTTCTTGAATTAATAGAATGTTTTGGGGTACAATGTGGGGTATATGAGAAAGCGGAAAGCCGCTATCCCTTATAAAATCAGTGAGTTCGAAACCCTCCTCACTTAAAACAAAACTAAGGAGAACAATTTCATGAAAAAAACCGCTTTATTTATCACCACTGCGGCGATAATCGCCGCATTATATGTCGTTCTGACATATTTCGCGAATCTGCTCGGCCTGGCCAATATGGCTATTCAGGTACGTTTCTCGGAAGCCTTAACCATCATTCCCTTGTTTACCCCGGCAGCCATTCCCGGACTTTTCATCGGCTGCATCATCAGTAACACAATTGCCGGATGCAATCTCTGGGATATCATTTTCGGTTCCTTAACGACTTTGAGTGCTGCTGCCCTGACTTATGTAATCGGTATTCCTTTCCGGGCAATGATAAAAAAGGCCGAATCGAAGAAAATAAAAACAATATTCGGAATTTTGGGAACCGTTTTGGGATCGATTCCTCCCATTCTCGGGAATATGTTTGTCGTTCCCCTGGTTTTAATTTATGCCTATCAGATGACGGAACCCATTGAATTTTTAGGATTTACCTTTCCCCTCTACTGGGGATTTGCCATAACCGTCTGTCTCGGTGAAATCATCTCCTGCTTAATCTTCGGTCTGGTCGTTTCCTTTGTCATGAGACAAACCGGTCTGGATTTAAAACTGGGCGAAGTAAAGTAAACGAATTTAGTTCCATAGATTCTTCGGATAAACGCCCGCATCCTTTAATGCTTTTACGGAAGCCTGCACATAAGGCTTATCTTCTTTGTAGGTTACGCCGAACCACTTGTCTTTGCTGGTAAGAACCGTTACCGTGGCCTTTCCCGCATTTAAGAGACGGTCTACTTCCATCGGAAGGTAACACTCGGCTTTGAGCGGATTTGACGGAACCTTCTCTTTGAAGAAAGATACCAGTGCACCGTCAAGTTCCTTTAAAAAGCTTGCGCTGAATCCCCAGAAATTCATCGAAACAATCGAGTCCGGGGAAATCGGCTGATAACTTGCCCCGTCATCTTCGGTATAAGCCGCACCGTCTTCGGTCCGGACAATTTTGGTTCTCTCCACAATATCCGTAAGATACCCCTCGGAATCCGTGCTGCAGCATCCTCTGGAAACGGATCCGTTCTCAGTCAGTGTGTTTCCGAGACGGTATCCCACCATGGCATAGCGGTATTTTTCATCATCCTCATGGGTACTTAAGAAATCATACAGTTTCTTAAATGCTTCCACCCCGTAATAATCATCCGCGTTGATAACCGCAAACGGTGCCTCGCCGACCGTTGCACGCGCTGCGTAAACCGCATGTGCGGTTCCCCACGGTTTCACCCTTTCTTCGGGAACCGTAAATCCTTCCGGAATATCATTTAAGTCCTGATAGGCAAATTCAATCTGAAGCTTACCCGAAATACGGTCGGTAATGCATTCCTTAAACAGTTCTTCATTCTCCTTCTTAATGACGAAAACCGCCTTCTCAAATCCCGCTCTTTTCGCATCGTAGAGCGAAAAATCAATAATCTTGTCTCCTTCTTCATCCACAGGATCAATCTGCTTCAGTCCGCCGTAGCGGCTTCCCATTCCTGCTGCCATAATAACCAGTACCGGTTTCATTCTTCAATCTCCTTCTTTCTTTGATTTATACTTCGAACAGTAAATCCTCATACGTCGGGAACGGCCAGATGCTCTTGTCGGTAATGCTCTCCAAGCGGTCGGCCGGCCGGCGAAGGTTGTCCATGCAGACCTTGACACTGTCACGGTAAGCAAAGGCTTTTTCTTTGTTGCCCTTAATGGCCTGTGCTTCGGCCAGGGATTTTTTCAATGCTTCGAGTGCATCTTCAAGGTCCTCTAAAAGCTCCGTAACCTCTTTTAAGATATTTCTTGCCGCCCGGTCGGATACCCCGACATTGTTGGCAAGTTTTACGGCACCCGCCAGATCCTTCATGTAAAGGAATCCTGCGGGAATAATCTGCTTCGAAGCCATCTCAACCATGCAGTTTGCCTCAATGTTTAATGTCTTGGAATAGGTTTCGTATAAAACTTCCTTCCGGGATTCCAGTTCCGCCTTTGTATAGATTCCGAACTTTTCAAAAAGTTTTACCGCCTTGTCCGTTGTCAGCGTTTCTATGGCATCAAGCATGGTCGGCAGGTTCGGAAGTCCTCTTCTTTCGGCTTCTTTCACCCATTCCGGGGCATAACCGTTTCCGTTAAAAATGATTCGCTGGTGCTCTCCTAAATATTTCTTGATCAAATCATGGCAGGCCAGATCGAAATTCCCGTTCTTTGCGGCCTCTTCCAGTAAATCCGCCGCTTCGCAGAAGCTTTCGGCAACAATTGTATTTAAAATAACATTGGGATCACCGATGGAATCGGCACTTCCCACCATACGGAATTCAAATTTGTTCCCGGTAAAAGCAAACGGAGAAGTACGGTTCCTGTCCGTCGGATCGATTAACAAATCGGGAAGCGTATCCACACCGGTTGCCAGAACTTCGCTGTTAATTAAATGCTTGGCCTCTCCGGTTTCCACAAGCTGCCTTACCACATCATCAAGCTGGTCCCCGAGAAAAATCGAAACAATCGCGGGAGGCGCCTCATCCGCACCGAGACGAAGATCGTTTCCGACATCGGATGCACTCTGGCGAAGAAGATCCGCATGCTCGTCCACTGCTTTTATAATGCACGCAAGTACCAGCAGAAACTGGATATTTGCATTCGGGGTATCACCGGGATCGAGCATATTCACTCCGGTATCGGTAGTCAGCGACCAGTTGTTGTGTTTTCCGCTTCCGTTGATTCCGGCAAAAGGTTTTTCGTGAAGCAGACAGGTTAATCCGTGACGTTCGGCCACCTTTCGCATGGTCTCCATAATTAACTGGTTGTGATCGACCGCAACATTGGCCGACTCGTAAATCGGTGCCAGTTCGTGCTGTGCGGGCGCAACCTCGTTATGCTGTGTTTTGGCGGTAACACCGAGTTTCCAAAGCTCAATATTCACATCCTTCATGAAGGAGCCGATTCTCTCGCGGATGCTTCCGTAATAGTGATCGCTCATTTCCTGGCCTTTCGGTGCGCTTGCGCCGAAAAGCGTACGTCCGGAATAAACCAGATCGTAACGTTTTAAATATTTTTCACGGTCAATTAAGAAATACTCCTGTTCCGCGCCGACGGAAGGGATAACCTTCGATGACTTTTCGTCTCCGAAAAGACGCACGATACGAAGTGCCTGCTTGTCAATGGCCTGATTGGAACGAAGAAGGGGAGTTTTCTTATCAAGCGCCTCGCCTTTGTAGGAGCAGAATGCGGTTGGGATGCAAAGAATCGTTCCGGTTGCGTCTTCACGTACAAAGGCCGGAGACGTAATATCCCATGCCGTATATCCTCTGGCTTCAAAGGTTGCGCGAAGTCCGCCGGAAGGAAAACTCGAACCGTCCGATTCTCCCTTGATTAATTCTTTTCCGGAGAATTCCATCATCATTTTTCCGTTTTCATCCGGATGGGTAATGAAGGAATCATGTTTCTCCGCCGTAAAACCGGTTAACGGCTGAAACCAGTGCGTATAATGAGTGGCACCTTTTTCCACCGCCCAGTTTTTCATTCCCTGTGCAACGACATTTGCCGTTTCAAGCGATAATTCTCCGCCATGCTCCATGACATGAATCACCTCGGCATACGCTTCCTTCGGAAGGTACTGTTCCATCATTGCGCGTGTAAATACATTTTCTCCGAAAATCTCTTCAATGTTAATTTTTTCCATCATGTTTTTATCCTTTATACTTTGCTTTTATCCCTTATCTGGTACCGGGTACCCGCAGTAAATCTCCGGGCTCCGGAAGTACACTTAAATGCAGATACAGTTTTTCCTGCGGATGGGGCGCACTCGGTTTTTCATTGCCCTCCCCGTCGAGAATACGGATCACCTCTGTCTGTTCGTTGTCTCCGTTAACCTTCATGATTTCGATGACGTCTCCGGTGCAGAATTTATTCTTCTGCGTAATCACGGCAAAGCCTCTTTCATCGATTTCTTCCACCGTTCCCAGATAAACCGCTTCGCTTGCATAGGTATTGGCATCGTAAATCTGATTCTCATAGGTCGGCTTGCCGAAATAAAAACCGGTCGAAAATTCGCGATAGGTACATTTGCGGATTTCGCTGCGGTAATACTCCATATTGCTTTCATATAAAGCCGGATCCTTAAAATAATCGTCTATGGCTCTCCGGTAGGTTCTGGCCACCGTTGCCACATACAGCGCCGTTTTCATCCGGCCTTCGATTTTAAACGAGTCAATTCCCGCATCGATCAGTTCCGGAATGTGCTCTAACATGCAAAGGTCCTTCGAGTTAAAAATATACGTCCCCCGCTCGTTTTCTTCAACCGGCAGATACTCTCCCGGCCTCGTTTCCTCCATCACCGCATATTTCCATCGACAGGGATGGGTGCACTCTCCCTTGTTGGCATCACGCCCCGTAAAATAATTGGAAAGAAGGCACCTGCCCGAATAAGAAATACACATCGCTCCGTGGATGAAACTCTCGATTTCCATTTTTTCCGGGATATTTTCGCGAATGATTTTGATTTCACCGAGGGACAGTTCTCTCGCACATACCACTCTCGTGGCACCTAAATCCCACCAGAACTTATAGGTCATGTAATTGGTATTATTTGCCTGCGTGGAAATATGAAGATCCACATCCGGGCAGTTTTCCTTTGCAAGAAGGAACATACCGGGATCGGAGATTAGGATTCCGTCCGGTTTCAGTTCATTTAAGGACCGGAAATAGACTGCCGCTTCGGACAGATCCTCGTTATGCGCAAAAATATTGGCCGTTACATATACCTTTGCCCCGTGAGCATGTGCAAAAGCAATCCCTGCGGCCATTTCTTCCGGCGAAAAATTCTTTGCTTTCGCACGAAGTCCGAAAGCCTCTCCGCCGAGATATACGGCATCCGCTCCGTAACGTACGGCTGTTTTTAAAATATCCGGGCTTCCCGCAGGAAGCAGAAGTTCAGGCTTTTTCACCCGTTTGATCCTCTTCTTTCTTTACGGACAGCGACACTCCGTCGCCGGTCGGCAGAATAATCGTATCCAGCATCGGATTATGCGTGATTTCATAGAGGAATTCCCGCATTCTGGCATGGATGGTACGGTCTCTTCTTGTCACTGCATAGCGCGACTCCAAAATATCCCCTTCCTGAAGGACATTGTCGGACACTAACATTCCGCCCGGTGTAAGAAGCCGTAAGACTTCCGGAAGAAACACCGGATACTGTGCTTTGGCCGCATCCATAAAAATAAAATCATAACCCGGATTCAGCCCGGGTAAAACCGCGGCGGCATCCTCCGTGATAAACGTAATTCTTTCTTCGACGTTTCCCCTCTTAAAATTCGCTTCGGCAACCGGTATGCGCTTTTCGTATTTTTCAATGGTGGTAATATGCGCACCCGGTGCATACTCCGCCATAAGCAGGGCGGAAAATCCGGTGGCTGTTCCGATTTCCAGAATGTTCCCCGGTTTCCTCGTCTTTAACAGAAATTTAAGAAGCCCCTGCGTACTTTTCCGGATAATCGGAACCCCGCACTGAAGAGCTTCTGCTTCAATTTCATCTAAAAAGGGGGGGTTCCCGTCATCCAGAGAATGAATAAAAACATTGATTCTTTCGTCTGAACGCAAATTACTCCCCCTGACCTTCGGCTTCCGGATTCTCCTGACCTTCTCCGCCGCCGTCTTCATTCAATTCAAATTCCGCTTCGGAAGGTTCTGACTCCTCTTCGGATTCTTCCTCCTCTTCGGAAGCGGAAACCGTCTTGTCCGTTTCCTCCGGCTCCGTTTCCGCCGACATGATTGCCATCATTTCATAAGGCGTCTGTGATGTATTGAGCGTATAAACTCCCGGTTTTAAGTCTCCGGAATATTCGCTGAATTTTTCCTGCCAGACAAACAAATCTCCGGAACGGATTAAGCCCTTCTCTTCGAGAAGTTTTCCGATTTCCTTTACGCTTTTTCCTTCGACGATGGCGACATTAACATCGATTCCGGGCTCTCTGTCAACCGGCTTTTCCGCAAAAATCCGGAAACCGTAGTCATAACAGACCGTGGCAACCTTATAAAGAATAAAGGCCGCCAGACATACCGAGGCAACTTTGATTAACACCGTGCCGATTTTTGTAAAAAATTTTCCGACTTTCAAAAACACTCCTTACCGGATTATTCAAAATCCAATGCCATAATCAGACTCGTACTGATTTTCTGCAACAGCCTGCAAACCGCCAGTTCCGCATCCAGAAATTCCGCCACGCGCACATCCGAAAGAAGCCATTCGTATTCCCGCTCAAAAGACTCCGTACGGTTAAACATTTCGTCACCGCTGAGCAGCGCCTGCATGTCGAATTTCTTCTTTCTGTATTCGCTGACCTGATTCCAGAGATTTTCATCCATCATCAGGATTCTCTTTTTTTCGATAAAGTTAAGATAGATCGGCGTTTCACAAACCAGCTTTGTAAAATCTTCGATTTCTTTTTCAAATCCGAGCATATCAGACCTCTTCAAAAACAGATAAAATCATCGGTTCTCTTTTGGTTTTCTTCCGGAAATAATCGCCGAGCGTGTCTTTTAAGGCACCCTTTAACCGGCCCCAGTCCGAAACTCCCTGACCTCTTAATTTCTCCAGTTTCTCATATGCCAGCGCCGTTGCCTCCTCCAGAAGATCTTCCGCATCTTTCATATACACAAAGCCACGGCTTGTAATGGTAGGACCTGCCAGATATTCTCCGCTGTACGAATCAATGACTAGTGTCACTACGACAATTCCGTCCGCGCCGAGAATCTGTCTCTCCCTCATAACGCTGCTTCCCACATCTCCGACGCCGAGTCCGTCGACATAGATTTCTCCTGCGGGAGCATCCCCGATAATTTCCGCACGCTCATCCGAAAGTGAAAGAATCTGTCCGGAATGAAGGATAATAATATTTTCACTCGCCATCCCCAGTTCCCTGGCAATCGCTTCCTGCGCCTTTAAGTGCTTGAACTCCCCATGGACGGGAACCGCATATTTCGGCTGGGTGAGGGAATAAATCAGCTTGATTTCCTCTTTGCAGGCATGCCCGGAGACATGGGTATCGTGGAAAACAACCTCCGCCCCTTTTAACTGAAGATCGTTTACTACTTTCGTGATTGCCGTCTCGTTTCCCGGAATCGGATGGGACGAGAAAATGACGGTATCCATCGGCGTAATTTTAATCTTGCGGTGTGTACCGCTGGCCATCCTGCTTAACGCCGCCATGCTTTCTCCCTGGGAACCGGTCGTAATGATAACCGTTTTCTCATTCGGATAATTTAATAATTCGTCCACATCGATTAATGTATTTTCCGGCATCGAAAGACGTCCGAGTTCCATGGCCGTATTAATGATATTAATCATGCTCCGGCCTTCCACGGCAACCTTTCTGCCGTAGGAATGCGCCGTATTGATAATCTGCTGCACACGGTCCACATTCGATGCAAAGGTGGCAACCAAAATCCTGCGGTTCTCATGCTCGTGAAAAATATTATCAAAGACACGGCCGAGCGTTTTTTCCGAAGGAGTAAATCCCGGTCGGTCCGCATGGGTGGAATCGCACAAAAGGGCAAGCACACCCTTTTTTCCGAGTTCCGCAAAGCGCTGCAGATCGATGGCATCCCCGAAAACCGGTGTATAATCCACTTTAAAATCACCGGTATGAATAATGACGCCGGCAGGCGAATAGATTGCCAGCGCAGCGGCATCTACAATCGAATGATTGGTCTTTATAAATTCCACACTGATACTGCCGACCTTAACCACATTCCCGAAATCCACAATCGAGCGGTCCACCGTATCGAGTATTTTATGCTCTTTTAATTTCCGTTCAATTAACCCCATCGTCAGCATGGTCGCAAAAACCGGAACATTGACCTCTTTTAAAACATAAGGCAGCGCTCCGATATGGTCCTCATGGCCGTGGGTAATAAAAAATCCTTTGATTTTATTCCTGTTTTCTTTCAGATATGTCACATCCGGAATGACTAAATCAATACCGAGCATATCTTCCGTAGGGAAGCTCAGTCCGCAGTCCACAACAATAATTTCGTCTTCGTACTCGAAGACGGTAATGTTCATTCCGATATGTTCCAGTCCCCCGAGGGGTATTATTTTAATCGAAGGATAAACTCCTTTTGTATCGTCATTCATGGATCCTAATAACAATAATTCCTTCCGTAATGATAAAATGCGGTTCAGACAATATCCACACTTTCCAGAAGTTCGGCAAAAATCCTGCCGAGCGAATTCAGTTCGTCATCATCGGAGACAATCTCATAATGTGCTTCCGTATCCTCTGTTTCGGAAAGGTCTTTTAAAATCAGGGCCTCCCCGTCCTCTTCTTCACTGTCGGTAACGAGAATATAACTGATTCCCCCTACCGTGGTCTGCTCAAGGACATAGAATTCGGCTTTTTCCCCGTCTTCTCCGATAAATTCAATTTTTTCCATCTCTTTGCTCATCCAAATACCACTGTAAAATAAACGTTGCCGCAATCTTGTCGACGACTTTTTTTCTGTCGGCACCGGATATGCGCATTTCGTTCATTAATTCTTCCGCTTCCACCGTACTGAGTCTTTCATCCATGAGAACAACGGGAATTCCCGTCCTTCTCTCGATGTCTTCTTTAAACGAAAGCGTTTTGCGGACTCTTTCTCCGGAAGAGTCATCCATATTGAGAGGATATCCCAGAACGATTTTTTCAACGGAATACTCCGTAATCAGTTCTTCGATACGGGAATAGGTTTTCCGCAGTTTGTCTTCCCTCTCACGCCGTATGATTTCGACTCCGGTCGCAATAAAACCGGTCGGGTCCGAAACGGCAACTCCCACCGTTTTGGATCCGAAATCCAATCCCATTATACGCATATCAGTCCCAGCCGTTTGCTTCGATATAGGCGATTAACATCTCCTCAACCAGCTCGTCGCGCTCCGCTTTCATAATTAAGCTTCTGGCATTATTATGGCTGGTAATATAAGTCGGGTCTCCGGACATAATGTATCCGACAATCTGGTTCACCGGATTATATCCTTTCTCCTTCAGTGCCTGATATACTTCGGCCAAAACAAGTTTCACCCGGTCATGGGCGTCTTTTTCCACATCAAAAAACCTGGTATCGGTACTTACTTCTGACATTCGCTTTTCCTCCTAAGAAAAATGGTCAAAGTCCATAGATATTTTACCGCAGCATCGCTAAAACTTCAAGCATACTCCTACTGTGAGTACAGGAAATGATAAAAGCCCACATCCTCTTCTCTCACGGTTTCAAAGTTCTGATGAATCCATTCGTAAATATATTCGTTTTCCGGTGAGTAATAGTATCCCACCGTCTTGTCAAAGGAATGGTCGATTACAATGCAGACCGGTTTCTTTTCCGGAAACCGCTTATAATACTCGCCGTACATTTCATTAAACACCGTGGTTCCCTGAACGGAAGGAGTGCAGACTCTGTCGCAGAATGCCACGTAAAAAAGCTGTTCGGCTCCGATATACAGTACCGGCTTTCCTTTCGGAACCAGGTTCTTAAATACCTCGTAATCATTGTTCCATTCGTCTCCGATATCCTTCATTACGAATACTCCCGCGGCCGGTCCTTCCCGGAGCATTGTCATCGGTGCCTTAATCGTCACCGGCAGACATCCGTTTACACGGATTAATACAAGGCGGCAGATTAGGAAACAGATAATCATCATTCCCGCTGCCAGATGCCCGAACTGTCTTTCCAGCGTGGAAAATTCCGCACATTCAATCTGTTTCCTCCACAGTTTGCCCTGCATGAAGAAACCGATTACAATGGCCGGCATCAGTTTCGCATAAGCCGTATTCGTATCCATGTTGGTTACGAAAAGAATTCCGATTAACGAGACAACCGAAGGAAGGATTCCGATAAAAAGATCAAACCGGTAATTCTTTCCGCCCTTTATTGCCAGATAAATAAAAGCAACGGTGCAGACCACATAACGGATCTGGAAAAAGAACTGGTTCTCGTTTCCGAATAAGAATCCGATAATCGCGCGGATGGACAAAACCGTCACAATGCCGAATAAAAACATGACGACAATCTGGGATAAGGCCATTTGTTTCTTCTGATAGCCTTTTACGTAAAATGCGGTTGCAAAGGTAAATACCGCAGAGGGAATCATGCTTTTTCCGATTTTTATCCCCTGACTTAAGAACTGCCTTGCGTACTCGCTCCATTTATCCGCGGCAGACGTCTGATGCGAAGCATCCATGAAAATATAACCGACATAAGTCTTTATTTCGGCCGGACTCATATAGGATAATATCGCTAAGAAAAATACCGTCACACCGATAAATGCTCCGGCGGTAAAATAATATGCCTGTTTTCTCTCTCTTCCGCAGAAAAACAGTCCGAAGAAAAACAGGGGAAATACAAAAACCATGGTCGGATAACACATTCCGCTAATAACGTAAAGCACTCCGGCCGCCAGTGCACGAATCCGGATTCCTTTTCCGTTACTGTATAAAAGCATAAAAATCAGCAAAAGACACCAGTAATGAATCAGTTCAAATTCCGGCATGGCAACCCATTTGGGAAGAAAATTCATATGGAAGAGCATTACTAAAAGTGCACCGGTTTTCTCTGTTTCTTTCCGGACGGTCCGGTAAAGAAACCAGCCGATGATCAGATGAATGATGCAGCCGATGATTCTTAAGTAAATGACACTGAAAGCGGTTCCACCCGTAAATGTCACGAAAGGCAGAAGGAAAAAAGCCGGGATAAACGAAGTAAACTGATGAGGCTCCCACATATCGTAAAGAAGCTTATCGCCCGAAACAAGGCGGTAAGCTTCTGCAACTGCATAGGATTCATCAATATCCAGGCTCACAAATACCGCCTTAACGAAACCGAGAACCGTTAAGGCAATAAGTGCGATTTCCAGTATTTTCCATATGATTTTTACGGTTTTGTTCATTCTCAGCTAAGATATGATTTCAAAATCTCTGCTTTATCGCATTTTTCCCAGGGAAGATCGACATCCGTTCTTCCGAAATGTCCGTATGCCGCCGTCTGACGGTAAATCGGCCGGCGAAGGTCAAGCATTTTGATAATGCCGGCAGGACGAAGATCGAAATTTTCCCGGATAATCTCTACCAGTCTTTCATCGGAAACCTTTCCGGTACCGAACGTATCCACCATAACGGACGTGGGTTTTGCCACACCGATTGCGTAGGATAACTGGATTTCACATTTATCCGCAAGACCGGCCGCTACGATGTTTTTGGCAACATATCTGGCCGCATAGGCCGCGCTGCGGTCAACTTTCGTACAGTCTTTTCCGGAAAATGCGCCGCCGCCGTGACGGGCGTATCCGCCGTAAGTATCCACAATAATCTTGCGTCCGGTTAAACCTGCGTCTCCGTGAGGGCCGCCGATGACAAAACGTCCGGTCGGGTTGATAAAGAATTTGGTATTCTCATCCACCAGTTCCGCCGGAAGTACCGAATCAAAGACATATTTCTTAATATCCTCATGAATCTGTTCCTGTGTCACATTCGGATCGTGCTGCGTGGAAAGAACCACCGCTTCAAGACGGACCGGGTTGCCGTTTTCGTCATATTCCACGGAAACCTGTGTTTTTCCGTCCGGACGAAGATAGGCAAGCGTGCCGTCCTTGCGTACTTCGGCAAGTTTTCTGGCAAGATTGTGGGCAAGTGAAATCGGATAGGGCATGAACTCTTTTGTTTCGTTCGTCGCATAGCCGAACATCATTCCCTGATCACCTGCACCGATGGCCTCTAACTCTTCATCGCTCATTAGGTTCTCTTTTGCTTCCAGTGCCTTGTCAACACCCATGGCAATATCCGCAGACTGTCTGTCGAGCGCTACCATAACTGCGCAGGTATCCGCATCAAATCCGATTTTTCCGCGGTTATAGCCGATTTCGTTAACGGTTTTTCGCACGATTGAGGGAATGTCAATCTGTGCTTTTGTGGTAATTTCACCCGTTACAAGTACAAATCCGGTGCAGCAGCATGTTTCACAGGCAACGCGGCTTAGCGGATCCTGCTCCATGCAGGCATCCAGAATGGCATCGGAAATGGCATCGCAGACTTTGTCCGGATGACCTTCGGTAACGGATTCTGAAGTAAACAGTCTTTTATCCATTTTCATTACTCCTTTTATTATAATATCCGGGACAAAATACAGTCCCTGCTTCATGTACAAGTCCAATCGGGTAAGAAATATTTTTGCGTGCTGCCCGCGCACGAACATTCCGCACTTCGGGATTAAAAAAGGTCCGCATCATAAGCGGACCGGATTACCAAACCGGATCCTCTTATTGTTCGATAAATTCGCTCAGGTTGGCACCTTCCCATACCGGGGGTTGCCGTGGCTTCACAGGTCCTATGTACCTCCACCACTCTGAATAAGAGAAACTCAAACTATTCTGTTGTCATTTTCCGTCTGCCGGAATCAGGCTTACTGCTCTTTTCACTTCCGTCAGGAAACAACTTTGCCGAATGAAGTTTCCGTATAATTATTCTCGTTCTCGTCCGGCACATCCACTAATTCAATCTGCCCTCCGAGTTTTGCCAGCTTTATATGAAAATCTTCATATCCTCTCTGAATATAGCGGACATCCGTTACCACGGATTCGCCTTCCGCTGCCAGTGCACCGATTACCAGTGCCGCTCCCGCACGAAGATCCGGTGCTGCAATTTCCGCTCCGGTATAACGATCCACGCCGGTGATAATGGCAGTATTTCCTTCCACCTTGATGTCGCTGCCCATTCTGGCAAGCTCATCCACATATTTGAAACGGTTGTCAAAAATACTTTCCGTAACGATACTGATTCCCTGAGACATACCGAGAATAACTGTCATCTGCGGCTGCATATCCGTCGGAAATCCGGGATAGGGAAGTGTTTTCACCTGGGTATTTCCGAGTTTGCCCGTTGCCACAACACGGACCTCATCGTCCGATTCCTGAACCTGACAGCCGATCTCGCTGAGTTTTGCGTAAATGCACTCCAAATGCTTGGGGATTACGTTCTTTACGGTAATATCTCCCTGCGTTGCCGCAGCTGCCATCAGATAGGTTCCTGCTTCAATCTGGTCCGGAATAATCGTATATTCCGTTTTGTGAAGTTTCGGAACACCGTTAATACGGATTACATCGGTACCGGCGCCCTTGATATTGGCTCCCATACTGTTTAAAAAGTTTGCCAGATCTACCACGTGGGGCTCTTTGGCTGCATTTTCGATTACCGTTCTGCCCTCCGCCATAACCGCGGCCATAATAACATTAATCGTGGCGCCGACGGAAACTTTATCCATAAAAATATGTGCACCTCTTAAATTCTCCGCATGCGCAATTACGGAACCGTGACGTACATTCACCGTTGCACCGAGGCCTCTGAAGCCTTTTATGTGCTGGTCAATGGCTCTGGTTCCTAAGTTACATCCGCCGGGGAGAGGCACTTCCGCATTCCGGTACTTGCCGAGAAGTGCTCCGATTAAATAATAGGATGCACGGATTTTCTTTATTCCTTCATTCAGAATAACCTGATTATGAATGCGTGAACCGTTGATTTTATAGGTATGACGGTCCAGCTTTACAATCTGTGCGCCGATGCTTTCCATGGACTGCATCATTACATTTGTATCGCGCACATCAGGCACATTTTCAATCAGTACGGTCTCATCCGTCATAATGGAAGCGGCTAAAATAGCCAGCGCAGCATTCTTGGCTCCGCCGATTTCCACTTCCCCGACTAAAGGAGTTCCGCCTTTAATAATATATTTTTCCATGAATTCCTCCGCCTTTAACGGAATAATTATATCCTACTTCTTTGTAAAATGCAATTTTATCGTTTCTTTTTCGGCAGTTGGCACAAAAACACTTGCCAAAGTGAAGTGTATTTCGTTTTTATGATACCCTTTATCGGAGGAACGGAAGCGGATCCACCTGCACACCGTTTTCGATAATTTCAAAGTGCAGATGAGGTCCGGTGCTGACACCGGTCGATCCGGATCTTGCAATCGTCTGTCCCTGGGAAACCGACTGTCCGACGGAAACCAGAATCTTGCTTAAGTGTCCGTACCGGGTGGAATGTCCGTCCGGATGACGGATTACAACGGCATAACCGTATCCGCCGTTCCAGCCCGCACTGGTAACGACACCGCCGCTGGATGCGTATACGCTTGAACCGGTCGGTGTTGCGATATCAATTCCCTTATGATAGGAGGATGCGCCTGCGGTAGGCGATTTTCTCCGGCCGAAATACGAAGAAATTCGTCCGCCCGAAAGCGGCCAGATAAAGGTAGGCGGAATCATGGTACCCCGCTCCACAATCTTCGGAACCGCTTCCATTAAAACGTCCTGCTTGACAATCTCTCTGGAAACTTCGTCATCGTTGGAATAATGAACATCCGCAATCAGTTCGCGGTATCCGGCCACGGGCTGCTGCAGAACCTGTGTCTGATTGGTAAACCACTCGTCATTGTCCACGTATTCCACATCCGCTTCAAATGTCTCGCTGTAATGCTCGCGGTTCACCCACTCCACGGCAAGTTCCGGTTCGGGAACCGTAATAATTAAGGACTGGCCGACATGAATCGTACTGTTGACACCGTTCTCCATATAGTCTTTATTCATTTCCGCAATGGTTTCCATCGGAATATTCAGTTTGAGGGAAATTGCCGAGAGCGTGTCCCCGGGCTGCACTTCATAGGTCTGAATGACCGCCTGATCCTCTGTAAGCAGAGCAAGCGCCTGTTCCACACTGCTGATTTCGTCTGACGATACACTGGATTCCACAATCTCGATATTGTCGCTTAAATCAAGATCCTGAATTCCTAAGGAATAGTCCTCGAATCCCAGATCATACGCTTCCGCAATGGCTTTATCCGCATCTTCAAGCGCATTTCCCGAACCGGAAGCCATTGCCACCGTCCCGTCCTGATCCTCTTTTAAACGGATGAAGGCATTAAGGACATTCAAATCCCTGTTTTCATCCTTCTCCATTACAACTTCGTAGCTGTCATTCACATCATACTTTTCGATGATTTTCTCCAAAAGGGTCCGGATATCCGAAGCCGTCGCCATATTAATCGTAATCCCGCGGACCTTCATGGTATAAGCCGTACGTCTTACTCCGCGCTCATGTTTCTGCATGACTTCGGTCATATTACGGATAATCTCGCGGTCCGTATTTACGGTACTGAAGATTTCACACTGTCCTTTGATTTCATAATCCATCGGCTCGAGCAGGACAAGATTGTTGTTTCTGGCTGCCAAAGCACGTCTGGCTTTGGCCAAAAGTTCGTCCGCATCCGACTCACGCGCCACAACACCGACATTTTCCCCGTACATATAGACGGTAAAGCAGTTGTCTCCGCCCTTTTTAAAACGGGTGTAATTCGGCATAAAAAAAAGTGCAACAATAAAAGTGCCCATAAGCACTCTTATCATCAGCGCACGTATTCGTAAGCTATATCGAGACAAATGTTTCATAAAAATCCAAAAATTAAAGCGGCCGGAACAGGCATAAACCTGTTGCAGACCGCGAGGCAGTCATTTTATAAAATTCCGAGAATTTTTAAAACCGTGAGGATAATATTTGCTGTCCCGAGCGCAATCGCAATAATAACGGCTGCACGAATAAACTGCATTTTATTATATATTTCCTGATTATGCTTGGTTAATCCGTCGGTCTGATTCTTAAATTCGTCCACAACAACCGCCTGAACGTTTCGGTAAACCTTGACGTTCTCTTTGTGAACAAATTCATCGGACTGTTTAAACATCTCTTCGAGAGCCTTCTTGTCCTCGATTTCCTTGGCAATTCTGGCTTCCTCTTTTTCTTTCTCTTCCGCAAGACGTTTTGCTTCTTCTTCCGCTTTGCGCTCTTCATCTTCTTCCGTGGGATTCTTCATATTATCCACGGTGGTACGGATATATTCCAGATGGTCGGCAATTTCACGGTTCTCACGACGCATGGTAAGAATGGCATTGTCCACACTTGCCTTTACCGACGTTTTCAGTTCTTCCGAAGAAGATTTCACATCATCTACGGAACTGCGGACATCTTCCGCAATCTGGCGTACTTCCTCCACGGAATCCGATACCATCATGCTGGACTGCTTCATCTGGTCAACCGGAACCATCAGCGTATTGCTTACCGACTCGTTAATGCTGCTGACATCCATTCCCTTTAAGGCTTCGTCAACCGCAATCATAATGGCCTCGGACAAATCCGAAGAAACGCTTGCCGTAACTTCTCCGCCTTCTCCGTTCGCACGGCTGCTCTGGACTTTCTGCATGCTTTCGTCGACAAGAGCATTGATCTTATCCGTAAGTTCCGAATTCTTGTAATTCAGTTTACGCATATCCTGCAGAATCGCTTCATACTGGGCAACCTGCTCCTGAAGGCGCTGCATTTCATTCGCCTCTGCCTGGGCATTGGCTTTGATCATTTCCTGTGCGTTGATTTTCTGTGAAAGCTTATCTACAAAATTGTCCATAACGAACCTCCGGTTTTATCTATATGGCAATCCTTTTTCATACACCCATACAAAGTTATTTTAACAAACTTCTTCTTTTTTATCAACACTTTATCCACAGCAAACCACTACACAAAGTTTTGACCTTTTCTTCTGTTTTTATTCATATTTTGTTCACATTCCGCTGATATAGTAATTATAGATAGTAAAGGCAGATAAAAAAGAAAAAACCCCTTTGAATGGGGGCTCCTCATTTTCTAGATTTTTTCATTTTCTCCTATTTGGAAAAGCAGATGCATCAGCATCTGCTTTTTCTTTTGCTTTTATGTAAAAAAATTAATAATCCGAAGGGACAATCAGCTGAACCCGCTGTTTGAAATTCTGGATTTCCACATCTTTATGGAATCCTCCGTTTTCCCCGTCCCGGGTCCACGGCGTTTCCGTATCGGAACTGATATGAATTTCGGAAGTCCGGAAGTAATATACATGCTCCGGATCCGCCTCCTGCGCAATCAGGGTCGATAGCAGAGAATTCAGTTCAACCGGATCGTCCGGGTATTTGATGAACATGGCTTCAAATTCACCGTCGTCCAGTTTCACATTTTTGTCGGTTAAACGTACGCCTCCGATGGAAACCGTATTGGAAATCATTCCGTAAATGAATGTGTCCTTAATCAGCTGGTTGTTTGCCACAATGCTCATGGAGTAGGGTTTTAAATTTCCCATTCCGATTGCCCGGATTCCTTCGAGCACGTATGCCATATGTCCGAAAATGTTCTTTACTCTCTGGTTCGTCGCATAAGACACTTCCGTAAGGGCTCCGAATGCGGCAATATAAACGAACGGATTTCCGTTAAAAGTTCCGATATCGCACATAAACGGCTTTCCGGTAACCGCTATTTTCGCAGCTTTGGAAAATTCCGAAGGAATTCCCAGGGTTCTGGCAAAATCGTTTGTGCTTCCGGCCGGAAGATATCCGATCGGGACTCTCTTTTCGCATTCACCCATTCCCTTTACAACTTCATCTAAGGTTCCGTCGCCGCCGGAACATACCACGAGATCGTATTTTCCTTCAATCTCTTTAATGCAGTCGACAGCATCCCCGCTGTACTGGGTAGGATGAACGGTTACTTCATAACCGGCTTTCTGAAAAATATCCAGAATGTCTACCAGCGCAAAACGGATTCTTTCCTGTCCGGCATGCGCATTATAGACAAAAAACATTTTCTTTTTATCCATTTTATTCTTCCGGTAATTATGCGGAAGCCGATTATGCTTCCGTGCTTAAATAATTTTCGATTTCCTCCATGGCGGGAACTTCATCACTTCCGTCCGCAACCACGGTAACTTTCTCGCCGGCATTCAGGCCAAGGCTCATCATTCCCATGATACTCTTGGCATTGACTTTCTTTCCTTCTCCAACCTGTAAATAGATGGATGAATCATACTGGCTTGCCACCTGAACAAGCATGGCTACGGGTCTTGCTTCCATTCCTCCGGAAAGCTTTACGGTCATTTCTTTTGAAATCATGATTATTTCCTCCTTATGACATCATGTCTCAGTGACTCGTTCAACCTTCTCTTTACCCCTTTAGTTTCTCCGCAATTTCCTGAATTTTCCGGAGTCTGTGATTCACTCCCGATTTTCCGACAGGCGGATCAAGGAACCCCCCAAGTTCCTGTAATGTCGCATCCGGATGTTCCAGTCTTATCGTCGCCACCTCATAAAGCGACGGAGGAAGATTCTTAATTCCGATCTCCCGGTCAATAAAACGGATATCCTCTATTTGTGCATTAGCAGCATTTACACTCTTTAAAAGATTCGCCGTTTCACAGTTCACACGGCGGTTTGTGTCTCCCGCAATTTCATGCAGAATCCGGTAATTCTCCAAATTCATCATGGATACATGCGCGGAACAGATATTCAGAAATTCAACAATTGCCGATCCTTCTTTCAGATATACCACATGATATTTCTTTCTTTCGATGATTTTCGCCTTAACGGAAAACTCCGCTAAAACATCGGCAATCTGTGTGGCTGTCTCCGGAAAGCGGCATACGAATTCCAGATGGTATGCTTTCCCCGGATCCGAGACGGAGCCGCAACACATAAAACATGAGCGCAAAAAAGCCCTTTTGCAACACTCCGTTTTTAAAAGGACACCGGATACGCTCTTTCTTTTTCCCAGCGTATATTCCGCATTCTCACAGAATTTTGTGGCTAAAAGAATATCCTTTACCACTTCATCATCCGTAATCACAATGCGGGTATTATGCTCCTCTTTTTGCGCACCAACATTTATATTAAATGTTTTTTCCAACAATGTAAAGCATTTTCTGGCAATCATTTCCTGCTCGATGCAAATCTCCAGCCTGCTTCGGCCTTCATCCGAAGTCATCAGGCCGAAATCAAGAAGGATTACTGCCAGTTCCGAAATGGCACAGTGCCTGCTTTTCGGAATATGCTTTGCCATTTCTTCCTTCACTTCTTTCGAAAAAGTCATTTTTACCGAATATCCCTGTGCTCAAGCCGGATTCCGAAACTTCCCTCCGACTTTAACTCTTCATAAAGTTCATTCGCCAGAGTAACACTTCTGTGATGTCCTCCGGTACAGCCGATTCCGATTACCAGCTGGTTCTTGCCCTCTTTAATGTAATTCGGAATCAAAAACAGAATCAGGTCTTTTACTTTATCCATGAAAATTCTGCTCTCCGGCGAAGACATGACATAGTCACGGACTTCTTTATCGTTTCCCGTTTTATCCTTAAGTTCGTCAATATAGAACGGGTTCGGAAGGAAACGCACGTCAAAAACAAGGTCCACGTCGGCCGGAAGACCGTGTTTGAATCCGAAGGATACGATATTCACCATCAGGTAATTGTAGTTTTCGTTTTT
>JAEEGL015720186.1_pt1 | contig 19794 bp, 43 predicted proteins | sample 9134231 | NCBI WGS metagenome assembly JAEEGL01 (sample SAMN16246548, study PRJNA631951) | gut metagenome | biome: gut microbiome; feature: rumen; material: fiber-attached | host: Bos | place: Iran: Karaj | collected 2018-10 | reverse complement strand
TATGCCAAGATGCTCTACGACCTGGCCATCGCCAAGGATTCTCTGGTGAGGACCCAGAAGCGGGGCGAGGATGTGACCAACGCCCAGCGGAAGCTGGCGCTGGACATCGGCAGAGCCACCACCGGCAGCGGGCTCATCACCCTGTTCGCAGTGCTGGCGAAGGCCGGACTGCTGCGGCGGGACGATGACGACAAGGACAAGAACGCGAAAGCCATGCACGCGGCCCAGGGCCTGAGCGGAACGCAGCTCAACCTCACGGCGCTGAAGCGCTGGATCAGCGGAGGGAGCCTCGAACTGGAGGAGGGTGACTACCTTGCGGATATCGGCTTCCTGGAGCCGCTTGACAGCCTCATGACCATCGCCACGCTGATGACCAATGACGATGACCTGAAGCTCGCCGATATCGGTGTGAAGAGTCTGGACGGCGTCTGGAAGGCCATCAGCAACACCAGCGCCATGCAGACCATCAGCAACATCATCCAGACCGTGCAGTATCACGACGAGGAGAACGACCTCCCGCTATACTTCCAGATCCCCATCGAGATTGCAAGCGACAGCATCAGCGGCTTCGTTCCCTCTCCGGTGCGGCAGCTGGCGCAGGCGACAGACACCACATACCGCGACCAGTACCGGAGCAAGGCCTTGAACGACCAGGTCAAGGCCAAGGTGATGAACAGCATCCCCGGCCTCCGGCAGACACTGGCCCCGAAGATTACCCCGATGGGCGAGGACCGGAAGTACCAGAAGCCGCTGCTGAACTACCTCAACGCCACCCTCAATCCCGGTAACATCAACGTCTATCAGGGTTCCGGCGTGGTGGACGAGCTGAACCGGGTCTACGCCGAGACGGACGATGCGAAGATCTGGCCGGAGCGGAACGCCCCGTACTCCTTCACGGCGAACGACGAGAAGTGGACCCTGACTCCTGACGAGCGGACGCAGTACCAGCGGACGAGAGGCCAGACCACCGCAAATGCGATGGACGCCGTCATGGGCACCGACTGGTACAAGTCTATGGGCGCTACCGACCAAGCCGAGGTTTTGAACTGGATTGGCAACTTCTCCAACTTCGTTGCGAAGAAGGAGATGCTGGAGTCCAGAGGCCAGGAGTACGGCAGCACTACCTACAACAAATACTACGAAGCCTGGAAGAGCGGAACCCCCATCGAAGAGGTCGTGGCGGACAAGTACGGCAAGCTGGTTACAGCGGCTGCGGAGACCGCCAAGGCAGAGACCATCATTGCGGAGGCGAAGATTCCGGATGCCAGCAAAGAAGAAGCGGAGACCATGAGCGCCGACGCCAAGCGGCTCTACGCAGCCTTCCTCCAGGGAGGCGTCTCCGATTCGACCGCCCGGAACCTGGCGACCTCGATGGAAGGCAGCGAGGCCAGCGGCCATGAACAGTGGCGTATGGTCTACGACGCCGCCGGTAAAGAAGGCGAGAAGGCCGTCACTTCCGTGATGACCGACGATATGAAGCGGAATTGGAACTTGGCCAAAGACGCGGGCGTCAGCATGGATGACTACATCAAGGTCCGGGAGGGCTTCAAAGACCTGAACGGGAACGGCAACAAGTCGCAGGATGAATGGAACGCCACCCTGGACAGCTTCACCTTCAGCACCAACGCCGCCAAGGACAAGAGCATCAAGGGTACCCTCTGGCAGATTTTGACTGGCTCCGGCAGCACTAAGAACAACCCCTACGATAAGGAAGCCGGGCAGAAAGTCGTTGATGCCAAGAACGGCGGCGGAAGCGGAAGCGGGAGCTACGCCCCGGCTAGAATCCCCACCCTGCGCATCCCGGCAGCACCCACGGTGAGCAAGCCAAGCAGTGGGCTCAGAATCAGAGCTGCGACACCGGCAGCCCTGGCACCACGAAGCGGCCTTCGGATCAAGGCGCAATGATATTGAATGGGGGCGGGCAACCGCCCCCGGAAAGGAAAAGACATGGACGAGAAAGAGAAAGTCCTGACGGAAGTTGGAAAAGCCCCTATCCCGTATGCAGCCTTTGAGCGAGAGATGGCGAGAGCGGACGAGCGGGAAAAGCGGCACTGGATCGCACACATCGTTTCCGTGGTGGTCATCCTGGCCGTGATCGCCGGATTCCTGCTTTACATGAATCAATATGATTTCTTGGGGTATGCCCAGGATGGCGCGGGAGTAAACGTGATGGGTAACATGTTGGGAAGCATGAACGGAGGCGAGTATAACAATGGGACAGAAAGCGAGAGTTCGTAAGAAGAAAAACGGAAAATCCAAAGGCGTTGCGGTGCGGAAGAAGAAAAAGTGAAACATCATACCTGGGACATCGACCCGAATAGGGCAACAAGCCGCCTTGATTACCTGATCGGGGAATACATCAACGGTCCGAACTGCGATAGATACCGACAGATCCTCCGGCTTCACTTCTTGGAGGGGCACTCTTATGAGAGGGTAGCCGAGGAAGTTAAAATGTCAAAGGATCAGGTGGGCCGGGTAATCCGGAGATACGGGGACAAGCTGCTGCGCATGATTTAGCCGCTTAAATGCAACTGAAGATCATCGAAAGAGCCTGGATGGCGCAATCGTCATCCGGGCTCTTTTTTTTATACACTTTTCTCAGAAAAACAAAGGAGGCGGGACGATGTACGACTATCTGGAGCTGATGGACATGTACTCCTGGGACGTGGAGCGGGTGCATGAGGCCATCGAGGAGATGCGCAATGCAGCTGTGGAAGCGGTTTAACCCTAACCCCCAGGGGAGGATCACGGGGGACTGCACCGTGCGGGCCCTGTGCGCCGTCACGGGCAAGGACTGGGACACCATGCACCAGGAGCTGTGCGACCTCTCGCGGGAGATGGCGGACATGCCTGAGATTGACCGGGTCTGGTGGGAACTGCTGCGGCAATACGGCTTCCGATGGAAAAAGCTCATCGACCGCTGCCCGGACTGCTACACCGTCCGGGACTTCGCACGGGATCACCCATACGGAGATTTCGTCCTCGGCCCGCCGGCGCATGCCGTCGCCGTGATCGACGGGAGATATTGGGACAGCTGGGACAGCGGCGACACCGTACCCACCTATTACCTTGCAAGGATCGGAGGATAAGGAAATGGCAATCTACAACGGCGGATATCCGGCAAGTTACCAGAACCCCTACCAGCAGCAGATGATGAGCCCGCCCACCATCCGGGCGGAGATCGTCCAGGTGGAGAATGAGCAGGCAGCGGCAAACTATCCCGTCGGCACGGGCATGTCGCAGATGATGATCGCCAGAGACGAGAGCGCCATCTTCGTAAAAAGCGTTTCGGCGAATGGGGCTGTGATGGACGTCTATGTCCGCAGGCCTCCCGCGCCGCCAGAGCCGAAGTTCGTGCCCGGCGATTATGTGAGAAAGGACGAGATCGCGGAGATCGTCGCCGCGCTGATGAAGAAGGAGGAAAGCCATGAGCCTTTTTGAAAAACTGGGCGGCTCGCAAACGCGGCAGCCCAATGCGCAGGAAGCGTTGCAACAGATAAAGGCTCATCCCGGCGACGTGTTGCACCAGGCCGGGTATTCCGTCCCCGAAGGGATGACGGACGGGCGGCAAATCGTCCAGCACTTGATCCAGAGCGGTCAGGTGGGCAATGCGAGAGTACAGCAGCTCATGCGAATGCTGGGCGGAAGATAAGGACGCAATCTCCGGCGGCTGCAGACGGCGGGGTTGTGAATATACCGAAAGGAAAAACTGAATATGGCAATCGTAAACGACAACGGAATGTATATGCCCGTGGCTCCCGCCTACGGCAACGGCGGCTTCGGCGACAACGGTTGGTGGATCATCCTCCTGCTGCTGTGCGGCTGGGGCGGCATGGGCATGGGCGGCTTTGGCGGCATGGGCGGTCTCGGTTATGACTTCCCCTGGCTGCTGAACGGCCAGAACGGCATCAATGCCAACACCAACGCGGGCTTCGACCATGCGGCCACTCAGGCGGCCCTGGGCGATCTTCGCACCGCCGTGGGCGCCGGCTTCGGCGATCTCCAGACTTCCCTCTGCTCCGGCTTCGCCGGGGTCAACGCCACCGTCAACGGCGCTCAGAACGCGCTGAGCCAGCAGCTGTACGCCGGTCAGCTGGCCGATCTGGAACGGAGCTTTGCCGCGCAGACCGCCAACAGCCAGGGCATGAACGCCCTCCAGGCGCAGCTCGCGCAGTGCTGCTGCGACAACCGTGCCGCTACCGCCGATCTCAAGTACACCGTGGCGACGGAGGCCTGCGCCGACCGTGCCGCCGTGTCTAACGGCATCCGGGACGTGATGGAGAACTGCAACCGCAACAACCAGGCCATCCTGGACAAGCTGTGCCAGCTGGAGCTGGACAACGTCAAGTCTCAGCTCGCCGCCGCGCAGCGTGAGAACCTGGGCCTCCAGAACGCGGTGAACATGGCCACCATGCGGGAGAGCCAGACCGCGCAGACCGCGCAGATCCTCGCCGGTCAGGCCGCCGAGATCGACGGTGTGTACAACCGGCTGAAGAACTGCCCCGTACCCTCCACGCCGGTCTACGGCACCACCCCCATCTTCACCTGCAACAACAACGGCGGGTGCGGCTGCGGCTTTGCCGCGTAAGGAGGGCTGAACCGTGGCAGAGTATCTGGCCAATGCAATCCAGCTCGTTCCTCTGAACGGGCCTGCGATCTTCACGGCCTCCATCCCTTGCCGTGCCGGGTATGTATACCATGAGGACGAGACAGGGATCTTTATTCTCCGCGGCGTGGTCAATTGCCCCACGAGCTGTTTTGCAAGATACCGCGTAACCTTCAACGGCAATATCGCCGTGCCTGAAGGCGGGACCGTTGGCCCCATCGCCGTGGCGCTCACCGTCAACGGAGAACCGCGGCAGACGAGCAGGGCCATCGTGACCCCGGCGGCTGTTGAGGAGTATTTCAACGTCACCAGCACGGCGCTCATCACCGTGCCCCGTGGCTGCTGCTTCTCCCTGTCGCTTGAAGCGGTGCCCGCGTCGGAAGACCCGACGGTTACTCCGGCGCCCTTCATCAATCTGCAAAACGCCAACCTGGTCATTGACCGCGTAGCTTGACGGGAAGGAGGAAAAACCGTGGACAAAAAACTCGAAACTCTGTATAAGCTCTGCGAGCATGTCAGCAAAAAGCTGGAGGAGTGCGCCCGCAACCTGGAAGCCTCCGACACCATGACCGTGTCCGACATCGACATCGTGGATAAGCTGACCCACTCCCTCAAGTGCATCAAGACGAGTATCGCCATGATCGAGGCCGAGGGAGAAGAAGGCGGCAGCTCCCGCCGGTCCTACGCCAGGGAAGGAAGCTATCGCAGCTACGACGGCGGTTCCATGCGCAGTTACGACGGCGGAAGCTACGACTATTCTGAGCGCCGGGGCCGTGACCGGGACACCGGGAGGTATGTCAGCCGGGACGGCGGCTATTCCGGCCACGACGGCGTGGAGGATATCATGATGGACGTCCGGCAGATGCCGGAGAGCGAGAGGCGCAAGCTGAAATCCATGCTGGAGCGCATGTAAGCAAAAAGAGGGGCCGGGAAACCGGCTCCTCTTTCTACTATTTAATCGTGGGCATGTGCCAGCGAATAAATAGTAACAGCTACGGTGAAAAATAAATCTGATAGTTGCCTTTATCATCCGCTACGACGTGATCGACCAGGCTACGCCACAGTGCGCGTTTATCCTCCCGGTCAAGCTCGTTATACCTCTCCCGAAAATCGCCGCTGAGGACGATCTGACGCGCTCTGGTGAGGTCTCGCCTTGGCTCCTCCTGCGGGAGTAGGGACAGAATCTTATCCCGGTCCGCCAAGAACTGATCTTTTTCGATGATGCCGTCAATGTATAATTCTTTCAGCCGGTCCAGCTTGGCAGCAACGGCGGCTTTGTCCGGGCCTTTCTTCTTTTTCTTTTTGGATTCCAACTCCATCGTTACCTTCTTCAGTTCGGCAGCGAGATTGTCCAGCAGGAAGGATTCCAGGACGCTTTCCCGGAGATTGATCTTGTTGGGGCACCGACCATTGAGCGCGTGGTAATTGCAGCGGTAACGCAGGGCCTCCCGCGTGTTTCCCTGCCACGATCCCACCATCGTCTTTCCGCAGTAGGCGCAGCGCAGCAGACCGGAGAACAGATACACTCGCTTCGATTGATTCTGACGGAATGAGCGCTTGTCCATCATGCGCTGCACCTCGTCGAAAAGCGCAGGGTCTATGATCGCCTCGCAATATCGGTCATTGTCCCGGTATCTCCCGGCGTACATGGGATTCCGAAGAATGCGCTGGACGGTGACATAGACCACGGTGTGCCCGATGTCGTGAAGGAACTCCTTGACCTGGTAGATGCTCCCGGTGCGCCGGTACAGCTCAAAGGCCTCCCGCACGGTATCGGCGTCCTCATTGGGAACCAGGTGCTTGTCCACCACGGACAGGCCGAACGGCACCCGATTCCCGATATATTCCCCGCGCTCGATCTTCCGCTCAAATACGACCTTGATGCGCTCGGAGGTACGATCCGCTTCATTCTCCGCAACAGACAACATGATATTCACCTTGAAGCGCCCTGCCGCCGTGATGGTCTCATAATCTTCCTGAATCGCGGCCCAGGCTACGCGGTGCTTGTCAAGAACGGCCTGCACATCATAATATCCCTTGATGTTGCGCGTCCACCTGTCCAGCTTCGTGAACGCGATAAGCTCCACCTTGTCCAGGTCGCCAAGGAGTCGCTGCAATTCTGGCCGCTTCGCCGGGTTCTTTCTTGCGGAAACGCCAGCGTCCACATACTCCCCTATAACAGAATGACCGTTCTCTTTTGCCCAGGCGCGGAGATTCGCTAATTGCGTGTCGATTGACAATCCTTTTTTTACCTGCTCGTCCGTGCTGAAACACGGGCATAAAGTGCAATCTTCATACCCGACAATCATCCCCTTTCGTAAGAACTTTCATAAGAGCTTTCGTAATTACTTAAGAGCTTTCGTAATTATTTAAAGCACTTGCTGCACTTCTTGTCATAATACTGCGAAGCGACGGAATAGGGCATCTCGGTATAGTTCTTCATGCCGGAACAATTCGACTTCTTGTGCATCGTCCCAGAATTGGAAACATAAACGGTAAAGTCTTCGGATGCCGGAGCAGTTGTGGGCCTGGGCGTAGACGTCGGTTTAGGCGTCGAGTATGGACGGGCCGTGGGGGACGTGGTGATCTCGGGCATTGACCTGACTTCCTGGCCGTTGGCGGCGGCAAGTCCGGCAGCATACCCGTCGGCATAGCCCCTGTCATAGTCCCCAGAGGATCGGGCGCAGGCGCAAAGGAATAATAAGCAGCAGAGAATGACAACAATCCTTTTCATTCGTCAATCATCCCGTCCTATATCCATCATCATAACCATCGGAATACCCGTCCCAATAAGCATCGGCATAGCCGTCATATATTCCGTCAGAATATCCCTGGTTATATCCTTCCTCGTATCCCTTTTCATGCCCTTCTTCATAACCGGCGTTTCTGATATCATCTTTCCACGAACTACTGAACGAATAGTGAATCCCGATCACGGCGAACAGCAGGAGGAAGAATATCAATAAAGCAAGAATCCAATCTGGAATCTTTTTCATGCCAACCTCCAAGCGCATTTGCACCTGTCCGATATTTCGGACATCATCTGTGATAATATGTTTTCGCCTCGACAGCCAACGACGGATTATGACGAGAAATGATGCTATGATGAAACGGGAGGCGAAATCTATGGAAGAAATCATTGATCTTTGGAATCGGCACCCTGAGCTGCATGACCGGATTCTGCGGCTTTTAAGAGAGAACGTACCTGATCCTGAAGCCATGCAGGAGCAGCCTCATACAAACGAATAAACTCAGCACGTTCAGCCTCGCCCTCTTTGGGGGCGGGGCTATTTTTGTTGTCCCCGAACAACTCCGCGTCAGATACACCTAATACTTCCAGAAGCCTTGCTTTTGTTAATCCCCGCGGAATAGCACCATTGAACCAATTGGCCACAGTTGATTGAGAACACGGGACCAGCTGGGCGAGCCGATATCTAGTCATGCCCTTTTGCTCCATTATGCGTGCAAGATTCTCTACAAAATATACTGATTCGGCAAAATGCACAAAAACCACCGTCCATTATCGTCATATATTATACTTCGATTTCGGTTGACATTACTCCAGTTTAGAGGTAATATTGCTTCAGTAGCAAAGCAATCCCTATCCCCCCTGCTGGACGAAAGAAGCAGCGGGAAAAATTCCAGAACTGTTGTAATTATTAGAAGCAGCAATCTCATAATACTTCACTTCTGGAATATTGTCAATACAGAAAGAGGTGATACCAACGAAATTCAGCGAATGGCTCAAGACGAAAATGGCAGAACGCGGGGAAACTCAGTACAAAGTCGCCAAATCTTTGTGCGTGTCGCAAAGCACTGTATCGAACTGGCTGAGCGGAAACAACCCGACCAGATGCCACAAGAGGTTGGTCGCAGAACACTTCGGCGTTGCCGTTGAAGAAGTTCCGTCAACGGAGGACATCTGATGACCGTTGAGATCCACGGCACACCCAATTATCAGCGCTTCGCCGAGACCTGGGCCGCGATCATCGCCGCAAAAGAGGGGATGGAGGTCGTGCCCGGCAGCGTGAAGGTGGAGCTGAAAAGCGACAGGAAGGAAGATGGTAATGAAGATCAGGACTAGGAAGCGCATCTGCGTGGCGGTGGGCCTTACGCTGTTCCTGCTGACGCTGGGCATCGTAGGCGGCATGGACCTTGGCAAGCATCCCCTTCTGGCGCGGCGCTGCTCTGGCGTTCGCCTGCGAGCTGACAGCGGTATGCGCCTGGTACAAGGGCGGGGTGTTCCGGCATGAGCGATAAGACGCGGGTGCTGGATTATCTCCAGGCCAACGGCAGCATCACGCCGATGGAAGCTCTCCGGGAGTTCGGCTGTTACCGGCTGGGCGCAAGGATATGGGACCTCCGCCACGACGGGCACAGCATCAGCACGGAAATGGTGGAGGGCCGGGACCGGAACGGCGAGCGAGAGCGATACGCCCGGTACAGATTGGAGGAAAGTCCATGATAACAACAAAAGACAGAATCGGTTACATCCGCAGACAAGAGAATCCTGACGGAACGACAACCTTCAAACTCGTTGAAGCAAAGATAAAGTCTGTTCGTATCGGCAAAAAGGGGACAAGCGTTTACTCTGACAGATTCCGCGCCCTTGACGCAGAGGAGCTTGAGGACAACACGAAGATAATGTCCGGCAATTCATCACTCGTTCTGGTGGGGGAACCGTTCATCACAAACGAAGAAATGTCTGAGCGGTTGAAGAAAGTGGTAGACCATTGGAACAAATACGGGGCTGAAACTTTGCTCGGCAATCGGACGGAGCCGCCGAAGGAGGAAAGCCCATGATCCCGCCGGTGGTGATGCGGGTGTTAGTGTCGCTGGCGATGCTCACCGGAATGACGCTTGAGCCGGTGATGCCGGAGCCGATGCCGGAAGCCATGACCGCACAGGCGGTGCTGGAACCGGCGGAGGATATGGTGGAACAGCTCGCAATCGTGATTTATCAGGAAGCCGGTGGCGACGCCTGCTCCGACAAATGCCGGATGTATGTGGGCGACGTGGTGCTGAACCGGATGGCGTCGGACAGGTTCCCGAACACTCTGGAAGAAGTGCTGACGCAGAAGCATCAGTACGGCACCCTCTGGAAAACCGGGATCGTCTGGCCGTCCAGGGCAAGCAATCCAGGAGAAGCCAGCGCGGTAGAGAGAGCATATGAAACTGCCAGGAAGCTCCTGAGCGGCGAACACAGCGAAATCTACGGCGAAGGGTATGTATGGCAGGCCGAGTTCCCGCAAGGTTCTGAGGGCTTCTGGTGCGATGGTATGTACTTCGGGAAGTAAACATGGCCCTGCGGGTCGAGCAGTCCAAAGGGCCGGGTCCATCAGACGCCTCCTTTCAGGAGATGGCCGCGGCAGGGTACGGCCAGGCGACGCAAGCGCCCCGTGGGGTGAAGATCCCTCACGACCCTGTCCAAATGCCGGGGTAGCTCAGTCGGCAGAGCTTTACAGCGTGAAGGGATATTGCTGTTGAATGCCCTTGGTCGTGGGTTCGAGTCCCACCCCCGGCACCATTCCTCCGTGGACACCGCAAGCGAGAGCGTTACGGCAAAACCCGTAGTAGTGGAGAAGTCGGATGGCGTAGGAAGTCCTGAACGAACGCCCCCAAGCCCCGATGATTGTGAATGCGGAACGAGCCAGCGTCCCAAAAGCGGGGATTTCATCAATGGTTGACAGCCGGGAAAGACCGGCACTATGGGGAAGCAGAAGCAGTGCAGGCGGAAGAATCCGAAGTGATGAACGCGGCAGGCGGTGCAACTCCGTCCTCTCCCACCAGCCGAAAGGCAAAAGAAAGACCGCCCCGGTGGAGCGGGACGGCCAATCAAGAAAGGAGTAATTCAGTACATGGACAATTCTACCACAGTCACGAAGAAAATGCAAGCGTCCAGGAAGCTGGAGATCGTAGGCGATCTTGTGCGGCTCATGGAGGCGGACGGCATCAATCACTTCAACATCAGCGTTGACACAGAATGCGGCATTATGACCTACGACGCGAAGCAGCTCTACACCTGGCTCAAGGCGCGGGAGCTGAATCCCAAAGTCGAACGGCGGGCGACGTACACCAACTTCCCCGGCAAGGTCAGCGCCGAGGTCAACGGCATCGCGGTCTACACCTACTGCACCGAAGAGGAACTGAAAGAACTGGAGGCAGAACATGAAACTGTTTGAGATCAACGCGGCTCTGGAGGAGCTGCTTAACCAGCAGGACCCTGAGACCGGCGAGCTGACCTGCGACCTGGACCAGCTGGACGCTCTGATGATGGAGCGGGACGAAAAGCTGGAAGGGCTGGCGCTCTACTGCAAGAACGCGGACGCGGAGGCCAAGGCCATCCGGGAGGAGGAAAAGGCGCTGGCGGAGCGCCGGCGGAGCCTGGAGAACAAGGCCGAGCGAGCGAAGGGCTTCCTGGCGGAACAGCTGGCAGGCGAAAAGTTCAGCACCCCGAAGGTGGCCGTCAGCTACCGCAAGAGCGAACAGGTGGAAGTCAGCACGGCGTTCTTCACCGATGAAAGCAACGAGCGGTTCCTGCGGTACAAGGACCCCGAAGCGGACAAGACCGCTATCAAGAACGCCCTGAAGGCTGGTGAGACGGTCCCCGGCGCGGAGCTGGTCAGCAAGACGAACATGATTCTGAAGTGAGGAGGACAGCATGGACAACCTGAAATACTACAACGCCGGACGCGCCGTGCCGGAGGAAGCGCAGAAGAGCTTCAATAACGGCAAGTTCAGCGGCACGGACATCAACCCCATGTGGCGCATCAAGAAGCTGACGGAGCTGTTCGGGCCTGCCGGTCTCGGCTGGTACTACAAAGTCATCAGCGAGCGGGCGGAGGAACACGGGGATATGACCATCGCCATCGTGGATCTCAACCTCTACGTCAAGTACGACGGCGAATGGTCGAAGCCCATCTACGGCACCGGCGGTAATGTCCTTCTGCGGAAGGGCAGCACCAGCGACGAAGGCTACAAGATGGCCCTCACGGACGCACTCAGCGTGGCCTGCAAGGCCCTGGGCATCGGGGCGGACATCTACTTTGCCAAGGACAAAACGAAGTACACGGCGGCACAGGAGCCGCAGGAGAAGCAGAAGATTGACCCCGCGCAGTCAGAACACGCAACAGCCCCCAAGTCTTACGTCTGCTCCGACTGCCACAAGCCCATCGAGGACTACACCAGCGGCGGCAAGGTACGGCTGACTGCCCACGACATCGCGGCGCGTAGCCTGGACGCTTACGGGCGGCAGCTCTGCATGGCGTGTTCCAAGCTGGCACGGATGACGGAGGCAAAGGAAAGCGCATGATTTCCTGTCAGACAGACAGCCTTACATGGAGCGCGGATGCGGCGGGTATGAGCCTGTCGCTCCGCACTCCCCTTGCCCGGCGGATCGTTGACGCTGTGAAGCAGGGCAAGACTTACACCGTGGAGATCAAGGAATACCGGAAAAAGCGCAGCCTCAACCAGAACGACATGTACTGGTCCGTCCTCACATCGTTTGCCGAAGTCCTGAACATCAGCAACGCCAGGGCGCACAACCTTCTCCTGCGGCGCTACGGGCAGCTGGAGCGTTACGAGGACAAGCCGGTATACGTTGTCCTCCCGGACACGGAAGAAGCGGAGAAACGCGCAGACGAGGCGGAGAGCTACCATTTGAAACCCACCAGCCAAGTCAAGGAAGGCAAGGACGGGCAGATGTACCGGACATATATGCTCCTCCGTGGGTCCAGCACCTACAACACCAAGGAAATGACCCGGCTTCTGGACGGCCTGCTGGACGAGTGCAAGGAAGTGGGAATCGCTGTGATGACGGAAAGGGAGGCGTCGCTGCTGAATGGATCGTAACGGTTACAATCCCTCGATCATGCAGACGGATATGGGAAAGTGCTTTCGCTGCGGACGGACCACCGGCAAGCTGGATCGCCACGAGGTGTTTCCGGGACCGAACCGGCAAAAGAGCAAGCGCCTGGGGCTGTGGGTGGTTCTCTGCCACCAGGATTGTCACTTGAACGGCGTACACGCCCAGCGGAAGATTGCCGAGGCACTGAAGCAGGCCGGGCAGGTGGCGGCTATGCAGCACTACGGATGGACGAAAGAAGATTTTATCAGAGAGATAGGGAGGAATTACCTGTAATGCTCAACAGAATCGTAATAATGGGGAGGCTCACAAAGGACCCTGATCTGCGCCGGACGCAGAGCGGAACGGCGGTCGCCTCCTTCACGCTGGCAGTGGATCGGGACTTCACCAACCAGGACGGCAGCCGTGACACTGACTTCATCGACTGCGTTGCCTGGAAGGGGACCGGGGAGTTTGTTTCCAGGTATTTCACAAAGGGCCGCATGGCGGTGGTGACCGGCAGGCTCCAGCTCCGAGACTGGACGGACAAGGAAGGAAACAAGCGCCGGAGCGCCGAGGTCGTGGCCGACAGCGTATACTTCGGCGACAGCAAGAAAGACCCGGAAGCGGAATACGCCGCAGCGGAGAAGGCCGGAAAGAGCTATCAGCCTGCGAGAGCGCCGGTGCCGGTGGAAATGGACGATTCAGAAGGGAATCTCCCGTTCTAGGAGGTAGGTCATGGCCAGGCAACAGATTACCTTTTATCACAGCTTTTGGGATGCAATCCAGAAGCTACGGAAGAAGGACGACAGGCTGAGTATTCTGGAGGCCGTTATCGCTTATGGGCTGGATGGTGAAGTCCGGCCCATGACGGACGCGGCGGAAGGACTTTTTGTCCTTATCAAGCCCACTCTTGATGCATCTAACCGCAAGAGCGAAGGAAGAAGAAATCAAGAGCGCAACAACTCCGACGAAGAACCAGATAACGAGAAGAATGAAGCAAGACCTTCGCAAGATATCGCCAAGATACCCGCAAGACCAGACCAAGACCCCGGCAAGGAGAATAAGGGTAAGAATAAGAATGAGGGTGAGTATAAGGGAGAGGGAGAGAAGGAATCTTATACGCCCGCGCGCGCGAAGCGGCAGAAACACGGTCAGTATGGCTGGGTCTTGCTTACGCCGGAGGAACACGCCCGGCTGATGACGGATCTGGGAGCGGCGGAGCTTGACCGCTGCATCCGGTATATCGACGAGGCCGCACAGACCAGCGGCAACAAGAACAAGTGGAAGGACTGGAACCTGGTGATCCGCCGGTGCAGCCGTGAGGGCTGGGGGCAGAAATACAAACAAAAGCCCACAACTACGCCGAAGGACAGTGACTACTACGACGAGGAGGCGATCTGATGGCGCTGCAATCTCTGGGGGAAATCATGGCCGGTATGCTTCTCAGCCATGAAGCGGAGCAGGATGACGGCGACTACCGAGAGGACGGCCTGCTCTACTGCGGGAAGTGCGGCACGGCGAAAGAGTGCCGGACGGAGATTATGGGCAAGGTTTTCACGGTGCCGTGTATGTGCCGGTGCGCCGAAGAAGCCTATGACCGCAGGCAGCAGGACTTCCGGGACGAACAACGGCGGCTGAGAATCCAGCGGATGAAGGTCGAAGGCATCCAGGATGACAGCCTGCGGAACGTGACCTTTGACGATGCCGACGACAGCGAGAATATGCGGAAATGCAGGGCGTTCGTGGAGCATTGGGAAGAGATATACCGGCAGAACATGGGCCTGCTGATGACCGGTCCGGTGGGAACGGGCAAGACCTTCGCCGCCGCCTGCATCGCCAACGCCCTAATCGAGCGCGGAGTGCCGGTGCTGATGACATCCTTCCCGGTCATCCTGGGTACGTCGAAGTACGAACTGAACGATACGATCCGGCAGGCGCAGGAATATGACCTGATCATCGTGGACGACCTGGGCGTGGAGCGGGACACGGACTATGCTCTGGAGATTGTTTTCCAGTTCGTGGACGCGAGATACCGCAGCGGCAAGCCGCTTATCGTCACCACCAACCTGACGCCGCAGGAAATGCGGAAGCAGACGGGGCTTGCGTTCAGCCGGATATACGACCGTATCATGGAGATGTGCCTGCCGATGGTTTTCGCCGGCGACAGCCGGAGGGCGGAGCGCAGGACGGTGAAACGGGGAATCCTGCGGGAGATCATGAACGGAGGGCTAGAGTAATGGCAGATCCTAAGAGCTATGGCGACAGCATTGAAGAAGCGAGGATATATTACGGCGTCCTGGTGCCGCCGACGGTGGGATGGGAAAAGAGCGGAGTAGAACTTAGCCCGGAGGATTTCGCCAGCGCGAAAATGATCCAGCTGGCGCAGGCCGTGCTTTATCACTACGACCTGCTTTCCGTGGATGAAGCAAAGGATCTGCATTATCGGGCGTCGGTGTGGGCGACGGACAGGGCCAGGCCAGCATCGGCCCGACAGGAATAACCGGAGGGCGGCATGAGAGAAGCACTGATCCAGCGCCTGCGGAACCTGGCGGAGATGATACCCCACAAGCACACGCTGCCGAGCGGAGCTGACACTGTGATCTGCTCACTGGAAGCCTTTATGAAGATCAAGGAGCTGGCCGGTGAAGCTGCCGACGCCTTGGAAAACGACGTGGAGATCCCCATCTACGACCGGGAAGAAATCCATCATGGCTGCACCGTACAAGTTTTGTATTCCAGCTACACCGGGGATTACTCCGTGGGCTGGTGGAAGGAAGGAGAAGTATGACCCAGCAGGAAATGGAAAACTACATCGAGCACCGCAGGCTCCAGAAGGCGCTGGCGGCAGGCGGGGCCAAAGCGGACAACGGAAAGCCGCATCCCAGCTACGTCCCGGTGGAGATCATCGAAGCCGTCATGCGGGTACGGGAGTACGGGACGGCGAAATATAAATCGCCGGACAACTGGAAACAAGTTGAATCTCAGAGATATTGGGACGCCCTACTTCGACACGCCATGGCTGCATGGGACGACTGGACTTCCGTTGACGAAGAATCCGGCCTGCCTCACCTGTGGCATATCTGCTGTAACGCCGCGTTCCTTTGTTCCAGGATGGAGGAGAAGGAGAATAACGATGCCTGAGTATATCAGCCGGGAAACATTGCGAGACCTGATGTATACGGAGGCCTTTGAAAGAGATACGGGTTTGCAACGCTGGGATAGCGGTTTGTGGATTCGATACAAGTTGTTTGAGAACTGCCTCGATGCCATTCCTGCCGCCGATGTGGTGGAGGTGGTCAGATGCCGGGATTGCGTTTACTGGCGTGGCGAAAACGACATCTGCAAAGGGATTTGCATTGATTTCGGTGCAGACGGATTCTGCTCAGGTGGTGAGCGCAAGGACGGAGGGCAGAACGATGGGATATGACAGCAACGACCTCGATGACGGAACTTTCAAGCCATGCCCGTTTTGCGGCGGGGATGCCAGCTTGAGAGTATACGAGCCACCGTTCACAAAAAGCCGATACTTTTATGTCCAATGCGACAACTGCAAAGCGATGACAAGCCCGGTTCAGATTGTAGACTATAGGCAGGCTTTTGAAGCTATTGGGAAATGGAACAGGAGGCAGGACGATGGGACAGCATAAGTACAACCCTAAGGCGATTGCTGCTGCTCGCGGAGAGCTTCCCCCGAAGCCGCCGAAAAAATCCAAGCGTCAGAGTGATATGGAAATGCGCATGGCGGTCTTGGCTGCGATGGAAAAACACGCTCCTGGTACGGCGGCGATCATGGGAATGATAGGAGGGCCGTATGGCGGTACATGACATTAACAACTGGCTTCGTTTCCCCTACGGGAAGAAGCCATTCGCCGACAGCACATTGTATCAAAAGAAAAAGTCCGAACTTGTCCAAATCATCCGGGACTATGAACACAACTACTCCGTTCTGTATGAAGCAAATGAGAGAGGCATCCAGGCGGCGACGAAGATGCTGGACGGAACGGACAAAGTAGCGGAATGGAAATATAAGACCATGAGCGTTCCTGGCGGCAAAGGCCAGACCTACTCCAAATGGTCATGTACCCACTGCAAAACGAAACGGAAAGAACGGACAAAGTTCTGCCCGGAGTGCGGGTACAAGATGAAGAACGGAGGGCCAGCCGATGGGGTATGACAGCAACGACAGGGATGATGGAACTTTTAAGCCGTGTCCGTTTTGCGGCAGTGATGCTAGTCTGAAAATCTATGAGCCTCCGTTTACTGGAAGCCGTTACTACTATGTCCAATGTGACAGATGTGACGCTATGACAAGCCCGGTTCATATAGAGTCTGATGTAGGTTCTGCTCTGAGGCAGCTTCAAGATGCTATTGGCAGGTGGAACAGGAGGCGGGACTGATGGCTGACTTAGCGACGTACAAAGACGTTACCACACGGAAACCGCATCGTTGCTTCGGCTGTAACAGAGAGTTCCCAGCCGGTACGATGATGGAATACAGATCGTGGGTTGACGATGGATGGGCGCATGGGTATTTTTGCCGCACCTGCCTTGAGGTAGAGAAAGAACTGAGCAAGATGGGGTTCTTGGAATATTGCCGTGGCGACCTGCGGGAGGATTCCTTGGAACATGAGAAGAGAGGGCAAGACAAATGAGCGTTGCCGAAAGGAGCCATGTAACTACGACCAGAGACTATATCGCCGTGAAACCCGATGGTCATGTAGTAATCTGCCGTCAGGATATGCATTCGGGGAATGTGAAGGTCATGCCTTTAATGGTTGATCTGCTCGGCTGGGTTTGCGTATCCGATCCGACACAGGTGGACGGAGGGCAGGACGATGCCTGACCGAAAGCGATGCTGTTGTAACTGCCGGAGGAATATCCGCACGGGAAAGCCGGGTGAGGTTTCGTGCCATTGTGAGATAGACGGTCACTACATCAGCTATGTGATGGCCTTTGAGGGATGGTGCAGGCGGTGGGCTAAAGACCACAGGTTCGATGATGTGAAGGAGGAAACAAAATGACAAACGAAGAACTCGAAAGCAGATTCACTTACCACGCCCCGAAAGAGGGTCAGCCCGAACGCTATGAGCGAATCAGATACAAGGCGAAAATGCTTGCCGCCTACATCAACGAGAACTGCCCGGAGAGCAGAGAGAAGTCCCTCGCGCTCACGAAGATTGACGAAGCGGTTATGTGGGCGAATGCCGCGATTGCGAGGAATGAGTGATGGGAATCTATATCAAGGGAATGGAGATGCCGACAGGGAACGATGAATTGCGGTTGATCATTCACTCAAACGGTCAAGTTATTATCTCGCACAAAACGCATTATGAAGAAGCAGAGGCCGTCTCCATCCCATCGCATGGGGCATTGATAGACAGAGATGACCTCTTTGCCAAATGCCCGGAACTTGTAAACGGGTACAAGGACATAACGGATTATTTGGTTGTTGTCCCGGCAGAGGAGACCACAACTCAGGACACAAATGTCCCTACCACCTACGATTTGCTCTATGAGGAAGGGGGTTACAACTCCAATGGAGTATAACCGACGCAAATACCACAACGTACCGGACAGCAGGCACGTCAACGGCAGGGTAATCAAGTTCGACAGCAAGCGGGAAGCGAGCCGATACGATGAGCTTCGCCTCCTCCTGGCAGCGGGGAAGATACGCAACCTCCAGCTCCAGCCGGAATACACCCTGATCGGAGCGTTCAAGACCGCCGACGGCGAGGAAGTGAAGGCAGAGCGATACCGGGCGGACTTCCGTTACCAGGTGCAGCACAAGGAAGCTGTGAAGATGTCGGACGGCTCCACGGTATGGAAAACGACCTGGGAGACCATCGTGGAGGACGTAAAATCCGAAGGCACCAGGACGCCGCTGTATCTCAGCAAACGGAAAGCCCTGCTAGAAATGGGCATCGAGATCCGGGAGGTCTGATATGAGCGTATGCGACAAAACCTGCCGTGGGTGCATATTTGCCAGTATTACCAGCGCCAACGGTGTGCTGTGCGACTACATTCTGGTGACGGGTAATATGCGGCGCTGCCCCGCAGGAAAAGGCTGTGAGCGACGGGTCGCAGGCCACCGGCGCAAGAGCATCGACAGCCTGATCTATCGGGGCAGGGCTGACACAACGCCGGAGCCGACGCCGGAACAGCTGGCAGCGCTGGCCGCTGAGAGGAAGGACCGGAAAAAGGAGTGGCGGCGGGACTGGTACGCTGCCAACAGGGAGAGCATCAACGCCAAGCGCCGGGAATGGCGCAGGAAACGAAAGGAGCAGGCGGATGACAGAGAAGATCCTGGACATGACCTGCGGAAGCAGAACAATCTGGTTTAATAAGAATCATCCGGCGGCAATTTACTTCGACAAGCGCCGGGAAAGCATGGAAATGTACTTCGGGAAAGCAAGGACAAGCCTCCATCAACTGCACGTTGACCCGGATGTGATCGGAGACTTCACGGCGCTGCCGTTCAAGGATGAATCGTTCTCCTTGGTGGTTTTTGACCCGCCCCATCTGACCGGCGCAAAGGAAACGGCATGGCTGGTGAAGAAGTATGGCAAGCTGGACGAGAACTGGCCGCAGATGCTCCATGACGGGTTCGCGGAGGGTATGCGAGTGCTGAAACCCGACGGGGTGCTGATCTTCAAGTGGAGCGAGTACGATATCCCTGCTGCCGACGTCTGGAAGGCCATCGGGCAAAAGCCGCTCTTTGGCCATCACAGCGGGAAGAAAAGCACGACCTTTTGGGGGTGCTTTATGAAGGGGGCAGAGTGATGGAGGAAAAGACTGTGCCGGAAATCCTGCTTGACCTCATGGAGGAGTTCGGGATGCTCGGTGACGACGTTTCTGCAAAGGAATGCCTGGAAGAGTATCTCAAGGTGAAGGAGCAGGGAGAATGATACACTACGGAGATATTACGAAACTGAGCGGATATGAGCTGCCGGTCGTGGATGTCATCACCGGCGGAAGCCCATGTCAGGACCTGAGCGTGGCAGGCAAACGAGCAGGGCTGGCAGGCGAGCGCTCCGGCCTGTTCATGGAGCAAATGCGGATCGTAAAGGAGATGAGAGAGCATGACAGACTTTCAGGAAGAACAGGTTTCCTGGTTCGGCCCAGATACATGGTCTGGGAGAACGTCCCCGGAGCCTTCTCCAGCGGAAGCCCCAAGGGAGCGGACTTCGCCGCGGTCATCGAAGAGATCATCAAAGTCGCGGAGCCGGGAGCCGCTGTGTGTGTGCGTGTGCCGGACGGAGGATGGACAAAATCCGGGTGCTATTACGCTGACGATGGCTCCTGGAGCATTGCTTGGCGGGTACACGACGCACAGTTTTGGGGAG
>JAEEGL014405622.1_pt1 | contig 19794 bp, 16 predicted proteins | sample 9134231 | NCBI WGS metagenome assembly JAEEGL01 (sample SAMN16246548, study PRJNA631951) | gut metagenome | biome: gut microbiome; feature: rumen; material: fiber-attached | host: Bos | place: Iran: Karaj | collected 2018-10 | reverse complement strand
TTATCTTCCGGCAAAGTGACGAAGATTTATCCGTAGGTCAAAATGTTCCACGGATAAAAGACGGAAACCGCGATGAGGGCAGGCGGGCGGCATTTACACAATACAATTGTTTTGACGGTTGCCGTTTTTTTCATTATCTTGCCGGAGATTAAACACCCTCACGATGAAGACCAGGCATACCACGTTAATGCGAGATAATTCCTTACGTATTATGATAAAAAGCGGATTATTATTTTTTGTAATAATCGCTCTATCTGCGGGTAGCTGCTCGAAAAACAACATACCCGTTCCACTTACAAAAGCTGGATACACTGGTAATCAATTACGGACCGATGGTTATTACTACTCCATTGATGATGAACTCCTTTATTTGTCTGTTTTGTACAGAGATGGTTTTTGCATCCATACTTTGACACATAAACCTGATGATTTTGGTCCGGATACTTTACAATATATTGAGAATGATCTGCTGGATCCTGGTTTTATATCTAAACTTAAGGATTTTCCAAACCAAATAGGAGTATTCAAAATAAATGACATCGTTATTGAAATTGAGATTTGGAATGATGCAGGGAGGATAATCGGTGGAGATATTCTTAATACTTTCAGTTATTATGGAAAAATACTGAATGACACGACATTCTTTGTATATAAAAGTGTAGATAACGAAGACGATAAAACCTACACAGAAGACTTGACCTATCATTTTGTAAAGTATGATTCCAAACCGGACAGCACGAATCGATTCATAAACAGTCCTTCGCGCCCCAAGCTACCGCGGATTTAAACCGCGCGGAGCACTGTCTTTGGATCAGTACGTCAATGAGGATGAAGGTGGACCGGATGGTTACTTGTCATGCAAGTAACAAAAACGAACGGACGGTCATGCTTCGGCGCAAATTTGACGGTTGCCGTTTTTTTCATTATCTTGCATTTTCAAACCGTAAACAACGAAAACAAATCTGCAGATACCATGAAAAGAATCCTGACCCTCATCCTTCTGGCGGGAACGCTGGCGCTCGGAACGGACGCCGCCGCACAGAAGAAGAAAGCCCCTGCAGCGCCGCAGGGCCCCAAGTACGACGTGGCCGCCTACCTGTATCCGGCCTATGCCTACAACGATCCCCGTCTCCGCCCGTTCTGGACGTCCGGGATGGGAGAATGGGAGACCGTCCTCACGATGCAGAAACGCAACCCCGGCCACTACTGGAAGCGGATGCCGCTGTGGGGCCCGGTCAACGAAGCCGACCCCGCCGTAATGGAGATGGAGGTCGAGCAGGCGACCCGGCACGGCGTGAACGTCTTCATCTTCGACTGGTACTGGTATGACGGGCGGCCCTTCATGGAGACGACCCTCACGGAAGGTTTCCTGAAAGCGGGCAACCGCGACAAGATGAAGTTCTACCTGATGTGGGCCAACCATGATGTCGAGAACTACTGGGACACCCGCATCTCCCAGCTGGGCGAAAAGAACGTCATCTGGACGGGACGGATCGACCGCGACGAGTTCGAGAAGATCTGCCTGCGGAACATCGAACTGTTCTTCAAGCAGCCCAACTACTACAAGATCGACGGCAAGCCCGTCTTCATGATCTATGACGTGAAGAACTTCATCGACGGACTGGGCGGGGTCGACGCGGCCGCCGACGCGGTGAAATGGTTCCGCAAGGAGGTGAAGAAGGCCGGCTTCCCCGACCTCGACCTGCAGTTCACGATGTGGGCGCCGAACCTGAACTACAGCGGGTTCGATGCCGGTAAGACGGACAAGCCGGAGGAAGCGCTCGTGCGCAAGATCGGATTCACCAGCACCTCGCACTACCAGTTCTGCCACTTCCTCAATGTCGACGACGACTACCAGAAGATCCTGGACCAGGCCTATGTCGTCTGGGAGAAGCTGGACGCGGAATTCTCCCTCCCGTATTACCCGCACGTCAGCATCGGCTGGGACAACAGCCCCCGGACCGGCAAGAGCGCGGTGACGAAAGAGAACACGCCGGAACGCTTCGAACAGGCCCTCCGCAAGGCCAAGGCCTATCTGGACGCCCGTCCGCAGCGGCACCCCCTCATCACCATCAACTCCTGGAACGAGTGGACGGAGACCAGCTACCTCGAGCCGGACGACTACTACGGCTACGGTTACCTGGAGGCAGTGAAGAAAGTCTTCGTCGACGAGCAATAGCCTTCCTGCCATGAGAAAGATCTGTATCTGCCTCGCGGCCGCCCTGCTGGCCGCCGGCTGCGCCCAGAACGGGAAAAAGGCCGTCGCCCCCTCCGAACAATGGACCCCGAAACAGGCACAGGCCTGGTTTGCCGCACAAGGATGGCGTTCCGGCTGCGACTACATTCCCGCCAACGCCATCAACCAGATCGAAATGTGGAGCGAAGAGACCTTCGACGCCGCCCGGATCGACAAGGAGCTGGGCTGGGCGGAAGCACTGGGATTCAAGACGTTGCGCGTCTACCTCAGCAGCGTGGTCTGGAACCACGACGCCGAAGGCTTCAAGGGCCGGATGGATTCCTTCCTGGCCATCTGTGAAGAACACGGCATCCGTCCGCTGTTCGTCTTCTTCGACGACTGCTGGAACGAAGAATCTTCCTATGGCCCGCAGCCCGCGCCCAAGCCGGGCATCCACAACTCCGGCTGGGTCCAGGACCCTTCCGTGTCGCTGCGCGCCGACACCACCGCCCTCTTCCCGAACCTGGAGGCGTACGTGAAGGACGTCGTCGGGCACTTCCGCGGCGATGAGCGCATCCTCCTGTGGGACGTCTACAACGAGCCCGGCAACAGCGGCCACAAGCTTTCGTCGATGCCCCTGCTGAAGAACGCCTTCCGCTGGGCCCGCGAAGCCGGCAACACGCAGCCGCTCACGGCCGGCGTCTGGTCGAAGGACCTGCCCGAATACAATGCCGTGCAGCTGGCGCTGTCGGACGTCATTTCCTACCACTGCTACAGCGACGGCGCGGCCCAACAGGCCGCCATCGACACGCTCCGGCGCTTCGAGCGGCCCATCGTCTGCACCGAATACATGGCCAGGACCGCCAATTCCACGTTCCAGAACTGCCTGCCGGTGCTGAAAGAGCAGGACGTGATCGCCATCAACTGGGGCTTCGTGGCCGGAAAGACCAACACGATCTTCGCCTGGAGCACGCCGATGCCCGACGTGGCCGAACCGCCCCTGTGGTTCCATGACATCCTGCGCCAGGACGGAACGCCCTACAGCGAAGCGGAGGTCGCCTGCATCAAACAAATCAACGGCATCGCGGAATGAAATTCGTCAGCTGGAATGTAAACGGCCTGCGCGCCTGCGCGGGCAAAGGTTTCGCAGACATCTTCGCCGACCTGGACGCCGATTTCTTCTGCCTGCAGGAGACCAAGATGCAGCCCGGGCAGCTCGACCTCGAGTTCCCCGGCTACACCTCGTACTGGAACGCCGCCGAGAAGAAAGGATACTCCGGCACGGCCGTCTATACGCGCCGGGAGCCCCTGGCCGTCACCTACGGCATCGGCGTGGAGGAACACGACCATGAAGGGCGCGTCATCACCCTGGAAATGGAAGACTTCTTCCTGGTCTGCGTCTATGTGCCGAATTCGCAGGACGGCCTCCGCCGGCTGGACTACCGGATGCGGTGGGAGGACGACTTCCGCGCCTACCTGACCGGCCTGGCCGGCAGGAAAGGCGTCGTCGTCTGCGGCGACCTGAACGTCGCCCACCGGGAGATCGACATCAAGAACCCCGCCTCGAACCGCCGCAACGCCGGCTTCACCGACGAGGAGCGCGGAAAATTCTCCACGCTGCTCGAAGCGGGCTTCACCGACACGTGGCGCTTCCAGCATCCCGGCGAGGTGAAGTATTCCTGGTGGTCGTACCGCTTCCACGCCCGCGAGAACAACGCCGGATGGCGGATCGACTATTTCCTCGTCTCCGAGGCGCTGAAAGGACGGATCGAGCACACCGACATCCGGAACGACATCTTCGGCTCCGACCACTGCCCCGTGTGCCTCACATTAGCGGAATAAATCATCTAACTATTTGTATATGAAAAAATTACTCGTAGCTTTTGCGGCCGCTTCGCTGCTGGTCGCCGGTTGTAACCTGGGAAAGAAGCCCGTCGTTCCCTCCACGCGGTGGACGCCGGAAGAGGCGACCGCCTGGTATGCGGAACAAGGCTGGCGCTCGGGCTGCAACTATGTCCCGGCCACGGCCATCAACCAGATCGAAATGTGGAGCGCCGACACCTACGACCACGACCAGATCGACAAGGAACTGGGATGGGCCGAGGAACTGGGCTTCAACACGATGCGCGTCTTCCTCAGCAGCGTGGTCTGGAACCACGACGCCGAAGGGTTGAAAAAGCGGATGGACGATTTCCTGGACATCTGCAAATCCCACGGAATCAAGCCCTTCTTCGTCTTCTTCGACGACTGCTGGGATCCGGAATCCGCCTACGGGCCGCAGCGCGCCCCCGTCCCCGGAAAGCACAACTCCGGCTGGGTCAAGGACCCTTCGAAGTCGCTCCGCGCGGACACGACGGCCCTGTTCCCCGTTCTGGAAGCGTATGTGAAGGATATCGTCGGCGCCTTCCGGAACGATGACCGGGTGCTGATGTGGGACGTCTACAACGAGCCCGGCAACGGACACTTTGCGAACGAATCCCTCCCGCTGCTCCGGAACGCCTTCAAGTGGGCGCGCGAGGCGGGCAACACCCAGCCGCTGACCTCGGGCATCTGGACGACCGACCTCAAGGACCTCAACCGGGCCCAGCTCGACCTCTCGGACGTCTCCTCCTACCACGGCTACGGTCCCGCCATCGTGCACAAATCGGCCTACGACACCCTTTCCCTGCTGGGCCGGCCGATCTTCTGCACGGAATACATGGCCCGCAAGTTCGGAGGCACCTTCCAGGACAACCTGCCCGTGATGCGCGAACTGAACATCTCGGCCATCAACTGGGGTTTCGTCGCCGGCAAGACCAACACCAACTTCGCCTGGGGCGAAGAACATCCTGACGGAAAGGAGCCGGAACTGTGGTTCCACGACATCATCCGCCAGGATGGTTCTCCCTTCAGCGAAGAGGAAATCGCCTGCATCAAGCAGGTCAACGGTGTGGCGGAGAAGGCTCCGCAGTAGGTTTATCGGATGACGATCCGGTGGGTCCCGGCGCCGAAGGTCTTCTTCCGGCCGGTCGCACCCGGAACCGTCGCCACGGCCCCTTCAGGAACGGTCAGCGTCAGGCTGACCGTTTTTCCTTTGCGGTCCAGCACCGCCTCGATCAGGCCGGCGGCCGAATCGACGGCCGTGTCGATGTGCTTGAGGGAGCCCATCTGCGGAGCCACCTCGAAGGTCTTGTAGCCGGGCGCCGTCGGCTTGATGCCGGCGAAGTACTCGCCCATCACCGTCACGGCGCCGCCCGTCCAGGCGTGGTTGTTCGTACCGTCGAAGTTCCAGTGCTCCCACAGCGTCGTCCCTCCGGGCGTCATGACCGTCGGATAGAGCTTGTGCATCCGCTCCTGGGCCAGGTCGGGCCGGCCCATCAGGCAGAGGGCCTCCAGCACGTAGCGCTGCATGTAGGTCGTCGCGTGGTATTCTTCAGCGAACACCTTCAGGATGGCGGGATACCGCTCGGGCGGCACGATGCCGGCCACGACGGCCAGCGCCTGGACCCGGTCGTCCGTCACGTCCGTGTGGCCCGGGGTCTTGTAACCCGCGCCCGTCCACCAGTCGGTATTGAACTTGTCCGCGATCCGCTGCATCATCGCCTCGCACTTCGCCACGTCGTCCGCCTTGCCGAGATGGCGGGCGAACGCCGCTTCCGCCTTCAGGGCCAGGTAGTACCACATGTGCAACTGGCCGACCGGATCCTGGTGCGCGCCGGCATCCGGCCAGTCCCAGTCGCCCGTCCGGTAGATGGGCATGCCGTCCGCATCCACCTGCCAGACCTCGTGCAGGTACTTGTGCATCGCATCGTAGACAATCGGAATCACCGTGTCGTCGCCGCTGTAGTAGGCATAGTTGCGGAACCCGTACCAGCCCACCGAAGCCAGGATCTGGAGCGGCAGCTCCTTGTAGTAGTTCGAGCAGGGGATCGGCGCGTACAGCACGCCGTCCGGCTTCGCCCACGCGGCCAGTTCGAGGATGCCCTTGCGGGCCAGCAGGTCGGACTTGCGGTCGAAGACGAAGAACGCCTCGTTGAGTTCGTTGACCTCGTCGCCCCACCACTGGGCGCGCTCGCGGTCCGGGCAGTCGTAATAGGTGTCGCGCATGCAGACGTACATCGTCCGCTGCGCCCGCTTCCAGTAGTCGTTCAGGAAATCGTCGTCGCAGGTGAACCGGCCGGTGAACGCCGTGTCGAAGCCCGTCTCGCGGTACTGCACGTCCAGCACCTTGACCCCCTCCGGAACGATGTATTTCACCTCCTCGCCGTTCATCCAGCCGTAGCACTCGAATTCCTGGACACCCGCCTTGGTGACATATTCGGCGCGCACGCACTCGGCGCCGGTGACGATGCGGTGGTCGGTCTCGATGCGGATGACCCGCCCCTCGGGCGCGTCGACCTTCAGCCAGGGCGTGACATGGCAGTTGTACGGAATGCGGCAGTAGACCGTGTCGCGGCTCTGCCGGACGTCTTCATAGTGCTTCAGGCCGAAGTCCTTCCACTGCGGGACCGGACGCTCGACCAGCCGTCCCATCGGCGCCTGGCCGGGCGCGAAGCCCATTTCGATCACGGAACTGAAGGGACGTCCCTCCGCGGACTTGTACCAGTCCTCGGGCAGGATCCGGGCGTCGTAGCGGATGTTGCTTTCCGGCAGGCGGTAGTTCGGCTCCGGGCCCTCGGCCGTCGTGAAGGCGGTCGCAAGCGCCGTCCCCCGCCAGGAACGGTCGGAGACGATCTCCACGCCCGGCGCGACGGCGTCGAACAGGAGGGCGCACGTGCCGCTGTTCATATGGCTGAAGCCGCTCTTCCCGAAATGCCAGACCAGGACGGTGATCACGTTCTCGCCCGCACGGAGGTACGGGGCGATCTCGACCTTGTCATAATAAGTGTCGCCGATGGCGGGACCGCGCTTGAGGGCGCCTTCGCGGACGACCATCTCGCCGTTGATCCACATCCAGTACCGGGAGTCGACGGCGATCCGCGCTTCGAGCGAAGCGGGCACCTTGTCGAGTTGAACCACTTTCTTGAACGCCATCCAGGTGTTCGGACGGCACTGCGCTTCCTTGGAGATCCAGCGCCCCTTCCAGGCATATTCCTCCGCGCGGGAGAACGGAACCACGGTCAGCAACAGGACCAATGCGACGAGAATCTTTTTCATATCCTTGATTATTAGTTGTTTCAGAAATGGAGGTCGATCTGCCGCGCCTCGTCCGCGTAGGCGATGCCGCCGCTCAGGATCTGCGTCAGGATCTGTGACTCGTGCGAGAGGGTCGCGAAGATCAGGCCGATCTCGACGGGGATGCCGTACACATACGAGATGGCGGTGGAGACGACGATGTGGAAGGCGCCGAAGCCGCCCGGGACGGGGACCAGCGACGACAGGGCGCCGGCCAGCGTCAGGAAGAGGGCGTCCACCAGGTCGAGCCCGGCCAGCTTCTCCATGACGGAAGCGAAGCCGGGGCCGAGCGCGTCGGCGGAGATGCCCTGGACGGCCCAGACGATGGAGGCGCTCATCATCCAGTAGCAGCACCAGAGGAGGACCGTCAGGACGAAGAACATCCAGGCTTTCTTCATCCTCAGGCCGCTGACGACGCCCTTTCCGATGCCGCGCAGGAAGGCGGCCACCTTCTCCAGCGGCTTCCAGCGGCCGGAAAAGCGGATCACCGCCCAGATGCACGCGCAGCCCAGCAGGAGCAGCGCGGCCAGGCCCAGCAGGACGCCGGCGTCGAGCCGGCCGGCCGTCACCCCGAAGATCTTCTCGACGAAGAAACTCCCGAATCGCTGCCAGGTCGCCAGCAGGAAGACCAGCAGGAAGATACCCATCGAAACGATGTCCCAGGCGCGTTCGACGACGATGGTGCCCAGCACCTTGTCATAGGACGCCACCCGGTGCGCCTCCCCGTCGCCCTCCTTCTCTTTCGGGGAATGCGCCGTGATGATGCCGCAGCGCACGAACTCGCCGATGTAGCCGATGACGAGGTTGGCGATGTAGCTGATGCACACGGCGTTGTAGGGCGTCCGGCGGCGGAGCTGCGGGTTGATCGGCAGCAGGAGCATCCGCCAGCGCTGGGAACGGATGAAGAAGGCGGTGGCACCGGCGGCCATGGCCAGGAGGACGAACCCCCAGCGGCAGTCTTTCAGCGCGGCCCAGAACTGCGCCCAGTCCATCCTGCGGAACGCCAGGTACAGCAGGACGGCGGCGACGGAAAGGGAGAGGATATATTTAAGACTTTTTTTCAGTTTCTCGTTCATGCTGCAAAAATAACAAATTATCCCTTTATCCGGCCGGCTCCGGACGATGGGAAAACTCGCAGCCGCAGTAAGCCTGGTTGTACATGCCGGTCTCGCGGATCAGGCAGCTCCGTCGCTCCTGCAGCCCGCCCTTGCGCCAGTTCTGCCCCCACCAGGCCACGCCCGTTCCCGCGCAGGCGGCCGTCCCGGCCGCATCAACCTGCCCGAGGTCCTTCCAGCGGGAAGAGGCCAGGGTCGTGGTGAGCAGGTCGTACCCCTGCGCGGCGGCAAAGGCGGCCGCGCGGTCGAGCCGGAACCGGAAGCAGGCCTGGCAGCGGGCGCCGCGCTCGGGCATGCGGAGGTCTCCGCAACGGCTGACGAAGTCCAGCCAGGCGCCATGGTCCCAGGCGTCGTCCACGACCTCGAAACCAAAAGCGGCGGCATAGGCGGAAAGCGTCTCCCGCCGGCGGACATATTCTTCGAGGGGGAAGATGTTGGCATTGCTGAAGAAGATTCCGGGGCGCACGCCGGCCCCCGCCATCCACTCCAGGACGGCCGTGGAGCAAGGGCCGCAGCAGCAGTGCAGCAGCACCCGGGCCGGACGCCCGCCGGTGCGCCGCAGCCCCCCGTCCGGCGTCAGGACGAATCCTTCCGGAAGCGTTGGGGAAAAAGACAATGCTGGCGTTTTCGTGTCCATCATAACAAAGGTACGGTTTTTTCCGTAACATCGCGGCTTTTGGTCCGTCTTATGCAGTGGAAGGCACCATCAACGAAACACGCAATGCTGATCGAACTCCGCGACGTCAACAAGACTTATCAAGGCGCTCAGCCGCTTCACGTACTCAAGGGCATCGACCTGGACATCGACCGGGGCGAGTTCGTGTCCATCATGGGCGCGTCCGGCTCCGGGAAATCCACCCTACTGAACATCCTCGGCATCCTCGACGGCTACGACTCCGGGGAGTACCGCATCGACGGGACGCTGATCAAGGACCTCAGCGAAAGGCAGGCGGCCGAATACCGCAACCGCATGATCGGCTTCATCTTCCAGTCGTACAACCTGATCGGTTTCAAGACCGCCGTCGAGAACGTGGAACTGCCCCTCTTCTACCAGGGCGTCCCCCGCCGGGAGCGGTACCGCCGCGCGATGGAATACCTCGACCGGATGGGGCTCACGGACTGGGCCGGCCACTACCCCAACGAAATGTCCGGCGGACAGAAGCAGCGGGTGGCGATCGCCCGCGCCCTGGTCACGAAACCCGACATCATCCTCGCGGACGAACCCACCGGCGCCCTCGACTCGAAGACGTCCGTGGAGATCATGGAACTGCTCCGGGAACTCAACCGGAAGGACCGCCTCACCATCATCGTCGTCACGCACGAGAGCGGCGTGGCGAACGTCACCGACAAGATCGTGCACATCAAGGACGGCGTCATCGGCGCCATCGAGGAGAATTCCCGCCACGACGCATCCCCCTTCGGAGAAACCACCCTGATGAAATGAAAGACCTGCTGCAAGAGATCTGGAGCAACCTCCGGCGCAACAAGCTGCGTACCTGCCTGACAGGGTTCGCGGTCGCCTGGGGCATCTTCATGCTCATCCTCCTGCTGGGCGCCGGCAACGGCCTCATCCACGGCATCGAGGGCAACAGCGGCAACTACATGGCCAACTCCATCAATGCCTGGGGCCGGACGACGACGCTCCCCTGGGACGGCATGAAGGAAGGACGGAGGATCACCCTGAAGGACGAAGACGCGCTCCGCACGAAAGACGCCCCCTTCGACGAGCACGTCGACGAAGTGGCCACGGCCATCTACCAGTCCGGCCTCACGGCCGTCTACGGCAGCGAATACACGAACAGCTACCTGATGGGCGTCGAACCCGGCTTTGCGGCCATGGAGAAACTCGAGCTGATGTACGGGCGGTTCGTGAGCGACCTGGACATGAAGGAACAGCGCAAGGTGGTCGTCATGGGAAGCAACGAGGCGCGGGAACTGCTCGGCGCCTCCGACGCGCGGGAAGCGGGGCTTTCCGTCCGCGAGAAGGCGGAAAAGGCCCGCAAGCTGATCGGGAAACACGTGAACATCAACGGCATCCCCTTCCGGGTCGTGGGCATCATCCGGCCGGACGAGCGGGGCGGCGGGTCGCGGATGTACATCCCGATGAGCACGCTGCGCACCCTGTACCGGCGCGGGGACACCGTCGACGAACTGTACTTCTCCTTCCACGGCCTGAAGACCAAGGAAGCGAACGAGGCCTTCGAAAAGCAATACCGGACGAAACTGAACCTCGCGCACCGGGCCGCGCCGAACGACAACAACGCGATCGGCATCTGGAACCGGTTCACGATGAACATGGAGATGGAGGGGGCGACGGGCATCCTCCGGACGGCCCTCTGGATCATCGGCATCCTCACCCTGCTGAGCGGCATCGTGGGCGTGTCGAACATCATGCTCATCTCCGTCAAGGAACGCACGCACGAACTGGGCATCCGGAAGGCCATCGGCGCCACGCCGGGCTCGCTGCTGCGCCTCATCCTCACGGAGAGCGTCCTGGTGACCGGTTTCTTCGGCTATATAGGGATGTTCCTGGGCGTCGTGGCCACGGAATACCTCGACAAGATCTCGCAGAACATGGTCATGGACGTGGGACTTTTCAAGATGACGGTGTTCAAGGACCCGACCGTCGGACTCGGCGTCTGCCTGGGCGCGACGCTGCTGCTCGTCGTTGCGGGCACCCTCGCCGGACTGGCGCCCGCCCGACGGGCGGCGCACGTGCGGCCGATCGAAGCATTGAGAGCGGAATAGAACATGATGGGACGTTTTTTCGACAAAGACCGGTTCAAGGAAATCCTGGACACCCTGTCACGCAACCGGGGGCGCACCCTGCTGACGGGCTTCGGGGTCTTCTGGGGCATCTTCATGCTCATCCTGCTGGTCGGCGGCGGAAAGGGCGTCAAGCAGCTGGTGGCCGGATCGCTGAACTCGTTCTCCTCGAACGCGGCGATGGTCTGGAGCGACCGGACCAGCAAGCCCTACAAGGGGCTCGGGAAGGGGCGCTGGTGGAGCCTGTCGATGGGCGACATCGACCGGCTGGCCGCCCTGGTCCCGGAGTTGGACGTGGTCTCGCCGCAGAGTTTCGGCTGGGACCGGCCCGTCGCGACCTACGAAGAACGCACTTCCAGCATCAACATACGGGGCCAGCGGGCCGACTATGCCCGCATCGAGGCGCCCACCATCCGGTACGGCCGGTTCATCTCCGAGATGGACGTCGCGCAGGCGCGCAAGGTCTGCGTGATCGGGAAACAGGTCTGGCAGAACCTCTTCCCGGGCGGGAACGACCCGACGGGCAAACGGATCCGGATCGGCGCGTCGTACTACACGGTGATCGGGGTGGACTACAACGACCACAGCGTGGTAAACATCAACGGACGGGGCGACGAGGCCGTCGTGATCCCCATCACGACCGTGCAGCGGCTCTACAACAAGGGCGACGCGGTGGACGTGATCGCGGTGACGGCCCGGGAAGGCGTGGTGATGAGCGACATCCTTCCGAAAATCCGCGCGGCGGTGGCTTCCGGGCACCAGGTCGACCCGACCGACGAGAAGGCGGTGACCATCCTCAACACGGAGATGTTCTTCGCCATGATCGACAGCCTGTTCAAGGGGGTGAACATCCTCATCTGGCTGATCGGCATCGGCACCCTGCTGGCCGGGGTGATCGGCGTGTCGAACATCATGATGGTGACGGTGCGGGAGCGCACGTCCGAGATCGGCATCCGCCGGGCCATCGGGGCGACGCCCCGGATGATCCTGTCGCAGATCATGACGGAGAGCCTCGTGATGACCATCGTGGCCGGTGCGGCGGGCCTGGTGCTGGCCGTGGTGATCCTGGACGGACTCGAACTGGCGAACACCACCGACGGCATCCTGAAAGCGCACTTCCAGGTGGGCTTCTGGACGGCGGCCGGCGCGGTGCTGATGCTTTCGGTCCTGGGCGTGGCGGCGGGGCTGGCGCCGGCCGCCCGCGCGATGAAGATCAAGCCCGTGGATGCGATGCGGGACGAATGAGAAGACAAAAAACAACGACGATATGAAGAAATACATCAAGTACATCGTGCTGGGCGCCATCGCCCTCGTCTTCCTGGGGACCTTCTGGCACCTGTGGAAGAAATCGCGGCCGGAGGCCGTCGAATACGAAGAGGAGACGGTCGTCCGCACCTCCCTGCAGAAGGTGACCGTCGTCACCGGGGCCATCGAGCCGCGCGACGAGGTGAACATCAAGCCGCAGATCAGCGGCATCATCTCCGAGATCGTCAAGCGGGCCGGTGAAACGGTCCGCGAGGGAGAGGTCATCGCCCGGGTGAAGGTGATTCCGGAAATGGGGCAGCTGAGCGCCGCCCAGAGCCGGGTCCGCATCGCCGAGATCAACCTCAAGCAGGCGCAGACCGACTTCGACCGGGAGCAGGCCCTCTACGACCAGCGGCTGGTGAGCGCGGAGGAATACGACAAGGTGCGGCAGGCCCTCGCGCAGGCCAAGGAGGAGAAATCGGCGGCGGACGAGTCGCTGGAAGTCATCCGGGACGGCGTGTCGCGGCGCAACGCGACGGCGTCCTCCACCCTCATCCGCGCGACGGTGTCCGGACTCATCCTGGACATCCCCGTGAAGGTGGGCAACTCGGTGATCCAGAGCAACACCCTCAACGACGGCACCACCATCGCGACCGTGGCCGACATGGACGACCTCATCTTCCGGGGGAACCTGGACGAGACGGAGGTCGGCAGCGTCGACGAGGGGACGCCGATGACCATCACGCTCGGCGCCCTGCAGGGCGTCCAGCTGGACGCCACGCTGGAGTACATCTCGCCGAAGGCCGTCCAGAACAACGGGGCGAACCAGTTCGAGATCAAGGCCGCCGTGAAGCCGCAGGAGGGCGTCCGGATCCGTTCGGGCTACAGCGCCAACGCGCAGATTGTCCTGGATAAGGCCGACTCGGTGCTGGCCGTGCCGGAGGGAACGATCGCCTTCGAGGGCGACTCCACCTTCGTGTACAAAGTCGGCGCGAAAGGGGAATATGAAAAGACGCCCGTGACGACCGGCCTGAGCGACGGCGTGATGATCGAGATCGGCGAAGGGCTGCAGGAAGGGGACCGCGTGCGCGGCAACCGGAAGTTCAACGAAAAGAAGCACTAGCCATGAAGCGCCTTCTCCTCCTCATCGCCCTGGCCGTCTGCCTGGACGGCGCGGCCCAGGAACATACCGGGCCGTGGACGCTCGGCGACTGCATCGCCCGCGCGCTGGAGCGCAACATCTCCCTGCAGCAGCGCGACTTGCAGGTGCGCCAGCAGGAAATCGAACTGGACAACGCGCGGGGCAGCCGCCTGCCTTCCGTAAGTTCCTCCCTCAGTGAAAACTTCTCGTTCGGCCGCGGTCTGACGGCCGACAACACCTACTCGAACACCAACACCACCAGCACCGGCATCAACGTCGGGGCCTCCGTTCCGGTCTTCCAGGGATTCCGCCTGAAGAACGCCGTGCGGCAGGGCGAACTCAACCTCGAGGCCGCCACCGCCGACCTCGGAGCGGCCCGGGACAACATCCGAGTGGCCGTGGCACAGGCCTATGTGCAGAGCCTCTACAACCTGGAACTGCTGGACGTGGCGCGCCGCCAGGTCGGCATCGACTCGCTCCAGACCGAGCGGCTCGTGCAGTTGGAACGGTCGGGCAAGGCCAGCCCCGCCGAAGTGGCCCAGCAGCGGGCGGAACTCGGACAGAGCCGGCTCGGCGCCACGCGGGCGGCGAACAACCTGCATCTGTCGCTGCTCGACCTCGCGCAGCTGCTCGAACTGCCTTCTGCCGAAGGATTCACCATCGTCCGGCCGGAAGCCATGGTCGAGGGCCTGCTGCTGCCGGCGCCGGAGGCCGTCTACGAGGACGCCGTGGCGGAGCGGGACGTCATCCGGGCGGAAGAACTGCGGCGCGACGCTTCGGAATGGACGGTGCGCATGGCGAAGGGGGCGTTCCTGCCTTCGCTCAGCCTGTCCGGCGGCGTCGGCACCAATTACTATACGCTGAGCGCCGCCCCTTCCGCTTCGTTCTTCGACCAGATGAAGAACAATTTCAGCCAGTTCCTGGGCCTGAGCCTGTCGGTGCCGGTCTTCACCGGCCACCAGAACCGGAACCAGGTCCGCGCGGCGACGCTGAGCCAGCATTACCAGGCGCTCCAGCTGGAGCAGACGAAGAAGACGCTGTTCAAGGAGATCCAGCAGGCGTGGAGCAATGCGGTCGTGGCGCAGGAGCGGTATGCCAGCGGGCTGGAAGCGGCGCAGGCGGCGCGGGATGCGTTCGAGCTGGTGAAAGGGCGCTATGAGAACGGGAAGGCGAATGTAGCGGAATTCGCGCAGTCGCGGGATGCGATGCTCCGGGCCGAATCCGAGGTGGTGCAGGCGCGTTACGAGCTGCTGTTCGGCGCCCGCCTGCTCGATTTCTACCGCTCCGGCGAGATGACGTTCTAGGGCCTTCCCCGTGGTCAATGGAAGAGGAGGACGGCGCTTTCGGGCGTGATGTCGAGGGTGACGTCGGCGCCCATCAGCAGCGGCGCGTTGCTGCCGCCGTGCCCGGCCGGGAAGCCGCAGCAGACGGGGATGCCCAGGGGACGGAAATACGCCGTCAGCATGGCCTCCACGCTGGGATAGTCCAGATCGGCGCCGCAGGCGTTGAAACGGCCCAGGATGACGCCCCGGACATGCTCGAGCACCCCGTGGACGCGGAGCATCTGGAAATACCGGTCGATGGCATGGTAGGATTCTTCCGTCTCCTCGATGAAGAGGATGAGGTCGTCGGCCGAGGTCAGGAAGTCATACGGTGTGCCGGCCAGGGCGGCGAAGGTGCACAGGTTGCCGCCGACCAGCCGGCCGTGCGCACGGCCGGGGACATTGCATTCGTGGGCGGGCACTTCGTACAAGGGGAGGTAACCGCGCAGCATTTCGCGCAGCACCTGGCAGTCTTCGTCTTCACCGTCCGTCGAGGCGATCGAGGATCCGCCCGGACCGTGGATGCTGGCGACACCTGCGCAGACCGAAAGGCTGTGAAGGGTGGTGATATCGCTGAATCCGACCAGCCACTTCGGATGCGCCGTGAAGGCTTCCGGCGGAATCATGCCCGCAAGGCGGATGGTTCCGTAGCCGCCCCGCTGGCAGATGACCGCCTTGACGGAAGGGTCGTTCAGGGCGCGGAGGAGGTCTTCGGCGCGCTGCGCATCCGTTCCCGCATAGGCGCCGGCATGAAGGCTGTCGACATACTGCCCGAAAAGGGGCACATAACCCCACCGGCACAGGATCTCCTCGGTCTTCGGTTTCCATTTCGGATCGGAGTGGTAGGCGGGAGACAGGATGACCACCGTATCGCCCGGCTGCAGCGCCGGCGGCATCGTGCAGGGCACCTGGCCCGCCGCGGAAAGGGCGGCGGCGAGGACGGCGAAAAAGAAGAGACAGCGTTTCATCGGACTGCGAACGGTTCTTTCCTGCAAAAATAGTGTTTTTCCGCCGCATATGCTATCTTTGCGGAAAAGGAAAGGAAAATGGGAAAGCGCAGGATGCCGAACACCTATGTGCTTATCGCGGCGCTCATTGTCTTGTGCGCCGTGGCCACCTGGGTCGTTCCCGGCGGACAGTATGTCACCGCGGAAGACGGATCGGTCGCCTACGAGGCGGCCGACGCCGTGCCCCAGACCTGGCAGGTGTTCTCCGCCGTCTACCACGGCTTCGTCAAGCAGGCCGGAATCATCGTCTTCATCCTCGTGGTGGGCGGCGCGTTCTGGCTGCTGAACGCCACCGGCGCCGTTTCGGCCGGCATCACCCGGTTCATCACCGCCGTCGGGAAGCGCGACACCTGGGTGCTGGCCGCCCTCACGGTGCTCTTCTCGCTGGGCGGAGCCGTGTTCGGGATGAGCGAGGAGACGATCCCCTTCGTCGGCATCGTCGTACCGCTCGTCGTATCGATGGGATATGACGCCCTGATGGGCATGCTGGTCGTCTACGTGGCGGCCAACATCGGTTTCTCCGCCGCCTTCCTGAATCCCTTCACCGTCGGCATCGCGCAGGAGATGGCCGGACTGCCGCTCTTTTCGGGCATGGGATACCGGTTCTTCTGCTGGGCCCTGCTCACGGCCCTGACCGTCGGAGCCGTCCTCCTGTACGCCCGGCGCAGCAAAAACACGCCCGCGCAGGAAGCCGCCGCCGAAACGGCCGCGCCGCCGACCCGCCGGCAGGTCTGGATTCTCATCGTCCTGGGCCTCACCGTCGCCGCCCTGGTCTGGGGCGTCACGCGCCACCAGTGGTATCTTCCGGAAATCACCGCCCTCTTCCTGGCCATGGGCATCGTCTGCGGCCTGATCGCCGGCTTCCCGGCCGGCCGCATCGTCGACGAACTGCTCGCGGGCGCCAGGGACATCCTCTCCGCCGCCCTCGTGGTGGGTGTGGCGTCCGGGATCATCGTCATCCTCCAGGACGGACGCATCATCGACAGCATCCTCCACGGCCTGCAGGAAGGGCTCGACGGCACCGGGCCGCTGGCTTCGCTGGGGGCGATGTACGGCATCCAGGCCGTCATCAACTTCCTGATTCCCAGCGCGACGGCCAAGGCGGCGATCACGATTCCCATCATGGCCCCGTTCTCCGACATGGTCGGCGTGGCGCGCCAGGCGATGGTGCTGGCCTTCCAGTTCGGAGACGGATTCACGAACATGCTTACGCCGACGTCCGGCGTGCTGATGGCTTCGCTGGCGATGGCGCGGATTCCCTACGGCCGCTGGCTCCGGTGGATCTGGAAAGCCGTCCTCGTCCTGCTGGCCGCCGGATTCGTCCTGCTGGCCTTCGCCCCGTGGAAATGATCCGCCGCTAGCGGGCCTCGAAGACGACGACCTGCGCGTCGCGCGGGCCGAGCGGCACCTCCACCGACACCTTCCCGTCCTTGCAGACACCGATCTTCCGGCGTCCCTTTTCCGTGACGACGCTGATCCGGCAGCGGCCCTGCAGTCCGTAATCGGCCAGGTCGAAACGAAGCGGCACGGTGCAGCCTTCATCCGCGATGTTGGCCAGCGAGAAGGCCAGGGAGCCGTCGGCCGCTTTCCAGCCGCCGGAATAAAGCGTCGGCTCCGCCCGGCGTTCGCTCGAAACGGTGCTGCCCGTCCGCCCGGCATAGATGGAGATCCGCGACAGATCGATCTCCTGCATCGGAGAGACAACCGAGGCCGGAACCCGGGTATAGACCCCGTGCAGCAAGTATTTCAGCGCCCGCCGGCGCACGTTGACGATCCGGCGCAAGTACGCCATTTCCAGGGGCTTCTCGTCCCAGAGGAAGGGGTGATAGTTGGCCAGGGTGGGCTGCATGCCCCAGACGAACGCGCGGGACTGTTCCATCCGGAACTGCATGTCGAAATCGGCGGGCAGGCTCGTCTCGCGGTTCGCCGGCCGGTATTCGTCGGGCCACAGTTCATCATAAGGAGGATAGACCAGCGAACTGTAGCTGCCGTAGGTGACGGCATAGTCGTGATAGACCGCCTGGTAGAGCGGGATGGTTTCCGCCCCCGTGCCCAGATAGCGTTCGCGGCTGTTCTCGAGGGTCAGGAAAAGGTCCAGCGCCGGGATCCAGTCTTCGCCGGACCCCTCGCCGGCCAGGGTGGCCGGGCAGCGGCTCCGGATGTCGTCCGTCAGCTTGCGGAAGGACGTCGTCCAGTAATTGCCGCCGCCGGGACGGTGCGGATGGTCGGTGGCGAAACAGGGGATGTTCATGCAGGCCTGGTCCATGTAGACGCCGGCCACTCCGTACCGGTTCACGACGGTGTCGGCCAGGGTGGCGTACCGGTTGCGCCAGAAATCCGTCGCCATGCACATCGCCGTGATCTGGCGGCCGGTAAAGACGTTGGCGGCATAGGAATAGAGCCCGCCGTCCGCGGTCCGGGCGGCATAGCGGCCGGCCCCCTCCTCCTTCCAGCTGCGGGTGGAATTCCCCCACTGGAACGAATTCATGTAGACCAGGCAGTGGATGCCCTTCCGCACCGCCTTCCGGACGGCCTTCACGAAGGAATCCCTGCCTTCCCGCGGCGGGATGTATTCGGGGAATCCTTCGTCATAGGAGCAGCCGTGCCACCAGTGCCAGAAGACGCTCACGCGGCGTCCCGTCCGCCGCTTCAGGTCGGCGGCTTCCGGGAGGACGTTCTCCGACCGGCCCCGGTTCCAGATCCACAGGTCGGTCTTGCGGACCCACTTGGGCGTCCGTCCCTGATGGAAACGGCTCTCCCGGCACCAGCGCTGGCGGACCGCCCACGCGCGGTACATTTCCGCCGCGCGCAGCCAGTCTCCCTGGAAAGGGCCGACGACGGCCTCGTAAGGCATCTGAAAGGTGTCGGCATCGTCCCACGGCAGGGAATGGCCCATCCGCCAGTCCGTCGTCTGCTCCTGGAAACCGACCTCCGTATACTTGACGAAGGAGAGCGTGTCGTTCGAACCGAAATAAAGGCCCTGCCCCGCGTCGTCGTACAGGGCGATCAGCTGCATCGACAAGCTGCCCGGACTGCGCCATGCATGGGAGACCCGCGGACGCTCCGCGCTGACGCCCGCACGGGGCGCCCGGATCAGGCTCCCCAGCCAGGTGGAAGCGGCCAGCTGTTCGCCTTCCCCGCCGGGCCGGAAGGTGCTGATGACCGGAAAGAGGATTTCGTGCGCCTGCAGGGGGCGGAGCCCCTCCACGGAAAGCGACCAGTAGGTCAGCGGGGAACCCTCCTCCAGCCGGACATGGGCGGTGACCCGGGTGCCCTCCCCCGTCCAGCGGACATCGAGGGCATCCTCGCCGGAAGGATCGATCGAAACCTGCAGCGGCTGCTCCGGATGCCAGAACGACCCGTCCCTGCGCACGACCGTCCACAGGTCGCGGGAAGGGGCCGTCAGGAGTTCCCGGCCGGCCGCTTCGTCCCGGAAGGAGACGAGCGCGCCGGTTTCCCCGTCGAAAGAAAGACTGACGATTCCGTTGCCGACCGTGACCGGACCGGCCTGCGCCGACAGGCTCAGCAGCACGGCGCACAACGAGGCGAAGACGCCTTTTCTCATAGTTTCACCTTCACCGAAGCGCGGCGCTCCGAAGGAATGCCGTACTGGTTGACGGTTTCGACGGAAACGCGCAGGAGATTCGCCGACGGACGAGGAAGGCGGACCGCCATCTCCGGAGGCGGGACGGGGCGGGTATTGTCACCGTTCCGGTCGAAGGACTGATACTCCCCCTTTTCCGGGAACCGGACCGCCAGCACATCGTCCACATAGATGTTGAAATAGCCGATGCCGGACTCCGGGTCGGCTTCCGCCTGCCAGCGGACGAGGAGCGAATAACCGTCGGAACTGACCTGCACCCCGGTG
>JAEEGL017127092.1_pt1 | contig 19796 bp, 22 predicted proteins | sample 9134231 | NCBI WGS metagenome assembly JAEEGL01 (sample SAMN16246548, study PRJNA631951) | gut metagenome | biome: gut microbiome; feature: rumen; material: fiber-attached | host: Bos | place: Iran: Karaj | collected 2018-10 | reverse complement strand
GTCAAACTCGTGTACCTTTATCATTGAAGATACCTTTTCGTCAGTTGCAATAGGCAACAGGTTTGCTATGTTCATACCCTTTGCCGTTCTGCTTGCTTCAGGCACTTCGTAGCATTTTAGGCGGTATACTCTGCCCTTGTCGGTAAAGAACAGAACATAATCGTGGCTGTTTATGATGAACATATCCTTAGGTATGTCCTCTTCACGCCTTGTCATACCGCTTATGCCCTTGCCGCCGCGGCGCTGCAGACGGTATGTATCAACAGGCAAACGCTTGATATATCCGAACTCGGTCATTGTAAGCACGCAGTCTTCTCTCGGGATAAGCTCCTCAATGTCAACCTCGCCGCTTACGCTGCATATCTCGGTCCTTCTTGCGTCGCCGAATTTGTTTCTGATGGCGATTATTTCATCTTTTACTATGCCGAGCTGAAGCTGATGGCTTGCGAGTATCTCTTTATACTCTTTGATCTTTTCAAGCAGTTCTGCTATTTCGTTCTCTATTTTGTTGCGCTCTAAGTTTGTAAGCTGTCCCAAACGCATCTGCACGATTGCCTGCGCCTGAATATCGTCAAGCTCAAAGCGGTCGCAAAGTCTTGTTTTTGCCTCTGTAAGGTCTTTTGAGCTTCTTATTATTGCGATAACCTCATCAATATAATCTATCGCTATCTTTAAGCCCTCTAATATGTGATTTCTCTCTTCGGCTTTTCTCAGATCAAATGCTGTTCTGCGTTTTATTACATCAACCTGGAAGTCTATGTAATTTGTAAGCATATCCTTGAGAGAAAGTATCTTCGGCTCGCCATCTACAATGGCAAGCATAATTATACCGTAAGATATTTGAAGCTGGCTCATTGTGTAAAGCTTGTTGAGAACTATCTGAGGAGACGCGTCTTTTCTGAGATCTATCTCTATGTGCATACCCTCTTTGCTTGAGTGGTCCTCAATGTTGGTTATGCCGTCTATACGCTTGTCTTTTACAAGGTCTGCTATAGACTCTACAAGTCTTGCTTTATTTACCTGATAAGGCAATTCTGTTACGATTATCTTAAATTTTCCGTTTTTGCCTTCAACTATTTCCGCACGGGAGCGCACCGTAATTTTTCCTCTGCCGGTTGCGTATGCGGCTCTTATGCCTGCCTTGCCCATAATGATTCCCGCTGTCGGAAAATCGGGTCCTTTTATATGCTCCATAAGCTCCTCAAGGGTAGCCTCGGGGTTGTCTATAAGGCAGCATATTGCGTCTATCGTCTCGCCCATATTGTGCGGCGGAATGTTTGTCGCCATACCGACTGCGATACCCGTTGAACCGTTAACAAGAAGATTCGGGAATCTTGACGGCAAAACAACAGGTTCTTTTGTGGTGTCGTCATAATTAGGTACAAAATCAACAGTTTCTTTTTCTATATCCGCAAGCATCTGCATTGCGAACTTGCTCATTTTAGACTCGGTATAACGGTAAGCGGCAGGCGGATCTCCGTCTACCGAACCAAAGTTTCCGTGTCCGTCTACAAGCATATATCTCATAGAAAAGTCCTGTGCAAGTCTTACAAGCGCGTCATAAACAGATGCGTCTCCGTGAGGGTGATATCTACCCAAAACGTCGCCGACAGTTGCGGCGCATTTTTTGTAAGGCTTGTCGGGTGTTAGATTATTCTCGTAATAATTATAGATAATTCTCCTGTGAACGGGTTTTAAACCGTCACGAACATCCGGCAATGCTCTTGCCACTATTACGGACATAGAATAATCAAGGAAAGACTTTTCCATTTCGTCTTTTATTTCTACACCTATTATTTTTTCGCCCTGGGGCTTTATAATTTCCATTTTTATTTATTCACCTCAATTATTATACATCCAAGTTTCTTACGTATTTGGCGTTTTTCTCGATAAACTCACGCCTGGGCTCAACCTTGTCGCCCATAAGTATGGTAAACGTTTCGTCTGCGGCAACCGCGTCCTCAAGCTCAACTCTCAGCATAGTTCTTGTGGCAGGGTCCATAGTTGTCTCCCACAATTGGTCAAAGTCCATTTCACCAAGACCTTTGTAACGCTGTATTTCATATTTGCCCTGAATACCGTTGATGATAGCGTCTCTTTCTTCATCGGAGAAAGCGTATTGATGTGCTTTTCCCTTTGTTATCCTGTAAAGCGGCGGTTGAGCGATATATATGTGTCCTTCTTCTATAAGCGGACGCATAAATCTGAAGAAGAATGTAAGCAAAAGCGTTCTTATGTGCTGACCGTCAACGTCGGCATCAGCCATTATTATTATTTTGCCGTATCTTAATTTGCTTATATCAAACTCGTCGCCTATTCCCGTGCCGAGAGCCGTTATTACCGGCATAAGCTTGTCGTTGCCGTATACTTTATCAAGACGGGCTTTTTCAACATTCAGCATTTTGCCCCACAGCGGCAAAATAGCCTGATAGCGTCTGTCTCTGCCTTGCTTTGCGGAGCCGCCTGCGGAATCTCCCTCTACGATATATATTTCTGTTTCTTCACTGTTTCTGCTTTGGCAGTCCGCAAGCTTACCGGGAAGTGAAGCCGACTCGAGAGCTGATTTTCTTCTTACAAGGTCTCTCGCTTTTCTTGCGGCTTCTCTCGCTCTTGCAGAAGCAAGCGCTTTTTCAAAGATAGCCTTTGCCGTGGCGGGGTTCTCTTCAAGATAAACAGACAGTTTTTCCTGAAGTAGTCTGTCTACCATTGTTCTTATTTCTGTGTTGCCGAGCTTTGCTTTTGTCTGACCCTCAAACTGGGCTTCTCTCAGCTTTACGCTTATTATTGCGGTAAGACCTTCTCTTACATCTTCTCCGCTCAAGCTTTTATCGCTTTCTTTCAGGATATTGAATTTTCTGGCGTAGTCGTTCATTACACGTGTAAGAGCGCGCTTAAAGCCCTCTTCGTGCGTACCGCCGTCGGTTGTGTGTATGTTGTTGGCAAATGATAACAAAAGCTCGTTATAGCTGTCGTTATACTGCATTGCTACTTCTACGGAAGTAGTGTTATCCTCATTTGTTGTCTGGAAATAGAGGATATCGGGATGTATTACATCAAGCGATTTTTTCTTATGCAGATATTCAACAAATGATGAAATACCGCCTTCATACAGGAAATCCTTTTTGATAATATTTTCGGGGTCTCTCTCGTCGCGCAGTTCTATGTGAATACCCGCGTTCAAAAAAGCCTGTTCTCTAAGCCTTGTTGCAAGAACACTGTAATCAAACACGGTAGTTTCTTTAAATATTTCAGGATCGGGCTTAAATATTACTTCTGTTCCGCTTACTGTTCCGTGACCGATAAGTTCGAGATCGGTTATTGTGTTTCCACGCTCAAAACGTTGTTTATATACATCTTTTCCGTCACAAACAGTAACCTCAAGCCATGTTGAAAGCGCGTTTACAACAGATGCGCCCACACCGTGCAAGCCGCCCGATACCTTATATCCGCTGCCGCCGAATTTACCGCCTGCGTGCAGAACAGTGAACACAACAGTTACTGCAGGTATACCCATTTTAGACTGTACGCCTACCGGTATTCCTCTTCCGTTATCGGTAACTTTTATTATGTCACCGGGAAGTATTGCAACGTCTATCTTGTCGCAATATCCTGCCAGCGCTTCATCAATCGAGTTATCAACAATTTCATATACAAGATGGTGAAGTCCTCTCGGTCCCGTAGAACCTATGTACATTCCGGGTCTTTTTCTTACAGCCTCAAGACCTTCAAGCACCTGTATTTCATCGGCGTCGTATTTTTGTTCTGTTTTAGTTATTTCTATGTTATCATTAATTTTATTTTCCAATTTATTTTCCTCCAAAATAACGGATTGTAATATTATTTAATCGTGGGTATATATTTTGTACTGCCTTCAGCGTCGTTAGTCTCATAATCGGGGACGCTGCTTTTGGGAACATATTTTTTAACGTTTTCTTTTTTAGTTTCCTCAGATGCACTATTGTTTTCCGAAGTTTTCTTTATTTTTATGGGAACAAGCTTGAAAAACAGCGGAAATGTCACATATACCGCCAAAAAAGGGATTATTGACAACACTATTCCCTTTATACTCTCTTTAAATGCCACCGTTCCGAAATAAATTCCGCACACAGCCGCTAAAACGATCAAAAGATATATTACGGGGTTATATTTGATATTTGAATATCTTTTGCAATGATCACAGCTGTATTCTCCGTCGTGCATGTGTGTTGCGGCATACAGAAAAGATATTTTTTTTCCGCAATAAGGACATTTTTTACCGTATTTTTTTTTACTCAAGCTTAACATCTCCGAATGATCAAATTTATATTAAATTTTGCTTTATTCTTTTTAAAAGAACAGAGCTTTGATACTGACAAATATATAAGCTTACGCCTTTTTGGTCATTGTAAATTATAAATGATTTAGGAAGCTCGTCTAAACTTACCGTTATAATATTTTTTATGTTGATGTTTATAAAATCTCTGCCCTTTTTTGTTACCGTGCAATTATCAAGATCAAAGATTCCAACAATGTTTTCCGAATTTATGATCGTATCTCCGCCAATGTTCAAATACATAATATCACTGCTTAATTTGTTTTTTTACTACACCGTTTTTAACATTAAAAACCTTGCCCTTTGCAAGCTTTCCCACACTTGAAACATCACAGCAGGTAATAAAGACCTGTCTGCCGTGAATATTGTTCATAATATATTTTTGCCTGTTTAAATCAAGCTCGCTTAAAACATCATCAAGTAATATTATCGGTTCTTCTCCAACATAATCTTTGATTATCTCCGCTTCGGCAAGCTTTAAAGAAAGCACAACGCTCCTTTGCTGTCCCTGAGAAGCATAAGCCCTCGCACGCGAGCCGTTTATGAATATATCAAGATCATCTCTGTGTATACCGCAGGACGTAGACTTATTCTGCAAATCTTCTTCTCTGTTTTTCTTAAGCGCAGACAAAAACGCTCTCGATATTTCTTCGCTTGATAAATTATCTTCGCAGTCATAAGAAAACGCATATTTCATTTCAAGCTTATCGTTGTCCGATGAAAGTCCGTTATGATATTTATCGGCTTTTTCGCATATAAGATTAAAATATTTAAGTCTTTGTTCGGTTATGGCTCCGCCAAGCTTTGCAAGATGCTCGTCCCAAATATAAAGCGTGTCGTATAATTCCTTTTTATAAGGTATTTCTTTAAGTAAGGCGTTTCTTTGGTTAAGAGTCTGGTTATACTTATTAAGCGTATCCGAATACCGCGGTTTAATTTGAGATATTGCGTTATCTATAAATTTTCGCCTTTCTGCAGGTCCGTTTTTTACAAGAGCCAAATGATCCGGTGAAAAAATAACCGAGCATATACTTCCCGAAAGCTGAGACGCGCTGCTTTTTTCTATACCGTTTAGTGTTACAAGCTTTTTGCCTTCACAGATCGTAATTTCTGCGGTTTGTTCTCTTTGTGCGGATTTAAAATTAAGCGAAAGCTTCATATAATCCCGCTCAAAGCCTATCAATTCATTATCCTTTGCTCCTCTGAAAGATCTGCTTCCGCAAAAAAGCCACAAAGCCTCAAGCAAATTTGTTTTTCCTTGGGCATTGTCGCCGTAAATAATGTTTATACCATCATCAGGCAATATAAAATTATCTTTTAAGTTTCTGTAACCTTCAAACTGAAGCCTGGTGATGTTCATAATTATATATAACTCCTATTATTCGGCTTTTACTATCTGTGATCGATATTCGGCAAAATCTCCCGGATATACCTTTTTTCCTCTCATTGTGCAAACTTCGCCGTTTAACTTTACTTCTCCGTTTTGAATTATAAACTTAGCCTGACCGCCTGTTTCGGTTATTCCCGCAAGCTTTAAAAGCGTGTCAAGTCTTATAAAATCGTCTGTTATCTTTATTATAATTTCGCTCATAATTTTATATCCTTTTATGACAGTCTCATCGGAAGAACTATAAACAGGAATGAATCTCCGTCAAGCGGCATAATTTTAAGCGGCTTTCTTGCTCCGTTAAAGTCCATTTTTATTTTATCGGTATCGCAGTTTCTCAAGGCGTCAAGCAAATATCTGTTGTTAAAACCTATTGTTAACGGCTCGCCGCTTACCATAATATCAAGTGATTCGTCTGCGCTGCCAACAGACGTTATAGACGAAAAATTTATACCGTCGTTATTTATAACACATGTAACGGGGCTTACAAGCTTATCAAAATTAAGCAAAGCCATACGCTCAATGCACTCTGTAAACGTATTTTTATTTACAACAAAAGATGTTGAGGCTGTGTCGGGAATTGAAGAATTGTAATCTATAAATACGCCGTCAAGTAATCTTGAAACAAGATAATATCCGTTTATTGAGAATGTTACATGTCTTTGTCCCACAATTATCTCTATGTTATCGTCTTCATTTACACTGAATTTAAGGACCTCGGACAATGTTTTTCCGGGAACGATAAATTTCATATCCTCGTTGATATTTACATACTCTTTTCTTATTGCCATTCTGAAACCGTCTACCGCAACAAGGCTAAGTGTTTTTTCGCTTATATCAAACAAAGCTCCCGTGTAAACAGGCTTTTGAATGTTATCGGATATTGCGTAACGTATCTTTTTGATCATATCCTGAAGCAGAGATGCCTTCATAACGATCTTATTCTTCTCCTGATAAGTTGGCAGATCGGGAAATTCTACCGAAGAAATACCCGTAAGCTGATATTTAACGCTTCCGCACTTTATCTCGGTCACAAGCTTATCGTCTGTTGATACATAAACATTGTCGTTCGGGAGCTTATTTATAACATCTACTAAAAGTTTTGCTTTTAAAACAACTTCACCTTCGGATATTATATTCGCTTCCATATCGGATGTTGTTCCTATCTCAAGATCATAAGAACACAGTGATAATTTTCCGTTATATGCCTTGAGAAGGATACCTTCTAAAACCGGAAGAACGGATTTTGACGATACCGTTCTTTGAATATTGTTAAGCTTTTCAAAAAATAATTTTCTGTCACAAGTAAATTTCATGATCCGATTATTCCTTTCGGTGAATAAAAATTTTAAAAAGTGTAAATAATAAAATAATATATATTTTAGTAGTAGTAGTAGGGTATGTTAAAAATATTGATAACCCGAAAAAGTTTTGTATATATCAAAAAAAGGAAAAATTTAAGGTTATTGATTTTTTGTTGAAAGTTTAAAGATATCAACATTGTATAATCAGTCAATGTTGAAATATGTTAAATATTGTTAAACATTATTGAAAGATATGTTAATACTTTTAAGAGCCTTTTATATTTTTTATCATTTCTTCGATCATTACCTTTAGGTTGGAATTTGTGTTCATTTCTTTTTCTATTTGTTTTATACTGTATATGATCGTAGAATAATTTCTTCCGCCGAATTCTTCTCCTATTTTAGATACGGAAAGATGTGTTATTTCTCTTACAAGATAAATTGCTATTTGCCTTGCATGGGAAAGGTCTGCTTTTTTGTTGTTTATTGAGCGAATATCTTCGGCTGTAAAACCGTAGTTTCTTACAACCTCGTCTATTATTCTTTCAACAGTTTGCGGCTTTGGCATATCGGGGTCTGTTATTACGTCTCTTATCGCTTCGTTTGCAAGGTTTATAGACATTCTCTCACCCGATAAAACACACTTTGCTCCTATTTTTTTAACGGCGCCTTCAAGCTGTCTTATGTTTGTTTTAAGCTTGTTTGCAATATATTCGCACATATCGTCGGATATCTCAAGCCCGATAGACTGGGCTTTATTTTTGATTATTGCTATTCTGGTCTCTATGTTAGGCGCCTGAACATCTGCCAAAAGTCCGCTTTCAAACCTGTTTCTTATTCTTTCTTCAAGAGTTTTTATCTCTCTCGGGGGTCTGTCAGATGTAAGCACGATCTGCTTGTCCGATTCATAAAGAGTGTTAAATGTGTGGAAAAATTCTTCTTGTGTAGAATCTTTACCTGCGATAAAATGAACATCGTCAACAAGCAAAACATCGCTTTCTCTGTATCTTTGTCTGAATTCGGGCATTTTGTTTTTCCACAAAGACTCAATAAGCTCGTTTGCAAACACTTCGCCTTTTACATATGTAACACGCATATTTGGATTGTTCTTTTTTATCTCGTTTCCTATGGCGTACATAAGATGTGTTTTTCCTAAGCCTGAGCTGCCGTAAATAAACAGCGGATTATACGCGCCCGCGGGGTTTTGAGCTACTGCCATAGACGCCGCGTGGGCAAATTTATTAGAGGGTCCGACTATATAATTTTCAAAAGTAAACTCTTCATATATATTTTGTTTATAGTCAGAGGTAGTGTTTTCGGGTACGTTCTTTGTTTCCTTTTCTATTTCATCGGGTATGTAAAAATGGATTTTAAAGCCTTCTCCGAATAAATTTCTTACAGCTTCGGTTAAAACTTCGGAATAAGATCTCTCTAAAATATCTCGGTGAAATTGGTTTGGCGCTATAAAATAAGCCGTTTTGTCAAATACATCTATTTTGTATGGCGCAACACGCTTTATCCACGTTTCATAAGCTACTTCAACTAATTTGCTTTTACAGTAATCACATATCAACGGCCATGTTTCGGCAAAAGAATCCATATAAATAATACCTCCTTATTCAATATTCTACTTACAAAGATATCTAAAATTAATTTTATCATAAAAGAATAAAAATTTCAACAACTATATATTTAGTTTTTAAAAATAAAGTGCTAAATTTCGATTTTTATACTATATACGGTACCTTACACGTTTGAAAAAAATTATGAAAAAATGATTATTTAAGCAAAAAATAAGATGATTTATAATGATTGATATAAAAAAACCACTGTGTTATAATTTAGAAAAAATTTTTCGGAGAAAAATATGATAACAATATTGTTTAAAAATGAAAACATAATAGTATGCATAAAGCCAAGCGGCATAATAAGCGAAGATAACGAAAGCAATAATTGTTTACCGAATTTATTAAGAGAGCAGGAAAACTTAAATGAGCTTTTTACCGTCCACAGGCTCGATAAAGAAACATCAGGCGTTATGCTTTATTGCAGAAATAAACGTTCTGCGGCTCATTTTTCCGAAATGATATCTCAAAACAAGATGAAAAAAGAGTATTTGGCGATAATACACTCAAAGCCCGAAAAAGACGAAGCTATATTTTCCGATCTGCTTTTCAGAGATAAAAACAGGGGAAAATCTTATGTAGTAAAAAGAGAAAGAAAAGGCGTTAAAAGAGCCGAACTTTATTATAAATTATTGGCAACCGCAGAAAAAGACGGACAGCTGTTTTCTTTGGTGAAAATAAAACTTAAAACAGGAAGAACACACCAAATAAGGGTACAGTTTTCTTCAAGAAATATTCCTGTTTTAGGCGACAGACGCTACGGCAGCGGGATTAACTGCGGTATGGCTTTATGGTCTTACAGCCTTTCATTTCCCTCTGATAGAGAAAATGAAATGCTGTGTTTTAAAAAATTACCCGATTTTTTAACTGAGCCGTGGGATTTGTTTTGTGAAAATTTGAAAGGTTTATAAAATTAACCGGCAAGGGGTTTATGTAATAAACTTCCCCGCCGGTTTTTTACAAGCAAATAACAAAAGCGCTGAAAAAAAGCCAAATTTATTAAATAGTTATTGTTTTATTGAAAACGGTATGCTATAATTAAAAAAATCTATAATCATAAGTATGCGCATTGATAGAATGCAGGAAAGGCGTGATATTTTTGTCATCAAAAAAACGCAGAAGCTACAGCTCTGTAAATACTTCGGAAGAAAAAAATATAAATCAGGTGCAAAATAAGTCGAAAAGATCATCAACAACAGGTATTACAACTATTTATGCTCCGAAAAACAGAATAGAAGGAATTGCTCAAAGTGTAAGCAAAAATCCTTTGTTTTTAATATTGTGTTTTTTTGTTCCCTTTATAATAATGACAATATGCTTTATTTCCAAAGGTGTTTATCCTTTCGGAGATCAGACTGTTTTATATTCGGACTGCAAGGCTCAGTATTTTCCGTTTATACAGGAGCTTCAAAATAAGCTTCAAAACGGAGGCTCGCTTTTGTATTCCTGGAACACGGGAATGGGCTCCAATTTTATGGCAATGATAGGATACTACATTGCAAGCCCGCTTAACTTTTTGACCGTATTTATCCCCGAAAAGTTTATGACCACGGCTTTGGCTGTAATAATTATGACAAAGCTTTCGTGCGCCTCTTTGTTTACGGGAATATTCATTAAGAATGTATTTAAGCGCAACGATATTTCTCTTGTAGCGTTTGGCTGCTGTTACGCTTTTTGCAGCTTTACGATGGGATATTATTGGAATATCATCTGGCTCGACGGTGTAGCTTTGTTGCCTTTGGTAGCCTTGGGTGTATATAATCTTGTATTCAACAAAAAGTACAAGCTTTATATAATTTCTCTTGCTATTGCTATGACAGCCAATTATTACATCGGCTTTATGCTTTGTGTATTTACAGCTTTGTGGTTCTTTATGCTTTGGATAAAATATCCGAACTATAAAGAAAAGAAGAAAGATTTTCTTTTATCATTGGGTTCTATTGCTTTATACAGCGTTATTGCGATAGGGATAAGCGCCGTTATAGTGCTGCCGTCTTATTTGCAGCTGGGAAATACCGTTGCAAGCAACGATACGATAACGTTCAGTCAATTTTTTGAAGCATACAGCGGAAAAGAAATGATAAATATTCTGGGCAGTATGTTCGGTTTCCAAAACCCGGTAACAATGCAGGGTCTGCCCAACATTTACAGCGGTATGATATGCATTGCACTGTTCGGAATATATTTGGGAAATTCACGTATAAGCTCAAAGGAAAAAGTCGTAGACATAGTATTTATCGTGTTTATGTTCCTGAGCCTTTACCTTAACGGTATGAATTATCTCTGGCACGGAATGCATTTTCCGAACCAGATCCCGTACAGATTTGCGTTTATTTTCTGCTTCTTTATGATAATTACGGCTTACCGCGGATTTACGGTATCGGATTCCTTATCCAACGGAGATCTGGCTGTATCGGGCGTTGTTGCTGTAATTATGCTCATCATCGGTCTTATAGCTTCTTCAAACAAAGACGAATACGCGACGCTTACGATCAACGCGGTATTGGTAAGCCTTGCCGCAATAGTTATTTATATTCTTTTGCTCGCATTAAGAAAAAGCAAACTTGTTCCGCATACCGTTTTTGTGGCGGCGATAAGCATAATAGTAATAGTTGAAATGATAATGAGCTGTTTTACAGGCGTTAAAACAGTGGGAACATCAAATATGGATTACCCGAATAAGCTTAACGCTGTTCAGGCGGCGCTGAGTTATATCGGCGAAAGCGATACCGACAAAGCCTTTTACAGAAACGAAATGACCGATATAAGCTCTAAAAACGATGGCGTTTATTACGGTTATCATTCAATTTCACAATTCTCTTCCACTTCCGATAAGAGAATGATAGACTTTATGGCAAAGTTTGGTATAACCTCAAAAAGAAGCAGCTGGCACTATATGCAAAGCTCGCCTTTGGCAAATTCTTTCTTTAATATAAAGCATCTTATTTCAAGAGACGGATACACCGGCAACGATTCTACACTTACTTATGTTACGTCGATAGAATCTGACAGCGTGTTAAAAGAAATATCAGAAAACGCACCTACAGAGAGCGTAGATGTTTACGACAACAACTATTATCTGCCGCTCGGATTTATGGTAAACAGCGATACATCTTATATAGATGTAAACCGCTACGGCTATGCATTGGATCTGCAAAATGATCTGTTCTCCAAGGCAACAGGTCTTGAGGGCAATATATTTAACGAATTCAAATCTGACTCTTACAGCATTTCCTCCGGTACGATAGAGCCTTTGGAGGGAGGAAGAGAGGGCGAATTCACTTACACCGCCCCGGGAACATCCGAAAAAGCAACATTTGAATATACCGTTCCCACAGACGGAATGGTATACGCTTACGTTAATTTCAGAGACTGCGCAACAAGAATACAGGTGTCAAGCGAAACCATTTCCCGCTCGGTAGATATTGACGCGAGAAGATATGTATGGCCCGCCGGAGATTATAAGGCAGGAGATAAAATAACATTTTCATCCGATTTGTCCGTAGGAGCGTCGGGAACACTGAGAATATTCGTTGCGACATTTGATAAGGCACTTTTTGAAAAGGGTTACGCTATGTTGAACGACGAAACTCTGCAAATGTCCCAGTATACCGACACTTATATAAAGGGTACAATAAACGCAAAGCAAGATGGCATAATGTGGACGTCTATCCCGTATGAAATAGGCGGTTGGAAGCTTTATGTAGACGGAAACGAACAAAATATAACAGAGCTTTGCAATGCGTTTATCGGAGCAAGACTTACCTCGGGAGAGCATACGGTAGAGCTTAAATATCAGCCGCCGGGACTTACAGCGGGAATAGCCGTAACCTGTGTTTCTCTTATAGGCTTTGCCGCGCTTATCGCAGTAGAGATAATCAGACGAAAAAAATCGGAGAAAAAGATAACTGAAAAGCAGGAATGATGTAAATGAAAAAAATATCTGTTATAGTGCCGTGCTACAACGAGCAGGAGGCTTTGCCGTTTTTCTACAAAGAAATAACCCGTATTGCGGATATGATGAATGAAAACGAGTTTGAATTTCTGTTTGTCAACGATGGCTCAAAGGACAACACACTTAACATTTTGCGCGATCTAAGCAAAAAGGACAGCAGAGTGAGATACATTTCCTTTTCGCGTAATTTCGGAAAAGAAGCGGGGATGTACGCCGGCCTTGAAAATTCTACCGGAGATTATGTTGCCATTATGGACGCCGATATGCAGGATCCCCCCGAAATGCTGCCCGAAATGCTGAAGGCATTGGAGCAAGAGGGCTACGACTGCGCCGCGACCAGAAGAACGAACAGAAAAGGCGAGCCGCCGATAAGAAGCTTTTTTGCACGCTGCTTTTATAGGTTGATAAACAAAATGACAACAGTGGAAATTGTAGACGGCGCAAGAGATTTTCGCCTTATGACAAGAAAAATGGTAAACGCCGTGCTGTCGCTTAAAGAATATAACAGATTTTCAAAGGGCATTTTCAGCTGGGTTGGTTTTAAAACAAAATGGCTTGAATATGTAAACAGAGAGCGTGTTGCGGGAGAGACCAAGTGGAGCTTTTGGAAATTGTTCCTGTATTCCATTGAGGGAATAATCGCTTTCACCACCGCTCCCCTGGCGATAGCGTCTGTTGTGGGATTCATTATGTTTGTGCTTTCTATTGTATATGCGATATTTATTGTTGTAAAAACGCTTATATGGGGAGACCCTGCGACGGGATTTCCCACACTTGTGTGCATAATGGTATTTATAGGCGGTATTCAGCTGCTTGTTATGGGTATTTTGGGTCAGTATCTCGCAAAAGCATATTTAGAGACAAAGTCAAGACCTATATATATAATAAAAGAAACAGAAAAAAATAACTCAAACGATAACGATTATATTTAAGGTACGGAGGTAATAAACAATGGCTGATTTTCAATTATATAAAGGAAAACCGCTTGTAAGATGCGGAGATGTGATTTATTATGGAGATCTGCGCGACGATTACGTAATAAGAATGACAATAAAGTCAAAGAAAAAGGTGGGCGACAAAGAATTTGCCGATAAGGTGGCAATTCAGCTTATGAGTACGGATATGAGCCTTTCACCGCGTAAGCAGGTGATAAAGGCAAGCGAAAAAGACAGCCTTTACCTTGCAATGGATATTGCCGCCGTGTGGCTCGACAGAGCATTGGCGGGAAAAAGCTGATTTATGATTTGTTAAAATGGCATTTTAAAGCCGGGAGAAATGTTGGAACAGACGTTTCTTCCGGCTTTTTAGTAGACACGAACACTGTTCGTCGGCTATATCGGCTCCCTTGTGTAAAGGGAGCCACTCCCCAGGGTGGTCGCGAAAGGGATTCCAAAGGGAAAACCGTCGATAGGTTGTCCCTTTGGCGCATTTTGCTTACTTTGTTGCGAGACAAAGTAAGTGCCTGCCCGGCATGAGGGCAGAACAGATGTAAAAAAGTATAAAAAACGGCTTATGAAACATCAGTATAATTAAAAACACTTTTTATTGTAATGTTGCACAAAATTTGCTGTAACATTTGTGCAATCATCTGAAAATCGCCGAAATTTTGCCAAATATAAAAAAATAAGTAAAAAAGCTTGCATTTTACTTGACTTTTTGGTAGAATACTCAGGCAACGATGCAATATAAGGGCAGTGCGCCCAAAATATGCGGAGTTATATGGCGTTGAAGCGGGAGGTTGCGGCATTATGTGCCGGTTTTTCCGTGGAGTATGTCCGATTTTAAACCGGGCGACAAAAGTTAACATTTAGGCAAAGTGCGGCCGTATGCTGCGGTCGTGTTATGTCTGAGTGCCTTAGAGCCTTGTGAGTCGGATTAACGCAGTTGTTAGTCCGTTTTTAAATGAGTTGCGATGAAACACCCGGATGGGTGTAAACAAAGGTTCGAGGGCATTCCGCCCGCCAACTGAAAATTTTAAGGAGGCGTAGAAATGGCAGTGAAGGAGAAAATAAGAATCAGACTCAAAGGTTACGATCATCAGTTAGTTGATCAGTCCGCTGAGAAGATTGTTGCCACAGCAAAGAGAACAGGCGCGAAGGTTTCAGGTCCCGTGCCGCTTCCCACTGAAAAGCAAATAATCACGATTCTTAGAGCTGTTCACAAGTATAAGGACAGCAGAGAGCAGTTTGAGATGAGAACTCACAAGAGACTTATCGACATTCTCAGACCGTCTAACAAAACAGTTGAAACTCTCACGAGTTTGGAACTCCCTGCAGGCGTTGAGATCGAAATTAAATTCTGATTTCAACCAACCGCATGCAGGTCAAGTTGGAGAAATCCAACCAATAACCTTATAGGAGGAAAATATTATGCAAAAGGGCTTAATCGCCAAGAAGATCGGTATGACACAGATCTTCGATGAAAAGGGCAACGTTATCCCTGTTACTGTTCTTGAAGCAGGTCCGTGTATGGTAACCGCTATGAAAACAGTAGAAAATGACGGCTATGCAGCAGTTCAGATCGGTTTTGGTGCTCTGAAAGCAAAGCATATGACAAAACCGCTTGAAGGTCATTTCAAAAAGAACAACGTAGCACCCAAAAAGGTTCTCAGAGAGTTCAGATTTGAAGATACTTCAAAATACGAGGTAGGTCAGCTTTTGAAAGCAGACACTTTTGCAGAGGGTGACAGAGTTGATGTTACCGGCACAAGCAAAGGTAAGGGCTACGCCGGCGTTATAAAGCGCTGGAACTTCCAAAGACTTAAAGAGTCTCACGGTTCGGGTCCTGTTGCCCGTCACGGCGGTTCAATCGGTTCTTGCTCAGATCCTTCAAGAGTTTGGAAGGGCAAGAAAATGGCAGGTCACTTGGGCGCAGAGAGAGTTACGGTTCAAAACCTTACAGTTGCTAAGGTAGACGCCGAAAACAATCTCATCGCAGTAAAGGGTGCGGTTCCCGGTCCTAACGGCGGAACGGTTATCCTCAGAGACAGCTGCAAGGCTTAAGGGAAGGAGGAGTTTAAATGCCTAACGTAAATGTATTAGATATGACCGGCAAAAACGTCGGTACAATGGAACTTGCCGAAAGCGTTTTCGGTATAGAGCCCAATACTGCTGTAATGCACAAGATGGTTGTTAATTATCTCGCAAACCAGCGTCAGGGCACACAGTCTGCTCTTACCCGTTCAGAGGTTTCCGGCGGCGGCAAAAAACCGTGGAGACAAAAAGGAACAGGTCACGCAAGACAAGGTTCTACAAGAGCTCCTCAATGGAGACACGGCGGTATGGTATTCGCCGTTAAGCCGAGAGATTACGGCTTTGATGTAAATAAGAAGGAAAGAAAGCTCGCTATGAAATCGGCTCTTTCTTCTAAAGTAGCAAGCGAAGACTTCATCGTTCTTGATAACCTTTCACTTGAAGGATACAAGACAAAGGTTGTAGCAAAAATGCTTGAGGATCTGGGCGTAGGCGACAAGAAAGCGCTTATCGTTACGGAAACTGCCGACAGCAAGGTTTATAAGTCAGCTGCAAACCTTCCCGGAGTAAAAGCTGCTCCTGTAAACGCTCTTTGCGTTTATGATATGCTCAATGCAGACAAGCTTATAATAGTTAAGCAGGCTGTTGAGCGTCTTGAGGAGGTATATGCATAATGACAGCACATGATATAATCATACGTCCTATCATTACTGAAAAGTCAATGAGCGGAATAGCAGATAAGAAATACACCTTTGAGGTTGCCAAAGACGCGGGAAAGATCGAGATAGCAAAGGCTGTTGAAGAAGTTTTCAACGTTAAGGTAGCAAAGGTAACAACTGTTAACGTAAGAGGTCAGATGCGCCGCAGAGGCAGAACCAGCGGATATACAAGAAGCTGGAAAAAAGCATACGTAACCCTTACACCCGACAGCAAGAGTTTGGAATTTTTTGAGGGCATGATGTAAGCCTGCATAAAAATCTACAGGCAGAATGTATGGGATAAGCCAAATCCCGCAAAGCCATCATGAGGAGAGTGAATTAAATTGGCTATAAGAGTTTATAAACCGACTTCAAATTCACGCCGTAATATGTCGGTTACAGATTACAGCGGACTGTCAAAGTGCGGTCCGGAAAAAAGCTTGCTTGCACCGCTTAAGAAAAACGCGGGCCGCAACAGCTACGGCAGAATCACCGTTCGTCACAGAGGCGGCGGCAACAGAAGAAAATACCGTATAATAGACTTCAAGCGTCAAAAGTTTGATGTAAACGGTATAGTAAAAACAATAGAGTATGATCCTAACAGAAGCGCACACATCGCGCTTGTAGAGTACGAAGACGGCGAAAAGGCATATATAATTGCTCCCGTTGGTCTTAAAGTAGGCGACGCTGTTGTAGCAGGCGAAGGCGCCGATATCAAACCCGGCAACGCATTACCGCTCAGCGCGATTCCTACAGGTACATTCATCCATAACGTAGAGCTTTATCCCGGCAGAGGCGCACAGCTCGCCCGTGCAGCAGGTAATATGGCTCAGCTTATGGCAAAAGAAAACGGAATGGCACTTTTAAGACTTCCTTCGGGTGAGTTAAGAAACGTTCCCGCAGCCTGCATGGCAACAATAGGTCAGGTTGGCAACACCGACCACGAAAACGTTAAAATCGGTAAAGCGGGCCGTAAGAGAAATATGGGCTGGAGACCGACAGTCAGAGGTTCTGTAATGAACCCGAACGACCACCCCCACGGCGGTGGTGAAGGTAAGAGCCCGATCGGCCGTCCGGGTCCTGTAACACCTTGGGGTAAACCCGCACTCGGTTACAAGACACGTAAGAAGCACAAAGCTTCAGACAAGCTGATAGTAAAACGCAGAAACGGTAAGTAATAGGCATACAGAAAGGAGCTTTTAACTATGGGAAGAAGCGCAAAAAAGGGTCCTTTTGTACAGCCTGTACTGTTCAAAAGGGTCGAAGAAATGAACAAAACCGGCGAGAAGAGAATACTCAAGACCTGGAGCAGAAGCTCAACAATATTCCCTGAGTTCGTTGGTCATACTTTCGCCGTTCACGACGGCCGTAAGCACGTTCCGGTATATGTAACAGAAGATATGGTTGGACACAAGCTCGGTGAGTTTGCTCCCACAAGAACCTTCAGAGGTCATGCCGGTTCTAAAACAACTAAGAAGTAATGCCGAAAGGAGTGTGTGAATAATGGAAGCCAGAGCAGAATTAAATTATTTAAGAATATCACCACGCAAGGTTAAAATCGTGCTTGATCTTATAAGAAATAAGCCCGTTAATCTTGCAATGGCTATCCTCAAGCATACCCCGAAGGCTGCTTGTGAAGACTTGCAAAAGTTGCTCAAGTCAGCTATGGCAAATGCTGAGAATAACCACAATATGGACGTTGCAAATCTTTATGTTGCAGAATGTTCAGTAAGCCAAGGTCCTATACTTAAGCGCATACGCCCCAGAGCACAGGGTCGCGCGTACAGAATAGATAAAAAGACCTCGCACATTAAATTAGTGCTTAAAGAAAAGGAATAAGGAGGAGGTATACAAATGGGCCAGAAAGTTCATCCGCACGGTTTGCGTGTAGGCGTAATTAACGATTGGGATTCACGCTGGTTTGCAAATTCAAAGAATTTCGGCGATACACTTGTAGAGGACTATAACCTCCGCCGTACTCTTAAGAAACAGCTTTATCCTGCAGGTATCTCTAAAATAGAAATAGAGCGTGATGCTTCAAGGGTAAGAATCCACATTCATTGTGCAAAACCCGGTATGGTTATCGGAAAGGGCGGCACGGAAATTGAAAAGCTGCGCCTCCAATGCGAAAAAATACTCGGCAAGCACGTAAATGTTAACATTGTAGAAATCAAGATGCCCGACCTCAATGCTCAGCTCGTTGCAGAGAGCATTGCTCAGCAGCTTGAAAAGAGAATATCTTTCCGCCGCGCTATGAAATCTGCTATCGGCAGAGCTATGAAGCTCGGCGCAAAGGGTATAAAAACTCAGTGCAGCGGCCGTCTCGGCGGCGCGGAAATCGCTCGTGTAGAGCATTATCACGAGGGTACGATCCCGCTTCAGACAATAAGAGCCGATATCGACTACGGCTTTGCTGAGGCAAATACAACCTACGGCATCATCGGTGTTAAGGTTTGGTTGTATAAGGGCGAAGTTTTTGCTGAGTCCCGCAAACCCCGCAGAGAAGGAGGCAGCAAATAATGTTATTGCCAAAGAGAGTTAAATATCGCCGCGTTCAAAGAGGTCGTCTTAAAGGTAAGGCGCTCCGCGGCAACAAGGTAGTATACGGTGATTTCGGCCTTCAGGCGCTTGAGCCCTCCTGGATCACATCTAACCAGATAGAGGCAGCCCGTGTAGCCATGACCCGTTACTGCAAAAGATTCGGTAAGGTTTGGATCAACATTTTCCCTGACAAGCCCGTTACCGAAAAGCCTGCCGAAACTCGAATGGGTTCAGGTAAAGGTTCACCGGAATATTGGGTAGCAGTTGTTAAGCCCGGCAGAGTTTTGTTTGAGCTCGGCGGTGTTTCCGAAGAGACAGCAAGAGAAGCTATGAGACTTGCAGCTAACAAGCTTCCTATAAAATGTAAGTTTATAAAAAAGGAAACGGGGGTTGAGCAATAATGAAAGCAGCAGAGCTTAGAGAATTATCAATAGAAGAGCTTGAGCAAAAGCTTGCAGATCTTAAAAAAGATTTATTTAATCTTCGTTTTCAGCTTGCAATAAATCAGCTCGATAACCCGATGCGCGTTAAGGCCGTTAAAAGAGACATTGCGAGAGTTCAGACAGTTCTTCGTCAGTTTGAGCTTGAAGACGGCGCAAATGCATAAGTAAGGAGGATTAAGCTGTGGACAGAAATATGAGAAAAACCGAAGTCGGTAAGGTAGTAAGCGACAAAATGGACAAAACAATTGTTGTTGCTATCGAAAACAGCGTAAAGCATCCGCTTTACAAAAAGATCGTTAAGCGCACGATCAAGTTCAAGGCACACGACGAGAATAACGAGTGCCGTGTAGGCGATAAGGTTAAGATTATGGAGACCCGTCCCCTTTCAAAGGACAAGAGATGGCGCCTCGTTGAGATTATTGAAAAAGCTAAATAATTAAAGGCTTATAAAAAAGGAGGAAAATACTGTGATACAACAGCAAACCTACCTTAAGGTAGCCGACAACACAGGCGCAAAGGAGCTTATGTGCATTCGTGTGCTCGGCGGCACCGGTAGAAG
>JAEEGL016810837.1_pt1 | contig 19796 bp, 18 predicted proteins | sample 9134231 | NCBI WGS metagenome assembly JAEEGL01 (sample SAMN16246548, study PRJNA631951) | gut metagenome | biome: gut microbiome; feature: rumen; material: fiber-attached | host: Bos | place: Iran: Karaj | collected 2018-10 | reverse complement strand
TTCGGGAGGTCGCCATGAAGTACATTTTTGTGACTGGAGGAGTGGTCTCGGGACTCGGCAAGGGTATATGCGCGGCGTCGCTTGCCCGTTTGCTCAAAGCCCGCGGACTGAAAGTTCATAATCAAAAGTTTGACCCGTATTTGAACGTTGACCCCGGCACCATGAGCCCATATCAGCACGGAGAGGTGTTCGTGACCGAGGACGGCGCGGAGACCGACCTTGATCTGGGGCACTACGAGCGATTCGCCGATGAGGCGTTGACCGCGGATTCGTCTGTTTCCTCGGGAAAAATCTACTGGAACGTTCTGAACCGTGAACGCAAGGGTGAATATCTCGGACATACGGTCCAAACTATTCCTCATATTACCGACGAGATCAAGCGCTACATCTATGCCATGGCCGAAAAGGACCTGGACGCGGTGATATGCGAGATTGGCGGAACGGTGGGCGATATAGAAAGCCAGCCCTATCTTGAAGCCATCCGGCAGGTCGCCGTCGAGCAGGGAAGGGATAACGTGGCTTTCATCCACGTTCCTCTGCTGGTTGAGATCCCGGGCAGCAGGGAGCTTAAGAGCAAGCCGGTGCAGCACTCGGTCCGTGAGCTGCGGGCCGTAGGCATCCAGCCGGACGTTCTCGTTTGCAGGACAGAGCAGCCGATGACAGACGAGATCCGTGACAAGATCGCGCTGATGTGCAGCCTGGCCCCCGAGACGGTGATCCAAAGTCTGACCGCGCCTTCAATATATGAAGTCCCGCTGATGCTGGAAAAGGAAGGCCTTGCGGAAGCCGTATGCCGTAAGCTCGGCTGGCCGTCCATTAAACCCGATCTTTCCGAGTGGGAGCAGATGGCGCAGCGGATACGCACAGCTGAAGGATCCGTACGCATCGCCCTCGTGGGAAAATACGTCCAGCTCCACGACGCCTATCTGAGCGTTGAGGAGTCGCTTAATCATGCGGCCGCCGCGTGCGGAGTAAAGGCGGATATCAGCTGGATAGACTCCGAGAATGTGACGGACGAGAACGCCGAAGACCTGCTCGGAGACTGCGACGGCATCCTGGTCCCCGGCGGCTTCGGAAACAGAGGCATCGAAGGAAAGATAGCCTCCGCCCGGTATGCCCGTGAAAACAATGTCCCGTATTTCGGCCTTTGCCTGGGCATGCAGATCGCCGTCATTGAATTTGCGAGGAACGTCATGGGCTGGAAGGACGCAAATTCAACGGAATTTGACGAGCACACGACTCACCCCGTCATCGACCTTATGCCGGATCAGGTCAATATCACCGATAAGGGCGGTACGATGAGGCTTGGAAGCTACCCGTGCCGTCTGAAAAGCGGGAGCCTTGCGCGGGCCGCGTACGGACAGGAGCTTATAGACGAGCGCCATCGCCATCGCTACGAATTCAACAACGAATTCCGCGCGCAGCTTGAGGCGAACGGAATGATAATGTCCGGCCTTTCGCCGAGCGGATTGCTGGTAGAGATAATCGAAGAGGCGGGCAAAGACTGGTTTGTGGGAGTGCAGTTCCATCCCGAGTTCAGAAGCCGTCCCAATCGCGCCCATCCCTTGTTCAAACAATTCTGTGCAGCAATGATAAGGAGAAAAAAACATGAACCAGACGGTCATCGTAGTTGATTTCGGCGGTCAGTACTGCCAGCTCATCGCAAGGAAGATACGTGAGGCGGGCGTGTATTGCGAAGTCGTATCCTGGAAGGAAGACACGGACAAAATATTGAGCCGCGCGCCCATAGGCATCGTGTTTTCCGGCGGACCCTCCAGTGTTTATGAAAAGGACGCGCCGAAAGTGGAGCGCAGGCTTCTGGAGGCGGGCATCCCGATCTTGGGGATATGCTACGGCTGTCAGCTTATCGTACGGCTTTTGGGCGGAGAAGTTATCGCCGCGCAGAGCGATCATGCCCGGGAATACGGAAGGACGCGTATAAAGCTCGACGGAAGCTGCGCGCTTTTTGGATCGCTCCCGCAGGAAGCGAACGTCTGGATGAGCCACGGCGATTTTGTAAATCGCATCCCGGAAGGCTTCTCGATCTGTGCCGTGACCGAGCATTGTCCAAACGCAGGTATCTATGACGAAAAACGAAAGCTCTACGGCCTGCAGTTCCATCCCGAAGTCGTCCATACGGAGAACGGCCGTCAGATAATCAAGCGCTTTTTGTATGAGATCTGTCACGCGTCCGGTGACTGGAGCATGAAAGGCTTCTGCGTGAAAGCCATAGATGATATACGGAATACCGTCGGCGACGGCAAGGTGCTTCTGGCGCTGTCCGGCGGCGTCGATTCCGCAGTGACCGCCGTGCTGATCAGCAGGGCGATAGGGAACAGGCTCACCTGCGTATACGTGGATCACGGCCTCATGCGCAAAGGTGAGAGCGACGAGATAGAGGCCTATTATTCCCGCCTGGATATAAACTTTCGCCGTGTAGACGCGAAAGAGCGCTTTCTGGATGCGCTGCGCGGAGTCACGGAGCCCGAGAAAAAGCGCCGGATCATCGGAAGGGAATTCGTGCAGGTATTTGCCGAGGAAGCCGGCCGCTTGGGAAAAATCGAATATCTCGCCCAAGGGACGATCTACCCGGACGTGATCGAATCCGGAGCTGCCGGAGGTCACGTCATAAAAAGTCACCACAACGTGGGAGGCCTGCCCGAAAACATCGGCTTTTCCGGCATAGTGGAACCGCTGCGCATCCTTTTCAAGGATGAAGTTCGAACGCTCGGCAGGGAGCTGGGGCTTCCGGAGCGTATCGTCGGCAGGCAGCCTTTTCCCGGACCGGGGCTTGCAGTCCGGGTGATCGGAGAAGTCACGGAGGATAAGCTGTCCATCTTAAGGGAGGCGGACGCCGTTTTCCGCGACTCGATCGAACGGGCCGGCCTTGACAGATCGATCGCGCAGTATTTTGCCGTATTGACCGATATGAAAACGGTCGGCGTCATGGGAGACGAGCGCAGTTACAATTATACTGTCGCGCTGAGGGCGGTCTGCACGGACGATTTCATGACCGTTGACTTTGCGAGGATACCATACGAGGTTCTGGAAGAGGCGTCCCGACGTATCGTCAACGAGGTGCCGAATGTCAACAGAGTGGTATACGACATCACGTCAAAGCCTCCCGCCACCGTGGAATTCGAATAGCTGTATGCAGGACCCGCCTGATATTTCAGGCGGGTCCTTTTCGTTAAAAATTTACAAAAAATTCAAAAAGTTTTTATTTATGCATTTTTATGAAAAAATTCCCTTGTTTTATCCGAAAAAGTTAGAAATATTCATATAATTGTTTAACGCCTATATTGACACTTTAGTGTAATGCAGCTAAAATATCACCATCCGAGACAATCGGAAATCAGAAAAGGAGAGTTTCATATGACAGGTGTAGCATTCATTATCGCGTTTATAGTAGCGATCGTCGTGATGATCCTACTCATCTCCAAGCTCAAAGTCCATCCGTTCCTCTCCATCATGCTTATCTCGCTGATCCTTGCGATCCTGGCCGGTATCCCTCTGACCCAGATCCCCGGCATCATAGGCGCAGGCTTCTCCGGGACGTTCACGTCAATAGGCATCGTCATCATCCTCGGTGCTTTTATCGGCGCTGTTTTGGAAAAGACCGGAGCTGCTTTGAAGCTCGCCGACATGGTCATCAAACTGGTTGGAGAAAAGAATCCCGAGCTTGCTGTTGAGCTCATGGGCTGGGTCGTATCCATCCCCGTTTTCTGCGACAGCGGCTTCGTAATTCTTAACCCCATCCGTAAGGCCATGGTCAAACGTACCGGCGTTTCCAGCGTCGCGATGACCGTTTGCCTTTCCTGCGGCCTTTACATTTCCCACGTGTTCATTCCTCCCACGCCCGGCCCGATAGCCGCCGCCAATACTCTGGGCGTAGGCAACAACCTGCTTCTGGTCATGGGCATCGGCGCCCTCTGCTCCATTTTCCCCTTCATCGCCGGTCTTATTTATGCCAAGATCATCGGCAAGAAGGTCAAGAGCGCTGACGAGACCGGTGACAACGGAGAAGTCGTTAAGAGCTATGAAGAGCTCAAGGCCGAATTCGGCAAGCTCCCCAACGGCTTTAACGCTATTGCTCCTCTGCTGATCCCCATCATCCTCATGGCCCTTTCTTCCATCGCTTCCATGGCTAAATGGGGCGGCGCCCTGGGCGATTGCCTCACCTTCTTCGGCACCCCGATCATCGCTCTTGCCGTAGGTACGGTATTTGCCATCATCCAGCTGTTCACCGCCGGAAAGAAAGCCGACTTCTATCATATCACCAACGAGACTCTTAAGGTCACCGGCCCCATCCTGTTCGTCACCGCCGCCGGCGGCGTTCTGGGCAAGGTCATCGCTTCTTCCGACATGGTCAACTTCATCACCGAGCATGCCAACGTACTTCAGACGATCGGCATCATATTCCCGTTCCTGCTTGCCGCCATCCTCAAGAGCGCGCAGGGATCCTCCACCGTCGCTATCACGACCAGTGCGGGAATCGTCGCTCCTCTGCTGCCCGTTCTCGGATTTACTACTCCGGTTGAGATCTCCCTGGTCGTTATGGCCATCGGCGCCGGCGCCATGACCGTATCTCACGCCAACGACTCTTACTTCTGGGTAGTTACCAGATTTGGCGATATGACCACTGAACAGGGGTATAAGACCCAGACGCTTATGACTTTGATAATCGGCGTTGCAGCCATTATCGAAATAGGCATTTTGAGCCTGATATTCTAAGCTTTTACCGATAAAGGCGTGCTGTGCCCTGCGGGCATGGCACGCCTTTATGAACTTTTAACGGAGGAAACAAAATGAACAAGACCTTGCGGGAACACGCGGATAAAATAATCAGCAGCGCCATTTTAGCCGTCCAGCCGGATTCGGCGGTCAAACGCGCGTTGAGCGGAAAAGATTTTCAGGGAAGAGTACTGCTGGTCGCAGCCGGCAAGGCCGCATGGAGCATGGCCAAAGCCGCTTCCGATTTTCTCAGAGATCGTATAGAAGCCGGCGTGGTCATCACAAAGTACGACCACGTCATGGGCCCGATAGCCAATTTCACCTGCTTCGAGGCCGGCCATCCCGTCCCGGACGAGAATTCCTTCAAAGGCACACAGGCGGCGCTCGATCTAGTAAGCGGTCTTACCGAAAAGGACACGGTGCTGTTTTTGCTTTCCGGCGGAGGCAGCGCGCTGTTTGAAAAACCGTTCGTTACGGGAGAAGAGTTGCAGGATATAACCGGCCAGCTTCTCGCGAGCGGCGCCGACATAGTAGAGATCAACACCATCCGAAAAAGGCTTTCTCAGGTCAAAGGCGGAAGGTTCGCGCAGATCTGCGCTCCCGCGACGGTCGAGGCGGTCATCCTTTCCGACATCCTCGGAGACCCGCTCGATATGATAGCTTCCGGTCCTGCATGCCCGGATTCCTCCACGGCCGAGGACGCAGAGCGCATAGCAGCGAAGTATTCGCTAAAATTGAGCGATAGGGCGCGTCAGCTTCTCAAGGTCGAGACCCCGAAAGAGCTTGACAACGTCAACACTCATATAAACGGCAGCGTGCGCGAGCTGTGTGCGGCATCGGCCAAGGTTTGCAAAGAGCTGGGGTACAGGCCCATCCTTCTCACCGACAGACTGTGCTGTCAGGCAAAAGAGGCGGGAAGCTTTTTGGCTTCCATCCTCAAGACCCACGAAAACAGCGGCGAGTCGCTGGCGTTCATAGCCGGGGGAGAGACAGTAGTCAAGCTGACCGGCCACGGAAAAGGCGGCCGAAATCAGGAGATCGCGCTTTCCGCGGCGGAAGGAATACGCGGTATGCGCGGCGCCGCGGTGTTCTCTGTGGGCAGCGACGGAACGGACGGCCCCACGGACGCCGCGGGCGGATACGCCGACGGCGACACCTGCTCCGAGCTTGCGTCATTTGGCATCCGCATAGACGATGTGCTCAAGGAAAACGACGCCTATCACGCGCTGCAGAAGACGGGCGGCCTGGTCGTGACCGGTCCGACCGGCACCAATGTAAACGACGTGGCGGTAGCCCTGCTCAAAGTCTGACGATAAAACAAGCCGATAAAACAAGCTCCCATAAGGGAGCTTGCTTTTGCATTCGGATCTTTTCACCAGCATGTGTGCATTGAGCCGATTTTTGCCGTATGGAACGGTTAATACGCACATCCGAATAAAGTTGACGTTTTTATATATCTTCCGTCACAAGGCTTTTTTGTTCGGTTGGGCAAGGCCGCTCTTTTCCAGCTCCAAAAGGGCGGATTTTTTATCGAGTCCTCCCGCATAGCCGACAAGAGAGCCGTCGGAGCCGATCACGCGGTGGCAGGGGACGATTATCGAGATCGGGTTTTTGCCCACTGCGCCGCCCACCGCCTGGGCGGACATGCGCAGAAGTCCGCGCCTTTTTGCAATTTTGGCCGCGATTTGGCCGTAGGTTACCGTATGACCGTATGGGATGTCCAAAAGTATGTTCCACACTGCGTTTCTGAAAGGCGTCGAGTCAAAGAAAATCGGGGGAGTGAAGTCGGGTTCTTTGCCCATAAAGTAAATATCGAGCCATCTTTTCGTGTTGTCAAAAACGGCGGAGCCTTTTCCGCACGCGGCGGTGAGGTCCGGTCTTTCGTTTTCAAACCATAGCCCCGTTATCGCCTGTCCGTTAGATGTAAGGATGATTTTTCCGAGAGGCGAATAGTAAAAGCAGAGCTTATCCATGATCCTCCTTGACTCGCACCGTTTCATCGGGTCATTTTTTCCTTCCGGCGAAGTCCTTTTTTATCCTTTCGCTCCATCCGGCGCCGACTGCCTTGTTGTTCCTGACGCAGGTTACTGTGTCGGCGACCGTCTCGAACAAGACCCTGGTGCCTTCTTTATCCGCGTGGTATTTGACCGCGCGGTCTTCACCGATGCCGAAGGAGCCCGCCGTTTTTACCGAGTCGATATTCGCGCCGATGAAGAAGAACTCCCAGCCGGCCTCTTCTTTCTTGCGCTCTATCATCTTTTTGACCTCGTCGCTCGTATATTTGCGGCTGGCGTTCTCCATGCCGTCGGTGGTTATCACGAACATTGTGTGCTCGGGCACGTCCTCGGCCCTTGCGTACTTGTGTACCCCGGAGATATGCTTTACCGCGCCGCCTATGGCGTCAATAAGCGCGGTGCATCCGCGGACCCAGTAATCCTCCTCGGTCAGAGGCTTGACCGAGTCGAGCTCCACCCGGTCGAGCAGCACCTCGCTGACGTTGTCGAAAAGGACCACGGAGACCAGGCATTTTCCTTCCTTTTTGCGCTGCTTTTCGATCAGGGCGTTGAAGCCTCCGATGGTGTCCTTTTCCAGCCCTGCCATGGAGCCGCTTCTGTCAAGGATGAATACGAGTTCGGTGATATTGTTTTTCATTTTTGTTCCTCCATTATATATGATAGTTCGTCTTTCGACTTACGATCATATAATAATACGCCTGCAGGACTCGGAGGTCGCCCTGCAGGCGACATTTAAAAGGTAAGGCGCATCTGGTTCCAGTCGGCGCCGCCGTGTTTGCTTTTTCCGCTGATCCCTTCGGTTTTGAAGCCGAAGCGTTCATAAAAGCCGATTAGAGCGTCCTTGCACGTAAGAACCAGTCCAAGACGGCCCTCGGCCCGCGCGTCATCGATCGCCCTTCGGATGAGCGTCCCCGCGTATCCGCGTCCTCTGTATTGTGGAAGGGTGTTCACACCGAAGATCATCTGCCAGCGTCCGTTCTCATCGTGGAGCCACGCGCTTTTATACATGTCGTCTGTAAGATCCGGCTCGTCCGTCACGAAGCCGTCCACGAAGGAGATCAGTCTGTCGCCGTCGAACATCAGCCAGAAATGATCCGCGTAGTGCCTGAGGCGCAGCTCGAATTCTTCTTTTGACGCGGCTTCCGCGGGCGGAAAGCATTGCTTCTCAACTGCCGCGACGGCGTCGAGGTCGGCCTCGGTAGCTTTTCTGATTATCATTTTTGCTCCTTTTACATCATGTCGAACAGCGAAAGCTGGTCGGACTTTTCGGACAGCTGCGAGATATATCCGAAGCACTCGTTCGGATCGTGCAGTACGCCGTATTTTTCGCATCTCTCGTGAAAGATGCGCGTTAGTTCGCATCTTCTCGGACTGTTTACCTCGTAAGCGTCGCCGTACGTTTTGCGATATTTGGCGCTGAGGCCGGGGAAGTGCCTGTCCAGGGCCTCGTAATAGTGCTCTCTGTTTCCTTCGCGCAGCGTCATTCCGGCGTTGAAAAACACTATGCCCTTGACTTGCGCGTCGAAGCAGTAATCAAGGATACGGCGGAGGTTTCCCTCCGTGTCGGTCAAAAAGGGGAGCAGGGGACATAGCCAGACCACAACGGGGATGCCCCTTTTTTGAAATTCCTTTATGACCTCGTATCGGCGCGTCGTCGTGCATACGTTGGGCTCCAGTATGCGGCTCAGCCTGTCGTCCGCAATAGTCAGACTCATCTGAAGAACGCTTTTCGCGCTTTGGTTAATGCGGTCAAAAATATCAATGTCCCGCAGCACCATATCCGACTTCGTTATGACCGAGGCGCCGAAGCCGTATTTTTCTATGATCTCAAGGCATTGGCGAGTCATACTCAGCTCTTTTTCACAGGGCTGATAGGGATCGCTCATGGATCCCGTGGATATCACTGCTTTTTTGCGCTTCTTTTTAAGGATGTTTTCAAGAAGCGCGGGCGCGTTCCGCTTAACTTCGACGTCTTCAAACGGGTGAGTGAACCGGTAGCACGTGCTTCTGCTGTCGCAGTAAACACAGCCGTGGACGCATCCGCGGTAGACGTTCATTCCGTTGTACCTGCTGAGCAGGGTCTTGGCGTCGACGTAATGCATACCGTTCTCCGATTAATCCCGATTATTAGATACAGTGGTCTGCATAAGCAGTGTCATACGTTATTGGTGCGGCAGACGTTAAAAGTTATTCTTTGATCAAAGCTCAGTAAATAGTTACGGTCGTGCCCGGGGTGACGGTTTGAAGAATGATCACCATGTTCTCTTCGGCTACGCCGACGCAGCCGCCTGTCGGGGAATCGGGACCTCTCCAGCAGTGCAGGAAAATAGCATTGCCTGCATAAGGAGCGCCTGCCTTGTTGTATCCCAGATCCAGAAGATAGTTATAAACGACGGGATAATCGATCAAATGTTCGTCTTCGGAATAATCGTTGGTCGGATCGTCGTTGCTGCTGATCAAGGTGTTATACTTTGTGCCGTTGGAGCCTGTTGCACACCAATACATATCCTCGGTGACCTTTGTGTACGGTATCTTGCTTCCTGGATCGTCGTTAATACCGTAGGCATTGCCGATCTCCCAAGTCCCGAGAGGTGTTTTCGTATCGCCCTCGGATTGCTTTCCGGGACCGTTTTTGCCGACCACTGCGGGGCAGCTGAAGATCTTTTCGTATTTGCCGTTTTTTGCCTGGTAAATGGTAAGCTCTGCGTGAAAATCACCATTCGTAGCAGTTTTGATGCCGATCCTGTATTCGCCGTCTCTTTCGGCCGAGATGGGCTGCCCGAAGAGTATTTGCTCTACCTCTTGCTGAGAAATTATGTTTTTATATCTTTTATAATGCGATTTGTCCACCTGTGTATAAACCAAAAGCCCGGACAGAATCAGAATTGCCGCTGCCATAACGGCTATGACCGCTTTTACTTTTTTGCTCATCTTTTGTACTCCTCATTTGATGTTTGATAACGACGTCTCTGCCGAGTTTGCTTAATAAAAAAGGCGACCCCGCGAAATCAGGAGATTCCGCGGGGATGGTGGATCCGAAGGGGCTCGAACCCTCGACCTCCGCGTTGCGAACGCGGCGCTCTCCCAGCTGAGCTACGAACCCATATGTCAAAGAACATATAAGATTATATCAGCTTTTGGGAAAAAGGCAAGGGTTTTCTTTAAGCTTTATCTGTTGAAGAAGCTGACGAGCTTGGCAAGAGGTTCGGAAATGGCTTCAAGGGCCTTGACCGTTCGGTTGAGAGCTTCTATATCGAACGCCTGAATGGCCTTTGAGGCCGTTTCTATGCCGTCCTGGGCCGATTTTGTGAGCTTTTCGACGTCCTTTGAGAAGCCCTCAAGATCGAGCTCACTGAGCTGGGAGGAAACGTTGTTCACGCCCTTTGAAAGGCTGTTCCAGTCTACCTTATCCAATTCAGCGGAAAGCTCGTTCACTTTTTGACCCATATCGTTCACTGTTTTGGCGGCGGCATTGATGCGCTTGATCGCAAATCCCGAAAAAACGCACACGGCGATCATCATCACGGCGATCATCACGGCGATGAGCCTCAAAAGGGTAACCGACTTATCTTTCATAATCTCCACTCCTTGTCTTTATTACGTCGGATTCACAGCTTCGCCTGAGAATCCGTGCTTCTGTATCCCGTCTCGGGGTCTACGCGGCTGATGAATCTGCCTCCGGCCTCAAGAGCGTTTATATTGGAGCAGGCTATCCTCACGATCCTTCTGACCGTTTCCTCTGCGTGGAAGCCTCCGGAGATGTGAGGAGTCAGATACAGGTTTTCGGCGCTCCACAGGGGGCTTTCCTTAGGAAGCGGCTCGGGCTCGCAGACGTCCAGGAACGCACCTCCCAGCCTTTTTTCGTTGAGTGCCGCGGCGAGCGCCTCACCGTCGATCGCGCTTCCGCGCCCGACGTTCAGGATAAGAGCCGTGGGCTTCATCATGGAAAGCCGCTTTTCATCGATGATCCTTTTCGTCTGTGCGGTCTCGGGAAGGGTAAGGGCTATTATATCGGCTTCGGGTATGCATTCATCGAGACGCTCCGCAGTAAACAGCCGGTCTGCATATTCCGGGCAGGGAGCGGGCGTGCGCTTTATCCCGGTGACGAAGGCGCCCATAGCCTTCATGATGCGGGCGAAATGCGAACCGATATCTCCCAACCCGACGATAAGGACATTTGAGCCGTAAACGGTTTTGATGGGGCCCATATCCTGCCAAACGCTTTTTTTCTGGTTTTCGCGGTACAGCTCGAGCTTTTTCATACCGGAAAGCAGCATGGCGGTCATGTGTTCGGACATGGCCATGCCGTAAGCTCCGCTGGCGCAGCACAAAACGCAGCTCGGAAGAATGCGGGTCACTGCGGAATAGGGCTCGACGCCCGCGCTCTGAAGCTGGAGAAGGCGTAAACCTTCAAGCTTTTCGACGACGCTCAGGGGAGGCGAGCCCACGATCACGTCGGCGCCTTGCCAAACCTCCAAAGGGGCGTCCCTTCGGCAGAACACGACGGGATCTCCGTTTGATACCTTGCGGAATTCGTCTGCATATGGCTCGAAGCGGGGCACGCAGACAACGATCTTCATTGGCTGTCATCCTTTCGGAGCATAAGATAATTAAAAGATATCATGCGCTTTTTTGCTTGTCAAACTCGCGCCTCTTTAAGTATCGGGCAAAATGTGATATAACTGTTTTTATGAAGAGAAAAGCAGGTGCTTTATGGATACGATCAACGTCGTCAATTCTACTGAAAACAACCTTAAGGGCGTCAGCGTCAGGCTGCCCAAAAAGAAGATAACCGTGTTTACCGGCATTTCTGGTTCGGGCAAGAGCTCGCTGTGCCTTGACACGATCGCCGCGCAGAGCCGCAGGGAGCTGAACGAGACCTTTCCGAGCTTTGTCCAGCAGTATCTTCCCAAGTACGGCAGGCCCCACGTCGACAGGATAGAGAATCTGCCGGTCACCATAGTCATCGATCAGAAAAAGCCGGCCGGCAACTCCCGTTCGACTGTGGGGACTTATACAGATATCTACGCCCTTTTGAGGCTTTTGTTTTCGCGGGTCGGAACGCCCTTCGTCGGTTATTCCGACAGCTTTTCCTTCAACCATCCGGTCGGCAGATGCCCGAGGTGCGACGGCCTGGGCGAGGTCACCGAGCTCGACGTGCACAAGCTGGTGGACTTTGACAAATGCCTCAACGACGAGGGAGTGATAAATTTTCCCGCCTTCACAACCGGCGCGTGGCGGTGGAAAAGATACGCTTACAGCGGACTTTTTGACCTTGACAAGAAAATTAAGGACTATTCTAAGGAAGAGCTCGATCTGTTTTTGTATTCGCCCCAGATCAAGCTCAAAAACCCGCCCTCCAACTGGCCGAAGTCTGCGAAGTTCGAGGGGATATATCCCAGGATGTACCGCTCCATAATCACCCAGAAGGAGGGCGTGCATCACAAAAAGTATCTTGAAAAGATGGTGAGCACATTTACCTGCCCCGTCTGCGGCGGCGCAAGGCTCAACGAAAAGGTGCTCTCCTGCAGGATAAACGGCAAGAACATAGCCGAGGTCACGGCCATGCCCATACCCGAGGCGTATGATTTTATTGTCGGTATAAAAGACCCGCTTGCGGCAGATCTCGTGCCCGAGATCACAAACCGCCTGGGCGCTCTCATCAAAATAGGACTGGGCTATCTGTCGCTCTCACGCGGCATGAACACCGTATCTGGCGGCGAGGCCCAAAGGATAAAGATAGCAAAATATATAAACTCCTCCCTTACCGATATGGCGTACGTTCTGGACGAGCCCTCCTCCGGACTTCATTCCCAGGACATAAGAAGGATGCAAGAGTCTTTGCTCAAGCTCAGGGATCACGGCAATACCGTGCTCATGGTCGAGCATCACAAGGAGATCATCTCCATGGCAGACCACATCGTCGACATGGGCCCGCTGGCCGGAGAAAACGGCGGGCAGATAGTGTTCGAAGGCAGCTATTCTGAGCTTATAAAGAGCGGGACGGTGACGGGAGATATCATTCGCGCACGGGCCCCGTGGAAAGCGCAGACGCGTAAGCCGACGGGCTTTATACCGATCGAGATAGACGACTACCACAACCTGCGCGATTTCAAGGCGCAGATGCCGCTGGGCGTGCTGTGCGCCGTTATAGGCGTCGCGGGCTCGGGCAAGAGCTCGCTCATGGAGTCCTTCATCAGCCGCTGCGGCAAAAAGACGGTGTTCATCGGGCAGAAAAACATCGGAATCAATCTGCGCTCGACGCCCGCTACCTATCTCGGCATCTCCGACGTTCTGCGCGATCTTTTCGCCAAACACAACAAGGTCTCAAGGAGCCTTTTCACCTTTAACGGAGAGGGCGCGTGCCCTGCCTGCGGAGGAAAGGGCGTCATAGTTTCGGATATGGCGTTCATGGAGTCCATAGAGACCGTCTGCCCAGAGTGCGGAGGGAGCAGATACTCCAAAAAGGCGCTGTCATACAAATACCGCGGCCGTTCGATCGCCGACATCCTCGGAATGACGGTGGACGCAGCGGAGGAAATACTCAAAGATCTTCCCATAAGCGAGCGGCTGCGCGACCTTAAGCGGGTCGGACTCGGATATCTGCATCTCGATCAGTCGATGACGACGCTGTCGGGAGGCGAGCTGCAGCGGGTAAAGCTTGCCGATCATCTCAATGAAAAAGGGGAGATAATGATACTCGACGAGCCCACCGACGGGCTTCACCCAGAGGACGTAAAGACTCTTCAAAAGCTGATGGATGAATTGACCGATGCGGGAAACAGCCTTTTCGTGATAGAACACAACCTCGACGTGATGCGCAGGAGCGACTGGCTCATCGAGCTCGGCCCGGAGGGAGGCATGAACGGCGGCAAGCTGCTGTTCTCAGGCCCGCCCCGTGAGATAAAAGACTGCACGTCGTCTGTGACGAGAGATTATTTGTTTGAGGAGGATGAAGCATGAAGCTGACTATCGATCCGAACGTCGAATACGCGGTCGCTCTGGAAGGAGGCGGCGCCAGGGGAGCATATCAGATCGGCGCATGGAAGGCCTTGAGAGAGGCCGGGATAAAGATCAACGCCGTGGCGGGCACATCTGTCGGCGCGCTCAACGGCGCTTTGATGGCCACCGACGATTATGAAAAAGCCGAAAAGCTCTGGCTCGGCGTGACCTATTCCACCGTAATGGACGTGGATGAGGAGTTCATGCGGCAGATAATGGGCCGCGATCTTCGCGCGCTCGACCTTCACAACGCTCTTGAGACTGTAAAGGATATTCTTAAAAACCGCGGCTTCGACGTAAGGCCGCTCCACGAGTTTTTGAGCCGCGAGATAGACGAGGAAGAGGTAAGAAAGTCCGACAGGGAGTTCTACATAATAACCTACTCGGTCACCGACCGCAAGGAGTTGGAGCTCAGAGCAAAGGACATCGAGCAGGGCGCGCTTCACGACATGCTTCTGGCGAGCGCCTATCTTCCCGTTTTCCGCAACGAAAAGCTGGGGGACAAAAGGTATCTCGACGGAGGGCTTAAGGACGTTTTGCCGCTTCACGTGCTGATCGCGAACGGATACGAAAACATAATCGCCCTTAAGATCCAGGGCGTGGGCAGGAGCAGAAAGGTGGAAGTGCCCGAAAACACCACGGTGTTTTACGTTCAGCCCAGGGAAGAGTTGGGCAATGCTCTGAAATTTGAAAACGAGAGCATAAAATACAATATGAAGCTGGGCTATTACGACGCAAAAAGAGCGCTGTACGGCCTGAAGGGAAGAAAATATTACATAGACGGAGCGTGGGATGAAAAGGCCGCGTACGCGTCGCTTATGGATCTTTCGGCGCAGGCTCTTTCGTCGCTCGGAAAGAACGCTTCGCTCCGCGAGATAAACCAGAAGCTGCTGCCGCAGGCCGCAAAATCCCTCAAAGCCAGGGACGGAGATTATTATGAGCTGTGGAGCGCAGTGATAGAGGTTGCGGCAGAGGAAAAGGGCGTCGAGAGATTCGGCTTTTACACCGAAGAGCAGCTTATCGAACAATGCGGGGAAGGTATGAGCGGAGTCCTCGAAAAGATCTGGCAAAAGGGCGAGGAAAAATTCCTGGGCTTGTTTTGACAGTACGTGAATAATACCTCATAAATAAAAAGCGCCTTCCGAGGAAGGCGCTTTTTTATTCTTATGTTTATTATTCGCAGAGGTATGCGTAGATCAGCTTGAGAGTAGCTTCGATACCTTTCATGTGCGTGCGCTCCATCCCGTGGCTCGCGTGAACGCCCGTGCCTATCAGTGCTCCCTTTACGTCGACGCCGGCCCGGAGCGCCGCGCCGATGTCCGAGCCGTAGAACGGGAAAATGTCCACCGTATAGGGTATGGACAGATCCTTCGCGGTCTCGATCAGCCTGTTAGTAAGCTCATAGTCGTACGGTCCTCCCGAATCCTTGGCGCAGATGGATACCGAGTATTCGTTGCCCGCAAGATCCTCTCCGATGCAGCCCATGTCGAGGGTCACGAACTCGGAAATGCCTTTGAATACGGCGCTGGCCCCGTGCCCGACCTCTTCATATACCACGAAGTATATCCTCGTGTCGTATTTGAACTTTATATCGTTCTTTTTGCAGTAGGACAAAAGCATCAGAAGTATGACGGCGCTGGCCTTGTCGTCGATGAAGCGGGATTTCAAAAAGCCCGAAGGGGTGACGGTGAATTTGGGGTCGATGAAAACGAAGGCGCCGTTGGTGATGCCGAACTTTTCGGCGTCTTCCTTTGAGCGTATCTCTTCGTCCAGCCTTATTTCTATATTCTGCTCGTCGCGCAGCTTGGAGGAGGCGTCGGGGTAGACGTGCGCTGCGGGGGAGGTGGACAGAATGGTGCCGGTAAGTATGCGGCCGTCTCTGGTCATGACCTTGCAGTATTCTCCGTCCAGCGTGGGGATAAGCGGACCGCCTATCTTCGTTACCGCCAGAGTGCCGTTGGGCTTTATGGAGCGGACCATGAGACCCAGCGTGTCGATATGCGCGGAGGTCGCTACCGTTTTGGAGTGGTCAAGTCCGGGAACGAGCACTTCGATCGTCCCTTTATTGTGTACCTTGCAGGTATATCCGAGCTGTCTGACCGATTCCGCGACTATTGTCGTGAGGCGTCCAGTGCAGCCGGTCGGAGAATCGGTCAGGAATATCTGCTTTGAATAGAGATTGAAATCGTCTTCGCAAAAGCTGATCATAGTTTTCCTCCTATATATATTTTTCCGCGGTGACGGATAAACGTCCTTTTTTTGTTTCGCGGCGTTCGCTCTTATATCTGAACCTTCCAAGACCACGGCACGATACGACGTCGTTTTCATGAAGCACGTCCTTGCCTCTTGCGGGCGCGCCGTTCACGTAGACCCGCTGATCCGTGAAAAGCCTTTCGCTCTCGCTGCGGGAAAGGTTGAAAACACGAGATACTATGCCGTCGGCCCTTTCCGAGGATACTACTATCCTAAGCGGCTCGGTCATATAAAGGGGACCTTGCGGGAGAGCTGCGGCTTTTTCGCAGCGTATGAAGGTACGCTTGACCGAGGTCAGATTATCGCATATATAGCCCGAGAGCGTTTCGGCGCAGAAAACGTATCCCTCGCGTTCCCTTGCGATTATGTCCCCGATCTGATCACGCTCGATTCCCAAAGAAAGGATGGCACCGAGAAAATCTCTGTGGGTGAGTTTGTCTGAAAACTTATCGTTCAGAGGGACGATATGGATGAGAGATATCGGGAAGGGCTCGCTGTATCCCGTTTGTTCCTCGCTGCCGAAACGGGCCATGACTCTTTCGCATTGCTCGTTTCCGCCGAAAAGCACGAAGGGGTTCAGTCTCGGATCGTTTTTGATTCTGATGAACGCGTGCTGCTCAGAAAGCCCCATGAACGGGGTATAGGTGAAAACGCCCGCACGGCGGCTTTTTTCGGCAAGATCGAACAATCTTCCGACAAACACTTTCTCGTCCGTCATTCGGGAAGATCCTTCAATTTGAGACGATAGATGCGCCTTAGGAACAGACACGAAAGAGTGACAGACATGACTTCGGCGATGGGAAACGCGAACCACACGCTTTCAAGATTGCCGGAAAGCGACAGAAGGAATGCCACGGGCAGGAGTACGACGATCTGCCTCGCCACGGAGTTTATCAAACTGTAAACGCCGTTGCCGAGCGCCTGGAACACCGAGCCCGCCACTATGCAGAAGCCGGCGAAGGGGAAGGCGATGGCCGTTATCCTCAGCGCGGGAACGCCTATGGAGAGCATATGCTCGGAAGCGTTGTAAAGCCTGAGTAGCAGCTGCGGCGCAAGCTCGAACGCGGCGAACCCGATCAGCATCAGGGACACGGCATAAATGACGGCGTATTTGACGGTATCGGTGATACGTTTGCGCTTTCTCGCACCGTAATTGAAGGCGACGATGGGAACCATACCGTTGTTGAGTCCGAATACCGGCATGAAAACGAAACTTTGGAGCTTATAGTAAACGCCGAAAACTGCTACGGCCGTATCGCTGAACGAAATAAGGATCTGGTTCATGACGAAGTTCATCACCGAACCCACCATCATCATTATCATAGACGGGATGCCTACGCTCAGGATGTTCTTTATGAACTCCAGCTTTGGCTTTATTATGTTCACTATCTTGATATGGATATCGTGGTTTACTTTGGCGTTGAATATGAAGGCGAGGCATGCCGCGCATATCTGGCCGATGACCGTAGCGATGGCGGCGCCCTTCGTCTCAAGACGCGGCAGACCGAGCAGACCGAAGATGAGGATGGGATCGAGTATTATGTTTATCAAAGCGCCGACGGACTGAACGATCATGGAATAAAAGGTACGGCCGGTTGAGTTCAAAAGCCTTTCTCCGAGTATCTGCCCGAAAAGGCCGAAAGAAAACGTGGAGATATAAAACAGGTAGTCTCGACCGTACCTTATGATATCGGGGTTTTTGGTCTGCACCCTGAAAAACAGTTCCGAGCAGGAAAGACCGAAGGTCATTATCAGAAGGAACCCGCAAAGCTCGAGGAAAATGCCCGTGCCGGCGTAGCGGTCGGCGTCATCGTACCTCTTGGCGCCGAGACTGCGGGACAAAAGAGAATTGATGCCGACGGCGGTCCCCGACGCGAGCGCCATCATGACGTTCTGCACGGGGAAAGCCATAGAGACCGCGGAAAGGGCGCTTTCCGCAAGCCTTGAGACGTATATGCTGTCGACTATGTTGTAAAGGGCCTGTACGAGCATGGACAGGGCCATGGGCAGGCCCATGGAGATCAGCAGTTTTTTTACGGGCATGGTGCCCATCTTGTTTTCTTTAAGTTCGTTCTGCACTTTTCATACCTCGTCAAGCATTTATATAAGAATTATAGAATAAAACCGCGTGAAAATAAAGAGCAAAAAACAAAAGAGGAGGGAGATATCGGCTGATATCTCCCTCGGACTTTTTTTGGGATACAGGATGCAAAAGCTTATTCGATGCTGATGTTGATGTCTCCGGTGCTCGTCGTTATTTCGCATCTTCCTCCGGAGGCAGTGTCGGGTACGTGCACGCTGCCGGTTGAGGCCTTTGCGATGAATATCTTCTCCGATCTCAGCGTGCCGCGCACGCTTCCCGTGGTGGTCTTCACCTTTATATCGGCGGCATCGCAGCTGTCGAACGTGATGCTGCCGGTCGTGAAGCTGATATCGAAGCATTCGGACGCCGTGACGTTTTTGAGCTTAACGCTGCCGGTCGAGCCCTTTGCAAAAAGCGAGGCGCAGGCAAGCTCGTCGATTCTTATGTCACCGGTGCTCACGGTGATCGAAACGCTCCCGGAACAGCTGACCGATCTTAAACTTATATCTCCCGTCGAAGTCTGAAGCGCGAGCTGTCCTGCGGCGATGCCGCCGATCGTTATTTTCCCGGTGCCTGCCTTGACGTCGACATAGTTAAAGGACAGACCGTTTTCGATCGATACGTCCGCCGTCTCGCCGGTGACCTTGATCTGATCATATTCGGCTGAAGGAAGATATACAGTCATCGACAGCGATTTTGAAAAAAGGTTGATTATATCGAACGATTTACGCTGGTTTTCACATATGATCTTCAGCGTCCCGGCTTCCACGCTTACGGAACAGGTGTACTTTTCGTTCTCTGCCCAGACGACGCTGCAGACGCCGTCTTCGGACGGCCGGAAAACAATGTCGGTGGTCTTGAGCTCTGCATCGATGCTTGTGAAGGGTTCGTTTGCCTTATAGCTCTTCGTCTCGGACTTTCCGATCTCTAATTTTGAAAAATCGAATCCGGTTGCGGCATACGCTCCGACGCAGATGATTACGCCCAGTGCCAGCAAACAGATTGCTGCGATTATCCATCCCTTTTTCATTTAGAACTCTCCCTTCTGAACAGTGAATGCTTTATCCACATGGCTATTTTTTTGGTGAGCACGATAAGACCGCCGGTCGCTGCTTTGCAGGCTGCGAACATAAGTATCGAAAGCCCCGCGAGCACGAGCGCGGCGCCGAAAGCGGCCGCTCCGTGGAGCGGCATGCCCTTGATCGCAAGCCATACCGCGGCGACGACGCAGGCTGCGGCGCATGCTATCAGGGAGATCTCTATCGCCCACAAGGACACTATCAGCGACCAGGCGACCACATAGAGTGAAAGCAGTACGGCGGCCACGGCGACGAGAAGGGGGAACCACAGGGGAAAGCCCAGTATCAGGAGCACCACGTTCCATGCGCTTGGCTTTCGCTCGGATTTTACTTTTTCCCTGACGAGCTTCGTCAGGGGGATGTCGGCGAGGGTCTGCGATACGATGTCGCTTATCGGCCCTGCGGCGGCGACCGCCTGTTCCTCGGTCAAGCCCTCTTCCATGCGGTCGTCTATCATTTCGCTGTAAAACGACAGCCGTTCGTCAATATCGTCCTGCGGCAATCCCTTCAGCGCGCTTTTTAATTTCTCAAGAAACTCTTGTTTATTCATCTCTGTCCTCCCTGGCAACAAATCGATAAATGGAAATGACCTCTTTCCATTCTTCCTTGAACTCTTCCAGGCGTTTCGCG
>JAEEGL014024129.1_pt1 | contig 19796 bp, 16 predicted proteins | sample 9134231 | NCBI WGS metagenome assembly JAEEGL01 (sample SAMN16246548, study PRJNA631951) | gut metagenome | biome: gut microbiome; feature: rumen; material: fiber-attached | host: Bos | place: Iran: Karaj | collected 2018-10 | reverse complement strand
TGTACGTCGGGCAAAGCCTGTCGACGTCGAACTCCATAGACGCGTTCTGCATCCCCTCGTGCGTGAGGGCGAACGCCTTGATCTCGGAATAGTGTGTGGTCGCGGCGGTGCGGCAGTTCCTCGAATGCAGCTCCTCAAGTATGCTCATTGCGAGCGCCGCTCCCTCGACCGGGTCGGTACCCGCTCCGAGCTCGTCGAGCAAAACGAGCGAGGCGTCGTCGGCCTCGTCGAGGATGCCGACTATGTTCTTCATATGCGAGGAGAAGGTCGAAAGGCTCTGCTCAATCGACTGCTCGTCGCCTATGTCCGCAAATACGTTCCTGAACACCGCGAGCTCCGTTCCGACCTGCGCGGGGACGAACAAACCCGCCTGCGCCATGAGCGTAAAGAGGCCTATCGTCTTGAGTGTGACGGTCTTGCCGCCGGTGTTCGGGCCCGTGACTATGAGGGTCGTGAAATCCCCGCCGAGCCATACGTCGATGGGGACGACCTTTTCCCTTGATATCAGGGGATGACGGCCCTTTTTGATGTTGATCCTGCCCTCCGCGTTCAGCTTGGGACAGACGGCGTTCATATCCTTCGCGAGCTTGGCCTTTGCGAAGCAGAGGTCGATCTCGCCGAGCGTCAACAGGTCCTGATAGATATCGTTCGCCGAAGGCTTAACCATCTCGGTCAGCTCGGTGAGTATCCTTTCGACCTCCGCAGCCTCCTCCATCACGAGCTTCTTGTACTCGTTGCCGAGCTCGACCACGGCGGAGGGCTCAATGAAAAGCGTCGCGCCGGTGCCGGACTGGTCGTGTATGAGCCCGGGCACGTTCGCTCTGTACTCCTGCTTTACGGGAATCACGAAGCGCCCGTTCCTTATCGTCACCAGCGCGTCCTGAAGATACTTCGAATACGTCGAAGAATGTATCATGTCGTTGAGCTTCTGACGCACCTTCTCGTTCGCGAGCTTCATCTGCCGTCTTATGCGCGAGAGCGCCGGCGAAGCGCCGTCGAATATCTCGTCCTCGCTCAGGATGCAGCGGTTGATCTCGTCCTCTATTGCGTGATGCGCCATAAGCCCCGATGCCATGCTCCCGAGGCGCGGCATTTCCCCCTCCGAGCCTCCGAGCTGCTCGCGGCAGACCCTTATCGCCTTAAGGCATTTCGCGATCGAAAGAAGCTCCTCGCAGCCGAGATGCAGTACGGCGTTCACGCGCCTGAGCCCCGAGCGCGTATCGGGAAAATCGTCCACGGGCGATGTCCCCGTCCTGATATAATAGGTCTCCGCCTCGCTCGTGAGCTCGAGCTCCGCTTTCACGTCGTCGAGCTCGTCGAAGGGCTTCAAAGACTCCGTGAGCTCGCGGCTCACGCAGCAGCCGCACTTCAAACGCAGCGCGGCAGTTATCTTGTTGTACTCAAGTGTATTAAGTGTTTTATCTGTCATGGTACACATCCTATATCACGTTTCTGTGAAAATGTCCTCTCGTAACGGGAGCGTTTTTCTCTTTGTCGGCGGTCTCCGCGGTGCCGAAGACCCGCATGCCGCTCTCCGCAAACTCCTCCCTGATATCCGTCACTGCGCTGTTCTTGAGCCGCACGAGGCAGTACCCCTTGAACCTCACGTTTTCGAGCGGGAAGCGCCTGCCTTCGCCGTCTGCAAGCATACCCGCGTCCCCTCTGCAGTTCTGACAGCCCTTATACTCCTTCACGGGGCAGTGCATGAGCTGCATCAGCTCGGCCCTGTGGTAAGTGTTGACGATCATAACGCCTCCGTAGCGCTTTGACAGATCGGCAAGCTGCGGCTTCGAAAGCTCGCAGGAGGGCATTATATGCGTAAAGCCCGTATCGAGGAGCTTTGTGAACGCGGCGGGGTTCATGGCGTTCATGCCGAGACCGGCTATGCGTATCGGCAGATTCTCCCCCGTTTTCCATTGGCCGATATTGTTCGCCTCTACTCCCGAGAATGCCCCGCTTTTGAGGAGCTTTTCGTAAGCCGCGCGCGCGTCCTCCGTCATGAGCACGTTGGGCAGAATCAGTATGAGCTCTCCCTTTACGCCTTTCAGCGCCTCGGTATCGAGCTCCTTTGCGGATACGGGATCTATGCCCGTCCAGTCGGCGTTCGCCCTCAAGGCCTCCTCCGCCGTCCTGACGCGGACGTACCGTAAAGGCGCGCTTTCACATTCCCCGACGGGCTTTATGAAGCTGCGGACGGAGTTTTCGTCCACACGAGCGGGTATGGCTCCCCTTTCGAGTATCGCCCGCGAAAGTCCCTCCGCGGCCTCGCGGCGCATGGAGTTGAGCGCCGAAACGGGTATGAAGCCCTCTCCGCGGATATCGGAGCTTCCTATCGCGAAGGGCGTGCCGCCGAGCTTTTCGAGCTGTTCCGCGAGCCTTTTTTTATCGACGGGCCTGTTCGGTATTTCGCATACCGGCCCGACCGCCTCCGCCGAGTATCCCTCTGTTTCGAAGGTCAGCCTCGCGGGAGAATCCGTATTGATCTCAAGCCGCGCCGCGAGCTCCCACGCGGGCCTGTCGTTCCTCACGCTCTCGTGAGCGGCGGCGATAAGCTCCCTGTCGGGCTTCGCCGAGCCGACGTGCCCCGTGGTGACGCTGTCCCCGTAAAGGTGCGCGGAAGAGAATTCGCCTCGGTTGAATATCGAAAAGAGCGTCCGGCGGGCGTTTTTCGGCTTTTCGCCGTCGAGCGCGGCACGGTAGATCCGCGTTACAGCCGCAACGTACTCGGGGCTCTTCATACGCCCCTCTATCTTGAACGAGCATATCCCCGCCTCTCTCAGCGCGGAAAGCTCGTCTATCATGGCTATATCGTTGGTCGAGAGCGCGAACTCGTCCTTCCCCGCTCTCGGGCCCAGAACGCTCGCGTTCTTGCGGCAGGGCTGGGCGCAGGTGCCCCTGTTGCCGCTCCGCTCGCCCGCCATGGACGAATAAAGACAGCTGCCCGAAAAGCCCATGCAGAGCGCGCCGTGGCAGAAGAACTCCAGCTCGATCGGGCTTTTTTCGTGCATGCGCCTTATCTCCTCGAGCGGGACCTCGCGCGCGAGCACGGCCCTCGTGAAGCCGTTCTCCTCACAGTACCTCAAGCCGCCGATATCGTGTATCCCCATCTGCGTCGAGGCGTGCACGGCGAGCTCCGGGAGCTCCCGCCTTATAAGCGCCGCAAGGCCGAGGTCCTGAACTATCACCGCGTCGGCTCTCAGCATAAGGAGCTTTTCTGCAAATAAAAGCGCGTCTCCGAGCTCCCTGCCGAAGAGCAGCGTGTTGAGCGTGACGTTCGTCCTGACCTTCCTGAGACGGCAGAAGTCTATCGCCTCGCCGAGCTCGTCCCCCGTAAAGTTCTTCGCGCCTCTGCGTGCGTTAAAAGCGCCGCCGCCGAAATACACCGCGTCGGCGCCGTTCCTGACTGCCGCGATAAGACATTCCATATTGCCCGCAGGCGCGAGTAATTCAACACGATCCATACCATTCAAAATCGGGGCAAGCCGAATCAGGCCCGCCCCGAACTGATCTCAAATCAGGTTTCAGTGGTCTTCTTCCTCTCGAACGGGCGCTTGACCGGCGTCCGGGCGGCAGGTTTCTCCTCGTTCCCGCGGAACTCCCGGAGCTCGCGTATCTTCCTGTCGACCTCCTTCGATTCGGCGCTGAGCTTTTTCAGCTCGTCTTCCGTCTCGAGCATTGCGAGCAGCATGCAGCGAGTCGTGGACTCGTTGGGATACCTCGCCTTTATCTGCTTGATGCGCTTGTTGACGCCCTCCTCAAGGCCGCGCATATACTCCTCGTCATTGCCCGCGGAGATGCGGAATTCCTGACCCGCAAGATTTATCACCATCTTATTCCTCTCCATGATGCACCTCCGACATATTTTTACGGATATATTGTACCACGTTTCAGTATCTTTTGCAACAGGCGGAGCATAATTATGCAGACCGCGTCGGCCGCTCCACGCCCCGACCGTTCCCGAGCACATTCCACAGAAGGCCTCCCGCGGTCAGGACGGTCGAAAAAAGCGCCTTCCTCTCTCTTTCTCGAGCGGAAGGCGCTTGGCACGGACCGTTTTATGCTTTGTTTATCCGACTCGTCAAACGCGCCGATTCAATCGTCATCGTCATCGTCGTCATCGTCGTCATCGTCGTCATCGTCGTCGATGCGGATCTCGGAGTCGGACTTCCTGCCTCCGATCACGTTAACCAGCCAGCGCCAGACGGGGATGAGCAGGAACACGACCCACGTGGGGTGCCAGATACGGAACATGAGGCCGACGAAGAGATAGGCCAATACCGCAAGGAGCTCCCAGGGGAACTTCCTTATCCAACGGCGGCCGCGCCTCTTTCTGATGGACGCTGCGATCGAGCCGAACATGGGTATCGTCAGGAACAGGAGCCAGCCTACCGTCCACGCCTTCCCTCCGAACACGAAGCCGAGGGCGATATAGGCGGCGACCGTCAAAAGGGCGTATATGCCCGTAACGGCTTCCTTCTTCCCCGAATGGCTCCTCACGGCGATGGAGACCGCGTAATAGAGCGGCACAGTGAAGAAAATGAGCCACAGGGGATGCCAGAGTCCCGTCGTGAAGCCGAGCGCGAGGTATGCCGCCGTCACTGCGACGGGGACTATCACGTCGAACACGTTGAACTTGTTATTGCGTATGCCGGATACCACGGCGTAATAGATGGGTACGGTGAGGAACAGGAGCCACGCCGGATGCCACCAGTTCTTCAGGAAGCCGAGCAGGAGGAACACGCCGGTCACGAGCAGCGCGTAGGGGAAGCCGAGCAGCACGCTCTTTTTCCTCTTCTCGCTTCCGGAGAAGATCTTCGCATCGCCCATTATCTCGGCCTCGTCGAGCTCCTTCTTGGTCTCTATGACGACCTTGCGCCCGTCCTCGGTGATCACCGTCGTACGCCATTTGCCGGTATTATCGTTGAACACCTTGTGTACAAAGCGTTTTTTGCCTTCCTTCTCGCCGTTCCAGGCGTGATGCGTCCTCTCTCCGTTCTCGTCGAATATAACGCCGTCCGCGTCGATCTCGATATCGCCGAGATACGGATCGTTCAGATCGTCCCGCGAGACCTCGACTCCTTCGCCTTCATTCTTGTCGCTGACGTGTATGCCGTCCCAGCCGACGTGCACTCTCGAGCCGTCCTCGTCGTTCACGTTGATGCCGTCCTTCCACGAAATGTGCACGCTGTCCTTGGGTCTTTTCGTCTGTTCATCCTCCGGGGACGCGCCGAACTCGTCGACTCCCGGCATGGGGATCTCGTCCTCGGTCGCGAGCAGATCGTCGAGTGATACCCCGTAGAGCTTCGAAAGCATTATGAGGTTGTCCGTATCGGGCGAGGACTCCGCCCTCTCCCACTTGGATACAGCCTGGCGGGAAATGCCGAGCTTTTCTGCCAGCTCCTCCTGCGAGTATCCGTGCGCCTTGCGCATCTTTACGAGCCTGTTGGCGATCTCAATGTTCATGATTCACGGTTTCCTTTCGTTTCGTTGGCTCAATACTACCTTATGCGGGCCGGTTGCGCCAGCAATTCTGCTTTTCAATTATCGGATTTTTATGCAACTTTCGGTTGCATGGCGGGTTTTATACGATTATATATCAATTTGAGCGGGTTTTCAAGCTAAAATGCGCTTTTTGCGATCAAAAGAGGAGCCCCCGGTCAACGAGGGCTCCTTGTCGGAGGTTTGCTTATTCGAGAGTTATTAGACTCATCGCCGCACGGAGTATCATCAGCGCGTCGTCGACGCCTATCGCACCGTCGCCGTTCACGTCGCCGGCCTCGGGCTGCGCAAGCGAGCCTATGAGACTCATCGCGTAACGGAGCGTCAGGAGCGCGTCGTCTATGCCGACCGTTCCGTCGTCGTTCACGTCGCCGGGTATCACGACGGGCTGGGGCGGATCGGGCGGAGTGGGATCGCCGCCGGTGATGACCGCCGTGACCGTTCCGAACTCCACTCCGTCATAGCTGACCGTAAGCACGTACGTGCCGGAGACCGAAGCGTCGAGAGCGGGGCTCCACTGATAAGAGATATGCGGGCTGTTCCACGCGACGGTTTCGGTCTGTCCCGTGCGGCTCGAGCGGTACTTTATCACCGTGCCCGCCTCGACGTCGCTCATCGAGAAGCCGTCCGAGGCGTTCGCCGTGTAATAGAGCGTACCCGTGAGCGCCGCCTGAGCGACTGCGGGAGCGTAGACGTAGACGGTATAGCCGGAAGCCGAAGTGGAAGCCGCTATCCTCCAGGTTCCGCCGGAGCAGTACAGATACAGCCTGCGGGTCTGACCGCCGGGGCCGCCGGGACCGCCGGGGCCGCCGGGACCGCCGGACACCGCCGTGCTTACGGTCGCCGCGGAGCCGGATGCGCCGATCTCCCATACCGCAGCCGCGGATACGTCGGAGGTCTTGGTCAGGTTATAGGTCGGGTTCCAGCCGCCGGAAGCGGTATAGGCGAGGTAATAATTTGTGCCGCCGACCGTGTTGTAGATATGGCCCGCAGCGTCCATGAAGAAGGTGTTCTGCTCATTGAGCGTGCCGAACGTGAATCCGCCGGAGACCGCGGTTATCGTCGACTGAACGGACGCCGCAGTCGTGGTGCCGCCGAGGGTGTAAACGGGCGAGTTCGCGGAGGAGTTCGTGATGACGAATCTCGAGCCGGAGCTGATGCTCGTCACGCGCTCGAAGACGTTCGTGTCGCCCCCGTCAAGATCGACCCAGGGAGTGGAATCGACGTGATTGCCCTGCGCGGTCGCGGTCTTCGCGGTCGAGGAACCGTTGATGTAAAGGTAGTATGTCTGCCCCGCGACAAGGTCGGGATGACTGAACACGACGTAGCTCGCTGTGTTGTTGGAGGAAGCGAAGTACGCCTGCGTGCTCTTGAGTATCGTACCGGAGGCATTCTTTATGACCAGGGAATAACCTGTCCTTATGGAGCAGCCGGTGAACTGGACGTAAATGCCAGCGTTGGGCGCGCCCTGCATGGCGTTCTGACCGCAGGCGAGCACAATGCCGTCATAGAGGGCAAGCGTGTTTTCGGAATCGAGAGGATCGTTCGAGGTGTTCGAGGTGGAATAGACCTCGAGGTCGCCGCCCCTGAAGAAGAGACCGCCGTTCGAATCGACGCCGTCGCCGCCTGAGGTATAGAGCCTGTAAACGCCGCCGTGGACGTTGATGGTGTAGTTATAGTTGTAAAGGTCGCCGTTCGCGGCGTTGACAACGTCGTCCGTGGAATAGACGGTCAGACGGCCGGAATTGAGCACAACGTCCGCGCCCTCGATTCCCTCGTAGCAGGTGTGAACGGTCATGTTGATAAGATCGTCCGACGCGCCCCTTATGCCTATCGTGGTGATGAGCTCGGAATGAACGCCGTCGTCACGCGTCCAAATGTCAAAGGCGCCTCCGAGAACGGAGAGGTTGCCGTCGGAATGAAGCGCGTCGTCCGGAGCGGAGAGCGTGAAGGCGCCGCCGGAGACCGTCCCGTCGAGCTCGGCCTTTATGCACTTCGCGCTGGGAGTGTTGGGATTATCCCCGTTATAGGACGTGTTGGTATAGCCGTTCGCGCAGACGATATCGAATACGCCTCCCGAAATGACCGTGTTGAAGCCGGATATGCCGTCGCCGGTCGTGCGGAGCGTGATATTTCCGTCCGATATCTCCACGTCGCCGGAGGTCTCGTCCGAGTTCTCGGCCTTAATGCCGTCGCCCGCGGCGGTGATATTCAGTGTGCCGCCCGAGATCTCGACCTTTTCGCGCGCAAGGACGCCCTCGTCGCCGGAGTTCGCCGTGACAGTACCGCCGCTGATGAAGATCCTGCCAATCTCGTCGGTATCGTCGGCGGCCTTTATCGCGTCGCCCGTCGTCGTGAGAACGACCGTACCGCCCGAGATCACGAGCTCGTTCTCGGAGGAAAGACCGGCGTTGGGAGCGTTTACCGTGAGCCTTGAGCCTTCGACGGTCAGGAGCCCGTTTGCTCCGACCTTTACGCCGTTCTTCGCGGCGGCGTTGATATTGAGAGCTCCGTTTCCGCAGAAGACTATGTTCGCGGCGGTCTTGCCCTTTACGACCGCGCTCTCGGCGTAGTACTGATTCGATCCGTCGCCGCCCTCATCGGTCGGGCCGTAGGAATCGGCGTTATTGACCGCGCTGTCGGCAAGGGTGTTCCCTGTGCCTGCGAGGGGACGGATATAGACCTTGGCGGTCGAGTTCTTCTTGACGGTCAGCGCCGCGGTGAACTGAGACCTTAAGCTGAGGCCGTCGAGGAGAAGGTTCGCGTCGCCGGTGGCTTCCTTCTTGACCATGATATCCGCGTACTCGCTCGAGCCGTTGAAGCTGAAAGTGCCGCCGGCCTTCTTGATGTTGACCGAGAGCTCGTACCCCGCGGCGGCGGTATAGACGTTGTTCCCGTCCGCGTCCTGGGTGACTGTCAGCTCGCCCGTACCCTCGGAGCCCGTGAACTCGGTCTCAGAGGTCTTTTCTATGCCGAGCACTTCGTACTTATTGCAGTCGCCGGGATAGACCGTGACGCTCCTCCCCGAGAAGCTGAAGGTCGTATAGCCTATCGGGACCTCGACCTCGACGGTATCCGAGCCGCGGGTCACGGTTATCAGCGCCGTGCCTACCGCGCCGGAAACGCCGGTAACGGTTACGGTCGTCCCGCTTACGGAAACGGTCGCGACGTTCGTATCGCCGCTCGCTGCCGAGACCGATCCCGAGCCGCCCGAAACGGTTATCACCGCGCCGGTATTGCCGACGGGCGTCTTCGAGAGAGTTATCGCGTCGGTCCCCATCGCCATAACGGGCAGAGCCGTCAGAACGAGAGCGAGCGCGATCACGAGAGAGATCGTCCTTTTTTTCATATTGCACCTCTTATAAAAAAAGAAAGTCCGTGGAAAACCACGAACATATTTTACCACAATAAAATCGAAAATGCAGAGCGGAAATCGGTACAATTCTGTGACAAAGTCACTTCACTCTCGGAGACCTGACGGGTTTTCTCGGCTTTCCGAAGGCGAATGGCTTCTCCTCGCCCTTGACCAGCCTCGAGATATTCTGCCAATGCATGAGTATTACTACGAGAGCGGCGATGGCTCCGAGTATCTTCTGAACGGGGAGCGGCGCGAATATCAGCGATCCCGCGGCGACGGCGATGCAGCCTACGATGGAACCCGCCGAGACGCGTCTCGAAGCGAGGGCGACTATCAGGAACGCGGCTATGGCTATAATGAATATCCGCCAGTCGAGCATAAGCGCGAAGGCGGAGCCTGTCGCAACGCCCTTGCCGCCCTTGAAGCGGTAAAACACCGGGAAGCTGTGTCCTATTACGGCGGCAAAGCCCGCGCAGGCAAGGCAAACGCCGGCGTTATCTCCCGTCCAGCCGCCTATGAGCCTTCCCAAAAGGCAGGCGAGCGCGCCCTTTCCGAAATCGCCGAGATAGGTGAGAAGGCCGATCACGAACCCGTAAACGCGCGCGGCGTTCGTCGCGCCGGAATTGCCGCTGCCGTGTCTTCTCACGTCCTCGCGGTAGACGATATTCGAAATGATTATCGCACTCATAACAGAGCCGAGTAAATAGCCGGATACGATACTCGCGAGTATGCGCAGGAACATATTTACCAACTCCTTTTTGTGGTTTTGGAAGTGTTTGCGTTGAAAAAGCCCATAATTCCGCCGGAAGGGACCGTCGCCTTTTCAGAAGGACGGCGAATAAGGATTAATCGCGGCGCGGGCCGCTCACAGCTCCCGGCGGTTTTCGATCGCCTTGTACAGGGTCATCTCGTCGACGTATTCGAGATTGCCGCCTATGGGTATGCCGTGAGCTATGCGCGTGGCCTTCACACCGAGGGGTTTCAGGAGCTTCGCGATATAGCCCGCGGTCGCTTCGCCCTCCACGTCGGGGTTGGTGGCGAGTATCACCTCTTTGACCCCGCCTTCCTTCACGCGGGTCACGAGCTCCTCTATCCTGATGTCCTCCGGCCCGACGCCGTCCATCGGCGAAAGCGTCCCTCCGAGCACGTGATAGAGCCCGCGGAACTCGCGCACGCGCTCCATATACGAGACGTCGCGCGCGTCCTTCACGACGCATATGAGCGATCTGTCGCGCTTATTGTCCGAGCAGATATCGCAGAGCTCATCCTCCGTGTAATTGCCGCAGACGGGACAGTAATGGATCTTGTTTTTCGCTTCGGTAAGAGCAAGGGAAAGACCCTCGACGTCCTCCTTGGGAAGCGAGAGTATGTGATAAGCGAGCCTCTCCGCGGTCTTCACGCCTATGCCGGGCAGGCGGTTGAGCCTCGAGGTCAGGTTTTCAAGTGAACGAACGCCCATCAGAAGCCGAGTTTCATGCCGCCCGTGACCTTGTTCAGCTCACGGTTCATGGTCTCGTCGGCAAGCGATATCGCGCCGTTGACCGCTGCGATAATGAGATCCTGCAGCATCTCTACGTCGTCGGGATCCACGCAGTCGGGCTGAATCTCTATGCTCTTGAGCTCCTTGCGGCCGTAAATGACCACCTTGACGGCGCCGCCGCCCGCGGAATACTCGAGCTCGGAATTGCCGACCTCTTCCTGTACGCGCTCCATCTCCTGCTGCATCTTCTGCGCCTTGAGAACCATCTGCTGCATGTTTCCGCCCATTCCGGGGAATCCGCCTCTTGCCATTTTATTATGCCTCCTTGGGGAAATTACGTTATGTTTCATTATATCATTGCCGAACGGGTTTGTCTACAATAAAAAAGGGGCTCTGCCCCCTCGTATCTTTGTATCGGTTTTGCATCACGCCGCCGGATCGAAGTCAAAGCCTTCCGGCATTCTCCCGGAAAGTATCGCCGTTGCCATATTATAATAGGCTTCATTCGGCGAACCGGTGTGAGGTCCCGATACTTCCGTACGGACAGGCTCGGTCATTTCGGTCGGGGTGTCCGTCGATCCCGCTCCCTGCGTCTCCTGCGGGGAGCAGGCGGATAACAGCAGGAAAAGCAGGACGAGCAGTACGGCTGAAGCCCGCTGGAGTTTGTTGTTATTCGATCTCATCTTCTTTACCCGTATACTGAGGCGTCTCCATTGGGCCTTCATATCCGCAAACCGTGCAGCGGGTTCCTGCCGCATTTGGCGTATGCGGTTGCCGCTCATATTGATTGCATATCGAACATTTCCTTCTATGCCACGTGGGGCTATTATAATTCTGCCATGACCCTGTGAAATTATGGTATTGCCAACCGCCACAGGACGATACTCTTGCAGTACTATTACCTCAAATCATTTTTTAATCTAAGCCATTCCATATAGCGTCCTGTAAATAGTATACCATTAATATTATAAATTGCAATGTTTTTTATCGCCATAATTCGCATTGATATACTTCCTTCGCCGCGATATTTGACAAACGCCCCTCCTTTGTTATATAATGTAAGTTGAGTTAATATGCAGGGGGATTTCTCCCATAAGAAAGGATATCCTTTGATCACATGAAGAATCTGACTACCAAAGAGCTCCGCGAGCTCTATCTCCGCTTTTTCCGCGAGAGGGGACATGCTGTGATCTCCTCCGCTTCGCTCGTTCCCGAGAACGATCCTACCGCCCTCTTTACCATGGCGGGCATGCATCCCCTCGTGCCGTATCTTTTGGGCGCGAAGCATCCCGCGGGCAACCGCCTTGCCGACGTGCAGAAATGCGTCAGGACGGGCGATATTGACGAGGTCGGCGACGCGAGCCACTGCACCTTCTTCGAGATGCTCGGCAACTGGTCCCTCGGCGATTATTTCAAGAAGGAGGCCATCGCGTGGAGCTGGGAGTTTTTGACGGGCGAGGAGTGGCTCGGCATAGACAAGGATAAGCTCTATTTCACCTGCTTCGCGGGCGAGGATGGTCTTCCGAAGGACGAGGAGGCGCACGACCGCTGGGTCGAGATGGGCGTGGATCCTTCGCACATATTCTATCTCGGACGCGAGCACAACTGGTGGGGCCCCGCCGGGCAGACCGGCCCCTGCGGTCCCGATACCGAGATGTTCATAGACACAGGCAAGGAGCCCTGCTCCGAGAACTGCTTCCCCGGCTGTCACTGCGGGAAGTATCTCGAGATCTGGAACGACGTATTCATGCAGTACAACAAGACCGCGGACGGCAGGTACGAGCCGCTCGCGCAGAAAAACGTCGACACCGGCATGGGCCTCGAGCGCACCGTCGCCACTCTGCAGGGAGTCGGAAGCGTTTACGACACCGACGCCTTCACCGGGATACTCGCGAAGATCGCCGAGCTTTCCGGAAAGCAGTACGGGGATTCTCCCGAGGTCACGAAGGCCTTCCGCATAGTCGCGGATCACATGCGCACCGCCGCGTTCATGCTCGGCGATCAGCGCGGGGTGACCCCGTCGAACGTCGATCAGGGCTATATCCTCCGCCGCATAATAAGGCGCGCGCTCCGCTACGCCATGCAGCTCGGGATGCCCGAGATGAGCCTTTCGAAGGTCGCCGAGGCGGTCGTCGATACCTACGGGGATATCTATCCCGAGCTTAACGAGAACCGCGGGCGCATCGTTTCGGAGCTCGACATCGAGGAGACCAAGTTCCAGAAGACGCTAAAGCAGGGCACGAAGGAATTCGAGCGCGTCCTGAAGCACTCCGAGGATAAGCATATTGACGGCAAAACGGCCTTCCGTCTCTTCGATACCTTCGGCTTCCCGATCGAGTTCACTGAGGAGCTTGCGCGCGAGAACGGCATGACCGTGGACGTTGAGGGCTATAAGGCCGCGTTCTCCGAGCATCAGGCCAAGTCCCGCGCCGGCGCGGAGCAGAAGTTCAAGGGCGGCCTCGCGGATCATTCCGAGGCGACCACGAAGCTCCATTCCGCCACGCATCTTCTGCAGGCGGGCCTGCGCAAGGTTTTGAACGACGAAAACATCTTCCAGCGCGGCTCGAACATTACTCCCGAGAGGCTGCGCTTCGACTTCTCCTTCCCGAGGAAGGTCACTCCCGAGGAGCTCAAGGAGGTCGAGAAGTTCGTGAATGACGCCATCAAAGCCGACGTGCCCATCATCTGCGAGGAGATGACCCAGGAAGAAGCGAGAGCGCGCGGCGCTATCGGCGTTTTCGAGAAGAAATACGGCGAGATCGTCAAGGTCTACACCATGGGCGAGTTCTCCTGCGAGATGTGCGGTGGCCCGCACGCTTCGCATACCGGCGAGCTCGGAACTTTCAAAATAAAGAAGGAAGAAGCCTCCTCCTCCGGCGTGAGAAGGATAAAGGCAGTGCTTGAATAATGGCTTTTAAGTCCGAATGGCTCGAATACGTATGGGAGCTCGAGGGTGAGGAGACCCTGTTCGGCGTGGAGCTTTCCCTTTACAGGCAGGCTCCCGATCCTGCGTCGCCTCTCCTGGTCTATTTATGCTGCAGCACGCCGAACGAACGCGACCTCCTGCCTTCGGACGTAAAGCGCATAACCGGCGTCGCGGAGAAATGCGCGCGCAGGGCGAAAGCCGTCCCCGCTGGCTTCATACAGGCCTCCTCGATGCGTCAGTACTATTATTACGTTTCCGAAAAGGAACAGTATGACGTAATGAAGGAGCTTGCCGCCAAAGAGAAAAAGCTCGTCTGCCGCGTCGGCGGCAAGAGGGAGGAGAACTGGGCGACCTATTTCGGCCTGCTCTATCCCGACGAACTCAAGTATCAGACCGTCAAGAACCGCGAGCAGGTGAAGAAGCTCCGCAGCATCGGCGACAACACCGACTGCGCGAGACGCATCAATCTGCACATGGGCTTCCGCACCGAGCAGGACCGTCTCGTATTCGAAGAGACCGCGAGGCGCGCGGGCTTCGCTATAGGCGATCCCGAATACCATACCGACAGCGACAGCCCGAACGGCGTCGTCATCTACCGCATTGCGACCCTGCGCCGCCGCGACATCGACGCCGTGACCGTCAGGGCGACAAGGCTCGCCCGGCGCTGCGCGGGCAGGCTGCTCTACTGGGACTGCAACATAGTCCCCGCCGGCGTTTCCAAAAGAATATGAAAAAACCTCACGGAATACTGATAGTCAATCGATTCCTCCATACGAGCAAATTCACGGATATCTCCGCCCGCTTTTCGGCTTCGGCAGAAAAGCTCGGGGCGGAGCTTTCGCTTTTTGCCAACGACGAGCTGTTCCCCGTTTCGGGAGCGGGAGACGACCGCTTCCCCTTCGATACGGACCGCACGGACTTCGTACTCTTCTACGACAAAGATATCCGTCTTGCCTCGCAGCTCGAAAAGCGCGGCATGCGTCTGTTCAATTCCTCGCGCGCGATAGAGCTCTGCGACGACAAATCGCTCACTCATATCGAGCTCGACGGCATCGTCCCCATGCCCGCGACCTGCTGCGCGCCGTTCACTTTCGAAAACATCGGCTATAACTGCCTCGATTTCGTCGACGAAATGTTCTCCATACTCGGCTCGCCGCTCGTAGTAAAGGAGGCCTTCGGCTCCTTCGGTCAGCAGGTATATCTTGCCCGAGACCCTTCGGAGGCGTGCGCTCTGCTTAAAAGGATCGGCGGGAAGCGCGTTATATTCCAGAAGTTCATTGAGGAGAGCGCGGGACGCGATCTCAGGCTCAACGTGGTCGGCGACAGGGTGATAGCCGCCATGGAGAGATGGAGCGAGACGGGCGATTTCCGCGCCAATATCACGATAGGCGGCCGTATGCGCCCGCATACTCCGACCGCGGAGGAAGAGGCGCTGGCGCTCAGGGCGGCGGAAGCGCTCGGGCTCGACTTCTGCGGAGTCGATCTGCTCCTCTCGTGCGAAGGCCCCCTCGTCTGCGAGGTCAACTCCAACGCGCATTTCAAGTCCATCGAGGACTGCACTGGAGTAAACGCCGCAGACGCGATAATGGCGCATATACTGAGCTCCATACGATGAAAAAGGCTTATATCCTTTATAAAAAAGCCGACGCCCGTAAAAACGGCGTGCTCATTAACAAGTACTTCGGCGCGCTCGAAGCCGGCGGGTTCCGTCCCTCCCTCGTGCTGCTCGACGGGCTTTTGCCCGAGGAGCTTTTGACGCTCGTCTCGGACGGGGAGCTTATCATAAACCGCAGCCGCGAGTCCGGCCTCATGCGTTTTCTTGAGGAGAACGGGCTCCGCGTCTCGAACCCGTCCGTCGTGAACGAGACCGCGAACGACAAGTATCTGACGTGGGAAAGGCTTCACAGCGCCGTACCCATGCTCGATACTTATCCGCTCACGGAGAGCGTCCCGCTCCCCTTCCCCTTCGTCGCAAAACCCGCGGGAGGTCACGGCGGGGACGGCGTGACGCTCGTAAGGAACGAAGCCGATCTTGCGGCTTACAGGGCCTCGCACCGCGAAAAGTCCGTGATACAGCCCGTCGCTTCCGAAGTCGGGCGGGATATGCGCGTTTACGTGATCGGCGGAAGGCCGGAAGCGGCTATGCTCCGCGAGTCGAAGACGGATTTCCGCAGCAATTTCTCCCTCGGCGGGACTGCGAAGTTCATACCGCTCGACGAGCTCCGCGAGGACGAGAAGGCGCTCGTCGAAGCCGTCTGCGCGGCGCTTCCCCTCGATTACGCCGGAGTGGACGTGATGCGCGATCGCGGGCGCGCGATACTCAACGAGATCGAGGATCCGGTCGGCGCGAGGATGCTTTACGTCTATACCGGTATCGATCCCGCAAAAAAACACATCGATCATTTAATCTCAAAGGAGAACTAACATATGAGCAACGTCAACGATCTTCTCAGCTTCATCGAAAAATCCCCGACGGCGTTCCACGCCTGCGAAAACCTCTGCAAAGAGCTCGAGGCTTCCGGCAGGAAGCGTCTCTCCGAGGGCGAAAAATGGGAGCTCCGCGCGGGCGAAGGTTATTTCGTCACCCGCAACATGAGCTCGGTCATCGCCTTCGATATCCCCGAAAGCGCCGATTCCCTGCGGATAATCGCGGCGCATTCCGACTCCCCAGCCTTCAAGATAAAGGAGAACGCCGAGCTCTCCGTGCGCGGCAAGTACACCCAGCTGAACGTCGAGAAATACGGCGGTATGCTCTTCGCGCCCTGGTTCGACCGTCCCCTCTCCGTTGCGGGCCGCGTGCTCGTGAGGACGGAAAGCGGCATGGAGGCAAGGCTGATAGACGTTGACCGCGATCTTCTCGTGATACCGAACGTCGCCATACACATGAACCGCGAGGTGAACGACGGCTTCAAGTACAACGCGCAGACCGACATGATGCCCCTCTTCGGCGACGAGACCGCCAAGGACGGCTTCAAAAAGCTCATCGCGGAGGAAGCCGGCGTGCCCGAGGAGGACCTTATCGGGAACGATCTGTTCCTCTATCCCCGCATAAAGGGCGCCGTCGTGGGACACGAGGGCGAGTACATACTCTCCCCCCGTCTCGACGATCTCGAGTGCGCGTGGAGCGGGCTCCGCGCTTTCCTCGGCGCGAAGAAGCCCGTGAAGGGCATAAACATGCTCTGCGTATTCGACAACGAGGAGGTCGGCTCCGGCACCAAGCAGGGCGCGGATTCCACTTTCCTCTATGACGTGATAAGGCGCGTGTTCCTCGCTCTCGGCAGTACCGAGGAAGAGATCTATCGCGCTCTCGCGGCTTCGTTCATGCTCTCCGCCGACAACGCGCACGCCGTGCATCCGAACCATCCCGAGAAGACCGACGCGGAGAACTGCACGTTCATGAACGACGGCATAGTGATCAAGTTCAACGCCAATCAGCGCTACACCACCGACGGCGTTTCCGCGGCGTTCTTCCACAAGCTGCTGAAGGAAAACGATATTCCTTACCAGCATTTCGCAAACCGCTCCGACGTCGCGGGAGGCGGCACGCTCGGCAATATCTCCGGCTCACACGTCTCGATAAACACCCTCGATATCGGCCTTGCTCAGCTCGCAATGCACTCCGTATGCGAAACGGCCGGCGCGAAGGACGTGGACTACATGGTGAACGGCATGACCGCGTTCTACGATACCCACGTCGCGGTCGGCAGGGACGGCGAGTTCTTCATCGGGTAAGCATATGCTCGACAGCTCCGGTTTCGATCTTTGGGCCGACGGCTACGACGAGTCCGTCGGCCTCTCCGACGAGAAGAACAGCTATCCCTTCGCCGGATATAAAAAGGTGCTCGGAACGATCTGCGCCGAGGCTATGAAGCGGCCCGGAGCATCCGTGCTCGATCTCGGCTTCGGCACGGGCGTTTTGACCGCGAAGCTCCATGAACGCGGCTTTCGTGTTTACGGGCAGGATTTCTCGCCCAAAATGGTCGGGATCGCAAAGAAAAAGATGCCCGAAGCTTTCCTTTATACCGGGGATCTTTCAAAGGGGCTCGCCGAGCCTCTGACGCGCGAGCGCTATGATCTCATCATCGCGACATACTCCCTGCACCATCTCGACGACGGGCAGAAGACCGCGCTCATAAAGACCCTCCTCGGTCTTCTCAACGAAGGCGGCAAGATACTCATAGGCGACGTGGCCTTTTCCTGCCGCGCGGAGCTTAACGCCTGCCGTGAAAATGCCGGAGAGGAATGGGATGACGACGAGGTCTACTTCATCGCCGACGAGCTGAAAGAGGTCTTCCCGGGCCTCGCCTTTGAAAAGCTCTCCTTCTGCGCGGGAGTCATTACGATACCGAAGGAATAAAACGCCTTATAAAATGAACGGCCCCGAACGGAGCATCCGCCCGAGGCCGTTTTTTTGTCGTACGATTTATTAAAGCGTCATCTCATGCCGAAGAACTCGGTAAAGCTCTTGAGCACGCGCTCCATCTTTGCGGGATCCGTGAACCTGTGATCGGCGCCGTCGACCGATATGAATTCGATAAGGTTGTTGTCCGCGAATTCCGCGACCGCGTCGAAGGGCACCACCTCGTCCGCGGAGCCGTGGATTATCAGTATATCCTCCGCGTGATCCAGAAAATCCCGAGAGCGGATATCCGCTTCCCTGAGGCTGTCCGTAAACGGCTTGTCGATCCTGATCTTCCTGTCGAAGCCCATGAGCACAGGCTTGCCCTTTTCGAGCTTTATTCGATCGTCCTCCGTCATGATGTTCTTCGTGATCACCTCGTACATGTTCACGGCGGGGCAGCGGAGGCAGATCTTTCGGAAGGGATCCCCGTCCTCCGAAACATACTTCAGGAACAGATATCCCCCGAAGCTCGTCGCGCAGCCGTAAAGCTCCGCGCCCTTATACGTCTCCCCGATCCATTCGATCATTATCCGGAGATACTCTTCGCAGTCCCCGAGGCGGAGCGTCTTCCTCACGTCGTCCCCGTGGCAGGGCCAGTCGAATATGACGAGTGCGGCGCCCCTGTTCTTCGAGAGCACGCGCTTCGCAAGCTTCTCCGCCGCGCCGTTGTCCTTGTTTCCGCCGAAGCCGTGACCGAACAGTATCACCTTTTCGACGGCGTTCTTATCGTCTGCGTAAAGCTTGCAGCTGATGCTGCAGCCTTCCCTGTTTACGTTGAAATACCTCTCCATCTTTTCTCTCCCGCGAGCCTCGTTTTCTTCCGTATTATACCACGTCCCCGTCCGCATTGGAACACGGAAAAAGAAAAGCGGCGGGAGGCTTTCGCTCCCCGCCGCGCAGCGGTTCGTTTTCGGTCAGCACTCCGCCGGAGCCGCTTCCGGCGTCTCGGCCTCGATCTCGGGCATACCGGCAACAGAGCGGTAGAAGCCCGCGTAGGACACCTGCTGATAGGGGACCGTGAAGAACACGCCGAGCAATCCGACCGTCAGGGCCGTAAGCAGATCCCAGCCGATGAAGGAGAGCCCGAACACGAAGAGCTCGCCCTTTCTGCCCTTCATGAGCCTCCACGAGGTCTTGATGGCCTCCATGCCGTATATGCCCCTGTCGGCGGCAAGATACGGGGTCAGGAAAAGCCCGTACGAGAGTATGATCGTCACTATCCCCGCGGGGATCATGAGCAGAGTCATTACGAGCAGCCCTATTGCAACACCCAGCATCTCTCCGGGGATCCCCGTGCTGAAGGCTCCGTTTTGGATCATTACGGCCAACGCGGGAGTCCTGAACGCCATTACCAGCGATATTATCATGACGGGTATTGCCAGCACGAGCATCGGGATCGAAATGAACAGATTGTTGAGCAGCATCGTCCCGACGTGCTTCATGTAGCGCCCGCCCTTGAAGCAGTAGAACACGTCGCCGAACGCGGGCTTGCCGCCGTCGTATATGCCGACGGAGACCTTCGAGCTAGATACCTGCATGGGCATGGAAACGAATACCGACACCGCGATCGCCGCGATACCGGCGAATACCGTTATGAGCGCCATCGCGATCAGGAACGCCCTGGGGACATAGCTGAAAATATCCTGATAGCCTACGCTGCTGCCGCCGTTATCGCGGAACAATCCTCCGATATTATAGCCTGCGCCGGCGCCGCCCGATCCGACTCCGCCGAGCAGCGCGATCAGCACGAATATCCCGACGCACGGCCAATAGTTGTTCAGGAACAGACCCTTGGCGCGTTCCTTGATCAATGCTCTGTTTATCATTTCAGCACCTCCTCCGCTGTCTGCGGTATTTAGTTTACGGGATCATTATAACAACTATTTGTGAAGATGTCATCAAGAAAGGGTAAAATCCATGTAAAACACGCGGCCTTTTCAATAAATATATCTTAAAAGGGGCTTGCATTTTCCGGAAAACCGAGTATAATACTCTTTGCAAACGAAATCGCACCTTTAGCTCAGTTGGTAGAGCACCTGACTCTTAATCAGGGTGTCCAGGGTTCGAGCCCCTGAAGGTGTACCAAATAAATGAGGATATCCCTTGGATATCCTCATTTATTTATTGCAAG
>JAEEGL012462073.1_pt1 | contig 19796 bp, 15 predicted proteins | sample 9134231 | NCBI WGS metagenome assembly JAEEGL01 (sample SAMN16246548, study PRJNA631951) | gut metagenome | biome: gut microbiome; feature: rumen; material: fiber-attached | host: Bos | place: Iran: Karaj | collected 2018-10 | reverse complement strand
TACACATAGAAGAATAGACCAACGTCCTATCATCATCCTTTGCGTTGTGAAGCACGGTTCTTCACACGCTGACGAATCTCAGCCTTGTGCTTTGCCGCACCCGACTTATGGGAGCCAGTCTGGTAAGCTTTCTTGCGAGCCTTGGTCTTGACCTTGTTGGAATCTTCCTTCTTCTCGCTCTTTGCTTTACCGAAGTTGATGCCATTCATGATGGCATACTGAATTTCGTTATCTGAAGCCATAGATTAATGGTGGAAAAGGCGAATGCCTGTGAACGCCATAGCAATTCCATACTTGTTGCAGGTCTCAATGACATTATCATCACGAACAGAGCCACCTGCCTGTGCAATATACTGCACACCACTCTTGTGGGCACGTTCGATGTTGTCACCGAAGGGGAAGAACGCATCAGAGCCAAGACACACTTTGGTGTTCTGAGCAAGCCAAGCCTTCTTCTCTTCTGCAGTGAGTGGCTCAGGCTTTTCAGTGAAGAAGTTCTGCCAAGTACCTTCGCGAAGCACGTCTTCATATTCATCACCAATATATACATCAATCGTATTATCGCGGTCGGCACGACGAATATCACTCTTGAAAGGTAATGCCAAGACGTTAGGACATTGGCGCAACCACCAGATGTCAGCCTTGTTACCAGCCAAACGTGTACAGTGAATACGACTCTGCTGACCAGCACCTATACCGATTGCCTGTCCGTCCTTGACATAACATACAGAATTTGACTGCGTATATTTCAAGGTGATGAGCGCAATCTTGAGGTCACGCTTTGCATCTGCTGGAATGTTCTTGTTGTCCGTTGGAATGTTCTCAAAAAGATTGTCGCCAGAGAGGTCAATCTCGTTGCGTCCCTGTTCAAACGTAATACCAAACACTTGCTTACGCTCGATGGGAGCTGGCGTATAATTAGGATCCATCTTAATGACACAGTATGTACCATTACGCTTTGCCTTCAGAATAGCCAAAGCCTCCGGGGTATAGTCGGGAGCAATGATGCCATCGCTTACCTCGCGCTTGATGAGTGTGGCTGTAGCCTCATCGCAAGTGTCGGACAATGCGATGAAATCACCAAAAGAAGACATACGGTCAGCACCACGTGCGCGTGCATACGCCGTTGCAATCGGGGTGAGTGGAATCTTCACATCGTCCACAAAGTAAATCTTTTTCAACGTGTCGCTGAGAGGTGCGCCCACAGCAGCACCTGCAGGACTGACATGTTTGAACGAAGCAGCTGATGGCATGCCTGTGGCAGCTTTGAGTTCCTTGACTAACTGCCAGCTATTAAAAGCATCCAGCAGGTTGATATAGCCTGGACGACCATTAAGTACTTCGATGGGGAGTTCCCCCTCTTCCATATAGACACGTGATGGCTTCTGATTAGGATTACAGCCATACTTTAAAGCAAGTTCTTGCATGTTGATTCTCTATTTTTATATTATTTTTAATTCTTTTTTGACTTAACAAACCGATAAATGAAACCACCCAAGATGCACACAATCAGGAACACGAGCATAACGCTTAGGATTTTCACCCATCTATAAGCTACAGCAGCCTCTTGTTTTGCTTCTTCTGTGTTCCGGTCTTTCTGCTTCGTAATGGCAGCTATTTCCTTCATATTGCGGATCAACTCATGAGCTGCCACCGAATCGACAGACTCTGCCATCATTTCAGCAACAGCCATTGCTTCGCTTTGTCTGCCCGACTTATGGTAAGCATTGAAACGTGGCGCCATGTATTCCTTCACATAATAGAGAGACATGGGCACGTTCCATGCTGTTGACAACGAATCGACTTTCGGCATCAAATCTGCCAATTCATCCCATCGTTCTGCAGTCTTGAGGAAGTGCGCCTGATCCATAAGACCTGAAGTGGTGTTGAAATAGCCCACGTTCTGTGCTTTTCTATATGCTTCTTCTGCAGACTGCAATGAACCCATTTTCCACATCACAAGCGCCTTTTCGAGAGCAATGCCCCCTACGAATCTCGCACGGTCTGCATCTGTACACAGAGGAGTTGCGGACAATCTATCTGCAGCAACTTCCGCTGAAGCAACCCAATTTTGAGCCAACTCATATTGACCAATCGTGATGTATGCATCCAATATATTGAGGGACACACGGGCATGAGTGAGAATATTTTCATAACAACTATCAGACTGAACAATCTGGGAGAGCGCCATATATGCCATACTGAAATTCTTCTCAGCCTGTTCTTTCATTCCCAATTGTGTCTGAAAATACCCCATCGAATGCAAAATGCAGGCTGTCCATAACTTACCTACGGAGGAGTCGTCCCCTTGAGCGACTTCATAGGAGTGGGAGGAGATATTCAATGCTTCTGCATTTTCCCCACGATTGGAAAGGATTGATGCCAAATGATCACTTGCCTTGTAATATAGTTCCGGGCATTCTCTTTGCAATGCATCACCTTCCAACGCTTTCTTGAAATACAACTCGGAGGTTGTCCTTCGCATCATCTTATTATAGACGATGGCACGACAATAACTAATAACCGGTTTGCTGAACAATTCTGTTGCCTCCAGACTATCAATACAAGCAAGCGCAGCCTCTGGATTCTTATCCATTCGTGCACGTACAAGAGAGTCCGCACCTTTCACTCTCTCCACATTTTCTTTGTCTAAACTGTCAGATTGCTGTCCACATGACACCAGCATTCCAACACTCAATAACACACCTAATGTAACAATGACAATTAGATTTCTTGCACTCGACATTTTTTCGAACCCTTTTATAATTACAGATAGAATAGCATAAAACTATACACACTATCTATAGAACACATTTAGCCTAACCCTAAAGTTTTGACAAAGTTATATAAAATAATTGGAACAGTAGGAATATTCATTCCTATTTTCATTCTTTTTAACACTGATTTAATCCTTCACCACCATTTGTCCCGTTGGTGTCATTCCCTCTGCACTGATATACATTTCTTCGCAGGTGGAATTGTTGAAGAATTCTATCTTTGCCTTTCCTTGTTCGTCCGCTTTCACATCTGGTGCCCAGAAAATGGTACGACGGAAATCTGCCATAGGTGGAATGACACTATAGTCTTCCATTTCAAAGGTAGATATTTCATTGAAGCCTTGGAAATACGTACGGCGAAGTCCCTTATTGCTCTCTGTTGTAAAGCGATGATGCAGATAGAGATAAATCTTTACATAATTACTTCTGTCATCAGCAACTGCAGATGGATCTTCGCCTAAAGCACCCTTGGCAACATCTCGAGAGTCTTGGTCGGGGTCGTAAGGAGCAATATAGACGCTCTTGATTTCATCCATCCATTGAGGGAAGAATGAATCACCAGCAGCACCAGACTCTGACGTAATGGCACCAGCATTCATCGTCTCGCCATTATCCACTATCCATTGGATGGGTTGGTTTCCGTATGCCATGTGACCATACCACTCAGACCATGTAGCTGTATCGCCAGACACCAGAGGCAAATCGATGCATTCAGGATTATTGAACATCATATTCTTCTTTGCCAGAAACTCAAAAATGGTTGGTTCCACTTCTCCCCTGTCACGAATGTTGTCCAATTCCCTGTCTATATCATAATAGACGGAAGCCCATCTACGGGCATAGTTTTCATTCTTGAACTTAAAATCATCATTCGTGAAATAGCGACGCTTTGCCTTCACTGTCACATTTTCCAAGACGAAATTCTTCTGCGTGATGGGGATGAACTCCTCCCCATCAGGAACAGGTTCATCTTCTTTGTGGACAAACATATTAGCTCCTGTGGGCATCTGTAAGCTTGCTTCCACAGGACTGATGTATCGTGGGGTTGGTGAAATTTGGCGATCCACCCCCACACGGAAAGTCTTCTTCTTATCCTTGATGGTTGTGTAGAAGAACATTTTCCATTCACCATCGAGGAATGGAAGTCCAAAAACATAATTACCGTCTTTGTCAGTCTTCGTATTGCCCGTGAGGCTTTGTCCTTGCTGATTATACAAAATCAGTTGCATATCCACACCATTGACTGGATTGCGCTTGCGGTATTCGTTCAACTTACCAAACACATAGAACTTGTCCTCCACAGGTTGCATCTTCTCTCTCGGTGTGAGACCAGCCATCTCATTCCAATTGTATCGCCGCCAGCCTTGCGTCAGCATCAGCATATCAGCTGCCTTGCGATGTTCCTTGTCATCGGATTCGAAATAGTAATCCACATGGTCGATATAACCTCGCACTTCTGAGCTCAGCAGCATCCATGTCTTCAAATTGCCCTGCTTCTCATTCGGCATTGTACCAGCATCCATCGCTGAGAAAGAGAATGTGGCGTTCGGTAGGGTCTGGACATCCAGTGTGACCTTTCCACAGGGTTTCAGCCATGCCGTTTCTGCCTTAAACGTAATGCTATCTTCCTCAGATGGTTTGGGGAATATAAAGAACAGACGATCAGCGAGCACTTGTCCGTCACTATTGAACACCGTCATTTGGTTCACACCCTCTTTCATCTGTTCGCGGTTCAGTTCCAGTTCCATCAGCGGGGCAGCCACCAATGTGTCACAATGGTAAATGTTGCCATTGTTCATCAACACATATCCAATCAGTTCACCACATACGCCACTTGAAGACTGCAAAGTTGCCAACACATCATCATTCACCACATCCAACGTCAATGCACAACCTTCACGACGTGCAGCCGGCAACGTATAGATTTGTTCCCGACCTTGCGCATTCATCATCTTCATCGTCAGTTCAGACGCATCAGGAATGACAGTAAAATCTCCCCTACCTAACGTGTCTGTCTCAACAGAAGCCAACACATCACCTTGTTTATTGACGACAAAACCCTGACCATGGTATGGTCTTCCGTCATCCGTCACTGCCAGCATGGCAACGTGGCATTTCTTTCCCTGCACCATGTCTCCACCTTCTGGATAGAACTGCACACTGACAGTCTTCATGGTGTTATCAGAATAGATACCCTCCTTCACCGCTTTCATATAAAGCGAATCCTGTTGGTCACGGTTATTCGGATTTCGTTCTTTATACAGGCGTGTGTCAAGACTCAAATCGGTATAGTTTCCTTCTTCTGCCGGTTTGTCGAACACGGGAAACACCCTCGAGAACACAGCGTTCACGCCCCAATTCGTCATATAGCGCGTATATGCCCGCACTTCATAAAAACCCGATCCGAAGAGAGAATCCACTTTCATGTCACCATGTGCCTGTCCCTGTTCGTTAATGTAGTATTTCTGAGTCTTTATCACATCACCACTCGGATTCAGCAACTCAACATACAGCACCTTACTCAAGTCTGTCGGGTGTCCATTGTCCGTACGTGTCACATATGCCTTGAACCATATCGTCTCCCCCTCAAAATAGCCAGTATTGTCAAAGTGCATATACACCTTCTCTTGTGGTATAGTCCTGTTGAATCCCATTACGTGCTGAACATATGAGATAATGTCCTTTGTTTGGGCATCCACTCCTGATGTTTCACCACTACCTTGTGCCATGCCCATCATCGGGCACACACACAACAAACACATTGCCATCATACGAACTACAACGTAATAGCTGGCAAAAAACATTGGAAATTTTACTTGTTGAGACATAAAATTCGTTTGTGTATCTTTTTCCCTATTTCTAAAAACAATACAAAGGTATGGAATAATTGGGAATTATCAATTTTCACATTTCACTTTTTTTCATGCAGTTGCATTTTTTACACTTTTATAACAGTACTTGAAAAAAACATGATTCATTTTTGAGCACTTTTCACTTTTTATTCCTACCTTTGCAGCCAAATTAATTTATATCATAATTAGTAAGAAATGAAGCAAAAGACGAGGCTGTCGCTTGACGACTTGGATAAAAGCAATGTTTGGACCGTGACTCCCAGTGAACTGAGTCAGATGATTATCAACGCAAAGAAGAAGAAGGATGATTTCTCAGAAAATGAGAAACACTACATGAACATCATCAAGATTGTGTTCGACCTCCAATATCTCAAAAGAGATGACGTTGATAAGATGAATCAATTGGAAAGCATGGGATATGAAGTCTATTCTACTCCTGATGCTGACGGTAAGAACGCAGTTGCCATTCGCAAGCACCCCATCAAGAAAGTGACAGACCTCACATTGGAGAACATCCAGCATTTGGAGGCATGGGAGGTACTTGACCTCATCGCTCACAACATGGGTACAGGATGGAAGGGACTTCCCCTTGCCATTCAGGACATCATCGAGTCCGCTTTCTTCGTCGATTGCACCATTATGCCAGAGATGACCATGCGCAAGCCAGGTGGCATCATCGAACGCCGTAAAGCCGATGACTATGAAGTGCTCGAAATCGAGCGTGGCACATGGATTGAAGGTATTTTCATGAAGCCGAAACCAAAGGTGGAGAAAGTACACATTGACTACAGTATTGATGACGAGGATGATGGTCGCCGTCGTCGTCGCAAACACAGAGATGACGAAGTTGATGACGATTACGACGAGAATGACGACGAATTGTTGGAAGAAGAAGTGGATGAAGAGGAAGAAGACATGAACGATGAGGAGCTCAAGAAACTCGATGGTGAAGACGAGGAGGAGGAAGAAGATGAAGAGCTTGACGAGAACAACATCCAACTTGAGGACATCGACAATATTGACGACATCCCAGACGAGGAAGAATAGACGTACTAAAGGCGTACACCTTTCAACCGACCCACAGGTTACGACTGTTTTGGACAAAATCAATCATATTTACTACCCTATTTAAATTACACAGACAATGAAAAAAATCCTCAATGCCCTACTCTTGTGGGCCATCGCCTTGTCAACATGGGCGCAGGCTGTTTCTGCCCTTGACCAAGTGAAGGCAGACCCACGAAAAGCCTATGGCCAAGACTATCCCTATTCCATGAAGCCTGTCGTACAGACAAAGTCACCTAAAGGCTACAAAGCGTTTTACATCAGCCACTATGGCCGTCACGGGTCACGTTACTACTGGAATGACATGCTTTACAGAGATCTTGACTCACTCCTCACCAAAGCGCACGCAAAGAACCTGCTCACAGCCGAAGGCGAGGCTTTCCGCGTCAAGTTCATGGATGCCAAGACAGAACTTGCCACCAGCGTCAGTGAGCTCAGCGACCTTGGATGGGACCAGCATCAATACCTTGCACGCACCATGTACAACGACTTCAACGAAGTGTTCAAAAATGGTGGCGAAATCTATGCCATATCCTCACTTACGGGACGTTGCGTGCTCAGCATGGCATCATTCTGCCAGGAACTCGCACAATGCAACCCCAAGTTGGAAATCCGCGAGGAATCCGCACGCAAGGTTCTTGACGGTGTGAAGCCGGACGACAGACAAAATCCTAATTACAAGAGATATCCTCGATCCAGACCACGCTTTGAACAAAACCGAAAGAATTTCCAATTCCAAGATAATCTGCGCGAGAAAATCATCTCACGCGTATTCACCAGCACCGAAGGACTGCCTGGCAACGTGAACAACATCGGCAGCAATCTCATCAACCTCTACACCTCACTGCCCAGCATCGGACATGAAGGCATGATGGGCAACATCATCACTGACGAGGAGATTGCCGCACGTTGGGAAAACGAGAACTTGGGTTCCTATACATGGGTGTTTGAACCACGTTACGACATGATTCCTATCTTACGAGACATCATCAAGAAAGCGGACGCTGTCGTCAGCGGTAAAACCCAACGCATTGCAGACCTACGTTTTGGACACGACACCTGCCTGGGTCCTCTCACCGTGCTCATGGGCATCAACGGCGCAGATATTGACCCTGAAGACCCCTACGAAGTAAAGAACTGCTATCAGAACTGGACAATGGGTAAAGCTTCGAACATCCAGATTATTTTCTATCATAGCAAGAAGCCAGGACAGCCCATCCTCATCAAATGCATGCTGAATGGTGAAGAGGCTTCCCTTCCCTTGCCATCGGACAACTTTCCTTACTACAAATGGGAGGACTTCAAGAAATTCTATACCGACAAATGTGACAGCGTGCAATAAAAATCAATTTCCATATTAAAACGGCATAGCCGTAACACACAGGCACCCGTAAAGCTCCAACTTTACGGGTGCCTGCATTTTTAACTGCCATTCTTACTTCTTCAATTCAGCAGCAACAATCTCAGCAATGCGACGTACGCCCTTGTCATCTGGATGAATGCCATCAGCCTGCATCTTATCACCATCATTGGCAAAAAGGGTATGGAAGTCAATGAGTTGTAAGCCATACTCCTTTGCCACTTCCTGTTGAATGGGGATGATTTCGTTAGCGATAATCTCATCATTGATATTCCACGAAGTTTTGAGCGCAGGAATAGGCGTGCAGAGATAAATCTGAGGCTTGACAGGTGCTGATTTCGCCTTCTTACCTTTCTTGGCTATTTGTGCCAATGCAGGACAGAGCGTGGTAATCATCTGCTGAAGATCCTGTTTGAACTCAGAGGCGTATTTCCAGTTCTGAGGCTTAGAGTCGTTGGTACCCAACTTGAGGACTACGATGTCGGGATTAAAAGCCTGTGCATCTTTCCATGCCATTTCATTTACATAAGGCATATCGCCATGCTTCAAAAGAGTACAACCACTCACTCCGAAATTCTTTACCAAATAGCCCTTGCCAAGCATCTGCTGCAAGAGAGCTGGATAACCGCTGACAGGTGCCAGCTCAATGCCATGACCATCGGTGATGCTATTACCTATGCATGCAACACGAATGGCATCTTGCTCTGGAGCGGGATGAGCATCAAGCCAATTTCCGAGTTCGGTAAGCATTTGGTCATGATATTTGAACCAAGGTCCAAATCCCCATCCATGACCACCAGTGGGATATATGTACATGGTGCATTCATTACCTGCATTACGCATAGCACGATAATACTCCACACCATTCGTCACAGGTGGCACCACACGGTCATCACTCGACATAAGAATGATGGCAGGAGGTGTGAGATGACGCTTCACCGCATTCTGGGTAGAGAAGCTTTGCACCATCGCAGGGTTCTTCTGGTCTTCGCCGAGGAAATTACGACAGGAATAGACATGCGAAACTCGCTCATCCATTGAGATGACAGGATAGAAAAGGATGGAGAAATCAGGACGCACCTCATAAGGAGAATGGGTGGAAATGACAGACGCCAAGTGTCCACCAGCCGAGAAGCCCATAATACCCACATCACGAGGATGAATGCCCCATACAGCTGCTGAATCACGAACAATACGGAAGCCTTTCTCCACATCACCCATCGGGATGGTGCGGTCACCATTGGGCAGACGGTAGTTCACTACAAAATAGGCGATGCCACGTGCATTGAGCCACTCCGACCATTGTGTACCTTCGTGTGTGTTGGACAGCATGGAATAACCACCACCAGGGATACCCACAATAGCTCTGCCCGAAGGTTTCTCTGGCAAGAAGGCAACCATTTGAGCCTTCCCGTCTTCAGTCAGGTCAAGGGTGAATTTTCTTGCGGTTTGTGCTTGCAACGTCATGACTCCTGTCAGCAGGAGCATCATCAACGTAAATAAATGCTTTCTTTTCATTGTCATATAAGTTTTTGATTGATAATAATTAGGTCTTTTTTCGATGACAGCCATCACTGCTCTGCTGCCGCTTGCAGAATCTCAGAGAGTGTGGGATGGATATGAACAATATGTGCCAGTTGTTCCACAGTCGTATTACGGCACATCAAGGCACTCACTTCCTGAATGAGATCAGCAGCATGGGCACCATAAGCATGACAGCCCATGATATCTCCCTGTGGAGAAACAATGAGTTTGAGCAATCCCTCCGACTCGTTCATGGCGAGTGCCTTTCCATTGGCACGCCAGAAAGACTTCTTGCAGATATAGTTAATGCCCTGTTCCTTGCAACGGTCTTCAGAAAGTCCGACACAAGCAGCTTCAGGAAGAGTGAAAATCGCAGCTGGCATGATGTCAAGACGGATGTCATCTGACTTGCCAAGTATTTGGTTGACCACATGGATAGCCTGCATCTCCGCTGCATGAGCCAACATCTGGCGAGCATTCACATCGCCTATGGCATAGATGTGAGAGACGGTGGTCTGCAGATGTTCGTTAACTGCTATACCTGTACGTTCAGAATAGTCAAAACCGGCGTGTTTAAAATGATCAAACACACGAGGTGCCCGACCTACCGCCATGAGCACTTCTTCTGCTTCAACCGTAACAGAATTTCCCTTTTTATCGGTGAACACCACCCCATCCTCTGTTATAGCTGTGACAGCACTCTGCATATGGAAGGTGACACCTTGTTTCTCCAACGACTTACGCAGACGCTTGGCTATATCAGAATCAAGAACAGGCAAACATTCCTTCAGAAACTCCACCACTGTCACTTCCGTGCCAAAGGCATTGAAGATGCTGGCAAACTCCATGCCGATGACACCAGCACCGATGATGCAAAGGCTCTTGGGTTGGCTATCAATGGACAGCAAATCAAAGGAATCAAGCACACGTCGTGCAGCAGGTTTTTCCAAGCGTAAAGTCTTGGGAACAGAGCCTGTGGCAACAATGATGTTTTTAGCAGAATATTCCTCTCCTGCAGCCGTCACTGTGTGAGCATCCAAAAACTGTGCCTCAGCTTTGACCAATGTGATATTGGGATGAGAAAGCAAGGTCTCTATACCTGAACGGAGAGAAGAAATCACTTCATCCTTACGCTGAATAACCTTCTGAATGTCAAATTCATAATCTAAACCATTCAAACCAAAGGTTTCAGCATTGTTCAAGGTCTGTATAATCTCTGCATCATGCACAAAAGACTTGGTGGGGATACACCCGACATTCAAGCAGGTGCCCCCCACGTGGTCTGTTTCGAAGATGACGACTTTGAGACCATTCTTAGCAGCATATTCGGCTGCGCGATAACCACCAGGTCCCGCACCGATAATCAGCAAATCCGTTTCTTTCATTTCCACAATATTTCAATCTTTCATTTCCTCATTCCTCATTCTTCAACACCTTCCACGTTGTGACAGGATGCTTGGCAGCAAGCACGTCATCCACACGTCCAATCGGAGTGTTGTGCGGCGCCGACTTCACCTCATCAGGGTTCGTCTTTGACTCCTCTGCGATTTGACGCATCACGGCAATGAACTCGTCCAAAGTTTCCTTCGACTCATTCTCCGTAGGCTCTATCATGAGCGACTCGTGGAAGAGCAATGGGAAATAAATGGTAGGAGCATGATAACCATCATCAAGCAAACGCTTCGCCACATCCATTGTGGTGACGCCTGTGGATTTGTCTTTGAGACCATCGAACACGAATTCATGACAACACATCGTATCGATAGGCAATTCATAGACATCCTTCAGACTCTCCTTGATATAATTGGCATTGAGAGTAGCCAGAGGACCCACCAGTTTCACATATTCACGACCCAGTGAAAGGATATAGGCATAGGCACGCATCATCACGCTGAAATTGCCATGATAAGGTGACACCACAGGGAAGAACTCCTGCAATCCTTCACGCACTCCCACAGGTCCACTGCCTGGTCCTCCACCTCCATGAGGGGTTGAGAATGTCTTATGCAGGTTGATGTGCATCACATCGAAACCCATGTCACCAGGACGGCACACACCCAACATCGGGTTCAAGTTGGCACCATCGTAGTACATCAGACCACCACAATCATGGATGAGCGCAGCTATCTCAGGAATGTGTGTCTCGAAAAGTCCAAGCGTATTGGGATTGGTCATCATCATGGCTGCAATCTCACTGCCCTGCTCTGCAACGATTCGCTTCAAATCTTCAAAATCGACAGTGCCGTCAGCCAATGACTTCACCTCTATGATTTCCAATCCACACACAGCAGCAGAGGCAGGATTGGTGCCGTGAGCAGAATCAGGCACGACAACCTTCTTGCGTGCCATATCGCCACGAGAACGGTGATAGCTGTCTATCGTCATAAGTCCAGTCAACTCGCCATGCGCACCAGCGTATGGTTTGAAAGTGAAGTGAGCCAGCCCTGTGAGTTCGCAAAGTGCATGCTCCAGCATCGACACCAGCGTCAGTGCACCCTTTGTTGTGTCTGCCGGCTGTTCGGGATGCAAGTTCTGGAATTGAGGCAATGCCGCCACTTCCTCATTGATTTTGGGGTTGTACTTCATCGTGCATGAACCCAGAGGATAAAACCCTGTATCAACACCGAAGTTATTGTTCGAAAGGTTGGTATAATGGCGAACCACCGTCAACTCGTCACACTCAGGCAATTGAGCATCTTCCGCACGTTGCATCGCAGCAGGAATCTCATACTTGCCATAGTCGTTACCTTGCAGGTTATAGCCAACGCGGCCCTCTTTCGAGAGTTCAAAAATCAGTTTTCCGTATAGTTTGTTGTTCATAGCGCTGCAATTTTTACGAGTTCATCAATTTCGACCTTATTTCGCTTCTCGGTCACGGCGAAAAGCAGACCACCATCGAGTTTCACACCACCCAAGAAACCAGCATCGATAAAACGCTGGTAGAGGGCATCCACATCTCCGTCATACATCACATAGAATTCATTGAAGAAGGGTTTGTCATATGCCAAATGGAAACGTCCCGTCTTCAGTAATTCGTCACAAAGATAATGAGCACCGGCATAGGAGAGCTGAGCAGCCTCCTTCACGCCCTGCTTACCCATCAGTGACAGATAAACCGTCACCCACAGTGCCATCAGACTCTGGTTACTACAGATGTTGGAAGTGGCTTTCTGTCTGCGGATATGCTGTTCACGAGCCTGCAACGTCAACACAAAAGCCCGTTGCTCACGGTTATCCTTGGTCATGCCGACAATACGTCCAGGCATCTTGCGGATCAGTTTTTCCGTGCAGCACATATAGCCCACATATGGACCACCAAACTGCATCGGGATGCCCAGGCTCTGACCATCACCCACAGCAATGTCTGCGCCCCATTCACCAGGAGTCTTCAACACAGCCAAGTCAGCAATGACACTGTCCATGATGAAGAGCGCCTTCTGTTCATGACAGGCATCGGCAAAGCCCGTGAAATCCTCCACGATGCCATACACGTTAGGCTGCTGCACCATCACACCAGCCACACCACCCTGAGCTAATTTCGTCCTCAGATCTTCGAGGTCAGTCACACCATCATTCATGGCGATAGTGTCAAGTTCGATGCCATGATGCAAGGCATAAGTGTCAAGCACCTCACGTGTGCGAGGATTCATGCCACCAGACACCAGCACCTTATTCACCTTCTTCCCGGCAGCCACAGCCATCATCATTGCCTCAGCAGCAGCCGTCGTGCCGTCATACATTGAGGCATTGGAGATGTCCATACCAGTCAGTTCAGCCATCATGCTCTGAAACTCAAAAATGTAGTGCAAGGTTCCCTGCGAGATTTCTGCCTGATAGGGTGTATAGGATGTAAGGAACTCAGAGCGCTGCAACAGGCTCGGAATGACAGAAGGAGTCGTATGGTCATAAACGCCATAGCCCGCAAAACAAGTTAGCTGCTTGTTCTGCGCACCCAGCATATCGAACACATGGCGCACACCTTCTTCGGTTGATGCCGAATCAATCTGATAATCGCCCTTGAAACGGATGTTCTCCGGTATCTGGGCATAGAGTTCGTCGAAGTTCTTCACCCCCACTCGCTCCATCATCACCTTCAGGTCATCCTCCGTATGCGGAAAATATTTAAACATCTTAGAAATTAAGAGTTAAGAGTTAAGAGTTATGAATTAGTGCGCTTCTTTTTCACAAAAAGCTTCGTATGCAGCAGCATCCATCAGGTTTTCAAGTTCTGATTCGTCACTCATTTCCACCTTGATGATCCAGTTTGCATAAGCATCCTGATTGATGAGTTCAGGAGTATCTTCCAGGGCTTCATTCACCTCCACCACTGTGCCGCTGACGGGTGAGTTCAAGTCACTGGCAGCCTTCACGCTTTCCACAGCGCCAAACTCTGCACCTGCTTCCACCTCGTCATCTACATCGGGCATATCCACATATACCACATTGCCCAATGCATGCTGTGCATAATCAGTGATACCAATGATACCGATGTTGCCTTCCACTTTCAAATACTCATGTGACTCAGAATAATAGAGTCCTTCAATTACTTTTGCCATAATTCAATATTTTTATTTGTTTTTATTTCTTGTAACGCTTCTCATAAAAAAGTTTCTTCACCACTTTCCCAGCAAAGGTCTTCTTGCGGATTTGAATCTCCACTTCAGTGCCCAATGCAGCATACTGGCTGTCAATCAGTGCCATGCACACACTCTTGTCAGTCGAAAGTGTGTGGTAACCCGTCGTCACCTCACCAATCGCCTGTCCGTCTTTCAGCACTGTATAACCGTGACGTGGAATGGCCTTGTCCGCCAATTCAATGCCCACCAGTTTCTTCGCCACACCCTCCGTTTTCTGTTTCAGCAACGCATCGCGACCTATGAAGTCCTTGTCCAATTTCACAAACATCGACAGGCCCACCATGACGGGTGAAATCTCCTCTGTGAGTTCATCGCCATAAAGTGGAAGTCCTGCCTCAAATCGCAGTGTGTCACGGCATCCCAGACCACAAGGCTGCACACCGGCAGCAATGAGTTTGTCCCAACACTCGCGGATATACTCAGGAGTAGCATACACTTCGAAACCATCCTCACCCGTATAGCCAGTGCGTGACACAATCACGTCACCCACCGTCTTGACCGTGTAGAACGTCAATTCGCTGCAAGGAATGCCCAGCACCGATTCCATCACTTCTTCCGATTCTGGTCCCTGCACAGCAATCTGACCATAGAATTCTGAGCGATTCTGCAAGTCGATGTCAAAACCCTTCGCATGCTGCTGCATCCATGCCCAGTCCTTGTCGATGTTAGCGGCATTGATGACCAGGAAGAAATCATTCTCCCCCATCTTGTACACCAGCAGGTCATCCACTGTTCCACCATTCTCATAGCACATCATTCCATAATAAATCTTCCCCACAGGAGCACCTGCAATGTCGTTCGTGAAGATATGCTGCACATAACGCTCTGCATCCTTGCCACAAACTGTCACCTCACCCATATGGGACACATCAAAGAGTCCCACCTTTCCACGCACAGCCTGATGCTCCACTGCAATGCCCGCATACTGGATAGGCATCTCAAAACCACCAAAGGGAGACATCAATGCCCCCAATTCCACGTGCTTGTCATACAGACAAGTCCGTTTGTCCTTCTTTTCCAAATTTTCTTCCATCTTCAATATATCATTATTTCATTTCTTTTCTGATTCTTAACTCATTTTCATCTCCTCATCTTTCATTCTCTCATTTCTTCATTCTTTCATTTTTTCAAAGATATTTCTCTTCCAACTTCTCAATCTCCACCACATCAGATGGAGTGAGCATTCTCTCCCCAACACAAAGTGTCGTCCTGATGAGCGACTTCACTTCTTCCAGACTCATATCCGTATAGTCTTTCAGCAGTGTGATGCGCTGACGAACACTCTCCACGCCCTTTCGTTGCAGCTTTTCCTTGCTTGGGGTAATGGCATGCAACATATTCTCCATCTCCGTATCATACAAAAAAGTGCTATGCACAATATTTCTGCCAGGCAGATGATAGAACGCTGTTCCACACACCTTCCTGTCACCTATCATCACATCATTATGACTGGTGCAGGCAGCTTCCACGCCCATCCGTCGGAGCACCAACACCACCATGTTGAGAAACTTATTGAACGTGAAACCTACATTATCCCCGTCACACACATACGACAGCATCACGTTCCCCTTATCAGCATACACACATCCACCCCCACTCTTACGACGAAACATCTGAATACCCTTCTCGTGGCAATAATCCACATTCACCTCATTCTCCATCACCTGATTGCGACCAAAGATGACCGTCGGTGCCACCTGCCACATGAAGAAACACTCAGGTTCGTCCAACCGACGTGCCACCCACTCCTCCATCGCCAAATAGAACGACAGACGACGCTCCTTCTCATCTGGCAAAGCGATATACTTCATCCGCTATCTCTAAACTCTAAACCCTAAACTCCAAGCCCTATACGTTCAACTCTTTTTCTTCTTCCCCACAACACCTTTCACCCATCCACCGACAGCCTTCGCGCCACGCTTCGTCTTCCACACCGCCACCGTCTTCTGGTATTTCGCCTTCAAATTGTAATACTTCTCCAGCTGAATCTGCGTCATCTGCTTCTTCACACCCTTATATTCCTTCGTGAATTCCTTATAGACCAACTTGACCGAGTCCATCGTTTCGGGCTTCAGTTCCCCACTATTGAGGGCAGCCACTCCATCCACGAAAAGTTCGTACTTGTTAATGAAATCACTGGCAGGGTCTGCCATCATTACCGACACACCCAGCATGGCAGCCACGCAGCATGTAAAAAGTCTTTTAATCATCATTTTCTATTTTTGTTGTTTGTTGAAGGAAGCCGACATGTTCTCGCATGCCGGCTTTCCTTTCCATATCATCGCGTTATCGTTTTACCACAAGAGACCGTTAATCTCGGAGTCAAAGTCCACCAAATCCTCAATCTCTTCGTCGAACGGATTAGCCTTAATGCCACCGCCACCTCCAATACCAGGGAATCCGCCTGGTACTGATGAAGGCAGTGGAGATGCTGCAATCATTGACTGAGTTGCAACCGAAACGATGTCCAATTCTGGCTTGATATATTCTTTTCTTTTCATTGTTCTGTCTGATTTACTTGATTGCAACTTTTTTACCATTGTAGATATAGATGCCCTTCTCAGTAGGCTTGCCATCCAGCTTCACACCTTGCAGCGTGTACCAGTTGTCATCGTCCACTGTCACTTGTTCAGCACCAACAGACTGAATGCCTGTAGCCTCGCTATTGTCGGCAAAGCCGATTGTAAGAACAGCACCCAACCAGTCACGAGTAGTAGGATAGAAATATGCCTGGAATGCTGGCACAGTACCTGTAGTCTTGCCGAACTCAGTTCCTGCTGCGTTCAATACGTAACATTGGCTGACATCCGTCTTCTGTACATCACCAGAGAAGATGAAGTGAGAACCACTTGTTGCACCCTTGGCATCTGCCTTGATGAGAGCATTCTCACCCTCGAAGGTGATGGGCACGTTTGTAAGCTGATTTTCCGTACCCCATGAAGAATTTGGCATATTAATGAGGTATGGCATATAAGCCTTGACAGCATCGGTATAGGTAAAGTCAACGCTGGTCTTGTCATCACTATCAAATGCAAAGAGCCAGAAGTTCTTTCCTGTGTCAGAAGCACTCTTGAACCAGTCGATAACATCTGTACCTTTCTTCTTCACAGCCGTCACATCAAATGGCAATATAATCGTATTCCATCCACCACCTGTTTTATTGGCACCAGTCGTAAAGGTACGTGTGTAGCTAATCTTTGTAGCAGTGAAGTTAATTGGAGTATAGAAATCATAGCCATCCTTCAGCACAATGTTGGCAGCTGTTGCACCCTTCACCACATTGTTGGAAATGCCTGCAGGGATGGCAGCTGACTCATCCAACAGATAGAGGCAATTAGGATTGCTGTTAGGAACGACGGAAGTCACAACAGACTGACCACGCAAGTCAATCACAGCAGCCTCTGGAGCCTCGTAGTAGGATGTTGCCAACGCAAGGGTTTCTTTGCCATCAGCGTCGATTGTCTTAACAGCAGGCTTTGCAAAATAATAATTGTGAAGTGTTTCATTCAGTTTCTTTGTGGCGCTATTATTATCATACTGAATAGCCACGCTGTATTTCCCATCTATCTCAACATCATATTCATATTTGACATCAACAGACGAGCCAGCAGGAACAGTAACCGTCTGATAAACACCAGTTCCTTCACCAGAATCACCAATCCATTTATAGGACATTAATACAATTTTACCAGTGTAATTAGTGCTGGTAGAATTAGTGGCAGTCACCACACCAATCAGTTTATTGCCAAGAATCTTATCATCATCCACATTCAGCTTCGTGGAGAACGTAAGTTCAGGAGCATCAGTGCCTGTCACTCCAGCCACCACATTCAAACTACCAGACCAGATTTCTCCCGTACCATCTATGTTCGTTGCAATCTTCATTGTCTTAACTGCAGGAGCCTCACCGTCATACTTGAATGCAAAGGAAGCAACAGTCTTCTTTCCAGCTTCCACGCTGACACCATTACCAGAAACGGGGTCAGAACTACCACTCAAGAACAGGTAAAGATTACTATTGAAATTTGAACCATTGTTCGTAATTGTAGCAGTGATTGTCGTAACTTCACCCTTCACACAATCCAAAGGAGACACATCTGATACAGCCAGATTGACTGTATAAGTAACAGCACTGATGGTCACATCTATAGCATGCGCTTCCAACTTCAGATAATAGTCCTCTGTACCGAAACACTTCAGCCATTCAGTTTCACCCTTAAAGCGGCTCACAGGCTTGACTGTATAGGTCTTTCCATCTTCAAGACCTGACAAATCAAACGTTGAGCTGAGGTTTAGTGAATTCCATCCACTGTTAACATTTAATCCTGTAACTTGAGGAATAGGCGTCGTCTGAGACTGAATCAATTCATCATTTTCATCAAACAGGCCTAAACCTATCTGGAAGTCATATTGAGCTTTTAACTTATTGAAAATCCTAAAAGCACCTGAAACAGTCTGTGTTGTTTTGTCCAATGTTGCACTACCTGTATATGAAACACCTGAAACAGTCAAACGTCCCAGTTCTACTTCAACAGGAACAGAACCCACAGGTTTTTCAAGTCCAATCAGTGCATCCTGTTTCATCGTATAGCCATCACTGGAAGAACCAGCACCGATACCTGTCTCATGTGGATTTGCGACATTCAGCAGATAATAGCCATTGCCAGTACCACCCCAACCCCAGTTGATGTGGAAATAACCATCCGCATCGTAACCATCGCAGATGAAGGCATGACCACCACCTGTTGACTGGCCAGTTATGATCGTAGGGCGTTTTTCCACTAATTCCTGATAGATGAGGTTTTCCCATTCTACTGTAGTATATTTAGTACGCTTGCAGAGTTTCACACGCTCATCAAAACCGAAATAAGTTTTCAAAGGTTCTACAATGTCCGAAGAGGCAGAAGAACCGCCATTTAACTCATCAGCATAATCCATATTAATGGCGGCACCGCAATACTGCATCAGCTTTGCCACTGCTTGAGCTTTGGCATCAGAAGCTGCTTTCTCTTTTCCCGTGTAGGTCAGTTGCATCTTATCCCAAGCGAAGTCAGATGCAAGGCAAGCGTCCACATGCACATGATTACCGCTCCAATTGGTAAAACAATCATACTCGGCAACATCAGCTTTAGTCCCTGTTGGAAAACCATCTTTTTGATGATGATAATAAAGTAACTGCGCCAAAGCAGTAGCCATACAACCCGTCACACATTTTGTAGAAGAAACGAAATTGGGGCAATAGTAATTATATGGATTGCTTTGATTCCACTTCGTCTGAATCAGCGGGGCAATCGCAGCCTTCACACCTGCAGGCGCCTTTCTCACCTTGCTTGCAGAAGCCGTTGCTTCACCTTGTTTCTCCATCCAAGCAATCTGGTTGGTGTATTCCTGAAGCCATTCCTTCATGTTGTCGGGAATGTTCTGAGCGTCGAACGCACCCTCGTCGGTGTAACCGATGATGTCAGGTGTGAGGTCAGAACCGCTCACGATAACAAAGCCATTACTTGCACCAATGTTAAACACGTGATAGGCGTCGCCAGACGATGCCAACGACAAATCCTGCAGACGGCGAGGCGCCTTA
>JAEEGL015921791.1_pt1 | contig 19797 bp, 20 predicted proteins | sample 9134231 | NCBI WGS metagenome assembly JAEEGL01 (sample SAMN16246548, study PRJNA631951) | gut metagenome | biome: gut microbiome; feature: rumen; material: fiber-attached | host: Bos | place: Iran: Karaj | collected 2018-10 | reverse complement strand
GCTCCACAACATACCTGAAGGTATGGCAGTCGGCGTTGTTTACGCCGGCCTCATGAACGGGTCTGCCAATATTACCGCGGGTGCAGCTCTTGCGCTTGCTTTGGGTATCGCAATACAGAACTTCCCTGAAGGCGCGATCATATCGATGCCTTTGTATTCTGAAGGCAAGAGCAAGCCGAAGTCATTTGTGCTCGGCGTTCTATCCGGTGCGGTAGAACCTGTATTCGGAGGACTTACGGTTCTTATCGCGGGACTGGTCATTCCCGCAATGCCGTATCTTCTTTCATTTGCCGCGGGCGCAATGCTCTATGTAGTAGTAGAGGAACTGATCCCCGAAATGTCACAGGGAAAGCATTCGAATATCGGTGTTATTTCTTTTGCATTCGGATTCAGCATCATGATGGCCCTGGACGTTGCTCTCGGCTGATTACGCAGTAAGTGATTTCAGAATGTCGATATATTCCATCGTGAGATGCGACGGTCTGATCGACCCAGGAATTATGTATCCGATCTCCATGTAATCATCGACTTTCAGCTTTTTGGCAATGATGTTCGGACCGTTCAATTCTTCATTGATGACGCCGCTGCAGATCGTATATCCGTTAAGACCGATCAGCATGTTGAAAAGAGTTGCGCGGTCCAGGACAACAAGATCCTTATCGCAGTCAACCGTACTCAAGATCTCTTCCGAGAAATAGAAAGAGTTGTGACTGCCCTGTTCGTAGGAGAGCCTGGGATAAGGCTTCAGGTCATCAAGCGTGAGAATCTTTTTTCTGGCGAGAGGCGAATTCTTACCGATGAAAACATGGGGCTTCGCAGTGAAGAGAGGATAGAAGGATAAGTTGTTATCCTTAAGAGTCTTGCGTATTACTTCTTCATTGAACTTATTAAGGTAAAGTATTCCGATCTCTGATCTTAAGTGCGCGACGTCATCGATTATGTTGAACGTCTGCGTCTCTCTCATATGGAATTCATACTTGTCTGCACCGCTCCTCTTGAGGAGTTCCACGAATGCTTCGACCGCGAAAGAATAGTGCTGTGATGAGACGAAGAATTTGAGCTTGCCGGATTGTTTACCCGCGTAGCGTTCTTCAATGAGTTCTGTCTGATCCATGACCTGTCTTGCGTAACCTAAGAACTCTTCACCTTCTGAAGTAAGCTTGATGCCTTTATTCGATCTCATGAAGATCGTGATGCCGAGCTCGTTCTCCAATTCGCGTATGGCCGAAGTAAGACTCGGCTGGGCAATATAGAGCTTTCTGGCAGCACTGGTGATATTGCCTTCTTCAGCGACGGTTACTATGTATTGAAGCTGTTTGAGTGTCATGGGACCGGCTCCTTTAAGATAGATTGTTTCTCGATTATATCGCTTGTCATAGATTTTATCTATACACAAACGAAGGTTATTTGTATTTTACCCATTGAAACAGTGGGTTTATACTCGCAACCATAAAAACATATCAACGCGGAGGAAATACAAATGAAAACATCAGTTATAGGTTATCCAAGGATCGGTAAAGACAGAGAACTCAAGTTCGCATCGGAAAAGTTCTTCAGCGGCGAGCTTGATGAAGCGGGTCTTCTCGCAGTCGCGAAAAAGATAAGAGAAGAGGATCTTCTTGCCCAGAAGAACGCGGGAATCAAATATATATCTTCAAATGACTTCTCTTTCTACGATAACGTTCTGGACACTGCTTTCCTGTTCAACGTTATCCCTCAGAGATACAAGGCACTGGGTCTGTCTGAACTTGAGACATACTTTGCCGCGGCAAGAGGATATCAGGGCGAGAAGGGCAACGTAAAAGCTCTCGCAATGAAGAAGTGGTTCAACACAAACTACCACTATCTCGTACCCGAGATCGATGACGATACTGTCATCAGCCTTGTCGGCAAGAAGCCTGTAGAAGAATATCTCGAAGCAAGAGAACTGGGAGTTGAGACAAAGGTTGCATTGATCGGACCTTTCACATTCCTTAAGCTTGCGAAGTTCACCGGTTCAAAAAAGATCGCTGATGTATCTTCAATTCTCACAGACGAATACGTAAAGCTCGTATCTGTTCTTGCATCTAAGGGCGTTGAGTTTATTGAATTCGATGAGCCTTCTCTCGTTAAGGATCTTGATGCTGATGACGTCGAACTTTTCAAGAATATCTATAACAAGATCCTTTCCGGCAAGAATGGCGTTAAGGTCCTTCTTCAGACTTATTTCGGTGATATCAGGGATATCTATTCCGTAGTTACAAAGCTTGCATTTGACGCTGTTGGTCTTGATTTCCTTGAAGGAAGAAAGACAGTTGAGCTCGTTAAGACAAACGGTTTCCCTAAAGACAAGACTCTCTTCGCAGGACTCGTTAACGGCAAGAACATCTGGAGAAATGATTACAAGAAGACCCTTGCAGTTCTTGATGAGATCGGGGTATCTGATGTGGTTCTCGGAACATCATGCTCACTGCTCCATGTTCCTTATACGCTTGCAAGCGAGACCAAGCTCTCTGACGATTACAAGAAGCATTTCGCATTCGCTGAAGAGAAACTCACAGAGTTATCTGAGATCGCTTCCATCGCCGGAACAGACTATGCAAACAGCGAAGTATATAAGAATAATCAGAAGCTTTTCGAAGGCAGAAAAGACAGCGAGGATAAGGAAGTCCAGGCTAAGGTTGCCGGAATCAAGGATGAGGATTATGTAAGGCTTCCCGTTTTCGAGGAAAGAGAGAAGATCCAGAAATCCATCCTTAATCTGCCTTTGTTCCCCACGACGACGATTGGTTCGTTCCCTCAGACGCAGGACGTAAGAAAGAACAGACAGGAATTCAAGAAAGGTTTAAAGTCCAAGGAAGAGTATGTTGAGTTCAACAAAAAGAAGATCGCAGAGTGCATCAAGCTCCAGGAAGAGATCGGTCTTGACGTGCTCGTACACGGCGAGTTCGAGCGTAACGACATGGTCGAATACTTCGGCGAGAACCTGAACGGATATGTATTCACCGAGAAGGCTTGGGTACAGTCCTACGGTACAAGAAACGTTAAGCCGCCGATCATCTGGGGTGATGTATCTCGCAAGTCCGCGATCACTGTTGAATGGTCCAAGTATGCAAAGTCATGCACGAACAAGCCTGTTAAGGGAATGCTCACAGGTCCTGTTACGATCCTTAACTGGTCATTCCCGAGAGAGGATATCTCCATCAAGGAGAGCATCCTGCAGATCGCGCTTGCAATTAGAGACGAAGTTCTTGACCTTGAAGCAAACGGCATCAACATCATCCAGATCGATGAGGCTGCACTCCGCGAGAAGCTCCCTCTTCGCAAGTCCGACTGGTACAGCGAGTATCTTGATTTCGCCATCCCTGCATTCAGGCTCGTACACAGCAAGGTCAAGCCTGAGACGCAGATCCACACTCATATGTGCTACAGCGAATTCACGGACATCATTCCCGCAATCGACGCAATGGATGCTGACGTCATCACGTTCGAGGCTTCACGTTCCGACCTTCAGATCCTTGATTCTCTCAAGGCAAACAACTTCAAGACAGAAGTAGGCCCCGGAGTATACGATATCCACAGCCCGCGCGTTCCTTCAGTCGAGGAGATCGTAACAGCACTCACAAAGATGAGGGCAAAGATCGAAGATTCTAAGCTCTGGGTCAACCCTGACTGCGGACTTAAGACAAGAGGCAACGAGGAGACCGTTAAGAGTCTTACAAACCTCGTTGCTGCAGCAAAACAGATCAGAGGATAAGTGATGAAGGTATCACAGGTTTACAAGAAGAAAAGAAGTCTTTCGTTCGAGATATTCCCGCCCAAGAAGGATGCGGAATTGGAGAACATTGATGAGACTCTCGAGGTCCTGGCCGAGCTTGAGCCCGACTTTATCAGCGTGACGTTCGGTGCAGGCGGGTCATCCAACTGCAACCGTACGATCGAGCTCGCGAAAAAGATAAAGTACGAGTACAAGATCGAACCTGTGGTACATCTCACATGCCTGCATTACGACAAGAAAGAGATCGATGAGTTTGCAAGAGTTCTTAAAGCAGAAGGAATCGAAAACATCCTCGCCTTAAGAGGAGATGCCAATCCGAACGTCCCTGCGAAGAACGATTTTGCACACTCGTCAGATCTTATCTCGTATCTTAAGAACGACAACGATTTCTGCTTCCTGGGTGCATGCTATCCTGAGTGCCATCCGGAGTCTCCAAGTGTGATCTCCGAGATAAAGAGCCTCAAGAAAAAAGTCGATGCAGGCGCGGAAGTTCTTCTGTCGCAGCTGTTCTTCAGCAACGACATCTTCTACAGGTTTCATGAAGAGTGCAAGATCGCTGACATCGATGTTCCCGTGATCCCCGGCGTGATGCCGGTCATTAACGCGGCTCAGATAAAGAGAATGGTCACGCTTTGTCATGCTTCATTTCCTGAAAGATTCCAGAAGATAATCTCGCGTTATGAAGACAACAAAGAAGCGCTTTTCGACGCGGGCATGTCTTATTGCTTAAGCCAGATCATCGATCTTCTCGTAAGCGACATCAGCGGCATCCATCTTTACACAATGAATAATCCACTCGTTGCCAGAAGAATCTGTGAGGGGATCAGGAATATAGTTTGATTCCAATATGCTTATAACAGGTCGCTAAGCTTCTTTTTGTAGAAGTAGTCGTGGACCATCTTGTCGAACTCTTTCCACATCGGAAGAGTCGCACATTTCTTTCTCCTGGGGCAGTCGTAATCTTTATCTGCAAGGCAGGCGACCGAGGAGATGGTTCCTTCCATCAGGGTCAGTATCTCACCGACGGTGTACTTTTCCGGTTTCTTGACGAGCTTATATCCGCCGCCTTTACCGCTTGAACCCTTGACCAGTCCGCCGTCTACCATTTTCTTGACTATGATCTCCAAATACTTTTTGGAGATCTCCTGGCGGTCGGCGATATCCTTGAGGGGAATATAGCTGCCGTTGTCGTTCTGTGCCAGATCTATCATGACGCGAAGTCCGTATCTTCCTTTTGTTGAGATCATGAATTTATCCCCCGTCAAACATTTTTGCCATTATAACAGTAGGCGAATAGGCAAATCAAGATAAAAACCTATTGACACGGTAGGTAAATGGAATTATAATCACACCCATATTCGAAAATCACCAAAAGGAGAGACAGTAATTATGAAGTTCATGTGTTGTCGAATGCTGTATTCACGGGCAATGGACTATTGCTGTCTTAATATGATTCGATGTAGATGAATCATGTAAACTGCATGTACATAATGCCCGGAGCTTAACAAATGCTTCGGGCTTTTTCATTTCATAACGGGAGAAAACAAAATGAGCAGGACAGATATAAAACTTAATTCTTTACTTATACACGGTGGTATTGACGGAGATGAGGTTACGGGCGCAGTCAACGTTCCCGTCTATCAGACTTCCACATACAAGCAGGACGGCCTCGGCAAGAACAGGGGATGGGAGTATTCGAGAACGGGCAACCCGACGAGGGCGGCGCTTGAAAAGCTCATCGCTGATCTCGAGAAGGGACAATACGGACTTGCTTTTGCATCAGGTCTTGCAGCGATCAATACGGTGCTCTCTCTTTTCAAGAGCGGCGACAAGCTCGTTGTATCAGACAACATCTACGGCGGAACGTTCAGGATACTTGATAATGTTTTCAAGAACTTCAACATTACATATAAGATCGTAAACACATCTGATCTTGAGGCTGTTGAGAACGCTATTGACGATGACGTTAAGGCAATCTATATCGAGACTCCTGCCAACCCGCTCCTTACGATCACCGACATTGAAGCAGTTTCCAAGATTGCGAAAAAGCATGGCAAGCTCACTATCGTTGACAACACTTTCCTTACGCCTTATCTGCAGCGTCCTTTGACTCTCGGTGCAGATATCGTCATCCACAGCGGAACGAAATATCTTGGCGGTCATTCTGATACGATCTCAGGCTTCGTGGTAGTTAATGACAAGACTCTGGCTGACAGGCTTTACTATCTGCAGAACGCGATCGGCGGAGTTTTAGCTCCATGGGACAGCTTCCTCATTATCAGAGGAATAAAGACATTGGGAGTACGCATGGACAGGCATGTTGCCAATGCGGAAAAGATCGCAAGATGGCTTGTTCAAAGCGGCTTTGTAAGCAAGGTATATTACCCGGGCCTTGAGTCCGATCCCGGATATGAAGTCCAGAAGAAGCAGGCCGACGGCGCCGGCGCAATGATCTCATTCGTGCTGAACGACAAATATGATTACAAGATATTTTTCGAGAACTTAAACCTCATTACCCTGGCTGAGAGCTTGGGCGGCGTTGAATCACTCGTTTGCCACCCCGCGACGATGACGCATGCGGCGATCCCCGCAGATATCCGCAAGGAAGTCGGGATCGTTGACGAGCTCATCAGATTCTCAGTAGGAATCGAAGACGTTGATGATCTCATAGCAGATCTCAAGCAGGCAATCGAAAATTCAGTCAAGGCTTAAGAGGCAAAGAAAATGAATAACGTATATGAAGACATCAGAGGCATGATCGGAAACACTCCGATCCTGAAACTCAACCATATGGGCATCAAGCCCGGAGTAAACATCTATGCAAAACTTGAACTCATGAATCCCGCGGGAAGCGTAAAAGACCGTATCGGTGTCTACATGATTGATGATGCCAAGAAGCGCGGAGTCCTTAAAGAAGGTGGAACGATAATAGACGCGACCGCCGGCAACACAGGTATAGGAATCGCAGTCGCTGCGCTCAATCAGGGAATACGCGTAATCTTCACAGTACCCGAGAAATTCTCCATCGAGAAGCAGCAGGTCATGCGCGCTTTGGGCGCGGAAATAGTACATACGTCAAGAGAGGAAGGAATGCTCGGAGCGGAGCGCAAAGCTGAAGAACTGCTCAAGCAAATCGAAGGCTCGGCCTCCTTAAGGCAGTTCAGGAATCCCGCAAACCCCCTGGCTCACTATGAGACTACGGGACCTGAGATCTATAACCAGTTGGACGGTAAGATTGATTACTTCGTAGCGGGTGCAGGAAGCGGGGGAACGTTTACAGGAGTAGTTAAGTATTTGAAGGAACAGAATCCTGACATTACCGGAGTTCTTGCAGATCCCTACGGATCGACTATCGGTGGCGGAGAGCACTTCGACTACAACATTGAAGGAATCGGCAACGATTTCATCGCTGACACAATGGACATCACGCTGGTCGATAAGGTCATCAAGGTAACAGACGATGAAGCGTTTGAGATGAGCAGAAAGCTCGCAAAGCACGAAGGAATACTGGCGGGATCTTCATCCGGCGCGGCGCTTGCGGCAGCGGTAAAGCTCTCTGAAGAGATCGAATCGGGAAACATCGTAACTGTTTTCCCTGACAGGGGAGACAGATATCTTAGCAAAGGATTATTTGATCAATGAGTAACGTCTTTGAACTGACAAACGTATATAAGACATATAAGAACGACGGAAAGGAATTCACCGCGCTCAAGGATGTCAGCCTTGAAGTAAAAGAAGGCGAGATCTTCGGCATAATCGGTATGAGCGGTGCGGGCAAATCGACACTTGTGCGAACACTCAACCGCCTTGAGGAAGTAACGGAAGGAACCGTTAAGTTCTACGATAAGAACCTTGCATCTCTTAAGGCAAGAGAGCTTCGCGAGGTAAGGCATTCCATCTCCATGATCTTCCAAGGCTTCAACCTGGTCAATCAGAGAACGGTCCTTGCCAATGTAGAGCAGCCGTTGAAAATAGCGGGCGTTCCTAGAAAAGAGCGCAAGGAGAAGGCGCGCCAGATGCTTGAGATCGTCGGCCTTCTCGAGAAACAGGATGTGTATCCCGCGCGTCTTTCCGGCGGTCAGAAGCAGAGAGTCGCAATTGCAAGAGCACTTGCCGCTGATCCGAAAGTACTGTTGTGCGATGAGGCGACGAGTGCACTCGACCCGAAGATCACTGGCGAGATATTGGATCTTTTGAAGAAGATCAATCAGGAAAGAAAACTGACGATAGTCATCATCACGCACGAGATGAGCGTAGTCGAAAAGATATGCGACAGAGTCGCCATCATCGATGACGGCAACTTGGCAGAAGTCGGAGAAGTTACAGACGTATTCTCCAACCCTAGATCTAAGGCTGCAAAAAAGCTCGTATTCCCGAGCAATCCTTTCGATCCGTCTAATGAGAACGGACAGATCGTAAGAATAGTTTTCGACGGAACGCAGTCTGATGTTCCGTTCATTGCAAACCTGGTCGAGCAGACAGGACTCAAGGTAAATATCCTGAGTGCTAATACCAGAAGCGTCGGCGGCATCGGATACGGTCAGATGATCGTCGAACTGCCGGAACTCGCCAAAGACCGCCAGACGGTAATCGACTTTTTCAAGAAGGGCGGTCTTTCAGTATCGGAGGTAGGTAGAAATGACTGATTACATAAAAGACGCAATACTTTCAGGAATACTGGAGACATTCGAGATGACGCTGTTTGCGTCACTGTTCTCATATCTCGTGGGACTTCCTCTCGGAGTTATCCTGTATTCCACATCCAAGGGAAGGCTTCTTGAGAACAGAGCAGTAAACGGTGTTATCGGATTCATCGTCAACGTAACGCGTTCGCTGCCGTTTCTTATCCTGCTCGTACTCCTGATTCCGTTTACGAGATTCGTTGTCGGATCTTCAATCGGTACTGTCGCATCAATAGTTCCTCTTACGGTAGGAGCCATTCCGATCGTTGCACGAATGGTCGAGTCTTCACTTAACGAAGTGAATCCTGGAATAATTGAAGCCGCGACATCAATGGGGGCATCGCCTCTGTATACGATAATTCATTTCATCATTCCCGAAGCAACGCCTTCGCTGCTTCAGGGAGGAGCGATCAATGTGGCGACAGTATTGGGTTACTCCGCAATGGCAGGCGTAATAGGAGGTGGCGGACTCGGTGCGATCGCACTTCAGTACGGTTACTACCGTTACCAGAAAGATGTTCTCTGGACGACGGTCGCGCTGCTCATTCTCATGGTAATGCTGATACAGGAGATGGGTATCCGATTATCCAAGAAAACAAGAAAGACATAAGAGGTAAGAATATGGGCGTACATGAATACATAGTTGATTACATAAGATCAGGTGAAACAACAGGGCAGAATCTCGGCCTGGAAGTGGAACATTTCGTGGTGAATGACCGTGGGTTCCCCATAGGTTTTGAGGAAGTGACAGGGCTCATAAAAGAGGTCGCTGATAAAATAGATGCTGAAATTATATACATGGACGGATACCCGGTCGGTTACTATGCCCCGGGTTATTCTGTTACTTTGGAACCGTCTTGCCAGTTCGAGATAAGTGTTGATCCGCTTTCTGATCTCAATGAGATCGAGGGGATATACCGTGGATTCCTTGATCTTTGGAAACCGGTTTTCGCAAAGCGCGGATATCACTTTATTGCCAAAGGTAATCTTCCGCTTGTGGAATCAGGCGAGATAGATCCCGATGAGATCCCGCTCTCACATAAGAAGAGATACAAGTATATGGATGCGTATTTCCGCAACAGCGGTAAATACGGCAAGTACATGATGAGAGCTTCCTCATCGGTTCAGATATCCGTTGACTACAGTTCCGAAAAAGACCTTGTACGCAAATTGCTCGTGCTGCAGAAGATCTCGCCTATCCTGATGATCTCCCTTGAAAACAAGAACTTTGAGGATTCCGTGATCGAGAAGGGATCTGATAAGAAACACCTTCTGCGCATACAGGAATGGGGTGACTTGGATCCCGCAAGGACAGGTTTTTACCCGCATTCCTTCGATAAGGATTTCGGATACGATAAGATCGCCGACGTTATCACACACACTCCGCTGATCCTTCTGACGGATGAAGGAGAGACGACTGACGTCGGAAGCAAGACTGCTGATGATCTGATAAGCGAGGGAACGTTTATAGGAGAACTGACGGATGCACGCAAAAAGAAGCTTGTCGAACACTTTATCTCCATGGGCTTTTTCCATTTCAGGGTAAAGAAGTACATTGAGATCAGGGTTGCCGACAGCGTCCCGATCGAACGCGCTTTAAGCTATGTTGCGCTGATCAAGGGTCTGATCTATTCGGAGAAAAATCTCAAGACGCTCGAGGATAAACTCAGCTTTATTGATTCGCCTTCAAAGATACAGGAGGCAGTCGACGAGATAATCGTTTCCGGTCTTGACGCCGTTATCTATGATGAAAAGACTGCAGGAGAGTGGTATAAATATTTAGTTGAATTAGCCGATTCGGCTCTTTCTGAAAAAGATCAGGAGTATCTGCTTAATGTGTGAGGTCTTCGGAGTCTCATCCGACAGGGAAATAAATGTTAACGGCTTGCTTGAAGAGTTCTTTAAGCACGGTGAGCTTAACCCGCACGGATGGGGCATCGCTTCATGGGATGAGAACGGTTCTGTCACGCTTATCAAAGAACCATCCAATTCAACCACAAGCGGAAAGGTCTCAGAAATACTGTCGTCTGATTTCACATGCCGTGGAATGTTTGCTCATATCAGAAGAGCGACAATCGGTCATGTGGAATATGAGAATACCCATCCGTTCAGAGGAACTGATTCAAACGGCAGGGAATGGACTTTGGTCCATAACGGAACGATCTTCGAATCTGAAGAGCTTCTTCCGTACGCTGATGTTCAGGAGGGTGAGACGGACAGCGAAAGGCTCTTATTATATATTCTTGACCAAAATGACGGAGTAACGGATGAAACCGAAAGATTTGAACTGATGGATTCCATTGTTGTCAGGCTCTCTGTAGTCAACAAACTGAATCTTCTGATCTTTGACGGCGAGAATCTTTATGTTCATAAAAATGAAGCCGGTACTATGTTCAGAAAGAACGGTGACGGTCATGTTCTTTTCGCAACAAAACCTCTGGATGACGGAATATGGGAAGAGGTCCCGATCAACCGTCTCCTAATATACCGCAACGGTGTCCTGATCTACGAGGGAACTGAACATGATCATACATATTTACACGACGAAGAACAGATGAATATGCTCTTGATGAGCTTTGCAATGCTTTAATCTATTGGCTTTCAGGGCTTTTGAAAAATACGGAAAAAAACTTTCAAAAACCTATTGACATAGTAGGTAAGTACCGATATACTTTCACCATCAACTCGAAAGGAGGCGTGAACAATGTACAACTCAATCAAAGTCACAGTTAACAGCATGATGTGTTGTCGAATGCTTTGCTCCCGGGCACGTAATATGGCCACGGCGATGAGCAGTAATGCTTCACGCCTTGCGATACGATGTTGATGTTTTGACACGCATAAACATGCCATGTGCCCGGGAGTTAAATAAACTTCCGGGCTTTTTCTTGGCCCTGAACAAGAAAGATCAAAACTCAAATCAAAAAGAAACAAAAAAGGAGAAACACAATATGAAAAACATCATCAAAAGAGTAGCAGCTACCGCACTTACATTTGCATTACTTGCATCATTCGGCGCATGCGCCAAGAAGACAGAAACAGGAACAGCAGCAAGCGCACAGGCTTCCAACGCACAGAGCGTAGTCATCAAGGTCGGAGCAAACATCACTCCTCACTCTGAGATACTCGAAGTTGCAAAGCCGATCCTCGCCAAGGAAGGCATCACACTTGAGATCGTAAAGCTTGAAGATTCCATCACACCCAACACAGGCGTAATCGAAGGAAGCCTTGACGCAAACTACTTCCAGCACGTTCCTTACCTCGAGCAGTTCAACAAAGAGAACAACTCAACACTCGTTTCAGTCGGTGCAGTCCACTATGAACCGTTCGGCGTATACGCAGGAAAGACAAAGGATCTTAAGGCGCTTCCGGACAATGCGGTCATCGCAGTTCCCAACAACGTAACTAACGAAGCAAGAGCACTCCTGCTCCTCGCACAGGAAAATATCATCAAGCTCAAGGACGGCGCAGGCATCAACGCAACAGTAGCTGACATCGTTGAGAACCCCAAGAACGTTCAGTTCAAGGAACTCGCACCTGAGCAGCTCGTAGCAGCACTTCCAGACGTAGACGTTGCAGTCATCAACGGCAACTATGCGATCGAGGGCGGCCTCCATGTAAGCCAGGCACTCGCTGTTGAAGCAAACGACGGACTTGCAGCTAAGACATACGGCAACATCATCGCTACTTCCAAGGAGAAGGAAAACGATGCATCTATCAAGAAGCTCGTTGAAGTTCTCCAGGGACCTGAGGTTGCTAAGTTCATCAAGGAGAAGTACGACGGCGCAGTCGTCCCCCTCTTCGGCTAAGGAGATAATCTCATGATCGGATTCGATTACTACAACCCCGCGAAAATAGTTTTCGGTGAGGGAAGCGAGAAGAGTCTTTCTAAGCTCCTGAAGCAAAACAATGTTAGGTCACTCCTTCTGGTATACAGCGGAGACTTTGTGAAGAAGCTCGGTATATACGACGTTATCAGGGATGCCGTTGACGAACTGAACATCAAATTCTCCGAGAGCGGGGAAGTAGTGCCGAACCCGAGCATTGAGCTTGTAAGAGAGCTCGTCGCACAAGGTAAAAAAGACGAGGTCGATTTTGTCCTGGCGGTCGGTGGAGGAAGCTCCATCGACACGGCCAAGGCGATCGCCATAGGAATACCTTATGACGGAGATGTCTGGGACTTTTTCTCTAAAGGAGCCGTACCGGAAACGGTACTCGGAATCGGTGTTATCGCGACTACCGCTTCATCCGGTTCAGAGACATCAAATGCTGCGATCCTCTCATACGGAGAATGGAAAAAAGGTTTTGAGGATGACCGCATCATTCCGAAGTTTGCGATCATGAACCCGAGGTACACGGTAAACCTTCCCGCTTACCAGACATATGTAGGAATAGCAGACGTTCTGTCACATCTTCTCGAAAGATATTTCTCGGACGAGAAGAATTCGGATACTACCGACTATCTGATAGAAGGCGCGATAAGGGCTTTGCAGGTAAATGCAAGAAGACTGATAAAAGATCCAACAGACATCAATGCTCGCGCTGAGATTCAATGGCTCGCTTCAGTTGCACACAACAATTTCCTCGATGCCGGAAGATCGGCTGACTGGGGATCACACCGTATAGAGCATGAGCTGTCGGCACAGTACAACATCACTCACGGTGAAGGAATGGCAATCGTATTCGTCGCCTGGACGAAATACATGGCAAAGATCAAACCCTGGAGACTTGCGCTGCTCGCATCCAGAGTTTACGGAAAAGATCCTTACGATTTTGATGAGGAGGAGAGAGCAATTCTCTTGTCCGAAGAACTCGAAAAGTTTTTCAAGAGCTTGGGACTTAAGACAAGGCTTTCCGAACTCGGAATAACAGATAAGGATTTCGAAGTAATGGCCGACCGTGCAACGGCCGGGGGCAATGTAGGACACTATGTTCCCTTAGATGCACAGAAGATAAAAGACATACTTAAACTTGCACTTTAATTGAATCACCTCATAAAGAATCACTGCAAAAGGAGAAACATAAAATGGCCAGGATCAAATTAGTAGAACAAAATGAAGCAACCGGCGCAGAGAAAGAGCGCTATGACGAACTCGCAGGAAGAAACGCGGTAACGAACATGAAGAAGGGTCTTCTCAACGATGCTGCAACATACGATGCGTACATGGCATGGTACACATCCTGGAACAGACTTGTCGAGGTAATCGGTGAGAAGGACGCAATCCTCTATGCTCACAAGATCTCCACGACAAACTCATGCCAGTTGTGCTCACTCTTCTTCATCAGCGATGTTAAGGGATTGGGATTGGATCCCGCAAACCTCGTTTACGATGAGAAGGAAACTCTTCTTACGACACTTGCGGAGTCCATCGTAAAAGATCCCACATCCGTGTCGGATGAGCTTTTCGCTGAACTTAAGAAGCACTTTACCGATCAGGAACTCGTAGTTATCGTCGGCTTTGCAGGTCAGATGATCGCAACCAACAACTTCAACTCAGTTTTCAAGATCGACGTAGATAAGCGTCTGCTCCCCCTCGTACAGGAATTCAAGCCTGCAACATGGAGAGAAGGCATCAGGAAGTAACCGATATTGAGATCCCTGTTTTGCTTTTGGTGATTCGAATATTCAGGGACTCATTTACGGGCTCAAGGTCTCCGAAGAGGTTTTCTTGAGGCATACGAAGTCCGGGCATCCTTTCATCCGGGGTGCCCGGACTGTATTTTGTCTCGGATCACTTGAATTGCTCCCGATTGACTTGGTTGGTATATGCTGATAGAATTCCTGCATATAAATCAAAGCAGGGGTTCATATGTTTTATAGTAACAATGCCACAATCATTTGTTGTTGCTGTACGTCCACGGGTGAAGTCTTAAGGACGCATGGTTCCGGCATTGCCTGCCCCAGGTGAACACCAGAGAAGATGCACGTAAGAACTCACCCGAAAGCTTGATTAGGCCTTCGGGTTTTTTGTTGTTTCAGGATGATAAAGGAGAGACAAAATGAGTAAGCAGATCGGAAGCGAAGAGATCGGTAAGATCGTAGAGACTATTTTCGAGGACTATAACGGCGGAAAGAATATTGATGAGATCAATATCTACAACAAGCCGGACAAGTCGGAGGTGCAGGAGCTGGTGAACAACCTTTTCCAGATCGTGTATCCGGGTTATTTCAGGGACAGGACATATAAGATCTATAATCCCAAGAACAGCTTTGCGGTGATAATCGAAGACACGTTCTATCATTTGAACAAGCAGGTTAGGCTGGCGCTCGACTATTCCAAAGAGAAAGGCTCTTTGAGTGATGACGGAAAGGACGATGAGAGCTACCGCATCTGCAAGACGTTCTTTGACAGGATCCCCAAGATCCGCGAGTACCTTGAGACTGACCTTCTTGCAACCTTTGAAGGCGACCCTTCCGCAGGCTGCTATGAGGAGATAATCCTTGCGTTTCCGGGTCTTTTTGCGATTACGGTCTACCGCATGGCGCATGAGCTCTATCTCGAAAATGTTCCGGTCCTGCCGAGGCTCATGACTGAATATGCGCATTCGCTTACGGGAATCGACATTCATCCGGGCGCGACCATCGGCAAGTATTTCTTCATTGACCACGGAACGGGTATCGTAGTTGGAGAGACTTCGATCATTGGCGAGAACGTCAAGATCTACCAGGGTGTCACGATAGGCGCGCTCTCGACCAGGGGAGGACAGAGGCTTTCAGGCAAGAAGCGTCACCCGACGATATGTAATAACGTGACCATTTATGCGAATGCTTCCATTTTGGGCGGCAACACGGTGATCGGCGAGAATACCGTCATCGGAGGCAACTCGTTCATTACTTCTTCCGTTGAGCCGAATTCCAAGGTCAGCATGAAGAATCTTGAAGTCGAATTCAAGACGGACGGCGATAAGATCAAGAGTGAAGAGATCAAACAGAGCGATGAATGGTTCTATGTGATCTAAGTGAGGTTAAGAAATTGAATTTTGATGCTTTTGTAAAAGACATAAAGGATAACGGATGGAATGTTTTCGGCACGGAGGTGTATAAGAACGGAGAGCTTATACATTCGTACGGCGATACGGATGAGAATCTTCACCTGATCTATTCCGCAACGAAAACGATCCTGTCCATCGCGGTCGGGATCGCTTCCGATGAGAACAAGTTTGATATCAGCAGATCACTTCTGAGCTACCTGCCTTCTGACAAGGTCAGCGGCCTGTCCGTCGGACAAAAGAACGTGTTCGAAAAGATCACTATCAAAAGACTTCTTACGATGTCCGTCGGCGGTTTTCCTTTCCGGGCCGAAGGCGGCAACTACCTGGACTTCGCCTTGAGTACGGTCATTGCAAACCCTGATGAACGTGTTTTCAATTACAGCAATATATCTGCTTATCTGGTCGGAGCAGCACTCACCGAGGCGCTCGGCACTGACCTTGCGTCCTTCATTGAAGAACGGATCTTCGCTCCGCTCGGCATAGACAGATACGAATATTCGAGAAGTCCTGAAGGATATTTCTACGGTGCTTCCGGAATGAAGCTGACAGTGAATGAATTAAGCCGCATAGGACTTCTTCTCTATCAGAAGGGCATGTATAACGGAAAGAGGATAGTGTCTGAAGCGTACGTGGAAGAAGCGACTTCGGTTCAGCAGGATTGCAGGGAAGGAGGATACGGATACTTCATCTGGAAATACCGCGACGGCTTCAGCATAAACGGGAAATTAAAGCAGAAGTGCTATGTTCTCCCCAAGCAGGATCTGGTGATAACTTATCTGTCTCATATCGAAGACGAGTCTCACGATCTGGTGAACAGCATGGAGAAAAACATTTTGGGTATCTGAAATTAAAAGAGGGGCATCTGATGCCCCTCCTTGTTTTTGATCGGTTTAGATTACTCGGCCGGCTTTGTAAGCTTCTCGCCGCACTTGAGGCAGAAAGCCGCCTCGGGATCGGTGATCTCAGCTCCGCACTTGGAACAGATGACCGAATTGATGGGCTTAGCCTTAGCGGCAGCCTCATTGTCATCTTCTCTCTCGCTCCAGTCATTTGCCTTATTAACCACTACTGCACCGGATCTTACAATAGACTTGCCGAGCTGCTTGAAAGCTCCGCCTAAGTCTTTACCGGTCTCTTTCCAATCGTCTTTTAAACTTCCCATTGCTTATTCCTCCAAATTGTTTTTTCGCAATTCAATTACAAGAATATTCATATGAACTTTGAAAATCAACTGTTGTCAATAATTACAGATGATATTATTACTTTGTGAGTGTATAATAAAATTGACAAATCCTGCGAAGGGATAAATTGGGAGTATTCTTTATGTATTGTATGAATTGTGGTAAGGAGTTGCCTGAGGGCGCAAAGTCCTGCAGGGAATGCGGCACGCCTCTGTATATATGTGAAAGCTGCGGGGAAGTCCTGCACAAAGGGGCAAAGTTCTGTTGGAAGTGCGGTACTGATCAGGGCCCCACTTCACCCTTGCCCGAGAAGATTCCCATGTATTCTTCAGGTTTTACCAATCCGTCAGCCGTCCCGTCGGCTCCTGCACCTGCGCCTGCAGCTGCATCGGCATTTGGTTCAACTCCCAGCCCGTTCAAGCCTATAAGTTCCGAGAAGACGGAAGAGGAAGCTCCCAGAGCTCCGGCGAATGCAGGTTCTTTCAGACCGGCAGTTCCTTCTGCCGCCGAGAAGCCGTCAACCGTAATGGGTTCAACACCGAGTCCGTTCAAGCCGATCGGAGCAAAATCAACCGGCGCGGACAAGCCCAGGGCTTCTGCGAATGCGGGTTCTTTCAGACCTGCGGCAACACGTGCTTCTTCTGACAGTACAACTGTTATGGGTTCTACTCCGAGCCCGTTCAAACCGGCAGGCGCCAAGAAGACTGGTGCCAATACGCCGAGACCGGCAGCTGCTCCGTCAGCTCCTTCTGCTCCGTCAGGCCCGTTCAAGCCGATCGGCGAAAAGAAGTCAAATATCGTATCGCCCAGAAGAGCGGCCGGTGCAGGTTCTTTCAAAGCGAATGCAACAGAGGATAAGACCGATTCTGCTCCCAAGAGACCCGGCAATCCTGCAAGCATGTTCCATATGAATTCAAATACCGGCGAGATGTCATCGTTGGGCTCATCTGAATCAAGCTCTCTGGGTTCTTCAGAGTCCTTGGGTTCACTGGGTTCATTAAGTTCTCTCGGATCGTTCAGCGCACTGAACGCTTTGGGTTCACTCGGTTCATCGCTGGGTTCTTCAAGCTCACTGGGCTCATCCAGTTCGTTGGGATCTGGTGAATCAGCGGATTCAGGCGTACTGCCTCAGAGAACAGAGAATCCCAGTCACTTCTTCCCGAAGGCTCCCGAAAAGAAAGAATACGAACCGCCGAAGCCCAAGCCGAAGCCGGTTGAGGCAAGTCCGTTCAAACCCGTTTTCGCATCAAATGATCCGGATGAAGCTCCGGCTCAGAGAGAACCGGGCGCAAGTCCTTTCAAGCCTTTGATCCAGTAATACTTAACCAAAAGACGGTCTTTCTTCCTGATATGGAAAAATGATATGAGCAACTGGTATACGGCGGATTCACATTTCGGCGCCGACTCCAATGACATTATCGAACGCGAGAACCGCCCGTTTAAGAGCATGTCCGAATACACCGAAGAACAGGTGAGGATATGGAACAAACAGGCGACATCAGATGATGTTATTTATGCGATAGGCGATTTCTGCAATTACAACAGTTTCGAAAAAGACTATAAGAGCGGACTGGCCGTATCGGCAAAGATCAATGCGCAGGTCATACTCGTTATCGGCACGCAGGAGCAGCGAGTCATCAGAGATCATTTTGAAGGTGACTTTGAGAAGTTTCGCAGCTTCTGCCTTAATGAGCCGTCTTTCAAGTTCAAGGATGTAGTTAAGAATACTTACATTGATATACGCGGCGAAAAGTTTTTCCTGGTGCACGATCCAATAGATCACGACAGGAATTGTCTGAATCTTTTCGGACATACACACAGGGCCGGAGGGCTCTACCGTCCGTTCGGATTCAATGTCGGCGTTGACCTCAATCATTTCGAGCTGTTCGGCGACGATGATATAATGTATATGCTCGATCAGAAGGTTCATTTCAACGATCAGGACCCTTCCATCAATTGCTGGTGAACCATTCGGACCGGACTTATTCGGAGGCGAAAATGAAGAAATCGATACTGGCAACGGCTCTTGCAACTGCTCTACTCTTAACCGCGTGCAATTCGGAAAAGCCCGCGGAGACAACGGTAAGGAACAAGATACTGACGACTGCTTCTTTGGCGACTTCAGAAGCAACCACCACTACTACCGATGAAGAGGAAGAAGATACAACAACGAGACCGCTGGCCAAGTTTACTCCGGATCAGTATGCGCTTGTCATCAGCGAGATGGGCCTTGCGTCGGATTTCGACTGGGGTAAGAACGCAACTCTCGGTACAAACAGGGATGAAGAGAATAATATCGATTTCCCGAGTACACCCAAATACCCAGCGGGGGAAGACGTTGAGATCTCTTTCAAATGCAATAAGAAAATAGAATTCGATATCTGCAAAGCCGATCCCGAGATGCTCAAAATGAACACGCCGCTTCGGGAACTCTGCGGCAACGGACAGTATCCGAACGTCAAGAACATAACCAAGAAATGCAGTAAAAAGAGCGGCAACGGAAGATATACACTTAAGATTCCCGCCGAACATCTTGTGGCGAATACCTCGTTTGAGATATCACTTAAGATCGATGGCACATGGTACGCTATTTACATAGAATGTTAACCTGACATTATCATGGAGACACTCAACAGCTTTAATATCGTATTTCCATTTATTAGAACGATATGCTGAACGGATTGTGGAGCAGTCTGGCGACATCCGGAAATGTTAAGTTTGACGGCACCAGGTTTGCAGCGCAGGTCCTTGCCGGTATCGGTTTCCTTGCTGCCGGAACGATAGTCGCTTCAAGGCACCAGCAGGTATCAGGCCTTACTTCGCGATCGGTCTTTTCGCTACTGCGGTATTGGTGATCGCTGCGGGAGCAGGCTTCTATGAGGGAGCGTTTATCGCGACGGCTCTCGTTCTGATCACCGAATCAGGGGCATTAACGGAGTCGTTGAAGCCTCGGTATCCGAATAATCGAAAACCCGATTTATTAATGTATTGAAATTATATATATGGAGGCAATAAAAAACCTCCGGAATTAACATCCGGAGGCTTGGCGGAGAAGGGGGGCAGTAATCTTTTATGCTTTGTAATACTGCCCAACTCTCTAAAAGTGCCTCTGTTATAGGGCTTTCAGGCGATTCTGCCGTTTTTGTGATGTGTTAAAAATCTTCCTGAAACTGCCGTAATTAGT
>JAEEGL014756168.1_pt1 | contig 19798 bp, 18 predicted proteins | sample 9134231 | NCBI WGS metagenome assembly JAEEGL01 (sample SAMN16246548, study PRJNA631951) | gut metagenome | biome: gut microbiome; feature: rumen; material: fiber-attached | host: Bos | place: Iran: Karaj | collected 2018-10 | reverse complement strand
GTAATAGTACCAATACCACTACGAATAACTTTTACTACTACTCCACCAATGTTAATCTTTTGCAAAGCGTTCTTAACTGCTTCTTCAGAACCTCTAACATCAGCTTTTAATATAACATTAACTTCTTTTTGCCCACCATCAATTCTTTTAAATAAATCATCTAATGATACTACATCTTGTTTATATTTAGATGCATTTATGCTCTTACGTTTTTCAGCAATTTCTTTCGCTTTACTTTCAGTTTCAAATGCCATAAATTTATCTCCAGCAGATGGACTAGATGATACACCAGTTACTTCAACTGGTGTAGATGGACCAGCCTCTAATATAGGTTCACCTAGGTCATTACGCATTGTTCTTACTTTACCAAAGTATTCTCCTACTACAATAGGATCTCCTATTCTTAAAGTACCATTTTCAATAATAAATGATGCTACCCCACCAATATTCTTATCAACTCTTGACTCAATAACTGTACCTGTAGCATATCTATTAGGATTTGATTTATAATCATTTATTTCTGCTATTGTTTCAATAGTTTCAAGAAGTAAATCTACACCTTCACCAGTTTTAGCAGAAATATTAATAAATGGAACATCTCCACCCCAAGATTCTGGAGTTAAACCATTTTCAGCCATTTCTGTTAATATTCTTTCTGGATTTGCATCTGGTTTATCTATTTTATTAACTGCTACTATTATTGGTACATTAGCAGCATTAGCATGATCTATAGCTTCTTTAGTTTGTGGCATAACACCATCATCAGCTGCAACTATAATAATAACTATATCAGTTACTGATGCTCCTCTAGCACGCATTTCAGTAAAAGCTGCATGTCCTGGAGTATCAATAAATGTTATTTTATTACCATTGTGATTAATTTGATATGCACCTATATGTTGAGTGATACCACCAAATTCTGAATCAACTACATGAGAATTACGTATGTAATCTAGAAGAGTTGTTTTACCATGATCTACATGACCCATAATAGTTACTATTGGAGGTCTTTTTACTAAATCACTCTCATTATCTATTATTTCATACTCTTCAAAATTAGCTAAATCTCGAGTTTCTTCTTTCTTTAATGTTTTATTATAATCAAGTACTACTATTTCAGCATTTTCAAAATCAATACTATCATTTAATCCTAACATTAAACCTAATTCCATTAATTTCTTAATAATATCAGTTCCAGATACATTCAAAGCATTAGCAAGTTCACTAACTGTCATACCTTTTTTATATAATATAACATCTTCTAATTCAGTATTACTCATTAATTTTTCTTTATGCTTATACATTTCTTTTTTAAGCATATTATAATCATCATTAGTTTCTTTTAAAGTATCTTTTTTCTTTAATTTTTGTTTTTTAGAACTATTAGTTTCTTGAATATTATTACTTTCCATAATATCCATAGCAATATTTTCAACTAATTCATCTTCTTCATAAGATATTTCATCATCAGTACTTATTAAATTTAAAGTATTATCTAATGTTACAATATCATCATCTTCTAAAAAATCTTCTCCTGTAGATGCTTTAATACCTAATTCTTTACATTTTTTTAATACTTCTGCTACTGATATATTTAAATCTTTAGCATAATCTTTAACTGTCATACTATTCTCCCTCCTTCTTTATTAAATCATCTAATTCATCATAGATATCATCTTTAACATCTATTTCTAATATTTTATCAAGTACTTTACTATTTCTAGCTTTATTAAAAACACTTAAATCTTTCTTTAAGTAAGCTCCTCTTCCATTATGCTTTCCAGATAAATCTACTATAACTAATCCTTCAGGAGTTCTTACTACTCTAACTAAATCTTTTTTCTCACATTTTTCTTTAGTTACAACGCATGTACGCATTGGTATTTTTCTCTGTTTCATTATTTATCCTTTCTAATTTAAAGTATAATTACTTATTTCCTTCTTCATTTACTTGTGATAAAGTTTTAATTTCTAATTTATACTTTGTAAGTTTACTAGCAAGTCTAATATTACTTCCTTTTTTACCTATTGCTAAACTTAAATTATCATCAGTTACTATTACTAATGCTTCTTTTTTAACATCATCTAGAATATTAACTATAACATTCTTAGCAGGACTCATAGCACTTGCTATAAATGTAGCAGGATCTTCATCATATAATACTAAATCTATTCTTTCACCATTTAGTTCTTTTAAAATACTTGCAATACGACTTCCTTTTTCTCCAATACAAGATCCTATTGCATCAATTCTTTCATTTGTAGAATACACTGCTACTTTGCTTCTATTTCCAGCATCTCTAGCAACACTATAAAGAATAATTGTTCCATCTTGTAATTCAGGTATCATAGTTTCAAATAATCTTTTTACAAATCCATAATGTTTACGAGAACACATTATAACTGGTCCTTTAGTACCACTTTCAACTTTTGTAATATATACTCTTATATTTGAACCCATTTCAATAGTTTCACCAGGAATTATTTCGCTTTTAGGAAGTATTCCTCTAGTTCTTCCTAAATCAATATAATAATTTCTTTGATCTTCCATTGCTACCATACCAAGCATAATCTCATATTCTTTATCAGCAAATTCTTCTATAATACTATTCTTTTCTGCTTCTCTTATCTTTTGAGTTACTACTTGTTTAGCAGTACCTGCTGCTACACGTCCAAAATCTTTAGGAGTTACTTCTTTTTCAATTGTGTCTCCTATCTTAGCTTTAGGATCAATTTTCTTAGCATCTTCTAATAATATTTGAGCATCTAAATTAATCTCTGGAGGTATTACAGTAACATTTCCTTCTTCATCTTCTACTTCTTCTCCATAATCTATTTCTGGAACTACTACTAGATATGAATATACCTTAATATCTCCTGTTTCACGATTAATATCTACTCTTACATTAGTCTTTGAATTAAAATTCTTTTTATATGCTGTTTGTAATGCTAATTCCATTGCTTCAAACACTACATCACTAGAAATATTCTTTTCTTTTACAATATTATCTAATGCTTTAATAAATGCTTTACTATCCATTTTACTCGCCTCTTTCCTTACTTATGACATCTAATATATATGAATCATCACATATATCAAACTTATCTACTATTGGATTTATTTTGTTAGTAGCATCAACAATACTTTCTAAATCAATTCCCCCTACTTTGTCTAAAACTATTGTTAAAAAATTATATTTCCCTTTTTTAGATGTGCTAATCTCATCAACAATAATTTCATCATCTTTTAGCTCTTTACTTATAGCTATTTTTAACTCTTCTAAATTTTTCATACTCACTCCTAACTATAAATAAAAGTGGGAATATTCTGTCCCACTTAAATCTGCAACTGTATTATAACAAATACTCACTATTTTAGCAATATAAAACAATATATTTCTATATTATTTTATAAATCCATTTGATACATATTTTGTTTCATTTACCGCTATAAAAGCATTTTTATCATACCTTTTAATAATATTAGTTAATTCTTTTAATTTACTGTTATTAACTTGTATATATAACATATCTTTAGGATTACCATCATAAGTATCTTTTAAATCAATAACTGATACTGAATAATCTTTTTCTCTTAGTTTATTTATAATAACATCTACTGGCTCACTTACTACTACTTGTACCCCTACTACACCCTTTATAAGGACTTTAGATAGTAATGTACCAATATATGTACCAGTAGCATAACCTCCAGCATAAGACACCGCTATTAAATAAATGTTACCTTCAGTATTTAAAGCTTCTCTTGCTACTAAAAACCATATTAAAACTTCAAAAAATGCAATTAGAAATGGTTCTATAGTTTTCCCTTTGACAAAAAATATTGTTCTTAATGTTCCCAAAGAAACATCCAGTATTCTTGCAGCATATATTTTTAAACAGATAAGTAACAAAATATCACCCTATCTATTAGTAAAGCATATAATAATAATTAGAATTATGAAGAATAAAATAAATCCAAGAACAAATCCCCACATAACTGCTTCATTAGGCTCTTCATCCTCTTCTCTTCTAACTAACTGTTCATTATCATGGTTATACATTTCACTTTTTAATTTAACTTCTTTAGGTCTTTTTTCTTCTCTTTCTTCCATTTCATCCATCATAACTAATATCCCACTTTCTACAAAGATTATACCAAATAATTATTATAATAAATATCAATTATATAATTATTAACGTAAATAAATGTAAAAAGAATTATTACTTTTCTAAGTCAATATACATGCATAAATCTTCTTCAGAAGGTAAATAATCTTTCAACTTAAATGAACTTATACCAATAGGCTTATTTATATCTTTCAAAGAGTATTGTGCTACTAATTTATCCTTATTCTTGCATAATATTAAGCCTATTGATGGATTATCATTTTCGTCTTTAACTAAGTCATCTACTGCTGATAAATAAAAATTCATTTTTCCAATATATTCAGGTTTAAAATCTGTTGCTTTAAGTTCAACTACTATGTATGACTTTAATTTCAAATGATAAAACAATAAATCAATATAATAATCTTTATTTCCAACAACTAAGTTGTATTGACTGCCAACAAAACTAAAACCTTTGCCAAATTCCAAAAGAACGTTTTTAATTTTTTCAATCATTTTACGTTCTAAATCTAGTTCACTATAATTATTGCTTAGCATAATAAAATCAAATATATATGGATCTTTTAAAGAATTATTTATTATTTCACTATCGTTATTTGATATAGAATTTTTAAAATTGTTTACAGAATTTCCAATTCTTTTATGATAACTAGAACTTATCTGAAACTCTAAAATATTTCTGCTCCATCCATTTTCCATGATTGCTTTTGCATATATTTTTCTTACATTTATATCTTTAATTTTTTCCATCAATAAAATATTATGTCCCCAAGGCAATTGTGCAACAAGCTGTTGCATTTTTTCATTTGTTTTATATTCTATATAAAATTTTTTCATATATTTTAAATTTCTACTAGAAAATCCTTTAATAATTGGATATTCAACTTTTATTGCTTTTGCGACATTTTCTATAAAACTGTTCCCATATTTACTGTTTTCATCTAAAATTTTACCTATCCTAAAATACATCATTATAAGATTTTTATTAGCATATTGCATTGTATTTAGTTGCGTAGTTTTTATTTCACTTTTTATTCTATTAACAGCATTCATAAGATTTTCATATACTTTTTCTTCTATCATTTTTATTTCCTTTCTAAACAAAAAAGAGATACTTAAACATTGTTTAAGTATCTACGCATCATGTACATTTCTATTTTGCCTCTAGAAATACACTCTATCGTCTAAATTGTCATATAAATATCAGGCAAACTATTTAATACATCTAAATAATACTATATTCTCTTTAATAAATCAATAAATAGAATAATATTATGTGTTTTTAATACCCTTTTTCTTTATAATAATCATATAATTCTTTAAATCTATTAAAGTGCACTACTTCTCTTTGCCTTAAAAATAAAAGTGGTGCTAGTATATCATTATCAGTTGTTAAATCTATTAAGTTTTCATATACTGCTCTAGCCTTTTGTTCAGCTGCCATGTCTTCTGATAAATCCGCTAAAGGATCTGCTGTAACTCCAAAATATGTAGCAGTAAATGGTACTCCACTAGCATTAACTGGATATATACCTTTATTAAAATCTGCATAATATGAACCTAATCCTGCTTCTTCTAATTCTTTTAAAGTAGCGTTTTTAGTTAATTCTTTAACCATTGTACATATCATTTCACAATGTCCTAATTCTTCAGTTGCAATATCATTTAATAGTGCTCTTCCTAAATCATCAGGCATAGTAAATTTTTGACTAAAATATCTCATTGCTGCAGCAAGTTCTCCATTGGCTCCTCCAAATTGAGTTAATAAATATTTTGCCATTCTTAAATCTTTTTTCTTAATACTTATTGGATAATTTAAATGTTTAACATACTTAAACATACTTAATACCTCCCTCGTTTTCCCAAGGAAAAGCACTATTAATCCACTCATATACACTACTATTGTTATCACAAATATCTAATGGTCCATACTTACTAACATATTCTTTTTTAGCTTTTTCTTCTTCTTTAATATAATTATTTAATAAATTAATTAATTCACTATTATTAGGATGAATATCTAAATATAATGCTAAATCATTAATAGCAAAAGAATATTGCATAACATTAAATAACATAGCTTCTTTTTCACTTCTAGGTTTTATATTAATATATGTTAAATTCTTATATGGTTTATATTCATTTATAAACATATTTCCCTTTAGAAATCCCTCATTAGCACTACTAACATCTACACTATTATTCAAAAAAGTATTATTAAAATAACTATATTCTGAATTATTATCAAATAACATAAAAAATTACCTCCTACAGTAATGTATGAGGCAATTTATATCTAGTAAATAACTTCGCCTATTTTACTACTTGATAATCATATTTATTAAGTAGTTTCTTAAAATCTTTAACACTTAAATTATATAATATGTCTTTTTTATTAATACTTCCTTCATTAACATAAATAATAGCAGGAACACTTTCTAAATCTATTTGTAATACATGATTTAATTCTTCTATATAATTACTATTAGAATTCATCATATTAGTTATATCAACATAGTAGAAAATATCATTAAGTTTATACTTATCTATTAATACTTTTAAATCTTTTTCATAACTATATACTTTTTGATCATTAGTATACCCAATAAAGATAAAATATGATGAAGGAGCTTCATTAATAAATTGATTTAAAGAAACTAAATCAGTTATTGATGATTCAACTGTACTAGTTTTAACTAAATAGCTAGTCATTAATCTTTCTTCTTTCTTAACTTGATACCATAAGAAGAAATACCACGCTAATAATATTCCACCTACTAAAATAAGAAATGAATACACATAGTTTTTAGCACTTATCTTTTTTGTGCTTTTCTTCTTAGCCATACATATCATACCTTTCATATTCATTTTAACATATTATATATTTTTTTTATATATTTATTTCATATTTAATTATATTCTTTACATATAAAAAAAGCATTACTGCTTTTTAAATATTAAAGATTTTTTGCTTCTTTTTGAATATATAATAGATAGCTATTCCAGCAGGAACTATTCCTATTAAAACGTAAGAAATACTAAATCCAGTTTTAGGATTTTCAATTTCTTTTTCGCTACTTTCTTTATTTGTAGTATTAGTAGTAGTAGTGGTATTACTACTTGAAGAACTATCATTACTATTTGAAGAAGAATCACTATTAGATGGCTCTACACTTGAGTCTTTATTTGGTCTAGTAATTTTAATAGTATATTTATTAACACTACCAGATTCACTAGTAACAGTTACAACAAAAGTATTTAGTCCAACTTTTAAACTCTTTGTACCAACATCACCTGATATAGTAGCATCATTTAAAGTAGTATATGCACTTATAACAGTTTCTTCAGCATCAATTGTTACTTCATATTCAAATTTATCTTTACTAAAATTAATCTCCCCATTTGATAGTTTTAATGATGATAATGTAGCATCAGTATTAGCTATTCTTATATTAACTGTTTTATTACTTTTTGTATTATTATTAAATGATGCATCAATTAGATTAATATTTGTTATTTGTAAAGTTTCATCTTTATTCACTACATTTCCAGCTTTTAAAACTATTGTGGCTACATTAAAAGTTCCTTTAGCTTCACTATTAGATGCATAATTAATAATATTATTTTCACTAGCAAATGATTGCCATTTTGAATCATTTGTAGTGCTAACTATTGTTAAATTATCGCTAGGAACTATTTTAGCTTCAATTCCAGTAACTTCATCTGTTGTATTTCCTTTTAAATAACATGTAACACTTTCTCCTGGAGAAACTTTGTTTTTACTACAACTAAGTTCTAAATCACCAGTTAATGCTAATGTGATTTTAGGAGCCAAAAGTAACAATCCAATAATTATTAATATCTTTCTTTTCATAAATCCACCTCTTTACTATGATAAGCTATTTATTTTTCCACTGTAATAACGATACAGTTTAGTAACATCATTAAAGCCAATTATATCATCAGCTTTAACAGTATTACCTGCTAAAAACTCATAATCATTTAATGCTATTTTATTTCTAAAACCATGATATAGCTTTGTAACATCGTTAAATTTAACTTTTCCATCACCAGTTAAATCACCATTTATAACTAAGATATACTCTATAACATTAGTATCAAAAGCTATCAAGACTTTATACCCAGTTCCAACTATAGTGCTATTTCCAACAGGATCACCATCTAAGTTAATTATACTAATTGTTCCATTAGTACTTATTAAATTCTTAATATTATTTGCAGTAATATTTTCATTAATATTAGTAATATACTCACTTGAATAATCTACATCTACAGTATCATCTATAACAATATAGTCATCTTCTTTTAATATTCTACAAATAATACTCTTATTACTTGAAGAATTATCACTCCAAATATAACCATCCAATAATTTTGCTAATACAGTATAATTTCCTACATTAGTTCCTCTATTATTAATCCAAGCAAATCCTATTCCAGGACTATTTGTCAATATTTGCTCTTCTCCTGTATATTTTATTTCTTTACAATATTCACTAGCTGTTGGAATACTAACGCTAATCTTGGACTTAACAACATTTATAGTATAATTATTAACCACTTCTGAATAATTACTACTGCTTGGAACAAACTTAACTTCTACTCCAGTATTTCCTTCTTTTATTCCACTAGCAGAGAGTGAGAATGCTTCATTAGCACTTTTACTTACAGTTAAATTACTTATACTTAATATTTTATTATTAGCTATAGTCATTTTATATTCACCAGCAACATTTGTTGTAAAAATAGCTATTTCTTCTGTTTTATCAGTATAAATTGTTAATGATTTTTGAACTACATTAACTGTTGGAACTGCCTTTTTTATACTACAAGTTATTGTTTTATCAGTAGTTGTTTGATCAGCCCACATGTATCCTGAATTAATTGACGCTGTTACTATATAGCTTTTTGCAGCTTTTCCTACATTATTACTAAATGTAAAATTAGTAGCAGTTTTAGTTAATACTTGATTAGAGCCATTATATGTTAAATCTCTACAATAAGCACTAGATGTAGGTATAGTAACTAAACTAGTTTCACTAGTTATAACACTATTTTCATTAAAACAAGTATATTTATTATTCATATATACACAAGTATTAGTAATACAAGCACCATGAGGTCCTTCAACATATTCATCTCTTACTGTTCTCATATAATACTTTTTATTGCTAATAGTTTGATATCCCTCTTGCATAACTCCATTATCATCCATATAGAATAAATACCCTGATATATTTGCAAATCCAGTAACCATTTTTCCACTTTCATTAAAGAAATACCATTTATCATCTATATATTGCCATAGAGTTTGCATTGCACCAGCTTCATTAAAGTAATACTTACTTCCATCAATTACTTGAAATCCTGTTACCATAGCACCATTTCCTTTTAAATAATACCAAATATCATTTAATTTTATCCAACCTCTTTGCATGACATAGTCATCCCCAAAATGATACCAAGCATTATCAATATTTTTCCATCCAGTTACTGGATTACCTTCTTCAAAGTACATATATATCCATTCTGAAACATTTCCATTATATACCTTGTTAGTAACCTTATACCATCCATTTAAAATATTATTTTGATTTAATATATCTATTGTATTTTCTAATACTGAAGATGACTCATGACCACTTAAGTCGTAATTCTTTATTGCTATATTTCCATTACTAAAATCCGCTACTATAGCACCATCAGATCTAACAGTACTATAAACTTCTGTATTATTTTTATCATATAAAAGTTTTTTTAATACAGCTATTCCAGATACTTGAAGCTCTTTAGAACAATTTATAACATATTTAGGATTAAATGTACTCATCATATAGTATGAATTGGAAAGAGGACTACCGTGATGTCCACTCTCAACTAAATCAACTTTTCCTACTATATCAGCTACATGATTTTCAATTCCAATATTTAAACACTCTTCACAGGTAACATTTGGATTAATGGCATATGGATTAGCAATAGCAGTAGGTCTATCGTAAGCAACCTTTTCATTTGACATAGTTTCCAAGTCTCCCATTAAAATTGCTTTTTTACCAGAAGTTCTATGCTCAATAAGAGTTACTATAGAGTTAAAATTATCATGATGGTTAGCCATAATATATAGGTTATATAAATTAATTTTAAAACTACCAAAGTTAAAATAATATGTCCAATCAACATTAGTATTATACCCAGAAAAAGGATTATTATCTTGTCCAAAATCACTTATAAAGCCATTTATCCCTGGAAAACTACTAAATAAACTTGTGCATCCTTTTGATACATCACACATAGTAGCGTTCTTGCTAGTAAGAGCATTATAAGCATCTAAATACCAAGCATTGTTATACCAAAAAGCTTCTTCTTCGGCATCATCATCAGGTTTAGCATCTTCTTTATAAAACACTATTGTTTTGTTGTTTACTAAACCAGAATAAGCTATCTCTTTTGCTCCAGATATATGATCTGAGTGATTATGAGTAAGTACAATAAAATCTAGCATATCACAACCTATAGATTTAACATAATTTGCTACTTTAGTACCATTATCAACAACATAATTTTCAGCGTATGAAAGAGACACTGGTCTTTGAGGTATCTCTAAATAATTATTCTCACCAAGTTTTATATAATAACCATTTTCAGAATGAGTAAATCTTGCAGTTTCAACTTCTGCTTCAGTCATTTCCACATATTGATTATTAACTTTTTTATATTGTGGTGCACTTGCATTCATTACATCTACTAATCCACAGTGACCATTACTATATACTATAATTCCATTTGAGTTACTATCTTTGTTTTTTATAAAGAATATTTTACCTTCAGTATTAGCTGCTTTAGTTTCATGAATTTTTAAAGCACTTAGAGTAATTGTCATACCTAAAAATAATATAATAAAAGTAATTTTTATAAGCCTACTTTTCATATTTACACCTTAACTATTATATATACATAATATCATAAATATATATAATTCTCAATAAAAAAAGAATAGCATAATAATCTATTCTTCATCACTTTCCATCTTTACTAATACTTCTCTTGGCTTAGAACCATTTTGAGGTCCAACTATACCACGAGCTTCTAGTAAATCTATCATTCTAGCTGCTCTATTAAATCCAAATCTAAATTTTCTTTGAATTAGTGAAGCACTAATCTTACCAGTTTGAACAGCAAATTCAACTATTTCATCATACATAGGATCATCATAACCATCTACACCATCTGATACATTTTCAAAGTTAGCTGCTCTATTTAATTCTTCTAAGTTTTCTGTTGGTTTAGCAGTTCTTTGTTTAGTACAGAATTTAATTAATCTTTCAATTTCCTCATCAGAAATATAACATCCTTGAATACGTTCAGGAGTATTAACTCCCATTGGGATATATAACATATCACCTTTACCAAGAAGCTTTTCTGCTCCACCCATATCTAAGGCAGTTCTTGAATCTATTTGACTTGCTACTGCAAAACATATACGAGATGGAATATTAGCTTTAATAACACCAGTTATAACATTAGTTGATGGTCTTTGAGTTGCTACTATTAAATGAATACCAGCAGCTCTAGCAAGTTGAGTTATACGCATAATTGAATTTTCTACTTCTTTTGAAGCTACTAACATTAAATCAGCAAGTTCATCAATAATAACTACAATATAAGGCATTTTTGTAAGTGGAGTATCTGGATGACGTTTATTCTCTTTTTCAATCCAATCATTGTATTCAGTTATTTTTCTAACACCTTTTTTACTAAATATATCATATCTATTATCCATCTCTGCTACTATCTTTTGTAATGCTCCAGAAGCCATCTTAGGATCATTAATAACTGGATAATATAAATGAGGAATATTAGCATAGTTAGTGAATTCAACCTTCTTAGGATCTACTAAAACCATCTTAACTTCACTTGGATTATAATTCATAAGTATTGAACATATAATACCATTAATACATACAGATTTACCACTTCCAGTAGAACCTGCTACTAAAAGGTGAGGCATTTTTGTAAGATCAGTCACAATATTTTTACCCATTAAATTCTTACCTAAAGTAACCATTATGCCGTATTTATCTTTAACATTTAAATTAGCTTGTAATACTTCTCTAAAGGCAACAGATGAAATTTCTTCATTAGGAACTTCCACGCCAATAGTACTCTTTCCTGGTATTGGAGCTTCAATACGTACATCTTTAGCAGCTAAAGCTAATGCTATTTCTTTATTTATTGATAATATTCTACTAACTTTTGTTCCTGCTGGTACTACCATTTCATATTGAGTAAATGCTGGACCAACATGTATTTCCACTACTTTAGCAGTTATTTGGAAATCTTTTAAAACATTCTCTAAAATATCTTTATTCTTTAACGTTTGAGCATCATTAGTATTTTGTTTTTGTTTCTTAACTTCATTAAGAATACTTATTGGAGGAAGAATATATGTACCATCTTCAATTACTTCTGGAATAATAACTGGCTCTTCTTCATGAGGTTTATTATTCATATTCTTAATATCATCCAACTTAGTTATTACTATTTTATCGTCTTTCTTAACTTCACTAGCTTCTACTGCATCTTCACTAATTTGAGATAACTTAGGTAATTCTTCATCTTCTCCATCATCTTCATCATTTAAAGATTTATTCTTACTAATAAATGCTTTAATTTTATCAATTATATCTACAATTGTAATATCAAATAACATAACTATTCCAACTAATGCAATTACACATAATACAATAATAGTACCAGTCTTAGCAAACAAACTATATAAACCCCATATAGCAATTGCTCCAACTACTCCACCACCTATAGCAATAGATGTATCGCCAGTATTAAGTATATCTGCTAAATCAGTTATTGTATTAATTCTGTCCATAAATTGGTCAAGTGTTACTTTAAGAACATCTTTAGGAACATCTACTTTATTTAAGAATGTAAAATGACTAGCAGTAAGAATTACTAACATAACTAAATAGAATCCAATTAATCTACTAGAAAAGAACTTAGGCATCTTTCTTTTAAATAGCATAAACATACCAATAAGTATTAAATATATAATAAATACTATCCACCATGAACCTAATAAAAACATAGCAAATTCTTTAATAAGTAATCCAACTTTACCAAAGCCAAAACCAATAATACCTATTAGTATTAATATAAGTCCAGTTAACTCAACACTTATTCCTTGTTTACCAGAATCTTTTGATTTTTTTCTCTTTGCCATGATAATCACCATCTTAATTATAAACTAAATATCTGTTTTTGACAATTAATTATAGTTCTTATATAATATTTTTTGAGGTTGATGTAAAAATGCTTAATGTTGTGTTATTTGAACCAGAAATTCCTACTAATACAGGAAATATAATGAGAACATGTATTGCTACTGGAATTCACTTACATTTAATTAAACCATTAGGTTTTAGTTTAGATAGTAAATATGTTAAAAGAAGTGGAGTTAATTATATAGATAAATGTAAGTATACTGTATATGAAAATATTGATGATTTCTTTTCTAAAAATAAAGGAGAATATTATTTTTTAACAAGATATGGTCATAAACCACATACTTCATTTGATTATAGTGATACTTCTAAAAATATTTATTTTATATTTGGTAAAGAATCTACTGGTATTCCTCCTAAAATATTAAAACCATATATAGATAGATGTTTAAGAATACCAATGACTAGTGATGTAAGAGCACTTAATTTATCTAATACAGTAGCAATTGTAGTATATGAAGCATTAAGACAACAAAATTATCCAAATTTATTATTTGATGAACCTCATAAATCTAAAAATTTTATTGAAGAAAGTTAAAAAAGACATATTAATGTCTTTTTTATTTCATATGTACATCTATTTGATTATATGGTATTTCAATATTTTCTTTATCAAATTCTTTTTTAATACTTTCCATTAAATCAAAATATACTTCCCAATAATCACTTGTTAAAGTCCATGCTCTTACAGTAAATACTAAAGCACTATTATCATGAAGTTTTAATTTTACCATATTATCTTTATCTTTTAATATTAATTTATGTTTAGATATAATATTATTTAATACTTTTTTAACTTTATCTATATCACTATTATAAGAAACTGATACATCTATATCTACTCTTCTTTCTTTATTAGCAGAATAATTAATTATATTAGAGTTAGATAAATTACCATTAGGTAGTTGAATAATCTTATTATCTATTGTAGTAATTGTAGTATAAAACATAGTGATAGTTTTAACTGTACCATCATATCCATTAGTAGAGATAAAATCTCCTACTTTAAATGGCTTAAATAGTAAAATCATAAGTCCACCAGCTATATTAGATAAACCACCTTGTAAAGCTAAACCAATAGCAACAGCACAAGAACCTACTATAGTAACTAAAGAAGCCATTGGAACTCCTATTATAGATAACACTATTACTATTATTAATACTTTTAATGATATTGTTATAAATGATGTCATAAATCCTTTAACACTAGGATCTAATTTATTTCTTTTGCCAGGTTTCTTTAATCTATTCTCTATTATTTTTACAATTCTAAAACCTATAATTAACACAAGTAGAGCTACTACTATGTTAATTAGAAAATCTGTAGCGTGACCACCAAGTTTTTTTATTAATTCTTCCATAATATCACCTAATTAAATAATAGCAATTATTATAATTTTATACAAGAAAAAAACTCTGATTATTCATCAGAGCGGTTTATAACTGGTACTATGGGATTGTATATCCGAAACTTTAGAAACAAGTTGATAAACAACTAGTCACTAAACGATGATATCATAATTTTTTAAATTTATAAAGATTAACCTATAAATTTAGAAAAAAATGTTGAATTATAAATTAATTCTGCTAAAGTTAAAACAAAATAAAAAGTCAAAATCATAATTAATTGTTGTATTAATATTTCAATTCAATTATAATAAATTATTAAGGAGGTAGAGGTAAATGAAAGAAGAAAAAGTTGTTCATGATATGACTATTAGACCAGAGTATTACGATTTAGTAGTTGAAGGAACAAAGATATATGAAGCTAGAACTAATGATGCTAGAAGAAAAGCTATGAAAGTTGGAGATCTTATTTGTTTAAAAAGAGAGGCAACTTTTGAAGAAAAAGAAGCTGGTATAGTTCCAGATGATAGTATCATGTTAGAAATTGAAGATAAAATTGAATTTGAAGATTTTACTCATTTATATGATTCATTACCTAAAAGAGAAACAGGTTTTGAAGGTAGAGAAACAGCTGACATAGTTCAAACTGAAATAAGAAAATTCTATACGCCAGAAATGGAAAAAGAACGTGGAGCCGTTGCTATTAAAGTTAGAAGAGTTCAAAATTTACAAAGAACTTTAAAACCAAACACTTCTATTTAATAATAAAAAGTCGATAATGACTTTTTTATTTTTGCATATAAAAGCGGACAAACTAATCATTTGTCCGCACAATCTCCAAATTTGGTAGCGAGAGGGGGATTCGAACCCTCGACCTGTCGGGTATGAACCGAATGCTCTAGCCAGCTGAGCTATCTCGCCATAAATAAAATGCATATATAATATATCATATGTTTATTTAATTTACAAGGAATAATTGACAAAATTAAGAAATATAGTATAATAATTATGCAATTTGATTTGGCAGTTATTTTATAGATTTATAATGTGTTTCTTAAAAATAAAGTAACTTAGACTGCCTAAGTGAAATTAATTGAAACTCCCTATAGATTTATAAGATAGAGAACTTATTATTTTGTAATATTTAAGAAAGGAGATATATAATGGCAAGATATACTGGTCCATCATATAAGAAATCAAGAAGATTCTCATTCTCTACTTTAGAAAATGGTAAAGATTTAGCACGTCGTCCTTATGCTCCTGGTATGCATGGAAAAGATCGTAAAAAGAAATCTTCAGAATATGGTGTTCAATTAGCTGAAAAGCAAAAAGTTAGATTTATGTATGGATTAACTGAAAAACAATTTCATAAGACATTCTTAAAGGCTCAAAAGATGCAAGGAATTGCTGGTGAAAACTTCCTTATGTTACTTGAATCTAGATTAGATAATATAGTTTATCGTTTAGGAATGGCTAAAACTCGTAGAGCTGCAAGACAACTAGTTAATCATGGTCATATTTTAGTAAATGATAAAAAGGTTGATATTCCATCATTTAGAGTTATGCCTGGAGATACTATTTCAGTTAAAGAAAAAGCATTAAATCATCCAGCTATTCTATCTGCAATTGAAGATAAAGTAAGTGTTCCTGCTTATTTATCATTCGATGCTAAGAAGTTATCTGGAAAATATGTTAGAATTCCAGAAAGAAGCGAATTAAATAGTGAAATTAATGAACAATTAATCGTTGAATTCTATAATAGATAAAAAGTTCCATTTAGGAACTTTTTTATTTGCTATTAAATACTATTATACTTCTCTCTTTTAAATTTAATGATTTATTAAATGATACTATATCTTTATAATTAATGTTTTCATATATAGGTTTAATATTATCTATAATATCACCATAATTAAGTATTTCTCCTTGAATAGCAGAATTAACTAACTCTACATCTTCAAATTCTAATATAAGTGATGCTATATTAGCATTCTTCATTCTTATAAATGTTTTTTCATCTATAGTTAAATTATCTAATTTTTCATTAAATAATTTAATTATTTCACTTTTATATTCACTATCTATTGTAAACATTATAATAATATAATCATCAAATATATCCATCATATATCCCATATTATTAATTAACTCTTTAGATAGTAACATATCTTTAAAATCACTTGTATTACCAAAGTTAGCTCTTAATAAAAGATTTAAATATAATCTAATATGTAGTTTATCAGTATTCTTAAAATCACTAATAGGTATTTTAATACCTATTCTTATTTTAGTATTACTTATATTAATACTTTCTTCTTCATATTTTATATTAACTTTTTTATTTTCTTTTTTTATTATTCTCTTAGGAAGAATATATTTACCAAAATCTTTTTTAGATTCATTTTCTTTAATACTTTCAATCACTTCATATGGATTAAAATTACCAGTTATAACTAAGAACATGTTCTCTGGATGATAAAAACTATAATAAGCATTTTTAATATCATCTAAAGTAATACTTTTTATATCTTCTTTATTACCTGTTATTAACTTTCTATGTTCATAACTATTAAATATATTATTTAAGTGTTTAAATAACATTACTGTATATGGGTCATCCTCTCCCATCTTAGCTTCCTCAGTTATTATTCCCTTTTCATTATCAATAATCTTTTTAGTAAAATAATCATTTTCAACAAAATCTAATAAATGTAATACACATTCTTTTACATTATTACTACCTAATACTTGATAATTAGTATAATTAAATGTTGTAAATGCATTGGTATCACTGCCTAATTTATGAAAATAATCATGAGCAGTAGTATCTTTATCTTCATTAAATTTAACATGCTCAAGAAAGTGCGCTACTCCTCTAGGTAATTTATATGTTTTCTTATTAATCATAAATTCATTATATATAGAACCATATTTAACTGATAATGTAGCATAAAAAGAATTAAGAGTTCTTTTTTGCCACATATATACTTTTAATCCACTATTTAACTTTTCATAATATATAGTTTCATTTAAGCCATTAAGATTAATCTCTTTCATTAGTACCTCCATTTTGGATATATACTGTATTTAAAGATAAACTCTTACCACACATAATAATATCTTCTTTAGTAACATTATTAAGTAATTCTAATCTTTCAGGTACATTAGGTAAATTATCTAAATAATTAAATATATATTTATTTAATATTGATACATTATTATCTAAACTCATTTTAAGAGAAAATCCTAAATTATTCTTAGCATCAATAATATCTTCATCTTTAAAATCTCCAGTTACTATTTCTTTTATACTTTTCTTAATAAGTTTTAATGCTTTATCTACATTACTCTTATCTAAAGACACTAATATAACTAATAATCCATCATACTTTAAATAAATACTTCTAACACTATAACATAAAGAATTCTCATTACGTAAATGTTCATATAATTTAGATTTTAATCCACCAGATCCTAATAAATAATTGAATACATGAAAAGTAATATCTTTATTTATTTTACTTATATTATTAATATTATAAATATTTACTATAGTACTTTGTACATAATTAGAATCTAATTGATAAATACTAGCTTTAGATTTCTTCTTATTAATAACATCTAGTTTTAAATTCTTTATTTTAATAACTCTATTCTTAAAATATTTATTTATATAACTAACTATCTTATCTTCATTAATATTACCAATTATAAAAATATCACAATTAGAATGATTAATTAAATCTAAATAAGTATCATAAAGATTAGATGGTGTTATCTTTTCTAGGAAAGAAATACTACCTAAAGTTCTATATGAACTAACAGATTCACTATCCATCTTCTTAAGAGCATTTATTAAAGCAAATCTTTCAGAACTTTCTTTAATACTATCTAATTCAATAGCTAATCTTCTTTTTACTATATTAAAGTTAGTAATATCAAACTCTTTATTATTTACTAAAGGATTATTAATAAACTCAAATGGTAATTTAATAACATTTTCTAAATAATCTTGATCATTTATATACTCATCATTAATAAACTCTAATATAAAACTCATAGTAAATAAATTACCTACTTTATTAGTAGTAGTATAAAAATTAGCTTTATATAACTCTTCTAATCTAATAGCAACATCTTTTCTTCTTTTATACTTCTTTGATGAATCAGATATTATATCTGCTAAAAAAGAAAAAGCTGTTAATTTATCTTTTTCTACTTCTCTATTAAATAGTATTTCCATCCTAGTAGTTTTAAATTTATCTGTTTTTATTAAATGAATATTATAAGAATTCATACATATTTTCTTATACTCCATAGACACCTCTAGTTTTATTATAACACAATCACTTATTTTTATGAGCAATACCTAATTTATCGTATTGCTTTTTAATATAATCATCAGTCATTCCTGCTAAATAATCTATAACTATTCTTTCATTAGAACTATTATCTATATAAGAAGCATCCATATTATTTAAATAACTACTATATATTAAAGATTCTTTATTTTCACTATTTAAATCACTTAAATACTCATTAAATAAACATCTAAATATATTTTCTATATTACTTAAACTTTCTTCATCATTAGCTTTACTATATATATATTTATAATTAAAATTCTTTAATTCATTTATAGCGTTATATATATTATCTGATATTTTAATATAATTCTTATTATAACTATTATTTATAATATCAAGTATTATAGTATTAACTATTTCTCTATTAGTAGTACCTAAAGTATTCTTAATATCACTAGGTATATCATCATAACTAATTATATTAAGTCTAACAGCATCTTCTATATCTTTACCTAGATATGCAATTAGATCACTTACTCTTACTACACATCCTTCTAATGTCATAGGTTTTAATTTTACATTAATTTCTTTATCTTTGTAAGATAACTCATATTCTTTTAAAAATTCTTCACTACTCTTTTTAGTAGGATGATACTCTCCTAGGGCTATCTCACCATTATGACACATAATCGCATC